>Ga0116191_1000971_pt1 | contig 24004 bp, 26 predicted proteins | sample AD_UKC111_MetaG_FD_89897 | JGI IMG/M metagenome (GOLD analysis project Ga0116191, IMG submission 89897) | Active sludge microbial communities of municipal wastewater-treating anaerobic digesters from Hong Kong - AD_UKC111_MetaG | ecosystem: Engineered > Bioreactor > Anaerobic > Digestate... | reverse complement strand
GTGCTGCACGGGGCCATTTCACCCATGGAGGGGATAGGCCCGGAACAGCTGCGCGTCAGAGAACTGCTGAGGCGCCTGGAAGACGGGAAAGTAAAAGAAATCATCCTGGCCACCAACCCCAATGTGGAAGGGGATGCTACCGCCCTGTACCTGTCCGGCCTACTTAAGCCCCTGGGCCTGCTGGTGACAAGAATCGCGCACGGCCTGCCGGTGGGCGCCGACCTGGAATATGCCGATGAAGTGACCCTGTGTAAGGCATTGGAAGGCAGGCGGGAAATGAAATAGGAATATTTTTCATTCCGGGCCATATAATGGTGCTAAGGAGGTGCACCGGCATTGGAATGGAAAATAGTGATCATCGGGTTGGCAGGGCTTTTCGGTATTTATCTGCTGGGGACGGCATTGTTTCGCCCCTTAAAATTTTTAATCCGTTTGGGCGCCTGGGCATTGCTGGGCGGCGTTTTGCTGGCTGCCATCAATACGGTATTCGGCCAGTTTGGTTTTCACATTGCCATTAATCCGGCAACTGTACTAACCGCCGGCATACTTCAGCTGCCGGGGGTGGTTTTGCTGGTGCTGCTAAACTGCCTGTTGATGGGCTGATTAAAATTGCTTTGTATTGTGCATAAATAAAATATGATTTTAAAAAGCAAAAGAACCAAATGGGATAATTGGCAAATAATATTGAAAGAGTAGTTGACAAATTCAAAATTTTCTGTAAGAATATTCGTTGTACAGTCTCTTAAAAGATTGTTTGGGGGAGTTCTGGTCAAATAGAAAAGGTCGTCAGATACCTTTAAAGACCAGATGTGATAGAGTATTCCTGTTGATCAAGCATGAAACCTGCTTGTTTTTGACTGGTTAGCCAAAAACAGGATGCAAGAGGTTGATAACAGGAAGCAGGGAGGGTAGAGAAGGAAGAGTTATGATACTCTTTTTCAACGTGGCCAACCTGCTTCCTTTGCTTTTGTGTTACGTACACCTGCATTAACCACAAATTTCTAGATTAATTATCACGGTATTTTCCGCTTAAAAAACAGGGGGACATGCATACTAATGACAGGACGTATCGTCGAGGCTTACATAGGTGAATATGCAGCCGGCAAAAGTGAGAGCGCGATCAACCGCGCTTTGGAGCTGGCCCGCCAGGGCAGGAAAGTCGCTCTGGTTGATTTGGACATAGTTGAGCCTTTTTATACCCTGCGCCCCTTGCAAAAAGAGCTTGCGACCCTTGGGCTTGACGTGATCGCCTGGCAAACCGGGGAAACCATGGGGCTGGGTGAGGCCGGCACATTGCTCAAGCCGGAGGCGCGCTGGGCGCTGAAGCGCGAGGGCGATATTATTCTGGATATCGGCTACGGGGTGGACGGCGCCAGGACTCTGAACCTGCTGGAAGGCGCTGTGCGGGACCCCGACCTGAAAGTTTTTGCTGTTATCAATATTTGCCGCCCGATGACGTCCAGTGTGAAAGATATTGTGGCGGAAGTAAGTTTAATGGGGCGGGTGGACGGCTTAATCAACAATTCTCACCTGGCGGGGGAAACCACTGTGGAACTGGTTCAGAAAGGCGCCAGGATGGTGGCTGAAGCCGCCTCAATACTTGACCTGCCTGTGGTGGCGACCCTGGCGGACACCGAGCTGGCAGAGAAAATAGGTCCGGCGGACTGCATGGGCAACCCGGTCCGGCCGCTGGAAAGATTTATGCCTAGAGCATTTTGGTAATATGGGAAGTAAGAAGTGAGACGTGAGACGTGAGAAGTGAGAAGTGAGAAGTGGGAAGTGAGAAGTGGGAAGTGAGAAGTGGGAAGTGAGAAGTGGGAAGTGGGAAGTGGGATTGAATGATGATTTCAAGGGTCAAAGATCTCCATAATATACAGAATATTCCGACGCGTGATAAGGTCCATTACCCAATAGGAATGCAGTATATACCCACGTCCCACGTCTCACGGCCCACAGCCCAATTGTCCCACGTCCCACATCTCACATCCCAAATGGGGGGTATTGAATGTCAGAGAAAGCTGTGACAGAAGAAAAAAGAGTTTTTATGACCGGGAACGAGGTTGTAGCCTGGGCGGCGCTGGCTGCCGGGGCTGATATTATGTACGGTTATCCAATCACACCTCAGAACGAGGTTATGCATTACTGGACCAGGCTTGCTCCCAAGTACGACAAGAAATTTCTGCAGACTGAAGATGAGCTTTCAGCCGGTTTTGCCACTGCCGGCGGGGTGATGGCAGGCCGCAAAGCCTTTACGGCGACAGCCGGCAGCGGCAGTGTATTGATGCAGGAGCCTATGGCTATGGCTGAAATGATGAGGCTGCCCACTGTGGCGGTATTGCAGCAAAGAGGCGGCCCTTCCACTGCCACGGTGATTTACTCCCAGCAGGAAGTGACCCTTACAACCATAGGTGGCAACGGTGAAGGGATGAGGGTTGTTTACTCCACTGCCGGGCACCAGGAACTTTATGACTACACGATCAAAGCTTTTAACACAGCCTGGAAATACCGTTTCCCCACCTTTGTGCTGGGGGACGGCTACCAGGCTAAAATGCGTGAGCCCCTGACCATTTATGACCCGGAAACGCGGGGCATCAGCCTGCTTGAGCCGGAGCCCTTTGTCGGCAAAGAAGGGGAACCAGGCAAGGACAGGCCGCCGGCCCAGTACAGAAACACCTTTAACCTGGAAGAAGAGCTTTACGAAAAAGTTATGAGCGATATAAGGGAGTTTGAAAAAGTCGCCCCCGAAATCGCGGAATATGAGTCAATGGAAACTGAAGGGGCGGAACTGGTGGTTATAGCGCACGGCATTGTTTTCCGTGCAGTCAGGGAAGCTGTCGCAAACCTGCGCCAACAGAGGTTTAGAGTAGGCGGCTTCAGGCCGGTCACGCTGCGCCCGCTTCCGGTAACACAGATCAAGGAACTGGTGGCCGGGGCGCCGAAAATCCTGCTGGTGGAGTCCTCGTACGGGCAGATGGCAAGGCTGCTGAAGGAGGTGGCCTGCGGCTCCGCCACTGAAATATCTACTTTCTTCAAGCCCGGCGTCGGCATCACAGCCGGAGAAGTGGAAGCCAGAGTAAAAGAAATAATAAAATCGTAGAATTCAGAAGACAGAATTCAGAATTCAGAAGACAACAGAAAAGTTTTTATTCTGTATTCTGACTCCTGACTCCTGTATTCTCAAGATTGGGAGGTTATTATGCAGCCAGCGCCAGTAATGCCTAAAACATGGCGGGTTGATACCAAACCGCACAAATTTTGTCCCGGGTGCGGCCACGGGTTAATTTTGAAATGCCTGGGTGAGGCAATCGATGATCTTGAAATACAGTCCAGGGTAGTGTATGGCTGTGATATAGGCTGCTCCCTGCTTTCCTGGGACCTTTTCAACCTTGATACGGTCCAGGCCCACCACGGGCGGACGACCCCGGTCATGACGGGGATTAAAAGAGCCAGGCCGGAGCTGATTTGCATCGCTTATATGGGCGACGGCGGGGGGTACTCAATTGGAGTGCAGCACCTGGTCAGTTCAGCCATGCGCAATGAAAAAATTACGGTGATTGTCGCCAATAACACACAGTATGCCATGACCGGCGGCCAGATGGCGCCCACCACCCTGCCGGGCCAAAAAACAGAAACTTCTCCTTTCGGCCGCGATCCCGGCACAACAGGGATGCCTTTCCGGGGGGCGGAAATGATTTCTTCTATTGTGCAGGAAGGAGCTTATGTGGCCAGGGGCAGTATTGCCAACCTGCGGCAGTTAACCGGGTATTTAAAAAAGGCATTGAAAAATCAGATCGAAGGTAAAGGTTTTTCTTTTGTGGAAGCGCTTTCCTCCTGTCCCACCAACTGGCGGACCGATGCGGCCAGGACCTGGGAATTTATTGAAAAGGACATGGCCGGGTACTTTAAAGTGGGAGAAATAAAAATACCGGGCCGGGGGGAGGTTACAGCAGATGCCTGATACTACACGGATGGTACTGGCGGGTGAAGGCGGTCAGGGAGTTCAGGCCATTGCCGAAATTCTGGCTGAGGCCGCCAATGAAGAGGGCAGGCAGGCCCTATACATTCCGAATTTTGGGGTAGAGCAAAGAGGAGGGGTCTCAGTCGCTTTTCTACAGATCAGCGACCAGACCATCGGGTCACCCAAATTCCTGAAAGGTGATATTGTAGCGGCTTTAAGCGACCGTGCCGTACAGCGCACCGCTCAATACACCGGGCCTGAAACCACTTTTATTTACGACAGCGCTATGGAGGGTGTAGCCGATGAACTGCCGAAGAACGCGGCCAGAGTTATGCCTGTCCCAGCTATGGAGGTCGCTAAAAAAGAACTTCAGCCGCGTGTTTTCAATATGGTCATAATGGGAGCGGTAATAGGCGCGACCGGAGTAATTACTCTGGACAAGGCCAAAGCTGCTGTGGAAAAAAAACTTGGCTATAAATTTGAGAAACAGCCGCACCTGCGTGACTTAAACTTCAAGGCGCTGGAGCGCGGAGTAAAGTTGGGTAGTGAGATGTTAGGAGGACTGCACTGATGTCACTGGAGTTTAAAGGCAGGACGCTGGAGCTGGACAAAGGTTTCTGGACCTTATTCCCCGGTCTATGTAAGGGCTGCGGGCTATGCGTAGAAAAGTGTCCTGTTGATTGCATTGACTGGAGCGATGTGCTGGGAGTTTACGGTACTCCCTCGGTAAAAGCGGACAACAGGTGTATCGCCTGTGGTGTCTGCCAGAACGTTTGCCCGGATTGCGCCATCAGAATTGACAAAAAGAAGAACAAAAATTGAGACAGCCCTTAAGCTGCAGTCCCTCTCACCAAACCACGGTGCGCTTCATATTTTAAATCAAGATTTTTTAAGCAATCTGGCTCCGGGTGGTGAAAGCTGGTGGCTGTAGAATCATCTGCCTGTATCCTTTGCCGGCGATTGAGCCGGGACGACAAGAAAGGCCTGTGTTTAAGAGGCAATTATATCTGCCCCGCCTGCGAGGCGAGAATTATCTCCCTTACCAGGAATGATCCGGATTACGATATTTATATATCTGGGCTGAAAAAAATCTGGGCGGGGTTTAGCGCGTGAGCATCGGGACGCTGCTTTCTCTGGCTGAGGCGAATGTACCTGTGAGCCAGTTCCAGGTCCTGTTTTATTGAATTGATAGTGGACAATCCAAGGCCTGTTTTGGTCGAGATTTCTTGATCCGAGATGCCGTGTTTCCAAGCCCTGATCAGTTTGCCGACGTTGGTGCGGTATTTTCTGGACAGGGTTTTTTCGTCTATTTTATCAGGAAAATAACCGATCACAAGTACCACCCCTCTTTTTTAAAAAGTTCATTTTTGATATTTTAGCCCGGTTTAGTTCATCTATAAGATTAAACTGCTGGTAAAATTGCAGGGTATACTTGGAAACAGCTCTTCTGTTATGATAAAATTAAGTTTCAGTAAAAGCTGTATTTTTTTAAAATTATTGCAAGCGGAGGTTTTTATTTTTTTGCGCAGGAGGCAGGACAGGGCGCCCCTTTTTGAAGCCCTGGTAAGACACAACGCTAAGAACCCGGCTGGTTTTCATATCCCCGGCCACAGGCAGGGCCAGGCTCTCCCGCCAGAGCTTGGAGAGCGGGCAATTTTTGCTTTTGACCTGACTGAACTGCCGGGACTGGACGACCTGCACAACCCACATGGGCCCATAGCCGAGTCCCAGGCACTGGCGGCGGAAATCTATGGCGCCGACAGGAGTTTCTTTCTTGTCAACGGCACTTCTGTCGGCATCCAGGCACTGCTGACCGCGCAGGCAGGGAACAGGGAAGTGATCGTGCCCAGAAACGTCCACCGCTCGGTGCTGGGCGGCCTGGTTATTGCCGGCGCCGACCCTGTGTATGTTTTGCCGGAAATCATGCCTGGTTTTGAAGTTGACTGCGGCGTGCCGCCCCTGAGGATCCGCCAGGCGCTGGAGGGTCACCCGGGCGCGGCCGCGGTCCTGGCGGTGTGTCCCAACTTTTACGGTGTGCTGTGTGACCTGGACGGGCAGGCCTCTGCCGCGCATGAGGCGGACAAGCCGGTTTTAGTGGACGAAGCGCACGGCGCCCACCTGCGGTTTCACCCCGGTTTGCCGGAAGATGCCATGGCGGCTGGCGCGGACGCCGCCGTCCAGAGCACTCATAAACTGGGGGGCTCGCTGGGCCAAAGCTCCATCCTGCATTTAAAAGGTGAAATTGTGGACAGTGACGCGGTCGCCGCGGCTTTGCGGCTGCTGCAGACCACCAGCCCTTCCTACCTCCTGATGGTTTCCCTGGACCTGGCCAGGCGGCAGTTGGCCGTACAGGGCGAATACCTTCTTGATAAAACTCTGGCGCTTTCCCGCTATACCCGCGAGCGGCTTGCCGGGATTAAAGGCCTGCGTGTGCTGACTGAAGAAAACTTGCCGGAAGGCTTTTTAAGGCTGGATCCCACCAAGCTGGTTATTTCAGTGCGGGGGCTGGGCCTGACCGGCTTTCAGGTCAGCGGGCTGCTGGCCCGGCGCTATCATGTTTTTGTGGAAATGGCGGACGCCTGCAATATAGTAGCTTTTGTTTCAATCGGCTCAACCAGGGAAGAGTGTGACGCGCTGGCAAGTGCTCTGGAAGATATCGCAGCCAGGGATAAGCTCCCCGCCGCGGCGGTATTGCCTGGCGCCCCGGCGGGTTTCAAAAAAAGGATGAAGCCCCGGGAAGCCTGGTTTGCCAGGTCGCGGCAGGTGCCCCTGGCTGAAGCCAGGGGAAGGATCAGCGCTGAAACGGTGGCAGTTTACCCGCCCGGTATTCCCGCTGTTAACCCGGGCGAAGAAATAACGGCGGAAATTCATGAATACCTGACACTGGTCAGCAGGATGAGGCTGCCCTGCCAGGGGATGTCCGATCCGGCATTAAAAAGTATAAAAATTGTGATAGAATAGGACGTAGGTTGATGAAAGGGAAGTTTATCGTCTTTGAAGGTATCGACGGGTCAGGCAAGACCACTCAGCTTAACCTTCTGGCAGATGATTTGAGAAGCCGCGGCTTCGCAGTGTTAAATACCAGGGAGCCGGGCGGCACCAGGGTGGGAGAATTAATCAGGGAAATCCTGCTCGACCCGGCATACGGCGAGCTGGTTCCCAGGGCTGAAGCCTTGCTTTACGCGGCTGCCAGGGCCCAGCATGTAGCCCAGGTAATTTTACCCGCGCTGCGTGAGGGCAGGATTGTGCTCTGTGACCGGTTTCTGGACTCAAGCCTGGCCTACCAGGGATTCGGGCGGGGCATTGAGGTAGGGCTGCTGGAGCGGATCAATGAACCGGCGACGGATGGCCTGGCGCCGGATTTGACGATTATCCTGGATTCCGGGATTGAGGACGGTATGGACCGGATCAGCCTGTCAGGGCGGGACGCTGACCGGATTGAACGGGAAGCGCGCGCGTTTCACCGGAAAGTCCGCTCGGGTTACCTGGAACTGGCCGCAAGGGATCCGTCCCGCTACAGTGTGGTCAACGCCAACAGGCCGGTTGGACAAGTTTACGCGGATGTTCTGAGGGCAGTGGAGGAAATTTTAAATGCTTCTCCTGAAAAAGGCAGCGGGACATAAACAAGTTGTAAGAATGCTCAGGAATACCGTCTCCCAGGGGCGGGTGGCGCATGCCTATCTTTTTGCCGGTCCCGAGGGAGTCGGCAAGGAGACAGTCGCCCTTTCCTTTGCCCGGGCCTTGCTCTGCTCCAGTTCCGCCGACGGGGACGCCTGCGGTGTTTGCCGGTCGTGCCGCCAGGTGCGAAGCGGCAATCATCCCGACTTTTATGCCTTGGGCCCGGACGGCGCATCGATTAAAATCGAACAAATAAGGGACATTCAGCGCAAGGTGCCTTACCGTTCTTACCAGGGCGGCCGCAAGATTTTTTTAATCCGGCAGGCCGAAACCATGACCGGCCAGGCGTCCAACTGCCTGTTGAAAACCCTGGAGGAGCCCCCGCCGGATACTGTGTTCATTCTGATTACCGCAAGGCCCCAGCTTCTTCCCCCGACAATTCTTTCACGCTGCCAGCAGGTTTTTTTTAAAAACATCCCGTTGCCGGAATTAGTTGAGGGTCTGGTTAGGCTGCACGGTATGGCTGAAGAAGACGCGCTGCTGCCCGCAGCCCTCTCCGGCGGAAGTATGGGCAAAGCTTTGGCTTACACATCCGGGTCTTACCAGGAGAAGAGGCAGGCGGTTTACAAGTTGCTGCAGGCACTGAGTGAAGCGGGACCCTGTGAGGCTCTGGAAATGGCTGAAAAGGCCGCGGAAAGCAGGGAGAGCGCTTATTTTACCCTGGAAATACTATCCTGCTGGTACCGCGACCTGATGGTGTACAGGGAAACTGGCGAAGCCGGACTGTTGTTCAACCATGACCATACCGCGCTGATCAAAAGCGAATCGGAACGATTTGAGACCCCCGCTCTTTTGGAAATAATAGAGAGTATAGAATCCGCCAAAGGCAAGGCAGAGACCAACATAAACACCAGGCTGATCCTGGAGGCCTTGTTTTTGAAGCTGGCCGGGTTTGCTTATAACTACAAAAAATTACCGGGAACACTGAATTATACTTAAGAACATGATCTGCACCAGGGAGGGATGAATGCCGGTGGAAATAACAGTTGTTGGAGTACGCTTTAAAAAAGCAGGAAAAATTTATTATTTTGACCCCGGCGAAAACTCGCTGGCGCCCGGCGACGGCGCCATAGTGGAAACCGCCAGGGGAGTTGAGTACGGGCAGGTGGTTGCCGGCCCTCTTAAAGTTAGAGAAAATGAAGTGGTGGCGCCGCTTAAAAAGGTAATCCGGAAGGCCACGGAACAGGATCAGGAACAGCTTTTGCTCAACAGGGAAAAGGAGAGCAGGGCTTTTCAGGTAGGTTTGGAAAAAATCGCGGACCATAACCTGCCCATGAAACTTGTGGGGGTTGAACAAACCTTCGACGCCAATAAAATTATTTTTTACTTTACAGCTGACGGGCGCATTGATTTCCGGGAGTTGGTCAAGGACCTGGCTTCCGTCTTCAGGACCCGCATTGAACTGAGGCAGATCGGGGTACGGGATGAGGCCAAGATGATCGGTGGACTGGGCTGCTGCGGCAGGGTTCTCTGCTGTTCCACCTGGCTGTCGGATTTCGCTTCAGTTTCCATACGCATGGCCAAGGATCAAAACCTGTCCCTCAACCCGACCAAGATTTCAGGTATATGCGGCAGGCTGATGTGCTGCCTCAAGTACGAAAACGAGTCTTACGAACAGGCCAAAGAAGATTTTCCGGAGATCGGCAGCCTGGTAGTGGCGCCTGACGGGGAAGGAAAGGTTGTGGCCATCAATATTTTTAAAAACAGCCTTAGCGTTGAATTAAAAGAGAGTAAGATCGTAAAGGAATATCTCTGTGAGGATATAACACTGAAAGAAGGCCAGGCCAGGAACTGCAGGGGCTGTAAGAAAGAGCCCGCTGAGCAGGCCGGCGAGGAGACCGTTTAATGCAATCATTGTTCAAATTGACCAGGGAAATGGAACTAAAACTGCATGCTCTCCTGGCTGAGGTACAGGAGTTGAAGAATAAAGCGCAGGAACTGGAAGAAGAAAACTCCCGGCTCAGAAAGGACCTGGCCGCTCTTTACCGCGAGGGCTTAGGCGGCGACGGAGCAGATTCGGGAGTCCCCCATAAAGGCTTTTTTAACCTGCTTGGTCTGTACGACCATAATTTTCATATCTGCAACGCTTATTTTGGCCGCAAGCGCTCAGGCGATTGTCTTTTCTGCATGGCCTTCCTGAGAAAAGAGCAAGAACCGCAATTGGGCAGTGGGACGTGAGATTTGGGAAGTGAGAAATGAGACGTGAGATGTGAGGCCTGGGTATTCCTCTTGGGTCTTTAAGTGCAACAATAGGCACACAATAATTGTAGGTGCGAATTATTTGGGTAGTGGGACGTGAGAAGTGAGAAGTGGGACTGCATGATAGCATCAAGGGTCAAAGACCATAAGACATATAGGTATCACCTGCAATTTCAGTAGTTATATGTTGGACGGTTTTAACCCTAAAGGATAACTTTATCTCACGTCTCACGTCCCAAGCCTCACGACCCAACAGGAATGCAGGATATACCCACGTCCCACGGCTCACGGCCCACCTCCCCAAATGTGAGGTGACAAACCTTTGACTGAAGCCAAAAATGGTGTGCTTTACTTATGCGCCACACCTATCGGCAACCTGGAGGATATAACTCTCCGCGCGTTAAGAGTGCTGCGGGAAGCCGACTTGATCGCCGCGGAGGATACCCGCCACACCCGTAAACTGCTCAGCCATTACCAGATTCATACACCGCTTACCAGTTACCACCGGCACAACCGGAAAAAGAAGGGTGACTACCTGCTTGAGCTGCTTGCCGGCGGCAAAAGTATTGCCCTGGTGTCAGACGCCGGAATGCCCGGGGTTTCCGACCCCGGATCGGAACTGGTGTCAGGGGCTATAGAGCAAGGGTGTGATGTGATTCCAGTTCCCGGCCCCAGCGCCGGCATAACCGCCCTGGTGATTTCGGGCCTTCCCACAGAGCAGTTTGTTTTCACCGGCTTTCTGCCCGCAGCTAAAAAAGCACGGCGGGAAAAATTAGAGGAACTCCGCCGTCAAAGGGGGACACTGATCTTCTATGAAGCGCCGCACCGCCTCAGGGAAACACTGGAGGAGCTTATTGCGTCGCTTGGCAACCGCCGGGCTGCTGCTGCCAGGGAATTAACCAAACGGCATGAAGAAGTTATCAGGGGCTTTCTAACTGACATGGCGGAACATTTTAAGTCAAACGAACCCAGAGGGGAATTTACTCTGGTGGTGGCCGGGGCCACAGGTGAAGAGCGGAATTTGGAAGATGAAGCAATTTGCCCCGGGCTCAGCGTGCCTGATCACGTATTTGCCCTGGAAGCCGCGGGCATGGCCCGCAAGGAAGCGATTCGCGAGGTCGCACAGCTGCGGGGTCTGCCGAAGCGAGAGGTTTACCGGGCGGTACTTGATGAAAGAAGTTAAATAAGCGCAAAAAAAAAGAGAGACAGGAAGTCTCTCTCATCTATTAGTCAGTTACATTGCTTTGGCGTTTTCAAACATAGCCGTGGCACATTCACGGCAGACCATTTTATTCTTGTAGTGTTGGACGTCGGATGCATTGCCGCAGAAAACACAGGCGGGCTCATATTTTTTGAGGATGATCTTTTCCGCATCAACATAAATTTCAAGAGCGTCTTTTTCGTCGATGCCTAAAGTCCGCCTGAGTTCGATAGGGATAACTACCCTGCCGAGTTCGTCCACTTTTCTGACGATACCAGTTGATTTCATATTCTATCCCTCCCTTGTGACAAATTTCGACAAGAAAATAATATTTTTTGCAAGTAAATGGTACCAGCGATTCCATTAAAAGTCAAGTAGTTTTTGTAAAAATCTACAATAATTTTGTGCGTTATCCAGAAACTTGACAAAAATAGGACCTTCATTTAGAATCAGGTTATTGATTGTTAAAATGTGTTTAAATGGCGATGAAGAGGAAGAGTAAGCCGGATGATTACCCGGACAGAGAGCGGGGACAAGGTGGAAGCCCGCCGGGGAAAGCAGGCTGAACATGGCCTTCGAGCCGCGTGGCTGAAATATCAGTAAGCCGCGCCGGGTTTAGCGCCGTTACCAGGCTAGGGTATCGGGAGCAGTTCCCCGTGCCTGATGAGGCCCGATCCGTTATGGGGTCGGGTGAAAAAGGGTGGTACCGCGAGGAGTTAAACTTCGCCCCTGTTCAAACAGAGGCGGAGTTTTTATTTTCGATTAATTTCTTTAAGAAAGGGCGATCAAACATGAGCAAAGGAACATTTTACATCACTACACCGATTTATTACCCAAGCGACAACCTGCATATCGGGCACGCTTACACCACCGTGGCGGCAGACGCCATGGCCCGCTTCAAAAAGCTGACAGGTTTCGATACCCGCTTTCTCACCGGTTCGGATGAACATGGACAGAAGATTGAAAGGGCGGCCAAAGCCAAGGGAGAGTCTCCCAAGGAGTATGTGGATAAAATCGTTGCAGGTTTTCAGCATCTCTGGCAACAATTGGAGGTGGACTATAACGATTTTATCCGTACCACTGAACCCCGCCACCAGGAGGTGGTATCTAAGCTTTTTGAGAAACTGTATGACCAGGGTGACATTTATAATGCCAGCTATGAGGGCTGGTACTGCACACCCTGTGAAGCTTTTTGGGCCGAAAGCAGGCTGGAAGAAGGCAATTGCCCGGACTGCGGGCGGCCGGTGGAACTGCTGCAGGAAGAAAGCTACTTTTTTAAAATGTCAAAATACGCGGACCGCCTGTTAAAACATATTGAAGAGCATCCGGAGTTCATCCAGCCTGTTTCCCGGCGCAACGAGATGGTCAGTTTCATTAAAAGCGGCCTGGAGGACCTTTGTGTTTCCAGGACGACTTTCAACTGGGGTATTCCAGTGCCCTTTAATCCCAAGCACGTAATCTATGTCTGGGTGGATGCCCTTACCAACTATATCTCGGCCCTGGGCTACGGCACGGAAGATGACAGTCTCTTTAAAAAATACTGGCCTGCGGATGTGCACCTGATGGGCAAGGACATCGTACGCTTCCACAGTATTATCTGGCCTATGCTGTTAATGGCCGCGGGCTTGGATCTGCCGAAGCGGGTGGTAGGTCATGGCTGGCTTCTTTTAGACAGCGGCAAAATGTCCAAATCCAAGGGTAATGTGATCGACCCGCTGGCGCTCATTGATAAATACGGTGTGGATGCCATCCGCTATTACCTGCTCCGGGAACTGCCTTTCGGGTCAGATGGCTATTACAGCGAGGAAGCACTGATAGAAAGGATCAATAAAGACCTGGCCAATGACTTTGGCAATCTGGTAAGCCGTTCCATAGCCATGGTGGAAAAATACTGCAAGGGCACAGTAGAACCTCCGGGAGCGCCTGAAGGGCCTGACCGGGAACTTATCGATCTGGCTGAGGATACACCTGCCGTTGTAGAAGAATGGATGGATAAAATGGACCTCTCCAATGCTCTGTCTGCGATCTGGCGCCTGGTAGGGCGGGCCAACAAATATGTTGACGAGTCCGCGCCGTGGGGGCTGGCCAAGGACCCCGCCAAGCGGGAGAGGCTGACCACGGTTATGTATAACCTGGCAGAGAGCCTGAGGTTTATTACCGTTATGGCCGCGCCTTTTTTGCCCAAACTGCCGGCCAGGGTCTGGGCCCAGCTGGGCCTGGAGGACCGCCCCGACCTGCAGACCTGGGAATCTCTGAGTTGGGGCAAACTGCCCGCCGGCACCGTCGTCAAACGCGGCGAGGCCCTGTTCCCGAGAATAGATACTGCGGGTAAGAAGTAAAACAAATTGACAGGATTTACGGGATTAAATGGATTTACAGGATTTTTTAATAATTATTATAGAAGTTAAAAATAATAATAAATCCTGTTAATCGGTTTTTGAATCCTGTTAATCCTGTCTGGTTGTTTTAAAATTTCAAAAGGGAAAGGTGTAATATGATTCTGTTTGACACGCATGCCCACCTTGACGATGAAGCTTATGACCAGGACAGGGATGAGATGATCCAGCGTGCCAGGCAAGCTGGCGTAAAACATATAGTAAATGTGGGCTTTAACTTTGAGTCGGCTTACAGCTCAATTAAGCTGGCTGAAAAATACGACTTGATTTACGCGGCAGTGGGGTTTCATCCCCATAATGCCACTGAGGCCGCTACCGGTTACCTGCAAGAACTTGAAGAATTGGCTGCTCACCCAAAGGTAGTGGCGCTGGGTGAAATGGGCCTGGATTATTACCGTGATTTATCGCCCCGCCCGGTGCAGCAGAGAGTGTTCAGGGAACAGCTGTCTCTGGCTAAAAAGGTGGGGAAGCCTGTGATTATTCATGACCGTGAGGCCCATGGCGATCTCATGGACATCTTGCGCCAGGAAGGTTTGGGGTCTGCCGGAGGGGTTATGCACTGTTATTCCGGCAGTTGGGAGATGGCCAGGGAATGCCTGGCGATGGGGTTTTATATTTCAATCGCGGGGCCAGTCACTTTTCCCAAGGCCCCCAGGTTAAAAGACGTGGCTGCCCGGGTTCCGGCAGACCGCCTGCTGGTTGAGACCGACGCCCCTTATCTGACTCCCGTGCCGCACCGGGGCAAGAGAAATGAGCCGGCCTATGTTTTTTATACAGCTGAAGAAGTCGCCGGGCTCAGGGGTATGGAAACTGAAGATTTAGCACAGATGTGTGCTGAAAACGGCAGGAGATTATTCCGAATTGCTTGAATAATGTACCTAAAGCAGAAAGATTTAATCTGGTAACACGGGTTTGGAAAAAGGTGTGTAAAGGAGGGCAATTGATGGGTGAGAAAAGAAACGGTTTGATTCTGGTAAACACCGGCAATGGCAAGGGTAAAACCACCGCTGCTTTAGGAATGGCTTTCAGAGCCTGGGGGCAGGGGATGAAGGTGTTGGTACTCCAGTTTATTAAAGGAGGCTGGAAGTACGGTGAATTGAAGGCCGCTGAAAAACTCGGCCCTAACTTTGAAATGCGCCAGATGGGAGAGGGTTTTATCAAAGGACCCGGCGATCAGTCCCTGGAAGAACACCGTCAAGCCGCCCAGGAAGCCCTGGAGGCAGCCAGTGTCGAAATTTCCTCCGGTAAATATGACCTGATCATTCTTGACGAGATCCTGTATGCTGTTAATTACGGGCTGGTCTCACTGGACGATGTACTTGGCCTGATGAAGAAGAAACCGGAAAGTCTTCACCTTGTTCTGACCGGCCGCAACGCTCCCCCGGAGGTTATTGAACGGGCGGACCTGGTTACCGAAATGAAGGAAATAAAACACCACTACACCAAGGGTATACCCGCCCAGAAAGGGATAGAATTTTAGATTAAAAGGTATTCCCACGGGAACGCATTTATCTAGGGGAGGGTAGAGTTAATGCGCCAGGTAGCAGTAACGTTGGCATGGATCATCAACGCTTTTGAGAACAGCAGCAAGCACTCTGAATACTATGTTGACCTGCAGACAGGTGACGTTAGATATTTTTCACCAATGGATTTTCCCGAGCATGAAGACACTATGAAAAAGCTTGACAAACAACCTGAACGTTTCGTCAGGCTCCCCAAGCTCGAAAAAGAACTGTCATTAAAGATTAAGCAGGACTTTATCGCTGGACTGGATGATGCGAATTTAAAAAAACAGCTGGAAAATGAACTTGAGGACATCAGGTTCAGGCGGGTATTGATGGACTACGAGGAGGAACGCCGCAAATGGTACAGGTTCCAAAACGAGAGGTATACGGAATTCCTAAAAAAATGGTTCGGGGAAAAGAATATAGAACTGGTTGAAAAATCGATGTGAAAAGCGTACCGGGCGCCGGTTTTAAGCACCCGGCTTTTTTTTGTTTAAAAATTATATCGTTGGCTCAGTGTAAAGATAAAACAAATTGACAGGATTAACAGGATTTTAGAAGATTAACAGGATTATAAAATCGATTTTTTAGAATTCTTATTTGCAAAAGTTTTTTTAAGACAACATTAAAAGGTTTCAATATTAAATGAATAATAATTATAAGTCTTCATTTGTTTATAGAATCCTGTAAATCCTTATCATCTTGTAAATCCTGTCAATTTGTTTATTGAAAGAAGACTTACAAGACAATCTTAAGGTGTTACTGAGTAAATGGAATAATCATATTTTGCTTTAAAATTTGCCTTACATTTGCTGGATGGCTATAGGACGGACAAGGTTTCTGGAATAAGAGACAGGCAGGCGATAAAAAGCGACAAAAATAAACCCTACCCAAAACCGCCAACTTGTAGTAAAATATAAGTGTGTTAGCATACTATCAGCACAGGTATCAGGACAGCATTTGAAAGGCACAACAGCAGTAAAATATGCAAATGGAAGGTGAAAAGATAAAAGGCTTACAAACCTAAGAAGTGCCGGACCTGTTGCAAAGGAGGCATTTGATGAGTTGGCAAGTATTATTGGAAAGGTTTTTGCACAAAGGGAATAAAAGGCCGGGCAAGTTCCGGATACACAGGTTTTCAATGCACCTGGCATTGGCCGCGCTTGTACTGACAGCATGTCTGCTGGGCTGTTACGCCTGGTTAAACAAAAATGTCACACTGGTTGTGGACGGCAGGGAAACCAGGCTCAACACCTTTTCCCGTACAGTCGGCGGGGTCTTGAAAGCAAACGATGTAGTGCTGCTGGAGAAGGATCTGGTTGTACCACCGGTAGACACATCAACAAAGAAGGGTATGGTTATATCAGTTAAAAGCGCGCTTGATGCGAATATAGCTCTGGACGGGCAATTTTTGCAGGTTAGGACGCAAAGTCAAACAGTAGGCGACCTTCTAAAAGAATACGCGATAGAACTGGGGCCGGACGACGAGGTTCAGCCTGAGGCGGGTGCTCCCGTCGAACAGGGTATGAATATCCTGGTGGCCAGGATTGGCACATCAACAGAAATAAAAGAGGTTGCTATTGATTTTGAGACGGAAAGAAAGTATACCACTCAGCTGCCGCAGGGCGCTACCCGCGTTGCCCGGGAAGGTCAGGCGGGGTCCGAGCGGCAAACCTGGCTGGTTACATACAGGGACAAGGTTGAGATAGGCCGCCAGTTGCTGTCAACTGAGGTTATTTCAGAAGCTGTAAATAAAATCATTATGGTCGGCAGCGGCCTGGTAGTGTCAAGGGGCGGCGAGGATATCAGGTATTCTGAAGCTCTTGATATGTTAGCATCCGCCTATTCCTACACCGGTTACAACACATCCAGCGGAATAGAGCCCTATTACGGGGTTGTCGCGGTTGACCCCAACCAAATCCCGCTGGGGACCAGGCTTTACGTGGAGGGCTATGGTTATGCCACAGCGCTCGACCGGGGGAGCAGCATCACCGGAAACAGGATCGACCTGTTTTTTGAATCACAGGAGGAGGCGCTCAGCTGGGGCTTGAGACATGTTAAAGTATATGTTTTAGATTAGAGCGTAAGGCCGCAAGGCCTTTTTCTTTTGCCTTTAATCGGGAATAATAAAAGGTAAACATTTGCATTATGTCGAACATCAAGGGAGTTATATTTAGAAACAGCTGGAACAGGGGGGCAGGGGGTGTTTGAAGCTATATCGCCGGCAGTGGTACGCGCCGTAATGCAGCGCTTCGGGCTTTCTTGCCGCAAGAGCCTCGGACAAAACTTCCTGGTTGACTCAAATATTATCAATAAAATTATAGCCGCGGCAGAACTGACCGCTGCGGACCTGGTTGTGGAAATTGGCCCCGGTTTGGGCGCTTTGACCGGGCGTATAGCCGGCAGGGCCGGCAGGGTGCTGGCTGTGGAAGTGGATAAGGGGCTGCTGCCGGCCCTGTCGGAAATGCTGGCAGGGGCGGGGGTTATAGAAGTCATTGAGGGCGACGCCCTAAAAATTGATTTTGACCGGCTGGTATGGGAAAAGACAGGGGGAGAATTTGGCCGCGGCAGGGGAAAGTATAAATTAATGGCTAACCTGCCTTACTATATTACCAGTCCACTCATCATGCACCTGCTTATGAATCATTTTAATCTTTCTATGATTATTGTCATGGTCCAGTTGGAAGTAGCGGCCCGCATGACAGCACTGCCCGGAACTAAAGCTTATGGCGCCTTAAGCCTGGCTGTTCAATATTTTACCGAGCCTAAGATGCTTTTTCGGGTTCCCAGGACGGTTTTTTTTCCGCAGCCTGATGTCGACTCGGCGGTGGTCCGCCTGTCGGTAAGGCCGTCACCTGCTGTGCGGGTGGCCAGCGAGGAGGAGTTTTTCAAAATAATCAGGGCTTCTTTCGGCCAGAGGCGCAAAACACTATTAAACTCCCTGACAGGCTCCAACCTGGGCCTGGACAAGGAAAGCTTTCTGCGTGCGCTCAAAAAATCCGGGATCGACCACGCCCGCAGGGGTGAAACTTTAAGCCTGGCGGAGTTTGCCGTCTTAACCGGAAATATTATGGAGCTAAAGGGAGAAGTTTGACAAGTAGTGTTGATTAGTAATATTGTATTAACAGCAGCAGGTTGGTGTATGGGTAAAGGATAGAGGGGTGAACATGTATTTTACCAGCCCTTCCAAAGGAAAAATGGATTTTGAGGAAATGATGGCCGATATTATCAGGTATATCAAAGGCCTGCCGACTTCGGCCTATAAGATTATTATCGGCTCAGACTCCATGGTGAAAAACGATACCTGCTTTATTACTGCCATCGTAGTCCACCGGCTGGGTAAAGGAGCACGTTATTACTACCATAAAAAAATTCAGCGCAAAATTAAAAGCCTGCGCCAAAAAATATTTTATGAGACCGCGCTGAGCCTGGAAGTGGGCGGCCTGGTCCACAAGTACTTTGCAGATTTCGGGTTTGACGACCTGGACGACCTAAATGTGGAAATCCATATTGACGTAAGTGTGCACGGGGATACCAAAAACCTGATCCGCGAAGTGGTCGGCATGGTCACCGGCAGCGGCTTCAGGGCCAAAATCAAACCCGAGGCCTACGGCGCATCCACCGTGGCAGACAAGCACACCAAATAAACCCCGGCTGTACCATGAGCCGGAGTTTTTATATCAGAGATAGAAGTAAGATAATACTAAGTCCATGGTGTTGAAACAAGCTGCTCCATTGCGCAGCGTCGTAAGTGAACTCAGCGAAGCTAAGGTTGCGAAATTGGATGAGCGGACAAGGATGTCCGCGAAAGCCTGAACTGAGCCAGGACGGTGAATTGAAGGCGGTCCAATTTCGCCCGAAGCGAGCTGGAAGTTCACTCGACGCGGAGCAGAGGAGCCAAGCGGGTTTCAACACCATGGACGACTCTAGATGCAAACTGACCTCGGCTGTACTAAGAGCCGGGGTTTTTGTATTTCCCCTGGCAGAAGTCTTCCAGCAGGTCCCAGCGCCGCTGGGGGTGGTAGCCGTTGTATTCCACATCGTTGAAGATGCGGCGGCGCTTTTCATTCCGGAAAGCATAAAGCGCTTCCGCACAGTCACCTATTATTGTTTGGGCGATCAGTTCGGAATGGACGGGGTCTTTGTCGGGTGAACCAAGCGCCTTATGGGGTATAGTGGTGCCCACGATAATTTTTAAGTTTTTCTTAACAGCCAGCCCCAGGGACACTGGCGGTATGGCCAGCTCCCGCAGGGGGACGGACTGGAGCAGGCGGCGTGAGACAGCGTGCGGCCCGTGGCTGGGTGAAGCCGCTCCTATGGAGCCGTTAAGGCCTATAGCCTTGTTTAACTTAGTGCGGGCGTTTAATACCTCGAAGGCGAGGCTTGAAAGACTGGCCTGGTACTCTCCGGGATAACAGTCAGTCAAAGCCATATCGGCGCCATTTCCCCATAGTTTTGCCACCAGTTCTCTTAAGTTCCCCGCGATATTTCCGTTCATATCCCCGTCGACGAAAAGAACCGCTGTCGCTCCTCTGTCCAGGGCAACCTTCGCACCTACCGCCCTCGGGATGTCGATACCCAGTGGTTCAATAAATTCAAGGGGCAGGACCCGCGGCGATTTGATTTGCCGGATAATGCTGCCGGAATTATCACTGCTGCCGTTAATAACAGGGACAATCAGGTCTGAGGGTAAGGATAACAAGGTTTCAAGCGTTTTCTTCACGCGTTTCTCTTCATTAAGAACAGGGACCACGGCTGCAAGCATTTTATATTTCCTTCCAAAAGATTTCTCTTTAATAACTAATATATGGAAACCCTTGTAAAAAGTTACCGTAGTCATACACAACCTAGATTGTCACTTTCATATGATATAGAAAAAAACAAGGGGTTTTAATAATGGGAGAGATAAAAGTAGGAGATGTGGTTGGCAGAAAATCTTATAACAAGGATATTTTCTTCAAAGTTATGGATTTAGTTAAAGATAACGTCGGGAAAAAACACTGCCTGCTCAAAGGCATTCACTACAGGCTTTACGCCAATGCCCCTTTGGAAGACCTGGTAAAAATAGAATCAAGTGAACTGGCCTTTTACCTGCGGGAGCATACGATTAAAAGCAATGAACATATGGGCCGTATTTTCGCAAGGCGGCAGAAGGACAGGGAGTTCATTTTAGGCAGGGCGGCGAAACAGGGAGAAAACGATAAAAACAATCCCAATAACCTGGACGGCTTCGATGTGCCGGGGGCAGTTTTGCATATTGACGGGGACGCCGATTACCTGGATCTTTGTTTAACCACATATAAACAGCTTAGCATACCGGCCAACGGCTACAATATTGAAGAAGAACAGCAGCCCAAAGTGGTGGAGTCCCTGCTGAAAAAACACGCCCCGGACCTGCTGGTGCTGACCGGACATGACGGGTTCATCAAGGGCAAGACTGACTTCAGTGACATCAGCAATTACTATTCGTCAAGTTATTTTGTTGAAGCAGTTAAAGCTGCCCGCCAATATGAAAAAAGCAGGGATGACCTGGTTATTTTCGCTGGCGCGTGCCAGTCGCATTACGAGGCCATCCTGAACGCGGGCGCAAACTTCGCGAGTTCACCCCAGCGTGTTATGATCCACGCTTACGACCCGGTGTTTGTGGTTGAAAAAATAGCTTATACTTCCATTTATGACCCTATTTCCATTAAAGACATTATTGCCGGGACGATCACCGGCTTTAACGGTATCGGCGGTATGGAAACCCGCGGCAAATACCGTATGGGCATACCAAAATCCCCTTATTAGGCCAAGTACCCCTTTTTAGGGTCCTGCATATGATGTTGTAGGACTTTGGAATGGGGACAACGGCTAAGGGGACATATCATTGTCGGAGGAGCGCCCCCGGCTAAGAATGTCCCCAATTTAAAGGGGGATTGCTTATGGACCGATATTTCAGGGCGCTGAAAAAGACCCGGGGTAAGCTGCTTGGCCTCCAAAATGTTGTTGGTGTCGGGATTGGTTACAAACATATTGGAGACAAAAGTACAGGCGAACCGGCATTTGTGGTTTATGTTGAAAAAAAAGTACCCTCCGCTGACCTTGCCAGGGGCCATATTGTGCCTGAGAAAATCAACGGCCTGGCTACCGATGTGGTGGAAATCGGTGTGGTTAAGATGCTTGATGTGCGAACCAGGCGCGAAAGGCCCTGCCATCCGGGTGTGAGTATCGGACATTACAAATCTACTGCCGGCACGCTGGGCGCTATAGTTAAAGACAAGGCCACCAAGGAATTAATGATACTCTCCAATAATCATGTGCTGGCCAATGGCTCAAGCCTGCAGAAACCCAGGGCTAAAATAGGCGATCCTATTCTGCAGCCAGGTCCTTATGACGGCGGTAAAATGGAAGACCGGGTGGGTACACTGTACCGTTATGTTCCTATAGAAAAACATGTGTCCAAGTCAGAATGCCCGGTGGCGCTGGCTATGGCCAATGGCGGCACCAGGCTTCTCAACCTGGTTAAAAAGGATTACGAGGTGCGCTTTTATAAGCGGTTTAAGGGTGAAAATACGGTTGACTGCGCTCTGGCCAAACTTGATTCTTCCAGTCTGGCCATGGCCAGTATTCTGGAAGTTGGTGAAATGCGGGGGGTTGCGGAGGTTAAACCAGGTGACAAGGTGGTAAAAAGCGGCAGGACTACAGGTATTACCAGGGGTGTGGTTAAATCTACCGGTACAACTTTACAGGTGGAAATGGAAGAAGAGGAGAAAGTCTGGTTTTCTGATCAGGTTGTATCAGATATGAATTCTCAGCCTGGCGACAGCGGTGCTCTGGTCCTGAACGAGGGCCAGGAAGTCGTGGGCCTGTTGTTTGCAGGCTCAGATAAGCTGACAGTGTTTAACAGGATCAGCAATGTTATTAACCGCCTGAATATAGAGTTTTAGTTATGATGTACCGGCCCATAGTCTCAGGAGACATTGCTTTAACTTTTCTTGGAGAAAATATCCCTGTAATCGGCCCCAGATTTAAAAACAGGGATGAGGCTATAAAAACAGCCCGCCATTATCTGGAAGGGATTAGGGAATTAACCGGCTTAACCCGTAAAACACCTGTAAATATTGAAATAAAGAAACAGAAAGACGGGAGATTTTCCCTTGTGATGGAAGGCATCTGTCAAACATGGGGGGAGCTTTATAACCTCGATGAACTTTTTTTAAAAAGGTTTTGCAAGGGGTTGAAAAAGAAACTGTTTATATTAACCTGTTTCGTGGAAGAAATTGATGGTCTGGAATGCCTGGTTCTGACAGAAGGGCTGGGTGCGGTTTTTTACGCGCCGGATTATATTAAAAAGTGGCGGTCTTAAAATGCGGCACAAGTATATTGAAAAACCCCCGGGCTTGTCTCCCGGGCCTTATTTAAGCCTTGCTGCTAAAAGAATAAACAGTCGGAAAGGGCGGTGACCATGGGTAAAAATATTTCAGGGGACCTTGAGTTAGGTGCGGCCTATGGTCCGCAGGATGAGCAAGAAACCCTGGCAGACAGAAAAAAGGCGGAAGAAGAGGCTTACCGGTCAGGCAGGAATACAGGCTATCACCAGGGGTACTGCCTGGGGTTTGAGTCTGGGTATGAAAAAGGCTATTCCGAGGGCAGCACCCTCGGGTATAATAATGGTTTCCTGGCAGCCCTGGGGCTGGGTGAGGACAGCCCCGCCCCAGGGAAAACACTTGAAATTTATGTTATCCAGGCTCTGCAAAAATTAATCGTCCAGGGGCAGGCCAGGCTGCTGCTTTCAGGCTGTGCCGCCCAAGAAGCGAAAATACTGCTGAAACTGGTGCAGATAGATGCCGCTGTAGCTAAAAAAGGATTGAAAATTTAGATTGTTAATATTTAACACCCTTCACTAATTTTAAGTGAAATCTAATTTCCACTAGAACACGGCCAGTTCTGTTTATAATATCCCATATCCGTTAAATTTACCGGCTTTGCCAGACTGAACTATTTACGGTTATATTAGGCTTGTACAAAAATTACCTTTGTACAAGCTTTGCTTTTTCCGAATTCAGCAACTGGTTGCTTAATCAAAAAAAAGCCGAATCCTAAAATCACTTAGGTACGGAGGGCCCAATTTCAGGGGTGAATCAATTCAGTAGTCGGTAGTCAGTAGTCAGTTGTCAGATTATGAGGAATTCGGCATAGCCGAATTCCAACAAACAATCCGACTACCCACAACCTACTACCTACAACCGAATTGTAGGGTTGTCTTTTACCGAACCCGTCAGCTAACTCCGGAGGCTAAAAAAGAAAGGGGAAGTGTTATGAGATTCCGTTCGAAGAGTATTACGACTGGTTTCATTGTTACCATTTTCCTTTTTCTGTGCTTTTTATCTTTAGGCTTCATGGCCCCTGCCAACGCGTCCGCTGCGGCCACAGCGGACGAGCAGCAGATGCTGAGCCTGATTAACCAGGCCAGAAGCAGCGCCGGACTTGATCCCCTGGTGTATGACGCGACCCTCTCGAGCCTGGCCCGGGCCAAAGCTATGGATATGGCTACCAACAACTATTTCAGCCATACTTCACCCACTTACGGTTCAGCCTTTGACATGTTGAAGAAAGCTGGTATTCAGTACCTCTACGCCGGCGAAAACCTGGCCAAAGCATCTTCGGTGAGTTCGGCCCACAGTGCCTTGATGTCTTCCAGCGGTCACCGGGCAAACATACTCAGCAAGAATTTTGACAGGGTTGGTTTGGGAATTGTTACCCAGGGTTCCAGAAAGATTGTTGTGCAGATGTTTACCGGCGGACAAAAAACCGTTGCCACTACTCCGACAACCACACCGACAACCACACCGACAACCACAACAAGTGGTTTGAACGTGGACGAGCAGACCATGTTTAACCTGATCAACCAGGAACGTGCCAAAGCGGGATTAAAACCTCTGCAGATAGACATGACCCTGGTTAAGTTAGCCCGGCTGAAAGCTCAGGATATGATTGACAAGGGCTATTTCAGCCATACCTCTCCCACTTACGGGTCGCCTTTTGACATGATGAAGTCGTACGGGGTCCGGTACAGCTATGCCGG
>Ga0116191_1000962_pt1 | contig 24066 bp, 22 predicted proteins | sample AD_UKC111_MetaG_FD_89897 | JGI IMG/M metagenome (GOLD analysis project Ga0116191, IMG submission 89897) | Active sludge microbial communities of municipal wastewater-treating anaerobic digesters from Hong Kong - AD_UKC111_MetaG | ecosystem: Engineered > Bioreactor > Anaerobic > Digestate... | reverse complement strand
CATAATAAGTTGCCCAAAGTCTTCCGCCACTAGAATTGAATTTTGTAACAAATCCATCCACATAAGACAACAATGCACTTTGATAAACACCAATAGTGGATATATTATTTGCTGAAGCAGTGGCTCCAGCCATAAATATATTTCCGTTATTATCTGTGCTAATGCTTGACCCAATATCAATGTTATTTCCACCGTAATAGGTTCCCCAAAGTAAATCTGGAGTAGGGTCAATGACAAGTTTATTGTTGACAAGGTCAAAATCTTTTGAATTTGGCACTTGAACACCAATTTTATTTCCATCCGAAATAGTGTAGTTAACATCTACAAATTGCTGAGAACGAGTATTGTTATTCAACAAATAACTTACAGGTATTTTTTCTTCGATAACACCAAATGGAGTAACAATTTTTATTTTGTTTGATTCTATGATTGGAAGCTTATCAGATTTTATTCTAAAACTAATATCTTCAATTTTGGCTCCATTATGCAAGATAAAATTGTATTTGAATCTTGGAGTTGGTGAATTTTCGATATTAAATTCAACATCGATATTTTCCCAAACATTCAAATATTTTATGGTTTGAAAGGATTTTACTCCTGTGATTTCTTGATTATTTGTAATGTAGTTTGTTATTCCAATATCTTCATTTTCAGCAACCACTTTATCCACTTTATCAAAAACAAAATCAATTCTATAATTCTCTAACTTATGATATCTTTTGTTTCTTATCGAAATATTTTGTTCGTTTTTTTCAGCCTTCATTTGACTTACTTCATAAGAAAAACCATTGTTTCTTAACGATACTTTCAAATTGGGCAAATTGGAAAGGAACAAAACATTATTATTTGGTTGCCCAAATTGATCCACTACTTGTCCTTTATTTTCGACAAAATTATAATTGTGATAACTGCCTTGGCTGTACAAAATGTTAGTTAAAAATGAAGTAATCAGGATGGTGAAAAAAACTTGTTTCATAATATTAGGTAATTGAATAAAATATAAATTCTATAATGAATTTAAAGCAATATGTAAGTGTGTAAAAGTATTAAAATTTTCGAGATTTAACAAACAATATACTTTAAATTTTATAATTCACAAACTCTATTTTGTTATTATTTGATAATAAATTAATTATCTATTGTTTTTGAATTACTGCATCTTTATCTTTGTAGTGTTTCAATTGGCAAAATCCTTATATTTTAGAAGCATGAGTGCAAATTCCACACAATTAAAAATGGCACCCAATACCACAACTCCCACTTTAAGCCCTTATATCGGTTCGTTCACCTATCGTCATGCAGCACATTTGCTGAAAAGAACTACTTTCGGAGCAAGAAATGCTGACATCAAAGCATTTGTTTCGAAAGGGTTAAATTTTAGTGTTCTGGAGCTTTTAAGACCTGACAAAACTCCTAGCCCACCAGTAAGAATGGTGCCTACTTGGCCCACTGGGGAGTATGGAGATGATTACATAAAAGTTGGTGATACATTTGTGAATGAAAACAATTATAATTATTACCGATTCTTATACATGAGGGTTTGGTGGATGAAGTTGATGATCAATCAAGGAAGAGGAATCACCGAAAAAATGGTTCATTTCCTACAAAACTTAGTCCCAACAAGTTGGGAATCCGTTCAGGAAGCTCGATTTGTTTACAAAACCCACATGCTCTATCGAAAATATGCACTAGGAAATTATAAAGAGTTTATCAAGGAAGTTACTGTTGATCCTGGAATGTTGCTTTATCTAAATGGCAATTATAACGACAAAAATAATCCAGATGAAAACTATGCAAGAGAGCTACAAGAACTTTTTTGTATTGGTAAAGGACCCGATTCTGGCTACACTCAAGATGATGTGATAGCAGCAGCTAAAATATTGACAGGATGGAGAGTGGATTGGGCGAATAATACCAATTACTTTGCAGCTTATGCTCACAGTACTGGTGACAAGAAATTTTCGGCATATTATAATAACAAAATAATTTCTGGAAAATCTGGCGATGCAGGAAAAGAAGAAACAACCGAGCTGATCAATATGATTTTTGAACAAAACGAGGTTGCAAAACATATTGTTAGGAAATTATATATTTACTTTGTTCAATCAGAAATATCAGATTCAGTAGAAACCAATATTATTACACCATTGGCTAATATTTTCAGATCAAATAATTACAATTTCAAGCCAGTTTTAGAAAAATTGCTTTTGAGTAAGCACTTTTTTGATGAATCAGTGATGGGTGCAATTATCAAATCTCCTACCGATTTATTAGTTGGTTCCATTCGAACATTGGGTATTCAACTTATTCCTCAGAAGAGATCAACTTATAATTACTGCATAACAGATTTGCCATCGGAGGCAGACTTTTGGAACCACCAAAGTATAGTGGATCATTGCAGTTATTTGGGAATGAATATGATGGCTCCACCGAACGTTGCAGGATGGCCCGCCTATCATCAGCAGCCATTATATTATAAATGTTGGATAACTGCAGATAGTTTGGCATGGAGAGAATATATCATGTCCGCTTGCAAAAACCCACCAGGAGGTTTTTATCATTACCCTAACATTAAAGCAGATTGGATGAAATATATAGCATCCTTCTCTACTCCTTCCAATCCAGCGAAGCTAGTTCAAGAGCTTTGTTGGCAGTTACTATCCAAAGAAGTACCTGAAGCAACTCGGATAAGTATTAAAAATGAATTTCTTTTATACAAATCGACCAATGATCTAATATGGACAAATCTGTGGAATAATTATCTAAAAAACCCCTCAGACCAAAATATTATTAATGATATAACCAACAGATTTTCAGGACTCTTAGGAAATATTTTGAATTCACCAGATTATCATCTTATGTAATTCCTAATCCATTAAATTATTGAGCAATGAATAGAAGAAAGTTTATAAAATCAATCCCATATCTTGCAGCACCTGTGATCATCGGCAATGCAAACCTAAGAAGTTGGGCTAATAGCCCAATGGTGCAACAGCTATCTAAATATGCTGAACTAAATGATAAAGTACTGGTGCTGATACAAATGTTTGGTGGTAATGACGGCTTGAATACCGTAATTCCATTGGACAAATATGATGCTTTATCTGTGCTTCGACCAAATATCTTAATACCATCCAGCAAAGTTCTGACTTTACCAAACAGACCCAATACAGGTTTGCATCCAGGCTTATCCGAATTACACAATATGTATAAAGATGGAATGGTGAAAGTTGTGCAAAGTGTAGGTTATCCGAATCCCGATTTCTCTCATTTTAGATCTACAGATATCTGGAGTTCGGCATCTAATAGTGATGAATTTCTAACTTCAGGTTGGTTAGGGCGTTATTTGAATGATGCTTACCCTAACTTCCCTTATAATTATCCAAATGCAGAAATGCCCGATCCTCTTGCCATTCAGTTGAATTCTTTATCGAATCCTGTATTTCAAGGTCCGAATTTTGCATTAGGAATGGGAATGGATGCCTGGAGAATTAATAATCTTGGTGGTTCAAATCATAATTATTTCAATAGTTTACCAAGTGGATTGAATACTCCAATCACCGACACTGCTCATGGAGAAAACTTGTCTTTTCTGAAGGATATGTATCGATTGTATAATTCACACACAACAGCAGTGAGCAATGCAGCATATACTGTAACTAAACAAGTTACTTATCCATCAAATTATTTGGCAGATCAGTTGAAAGCAGTAGCAAGAATGATTGCTGGAGGATTAAAGACAAAAATTTATCTGGTAGGAATGTACGGTTTTGATACTCATGCAAATCAAACAGACAACAACGACCATTCTATAGGAGCTCATAACGATCTGATGAGAATCTTGTCCACTTCTATTGATGCTTTCCAAAAAGACCTTGCTTATTTGAAAGTGGATGATCGGGTGATGGGAATGACATTTTCAGAATTCGGTAGAAGAATCATTTCAAATAATAGCAATGGTACGGATCATGGAACGGCAGCACCATTATTTATTTTTGGTAAAAATGTAAATTCTGGAGTTATTGGCGACAATCCAATATTGACATCAACGATGAAAACGGAAGATAATTTGCCTATGCAATATGATTTTAGGTCGATTTATGCGACTATGCTGCACGATTGGTTCTGTTTGCCACAAACTGAAACGGATAGTGTCCTACTTCGCAATTTCCAAATATTGCCTTTGGTAATTAATTCTTGCGGAAGATCAAATGAGTCTGAAACTTTGGCACAAAAGACTGACTTAGAATACATTACAAATGCACCTAATCCATTTATCTCCTCTACTATTTTGAAATATAAATCGGACGGTGGACCAACTTCTATTCAGATTTTTGATAATAGAGGAAGAGAAATAAAGGTTTTATTAGACAACAATAACCATGAAGCTGGGAGTTTTGAAATCAACTGTGACTTAGGTGATATGAATGCAGGAAACTATTATGCACGATTGCAAAACGGTGCTTTACAGAAGGTGGTTTGCTTAGTAAAAGTTCAATAATTACAGAATCGGCTTCGAAATTTCGAAGCCGATTCTGTTTTGAAATTTATGTTAATTATCACCCATAGCTCTATTTCGCTTCATTTCACGTCTTTCTTGCATTTTTTTCAACATTTCTTCTTTGAATTCTCTTTCCACTTGGCGAAGCATAGCAATTTTCTTATTGGAAATCACTCCTTTGAATTTATTATAAGCATTTTGCTTGGCTAAATATTCTTTTTGCTCGGCATCAAGGGATTCTTTGATGAATCGAGCTGCCTCCTCTTCAGTCATATCTTTTACAGGCTTCTCATTCCTACTAGCTTGTTTGCTTTGTCGGATAGCATTTTGCATTTCGTTGAAAATGGGCCAAAATTTTTGAGCTTCATCACTCGTTAAATTCAGTTTCTGAGTAATAAAAGCGATTTTAAAACTCTCTACTTTTTCATTGTTCTGTCCGTGAATTGCTACACTAAAAAATAGAGCAACAACAAAAGAAATTAATATTCTCATTTTTTAAATTAATTTATTTCAAATAAAGCAACTAATGGAGCTAATGCCTTATCTGAGTATTAGTTATAAGTTTTCAATATCATCTATATCCAAGTCATCAATGCTTTCGTGAAGATACTGGTGAATATCCTCAGCATTGAGATCCTTGAAGGTCTCATCGAGTAGGTCAGGATTGTTTTTGATGAACAAATCCACGTCGAAATCATCAATATTATCGGCGATATAGCTATCCATATCTGCATTACTCATATCTGCCATTTTTGTAGTTTTCATGGAAGAATTGTTATTCCAAAAAAATATGGAAGTAGCAACAATACCTACAAAAACAGCAGCCACAGCAGGCTTGAACCAAGCATAATCCCAAATATTGATTTTCTTTCTTGCAGTCAGATTAGGAGCTTGAAAATTCAATTGATCAAAAATCTGATTCTGCATTTGCACCAAATGATGATTGGGCAATTTGAAACCTTCTTTTTTGTCTTTCAAAGAAGCTAAAAATGGAGCGATTTCTTCCAATTCAGCTTTTATTTCGTCCTTTCTTTTCATTTTCTTAAAATTATTCGTCTTTTAAAAATGCTTCAATTTTTTTTGCTGCATGATGGTAGGAGGCTTTTAGAGCCCCAACCGAAGTATCCAACACGGCGGACATTTCTTCATACGGCATTTCGTCATAGTACCTCAAATTGAACACAATTCGTTGTTTTTCAGGCAATTCTTCGATAGCTAGCAACAATTTACGTTGAATTTCATCCCCTTCAAAGTACGAATCTGCATTCAATGTATTGGATAATCCCGGATTATTATCAATCGAATCCGCCATTTTCTTTTGCTTTTGAGCTTTGAAAGTGATGGCTTCGTTGGTAGCTATCCGATATAGCCAAGTGTATAATTTAGATTTTCCCTCGAAGTTGTGAATATTCCGAAACACTTTGATGAAAGTATTCTGCACCACATCGTCCGTATCGTCGAAATCAAGGATGATTCTTCTAACATGCCAGTACAATTTTTCTTGGTACCGATCCATCAAGATTCGGAAACCTTTTTCTTTCGTACTGCTATCTAATAGCATCACATGTAGCTGTTCGTCAGTGATTTCTTTCAATTTGTGATACTTTTATGAATAAGACTATTGAAATAAATGAAGGTTTAAAAAAAAGGGTGGAAAAATAAAAAATTACTTTAAAAATGCAGTTTGAGTTCAAAATAGAAATAGATTTTGGGGTGATAGTTTTAATATTGATTTCTAATTGATTGGTTTTTTCTGTTTTATTTTTTTGTTTAATTTAATTATTTTTTTCTTTAGAGTTTTCCAATCATTATTTCTATTATTCACATTTAAATTATATTCAACTATATTTTGAAGATTTTGTAATGCATCATTGTTAATCGACAAATCCGAGTAATCTACTAATTTATTTATATTATCTAAAATAAATTTTGAATCAATATTATTGAAATATGTAATTGCCAATATTTGTTCAGAAGTCTTCATTGGACGAACATATTCATATAAAATATCTGATAAAATTTTTTGGTCAGCATTATGAGCAATTAAATCATTTAATCTAAATAATTTAAAATCACGATCATACATTTTGGAAAATACTGTCAAGCTATCACTCAATAAGGCTTTTTTCCATAACTTTGGTAAAATTTCTGGGTGATTTAACTGATCTCCAACAAATTCAACTAAAAAACTACTGTAACCATTATCAACCCATTTTTTCATATTTTTACTTAAAAATTTAATCTTTTCTTCACTTTTATTATTTCGTACAATTTCTTTATTATTTGTGACTATCGACCATTTCACCTGATTCGATATATCACGATTACCCGGCTGAAAAGTATAAAGGTCATTCATTACTTCTTTATTGATAATCTCATGATACGGAGTATATCTATCATAATAGTTAAAATCAAGAAACCACTCATTTCTTCTTTTCAGTGTTCTGAATTCTTCAGAAATAAGAGGGTATTTATCGTACAACAAATTTAATGTGTCCCAATTTTTTGTATTTAATATTAAAAAATGCAGATTGAACTCATTTATAACTTTTTCATTTCTATCAGGATAGGTAAGCAATATCAATGATCGTAAAGTTCCCTCGAATGTCGCCAAAATCTGGTATTGCTCTTTCCAAGCTATTTCACAGGTTTGAAATTTATATCCCCATATTTGGCTAAACTTTGGAATGTAATTCAAATAAATTGCTTTCAACGGAGCAATGTAATTGGTATCATTGCTAGAACAAATAGTATTTAGTATTTTTATTATTTTTTTATGGTTTGGCAAAGGATTGGGCATCAGTTTTTTTGTAGTATCTCTCAAGCAATCCTTTGGCTTATCCACCCAACCAATTATAGTAGGGTTTAATTCCTTGTCTAATTCGATAAGCAGATTTTCATCTATTTGACTAAATAAATTAATATATGATAAAAAAAATAGTATGAAAATGTAAAAAAATTTCATTTATATTTAGATTCTATTTTTTTAATTAAAAGTTCAAGGTTCATTTTTTTATTCGTATTATCTTTTGTTTTATTATAAATATACTCATAATTGACAATTTTATAATCAGAATTAATATAATTTGCAAGCAAGTCTAAATTAGATTTGCTACCAAGCCAAGTAGGATGTTGAGTTCTTACAACAAATTCATCAAGAAAATCTGTATTGAATACTATTGATAATATCTTTATTTTATCCACTTTTTCATGTAATTTCATCTTGATTGGATAATCACAACATATTGCCTCTATAGATGTCTGCAATTCAATGTTATATAATAGTTTTCGAATAATATCATCATCTTGAAATTCCAATAATATATCAAGTATTGGGTAAGCATAAATTGTCTCAGTAGTTTTTATAAGTGAATCTAGTAGAACTTTCACAATTTGATTTTTATTCGACTTGATTTCTAAAAGAGAATCTCTATAAGCATTCACTTTAAAATCACTTTGTGAATTGATTTTTAAAATAAAGGTTAATAATAAAAATAAAATATAGAAATATCTATTCATCGATTTAGATTTATATAATTTCAATTCAGAAAATTTTATAGAATATAATATTAACACAAAACACTTTATTTGTAAAATTATTTTTCATTTACAATTTTATACTATAACACCAATATAACATATTGAATATCAATTTACTTAATATATTTATTAGTACTATCAGGTTTGGGGGAAAATTCTACAAATTTGAATGTATCTAATATCGAAGATTCATAGTTGATAATTATTGTAGTATCATCAATTACTTTCCCAGAATAGCTTATAGTTGGATAATAATAATCAGTACTATACCAACTTTCAAACAATAAGCTATCCCCTCTAATTTGATAAATTCCCCACCAATATGGAACATCATTATAGTTGTTGTTTTTATTATTCAAATATTCTTTCCAATAATTAATACAATCACTTGGAATTCTATTATCCCCAAAATGTAATAGAACTCCATTTCCATAAAATACTTGGACACCAGTACGTTCACTATTATTAATCTTTTTTGATGATACATATATTCCATCTAATCTTATTTTGTTCGAAATATTGTCTTCTCTTTGCATTTTTAATGGTTTAAGAGCAACACATGAGGAAAATATCACTAAAAGAATACAATAAAAAGGTTTCATGGCTTTTTAGAATTTACTTAATAAATTTATTAGTGCTATCAGGTTTTGGGGAAAATTCTACAAATTTGAATGTATCCTTACCTATTTTATTATCTTGCAAATAAAATGTAGTATCATTTACTATCTTACCATAATTTTGAACAGTTTTATAATAATAATCTGTACTTATCCAACATTCTGATAGAATTGTATTGTCGTCATTGATTTTGTAAACACCTAAATTATAAGGATATGTAGTTAATTTAACATCATTTGAACTAAGATAATTGTTGTTTTCAATTATACAATTTATTTTTCCCCTCTCTGAATAGCCAATTTGAACTCCGTTTGAATATAAAATTATAACTTCATAAAGTGAGGAATCCTTTCCATATCCACAAGAAATATAATATCCATTCAATTTTAATTTATTTGAAACATTATCTTCTCTTTGAATTTTTAATGGTTTGAGTGCAACACATGAGGAAAATATCACTAAAAGAATACAATAAAAAGGCTTCATGGCTTTTTAGAATTTATAAATTTATTAAACCAAGCTCCAGATGTATCAACCGAAAGCGGTATTTCGTTTTTGAAAAATGAGTAACATCTAGGTTTTTGATACATTTCTAACATACTACCCTCATTCAATTCCTTATCAAAATTAGTTGGAAATGGTGGTATTATTCGCCAATTCGTGATAGAATCAGTACCAATTAAAATACCCTCATATTTGCATAATATATACTTTGAAACAAGTCCCCTTTTATAAAACACTTGCGGTATTATAGCAGTAATTATTTTATCATTTATCTCATAAGCTCCCCAGTTGTAATTTCGTATTTCATTATGAATAATTCTATTTAGATAATACGATTTATCATTATTAACAGAAGGATTAAAAATATATACGAATCCATTTTTTTTAAACAATAGCGGCTTAAAGGTATTATTTATTACAAATATTCCTTCAATATCATATCTTACATTTTTTGAAAAATAAATTCCATCGGCTCTTAATTCGGAGTACGGTTTTCTTCTATTAACTAATTCGTCAAATTCTTTATACAATTCACTCCTTCTCAATGATTTAGACTCATCTAACGAGCATCTATAAAATAATATTATGATGAAGAATTGTAAATATTTTTTCATGTTTCCATACTAAGAGTTATCAAATATAATTCAGATAAGTAAAGTCAAATATAATCACTTTTTAGATATGAATCAATAGCAGTTCCTTCTCAATTATTCATATTTGATTTCTTAGAAAGTAAATTTATTTATTGCTATCAATCATTATCCTATTCTACTCCAGTTTCTCTTTCAAGAAAGGGACTGTATAGGAGGTTTTGCAAGATAGAAAATCTTCGGGAGTGCCTTCAAAAAGCAATTTTCCTCCTTTTTTTCCACCTTCTGGTCCTAAATCAATCACCCAATCTGCCGACTTGATCACTTCCATATTGTGTTCGACGATGATGACCGTATGTCCTCTATCTACCAAAGCATTGATGGCTACCAATAATTTTTGGATGTCGTGGAAATGCAGTCCAGTGGTTGGCTCATCAAAAATGAAAACAAACCGCTCTGATGACTTTTCTAAAGTGAGGAAATATGCCAGTTTCACCCGCTGTGCTTCGCCACCAGACAAAGTGCTAGATGATTGCCCCATTTTGATATAGCCCAAGCCAACATCGTTCAATGGCTTTAGTTTGCTCAGAATATCTTTTCGCTCTGAAAAGAAATCCAAAGCTTCTTCTATGCTCATATCCAACACATCAAAGATGTTCTTATTCTTATATTTCACCTCCAGCACTTCTTGCTGGAATCGCTTCCCTTTGCATTCCTCACATTCCAAATGAACATCTGCAAGGAATTGCATTTCCACGATTTGCTCTCCCTCGCCTTTGCACGATTCGCACCTGCCTCCCTCTACATTGAATGAAAAATGCTTTGGTTTGTAACCCCTGAGTTTCGACAGTTGCTGGTCGGCAAATAAATCTCTGATGGCATCATAGGCTTTCACATAAGTAACTGGATTAGAACGGCTTGACTTCCCAATAGGGTGTTGACTCACCATTTCTACTTGACTAAAGGATTTTAGATTTACTACAATTTCGTCATGGGTGCCTACTCCACCAGATTGTGGCTCGCCTTTGAGTGCTTTGAGTCCTGGATAAAGAATTTGTTTTACAAGAGTTGTCTTCCCAGAGCCTGACACCCCAGAAACCACCGTCAAAACATTCATTGGAAAGTTAACGGTAATATTTTTAAGATTGTGTTGAGCAGCTCCTTTTATGGTAATAAATTCTTTAGGTATTCTTCTTTTTGTAGGAACAGGAATTGTCAATTCATGATTCAGATAGGCAGCGGTGAGGCTATCTTTTGCAGTATGCAATTGTCTATATTCATCAGCAAACACTACTTTACCTCCAAAAATACCAGCATTGGGACCGATGTCCACCAAAAAATCTGCATTTTTGATCACTTCTTCTTCGTGTTCTACCACGATAACCGTATTGCCCAAATCTCTTAGCGATTTCAAGACACTCACCATTCTAGCAGTATCTCTTGGGTGAAGTCCGACACTAGGCTCATCCAAAATATACATGGAACTGGTGAGATTACTTCCCAAAGTTCTGGTCAAATTTATTCTTTGGGTTTCTCCACCGCTAAGGGTAGAAGCTACCCTTTCAAGAGATAAATAGGGCAGCCCAAGATCCACCATAAATGCTAATCTGGTGTTGATCTCGAGCAAAAGCCTTTTGGCTATTGCATTGTCATAATCGTTCAATTGCAATTGTTGGAAAAAAACTTGGAGTTCATCAATAGGCATTTCTGTGAGTTCTCCTATATGTTTTCCTTCTATTTTCACATATAAAGCTTCTTGGCGAAGTCTGGCTCCCTCACAGGTTGGGCAAATCGTTTTTCCTCTATACTTGGAGAGCATTACTCTATTTTGAATTTTATAGAGCCTTTCTTCTAAGAATTTAAAAAAAGCATTAATGCCTTCAAAATGCTCATTTCCTTTCCATAATATCCTTTTTTCTTCTTTGCTCAGCTCATTATAAGGTCGATGCAATGGAAACTGAAATAAATTTGCTTTTTGTAGCAAGGGCATCAGCCAATCGCTACCGACCTCACCTCGCCAACAAGCTATCGCTCCAGAATAAACAGATAGCTTCGGGTCGGGAATCACCTTTGATTCGTCGATACCCAATGTTTTCCCATATCCTTCGCAGGTTGGGCAAGCTCCGTAGGGATTATTGTAATTGAAAAGTTGAGGTGTAGGGTCTAAAAAAGTGATACCATCTGCTTCAAAACGGTTATTGTAGGCTTTATCTGGTCTTCCAACCACTTCTACAATACATTCTCCCTCACTTTCATAAAAAGCAGTTTGAACAGAATCGCCAATTCTTTTCGTGTTTTCCTCATCATCTTTTTTCACCACAAATCGGTCGATCAAAATAACAATGCCGCTTTTTTTGAATTCACCTACTTTTTTATTCGATTTTATGTTTTTATCTGCCAAAATGTCTTCAATTGGCAAAATTTCATTTTTATATCTTACTCTCGAATAGCCTTTTTGCAATAGCAAATCCAACTCTTGCTGCAAAGTTCGCTCTTCATATTTGAAAACTAAGGGTATGAATAACTGAACTTTTGTGCCTTCCTGTTGGCTCATGATGTAGTCCACCACATCAGAAACTTCATGGCGAGTCACCAATTCACCACTGATGGGCGAAAATGTTCTACCGATTCTCGAATAGAGCAAACGGAGATAATCATAAATCTCTGTCATTGACCCTACTGTCGATCGGGCATTGCTGGTACTCACTTTTTGTTCAATGGCGATAGCAGGGCAAATTCCTTTGATGTAATCCACTTCGGGTTTCTTCATCCGCATTAAGAATTGGCGGGCATATGAAGAAAGGCTTTCGACATATCTTCGCTGCCCCTCTGCGAACAAAGTATCCATCGTAAGAGTAGATTTTCCACTACCAGATACTCCTGTTACTACAATTAGCTTTTCTTTAGGTAATTTTACATCAATATTTTTTAGATTATTTGATCGAGCCCCTTTTATTTCAATAAACTCATTAATATCTTGACTTTCAATAGTTTGAATATTTGTTGGAGTTGCTTTTTTTGCTTTTGACATTTTGAATAATTCTTTTCGGAAAGAGATTGTAACTCTAAAAATAATTAATTTGTTGAAAAATTGAGGCAAAATTCGATAGTTTTTGGCGATAAAAAGAATATTCCTTTACCTTTGTGCCAATATTTTAAATATTTATGACAGAATTCGAGTTAAAAGAAGCTTTTGACCAAAATGGTAATAGGTTGAGCCCTACACTAGACGAAGGTAAAAAAAATTATTTAATTGATATTGACGGTACGATTTGTGACGATATTCCGAACGAAGAACCAGAGAGAATGGTGACTGTCGAGCCATATCCTGATGCACTAAGAATCATAAACAAATGGTACGACGAAGGTCATCATATCGTATTTTTCACCTCCAGAACTGATGTTCATAAGGACATTACGAATGAGTGGTTAGTCCGTAATGGCTTCAAATATCATGGTTTATTGTTGAACAAACCAAGGGGTGGAAACTACCATTGGATTGATAATCATATCGTTAGAGCTACAAGATATAGAGGAAAATTCACCGACTTAGTTTCAGAACTCAGAGAAGTTGAGGTATTTGAAGATTAATCCTCTAATTTGCCAATAAGGATATTCAAGCCCACTCTACCACTAGCACTTTTGCTATTGTAGGGATTAGCAATGGATAAAATATTGTCGGTCAGTGCAAATAATTGTACTGGTCCGATTTTTATTGTTGTGTTCAAGCCAATATTGAAGGCGGCATTCTGCTTTGCTGCATAATTTGCTCCGACATTTAGCCAAGAAAATATATTGTAGTTCGCACCGATTGCGAAAGAAGTAACTGTTTTAGACGACAAAGACTCTAAGAACAATATTCCGTTGAATGACAAGGATTTAGAGAATTTATATTGTGCTGTTGCAAAATATCTCGATGCAATTTTGCTTCTATAAGTCGCATTTGTTTCTACGAAATTGAAAGTCTTTTTTACAGAATCCAACACATGATCAAAATTATTGGTACTATCAGAATATAAAATATTTTTTAATTCGATTCCATTATACTCAAAAGTACCTTTTGAGCTCAAGTTTTTAGCATTGTCTTTCCAATTGATACTACCACCAATATCGTTTAATCCGACACCAATTTGAAGTTTTTCGGTAAGGTCAAGGTTTGCACCAAGATCAAATGAAATCCCTGTGTTTTTGCCAAATATTTTCTTGAAATTCAATTGTTCGCTATTAAATTTCAAGCTATCAATAGAATAATAACTCACTGATCCTGAATTATTTAAAGAATAATCACTCACCAATTTAAGTTGGTAAATATCATCACTAGTATAAAGTGATAATTGGCTATTTTTAGTACTCACATTTCCAATTCCTGACAAATATTTCACTCTTCCCCCAATTGTCAATTTACCCAAATTGTAGGATGCAGCAAAGCCAATTTCGTGGTAGGAATTAAAATCTATTTTCGGACCCACTTCCATCGTTTTCCCTACAAATTTGCTATTACCGAACCATACTAAATCCGCTAAATTCTTTGGATAATCGATAATACCAGAAGATCGAACAGCATGATGAAGCCCAAATTTCAATTTTTTTGTACCAAAATATAATCCGATGGTTTCCACGTTCACATCTGTGCCTAAATAGTTATTTGGGTTCAGTTGATTTATCCAACTTCCATCTTTATTATCAATAATATCTTGAATCGTTACTGAACTAGAAGTTGCTCCAAAATAAACCGATGGCAAAGTGATTCCAAAGCGATAATTTGGCAAATTGGCAGGATTGTAGAGGGAAGATTGAGGCAAATGCTTGCACATCATCGTACTCAAATCAGCTTGTCCAATCAGAACAAAGCCAAAAAAGGAAAAACTAGCTGTAAGTATTATTTTGCCAAGACTATTCATTTTCAAAGTTTTTTGCAAAGTAGAAAATAAATATGAATTGTGGATGAGTTGGGATGAAATTTTCTACATCAAACCTCATAAATCATCCTTACAAATGTTTTATGCAGGAAATTCTACAAAATTTCTCGGTGTTTCGTAAAGGCGAACCATTAGCTCAAGATCAGGATCGATTTTCTTTCTCAGTTTTTGCCAAATCACCACACAAATATTCTCGGCAGTTGGGATAAGATTTGCGAATTCAGGCACTTCTACGTTTAGGTTTTTATGATCGAAAGACAATTCGATTTCTTCGTAAATAATTGTTTTAAGCAGATTTAGGTCAATCACAAATCCAGTTTCTGGGTTGATTTCGCCAACTACTTTTACTTCTAATTCGTAATTGTGTCCATGAAAATTGGGATTATTGCAAAGCCCAAAAACGGATTGATTATGTTGATCCGACCAGCTAGGGTTGAACAAACGGTGTGCTGCATTAAAGTGAGCTTTTCGATATACTGCTACTTTCATTTTCTAAATTATCGATTTTTTGACAATGCTTCAAATTGATCCAAAGCTAAGCTGTTTTTGAGTTGATATGCAAATTTCCGACCATTTATCAATTTTTCGGTGTAAACCAACCCAATTCCTTTGGCATAAATTTCTCTACCTTGATATTTTATTTCGAGATGACCATTATAGTCATCATCAATTAAGTCGTTGATTTTGAACAAAATGCTTGGAATATTATTGCCTTCATAATTATAAACAGTATCTTTTTGAAATCTTCTATTTCGGATTAAAGTAGTAGTATGATTGGGCTTGAAAGGATCTTCCCATTTCACAGAATACATAAAAATTCCATTCGAATCGCTCACTTCAAAGGGGAAAAAACCGTTGGTCTGAATAGCAGCTTCTATGGGTTTCGAATTGCCCAAGCTATCCTTTTGAAAAAGTGTATATTGCTGAAGCACAGTTCCATTCGACACAATTTTCTCTACAGATTGCTGACTTACCTCGAACTGTGGGCTAATATTGGTAGCAATCAGCAATTTTGCACCCTCTTTTTCCACCACTTTCAGTTGCCAATAATAACCAGACATAGAATCGGGCAAAGCAGAAACATACTCATATACCCTCCCATTCTCAGCAATATCATCAATTGGGAAATAGAATGATTCGATATTTTTGGGGGTGGAGCAGGAAAAAAGAGAAAGAATGATAAAAGCTTTAAAATTATTCATCAGTTAATTTATTTTGTTTTAAGGTTGATAATATTCATGATTTGTAAAGAAATTTAATAGTGTTGTTCTGATAATTAATACTATTTTTACCGCAAAAATAATATTGAAACTTGAAAAAATTAGTATTAGTCATTCCATGTTATAATCCAATAGAAAATTGGGATAATAATTTATTAGAATGTTATAACGAATTTTGCTCGAAAATAGAATCTGATTGCGATATAATATTAGTAAATGATGGCTGCACAACGGATATTAGTTTGCCAATTTCAAATTTGAAAAAAATCCTGCAAGATAGATTTATATATGTAGTTCATTCTGAAAACAAAGGAAAAGGTGCGGCTCTTAAAACTGGAGTAGCTCAAGCTACTAGTGATATATATTTATTTACAGATATTGATTTTCCATATACAACTGATAGCATGGTAGAAATTTACAAAAATGCTCTAATTAAAAATGGAATTGTTTGTGGATATAGAAAATCTGAATATTATAATCATCTTTCATTTACAAGAACACTCATTTCTAAAGGTTTAAGATTTTTAAATACATTTGTACTTGCATTACCAACCAATGACACTCAATGTGGATTAAAAGCTTTCGATAACGATGTCAAAAATCTATTTTTAAAATGCGAAACTGACCGATTTTTATTAGATTTAGAGCTACTTTTGTCTGTTAATGCTCATGGCTTAGAGATTCATCCAGTACATGTGGTACTTAATGAAGATGTAACCTTTACAAAATTCAACTACTCAGTTCTTTTCCAAGAATTTGGTAATTTTATAAAATTGATTTTCAAATACAGAATATTTTATAAATTCAATAAATAATTGTTGAAATATAATTTATTATTAAAAATTTCTTTTATTGAATCCGCATCCTTAAATAACATCATCTTTTCAAAAACTAAAGGGTATTTCTTTTCTTTTGAAGACACTTTAAATACAATTCTTTTCGTATTTTCTTTAACATTTATTGGTGTTTCGATTAGCAATTTATTTCCATCATATTGCTTATAATTAAAATGGTTTGCCTCGCCAATATATTCTGTAACCTTATCATTTTCATCAAATTGCCACATCTCGGTAATCGAACTTGCTGCTCCAGAGTTGGGCATTTCCATCCAATATGAAAACAAGTATTTACCAGTTAATTTTTGATTTAATATTAGTCCTCCAGAATAATTAATTCCTTCAGATTCATTAGTTTTTTGCAAACCAATTGTGAAATAATTACTATTAAAAATCTTAATTGTATCTAATTTATCCTTTAATTCTCTATTGAATTTTCTCACTATTGTATCAAATTGAGTAAGTTCAAGTCGTTTTAAACGATATTTTTCATTTTCAAAAACGACTGGTGCAGAGCTAGTCCAATAGTCAATATTATTTCTCTTTTCCCAATTTTCAGTTTTAGTTTCCAAAACTAAAAGCGGTTTTGGGTTTTTCATTTTTAACTCTTCAATTATTTTGGGTACTTTATAGGGTTTACAAACAATTTCATTTAATGCAAATGCTTGTTGATATGAAGTCCTACTTGCATTAGTTCCCATTGTTGGGATGCCAAATAAGTAGCTTAGTTCAAAATTATAGTTTATTTCATTCCCTAAATCCCACCAACCAAAGCATTCAGAGCCTATAGAAAAATATGGATTAGGCAATAATGCTTGATAATCATTAACGTTAACGTTGATTTTAGATTTATCAAATCCACATTGATATTCCTTAATATCCGACAAACTATATGGGTTTTTATATTGAAACCAAATTCCTTCAACTAGTATGACAAATAATATTGAGAAATAAGCAACAATTCTATAATTCCAATTTTTAATATAAGGTAGCAAATAATGATAGAGAATATAGATTGAAAAGAAATTAATGGCATAAAAGCAAATCCATGCTAATCTTCCAATGCTTCTAAATTGTTTGAAAGGTCCAGTATAATCTAATAAAAACTCTAATCCGGGAATAATAAAAGGCAAGCCAAAGGAAATTAAGGCTGAAATAATGAAAATAAAAAATAACTTTCCTTCCAGTTTTTTTAATGAAAAAAAAGTACGATATTCTCTATTTCTAAATATTATTAAAAATAAAAATGTCAATAAAGTAAAAACTGATAATAAGCCAATATATGCTTTTCCTTCAAAATTTATTTCTCTTACTTTTACCAAATTGGTGTTTACAAAATTATATAATGGAAGTTGATAACTAAAAAATAACCCTTCCCAAAATGATCTAAATTCAAAAAAGCCATAAGGCGAACTTGGGCGATCTTTTGCATAACTTGCTAACATTGTTACTATTGTCAACAATGTTAAAGGCACAACGATTTGTATAATAAATTTATATATAGCACTTATTACCTCTCTTTTTGAAAAGGATAATAATAAAGAAATTAGGATAAATAATATACTTACAAATGCCGATAATAAAAAATGATACATGTGCAATAATCCTGCAATTGTTGTAAAAATGAGGATGAACACACTGTATTTTAAATATTTTTGAGTTTCTAATATTTTCAAATTAAATAAAAATATCCAAGGTAATGTAGGGTAAAACAATCCATAATGCCCATTAAATCTCGGAATTTGAGGATTAAGAAGCATTAATCCAATAGTTATTACTGTTGCAAATAGAAAATCGATTTTTAGATGCCTCAAAACTAAAAAAAATCCTAATCCCCCAAATATCAACCCAAACAATAAGAAATAATTGTGAATGGCAATCAAGTTACAGTTTATCGAAGGAAAAATATTATAAAGTACTTTAATTGTATTCGCCAAAATGGGTTGATTGTCGGTAAAGACAATATTTTCTCCATAAGGATAATTCATGCCTTCAAATTTCCAAAAGCTCGAATCATTTTTTATATGATAAAGAAAAGTATAATAATTTTTCAGTCCATCTCCAGCACTTATTAAAAAATTATTGGGCTTTTTAACAATATCAATGAAAACTATTGAAACTACAAATGAAAACAATAGCAAAAAATATATTTGTTCGTACTTGATTATCTTATTCTTAAATACTTGCATCGATTTTAATAAAATATATTAAGTTCAAATATAGTGATTAGTATAGCAGTAAATTTAAAAAATCAAATTTTATTATTATCATTTGATTTACTAAAAGTGTAATATTGTATTTTATTCAATGTCTAGAATATTCTAATAAATAATGAATTTCGATTTAAATATTAAAAAATTAACCAATATTGATTATATTATAGGCATAATTGGTGCTATAATTTTTTTCTTAATACTCAAAAAAGCTATAATTATACCCATTACACATGATGAAGTAAGTACCGTTAATTATTTTTCAAAAATGAGTATATGGGATATCATTACATATAAAGATCCCATTCCTAACAATCATATACTTAATACTTTATTAATCAAACTCTTTGCAACAATAGGTGGCTACCACACATTCATAGTTAGATTACCTAGTATATTATCATTTTTATTACTCTATTATTTTATTGTAAAAATTGTCAGGACTTATATTAATGATAAATTCTTAATAATTAGTTCTATTATTTTCTTTGTTTTCAACAGCTATTTTATTGATTTCTACTCCTTAGCAAGAGGCTATGGATTAAGTATAGCTTTTGAAATGGGTAGCGTATATTATTTCCTTAATTTTATCAATAAGTCTAGAAATAAAGATTTGATAAATTCTTTGATCTTCGGATCCTTATCAGTTTATTCCAATTTTACAACACTAAATTTTTATTTACCTTTATTACTATTACTTTTTATCATTATTATAACTAATAAAAACATTGAGAAGCACACTCTGAAAGGTCAATTACTGACTCTTTTTTTCATACCACTAATATTTTTTTCAATCATAATTTATCCGATTTCAAGGATGATGAAAAACGATCAAATTAATGTTTGGGGATCTACAGGTTTTTATAATGAAACAATTAAAGTCCTGATAAATAGTATGAAATTAAATGTTCAATACTTTGACTTATCCAATGATTCGATAGCATTGATTGTTGTTTGCATTATATTGTTTATTTTAGCCTTATATTTTATCTTAAACAACCAATTCAAAAAAGTCGAATTGTTTGCTTTCATTTTATTTTTTACATCAATTATTTATAATATTCTTCAAAGTTTTTATTTAAATGTTCCTAACTTGAATGCACGAACATCTTTATTCTTTTTTCCATTAATGATTGTTCCATTTATTTTTTCATTAAAAAAATTAATCAATGTAAATAATTTATTTGGATTATTACTTTGTTCATTTTTGGTATTTATGACGATACAACAATTTGCTCGATCTTGTTATATTAAGTCTTCATATGAGTGGTATTATGATGAAAACACTTTTGAAGTGCTGAAGGAATTAAAATATATATATGAAATAGAAGGTAGAAAAGAACCAATAAATTTGGATAGTTATTGGATATTCCACCCATCCCTGTCATTTTATGTCACTGAAAAATATGCTAAATATGTCAATTTAGAACATTATCATAGCGATTTGGATAAAAATTCAAAAAATGAATTCTATTATATTCAAAGAGAAGATTTTGAAAAAATGAAAGAAAACTATAATATTTTTAAAGAATTTGGGTGGGGCACTAGAATACTAATCAAAAGAAAATGAAAGATTTAACTGTTATATTATTTTTTTCATTACTATTTCTATTCACCTTTTTTCTACACCAAAAGTACATGAATCATGAAATTAGTGGAATCCATGATTGGCGACAAACACAAACAGCTTGGAATATTCGAAATTTTGCGAGATATGATTTTAATATACTAAACCCTAGAGTTGCATCATTTAATGGTGGAAAAGATAATATTTATAGATATGAATTTCCGATATATCAATGGACAATTGGTGGATTGCAAAAAATTTTAGGCGAAGATGTTCGCATAATTAGATATTTTACATTATTTCTTGGATTCTTCACATTATTAGGATTTTACATCTTATTATCGAATATAGGGTTTAATAAAAATGTAGCTATTTTTGGCAGCTTTGCACTAAATTTCTCCCCTGTATTTTATTACTATACAATAAATCCTATTCCTGATAATTTGGCATTATTTGGAGCAATCTGGTTTTTAGCATTTTTCTTTAGAAATCTAAATCAATTTTCAATTTTTAATACCATTTTTAGTGCATTTTTCTTATCTCTTTCAATTGCTGCCAAATTACCATTTGTTTTATTTGGTGGCACTTTGGTATTTTATTTCATTTCTCAAGTGATAAGAAACAAAACCTTATTCAATAAGAAAATAATTTTTCAAGCATTAATTTATTTTGTATTTATTATTCCAACAATTCTTTGGTACTTATGGGTAATGCCATCATGGGAAAATGGAGTCACTTCAGGTATTTTTGCAAATAGAATTACATGGAGAAAAGCTTTAGAAATATTAGATTATCATACTTATATAATGTTTCCAAAAAAATTAATGAATTTCGCATTATTATTTTTGCTAATAATCGGTTTTGGGAAAATTCTAAATAGTAAACATCTTAAATCATTCAGATTTAACTTATTATTGATACCATTCATATTATTTGTTCTCTATTTTGTTTTTGAATTAAACATGATTGATATTGTGCATGATTATTATATGTTTCCATTCTTACCATTTATTTATATTATTATTTCTTATGGTTTTTATGCTTTTTTAGAAAATCAATCATCAATATTTTCAAAAACTTTGCTTATAATTCTTATTATTTTTATTCCATGTCTTACTATTTATCAAAATAAAAATTCATGGGATCCTTATTCTTATAAAGAGATTTATGAGAAACAACATAACTTCATCAACGCCGTTCCTAAAGATGAGCTTTGCATAATTCTAAATGATGAATCAGGATATATTTTGCCCTATTTAATCGATAAAAGAGGGCATATTTTTAGTAATGACCATTTGCCAAAAGAGTGGGTAAAAGATATTGCAAATAGATACAAAATAAAATATATGTATTCGACCTCTCGAAAAGTTGAATCTGAGATAGCCGAATACATACAGGACACTTTATACTCTTACAAAAACATTAATGTTTTAGAATTAAATACTGAAATGAAGTAATTTTAGTAAACAAACTTTAAAGTTTGGTTCCAATTTTTGCCTTTTATTGTTAATAATTTTATATTAAAATTACGGCTTTGCTGTAATGGAATATCAATTTCATTATGACCATTATTTAAAGCATATTTTTGAAAATTCAATTTATTACCGCCCATATCCAATACAGATATTTCTACATCTTGGTTTTCTACACAATCAATTGATAAATTCAAAGATTGGTTTTCCATAGATTTTATTTTAATTGAATTGGTACTTATGGTATCTTGGCTTACTACCTTGGTTAATGCATCACTATAATATCCACTAAAAACAATATAAGCAGTTTCATAACTTACAAAACTCTTTAGCTCAAGCCAAGCATAACTATAATTTGCTCCATCATTCATTCTGAAACCTATATATTTTGGAGAAGAGCCAAAATCATTGAAATCCCAAATTGGTCCAGCACTACAGTCACTTGTAATAACTCTTGCTTGAGAAATTAATACAGAATTATTTTCCCAATAATGAACTTCATTATTATTTGATGTTAATGTAATACTATCGTTTAGATTTAATGCTCTTGCTCTATTGAAAAAAGTGGATGGAGCATTATATTTTGTAGAAAGAATTTCAATATTTGTGTTATTTTTTATCTTTATCAAAGTGCCTTTGGCACTTTGGCTTCCACAATTTAATTGAAAAGTATCTAAAATAATTGTTAAATCTGCAACAGAGCTATTTTTATTTATCTTTAAATCAATCGTTTTATGACCATCTCCATATTTTATTGCTAATGAATCAGTTCGATAATTAAATTTGTTGACATCGGAAATTTCTCCAGCTTTAATTTGACCAAAACACTCTATTGTGCAGAAAATAAAAGAAAAAAGTAGAAAATAAATTTTCATGGTAGTTAATTTTAAAATTTTTAGAAATTATTTATCAATTTCTTACAAAACTAATAAATAATTTCTAAATAAAAAATAGTTCTTTATTCCATCCTATCATAATGACAACAGGCTGGCAATTCGTCGTATGCAGCTTTTGTGGCTTTGTATTTCACGTTGTCATAGCCATATTTTGCAATAGACTTTTGGATGGCATCTAAGGTCGTTTTGGTCTTATCGAATTTGACTGTTAATTTATCGTTTTCTTTGTCCCAATTTGCATAACTTGCCCCTGCTTGTTTCGATGCTCCTTCGATTGTTTTTTTGCACATGTTACAGTTTCCTGCCACCTGAAAGGTTTCTGTCATTTCATTTACACTTGCAGTAGTACTTCCTGATGTTGTCTTTTGGCTACAAGATTGAAATGCTAAAAAAATTGACATTACAATTACACTAAATTTCATGATTTAATTTTTTATGTTTAAAAAATAATTATAAATTTAAGGCATTATTAAACCTTAAAATGTTTGTTATGAGATTTTTTTCTACCCTTTTTTCAATTTTTATTTTCTCTACTTTCATTATTGCTCAAAATAACGCTGATTTATCAAAACCTACCCAATTAAAAAACGCTGTTTCTTTAGAATTTGGTGGAGTTAATGGCTGGTATGGATTGCATTATGAAAGACTTTTCTTTAATTCCAAAAACTCTTGTAACCAAATTTGGGGCGATTTGGGCTATGCATTCACAAAATCAGATTATAATAAATACAATAGTTTCACCTTGCAATTAATTTATAATTTAAGAATAAAAGAAACTGATAAAATCTCTTACTCATTTGGTGTATCCAATCATTATTTTGTTTCAAATTATTCATACTATGTTAATAGAGGTCCTCAATCCTATTATTCTAGTGGAAGCATTCCAAACTATTTCTTAACTGGTAAATTAGGTATCAATTTTCAAATCTCAAGATTTATTTTTGGTGGTGTTTCCTTAGTTTATATCCCCAAAATTAATAGTACTAGAGAATTTACTGAACATCTTAATATTAATAATACTCAATCCGATACAGTATTTGATTACATCAATCCTAAAAGGTTTTGGTTTGGCTTCAAATTAGGCTATAAGTTCTAATCCAAGCTATATCGAATGCCAAAATATCCTCTTGCTCCCATTATTGGGGCATACACTTGTGCTGCATTGAAATAATCCGAAAATGGCTGATCTG
>Ga0116191_1000961_pt1 | contig 24066 bp, 20 predicted proteins | sample AD_UKC111_MetaG_FD_89897 | JGI IMG/M metagenome (GOLD analysis project Ga0116191, IMG submission 89897) | Active sludge microbial communities of municipal wastewater-treating anaerobic digesters from Hong Kong - AD_UKC111_MetaG | ecosystem: Engineered > Bioreactor > Anaerobic > Digestate... | reverse complement strand
GAAACAGAATCATAATACAATTCAGCTTATTTATCAAAATGCTCAGACTGGAATAGAAGAAACTACTCAGGCTCAGACGTCGTACGCTGAGGAAGAAGCTGAAAGACAGCCTCTTGAATATCTTCCTGCTGCTAAGGAGCTGCTTGAAATCAATAAGGATACGGCAGGATATGTTCAGATACCTGGTTTAATGAATGAGGTTGTTGTTCAGGGCAGTGACAACGAATACTATCTTAATCACAATTTTTACGGCAATCAGCGTCAGTGCGGGACGGTTTTTGCTGACTACAGATGCATTGTAAATGATTATCCCGATAAAATGTCCGACAATATTACCCTTTACGGTCATAATCAGAAGGACGGAACAATGTTTGGAACACTTGACAAATACAAGTGGGACTATAGTTACTGGCTTAAAAATCCGTTTATTTATTTTGATACGAATTACGAACAGGGTACATATGTCATTATTGCATCTTTTGTAACAAATACAAAGCCTGAACATGATAACGGATATGTTTTTGACTATCAGAATTATTCAAAATTTCAAGACACAGGAACTTATACATACGAAAATTTTGTTAAGGAAATAACCGAAAGAAGCACTATAATTACAGGTGTTGATGTACAGAAGGGTGATAAGTTCCTTACATTGTCAACATGTTCATACGAGTGGGACGAAGCAAGGCATGTAATTGTAGCAAGAAAGCTTCGCAGCGGTGAAACAGAAAAGAGCATAGACACTACAAAGTTTCAGAAAAATCCTAACCCCAAGTGGCCGGCAATTTATTACAAGTATAATGGCGGGACATACGTTGAAAGCAACTGAGTGAACATTAAGCTTTTGCAGTACGAGTTCCGGCAGGTGGCTATATCTGCTGAGAAGAAAGGAGCACTTAATGAAAATTAAATCAGTGTTAAGCGGAGTTGCAGCAATATTGCTGGTGAGTGCATTTTACATATTTGCATTCGGAATAGTTGACCAAGTAGATGATACAAATATTTCTGATGACTATCTTTATTCAACGGAAACGTCCTATTCGGAAAGTGTTTCTGCTGCTGAAACATCTTCGGAGCATTCAGATGAAATGCAGTCATTTATTGATACAGAAGGCAATGAATATTATTTTATTCCGGATACTTCTTTACATAACATAAATACTGCTGCTGTAAATACAAGTGCTTCAGAAGAACAGGACGCTCCTGAAGAGCTTGTAGAAAGCTATAACGATGAAGAGCTTTTTGATGATAATGACAGTGAGGGGCTTAATTTTGTTGAAGCAAGCAGTCAGCCTGTTTATGCTAGGGACAAAGATAGTGACGTTGTTCTTTCAAGACTAAGCAATTCTTCCTCGTCAAAATCAAAGGGGAAGAAAACAACTACAACTACAACGGCAACTGCCACAACTACAACAGTGACCACAACAGCTGCAACTACTACGGAAAGACCTGTTACAACTACTCCCTATACTCAGACAACGTCTTACTATACATATGATACAACTTATTATGATACAACATCTGTTTATACAACAGTAGCGACAACAACTGCTCAAACCACTGCTCCGGTAAGTAATCCGCCAATAGGTAATGAAACTTTTTCAGTAAGGATTAACGGTGGTTCCGCTCAGCAGATTGATGCGTATGATTTGATTTGTATGATTGTTTCAGGTGAAATGAGTTCGTCTTTTAATGACGAAGCTATTAAAGCACAGGCAGTTGCTGCATATTGCTATGTAAAATATAATAATCTTAACGGGATATCACCATCAGTTGTTGTTTCAAGCAGTGTTACTGACAGGATAAAATCTCTTGTAAGTTCTGTTTGGGGAGTTGCATGCTACTATAACGGAAGCATTGCACAGACTGTTTATTGTGCATCTTCGGCAGGCTATACGGCATCGTCAGTTAATGTATGGGGTGGAAATTATCCGTACCTTACAAGTGTTTCATGTCCGTTTGATACTCAAAGTGATCCTAATTATGGCTTGACAAAGACTTTTTCTGAAAGTGAAATGAGAAGTTATCTTGAAGGTGCATTAGGTATAACACTTTCAAATGATCCATCAAATTGGCTTACAGTTACCTCTTATGTAGATACGGTTTATGTAGGAAGCATTAATGTTGACGGACAAAAAACTATTACTGGAAGATACCTGAGAGAAAACGTACTTGGATACAAGCTTAGAAGTGCAAGCTTTAATGTTGTTTACTCAAACGGACAGTTTATTTTCACTACATATGGATATGGTCATGGCGTGGGAATGAGTCAGAATGGTGCGAATATTTTAGCAAAACAGGGATATACTTATGTTGATATTCTGAAATACTATTATACAGGGATTACAGTAAGATGACAATATACGATATAATTACCAAAAAAAAGCATAACGCTGAGCTTACAACTGAAGAGATAGAATGGTTTATTGCCGGATATGTTTCCGGCAATATTCCTGACTATCAGGCTTCTGCTTTGCTCATGGCGATATGCTTTAATTCTTTATCTGACAGGGAAACTGTTGACCTTACTATGGCAATGGCACGTTCTGGCGATATGTTTAAGCTGCCACTGGATAGGCTGTGCATTGACAAGCACAGCACAGGAGGAGTAGGAGACAAAACTACGCTGATTGTTGCTCCGATAGTGGCTTCCTGCGGAGTATATGTTCCTAAAATGTCGGGGCGGGGGCTTGGGCATACAGGAGGAACAATAGACAAGCTTGAATCAATTCCCGGATTTAACACAAGCCTTGATTTTGATAGCTTTATTAATATTGTCAGAAATGCAGGCTTTGCTGTTGCAGGGCAGACAGGAACTCTTGTACCTGCAGATAAAAAGCTATATGCACTGAGAAATGCAACGGCAACGGTTGACAGTATTCCTCTTATATGTTCAAGTATAATGAGTAAAAAGCTTGCAACAGGAGCTGATGGAATAGTGCTTGATGTCAAGGTTGGTGACGGTGCATTCATGAAGAATGTGAGCGACGCTGAAAAGCTTGCACAGGCTATGGTTAATACTGCTGAGCTTGCAGGGAAAAAATGCTGTGCAGTTCTTACAAATATGGATAAGCCGTTAGGAAAGGCAGTCGGAAATTCACTTGAGGTTATTGAAGCTATTGAAGCTTTGAAAGGGAATGCACCGTCTGATTTGTATGATGTATCCATGGCGCTTGCTTCTGAAATGCTTTATCTTGGCGGAAAGGGCAGCCCTGAAAAATGCAGGGAGCTTGCTGAAAATGCGGTGTCTTCTGGTAAAGCACTTGATGCGTTGAGAAAAATGATAGCTCTACAAGGTGGAAATCCTGCTGTTATTGATGATTATTCGCTGTTTAAGCAGGCTGAAAGATGTACAGAGGTGTATGCGGACAGGAGCGGATATATAACGAAAATATCATGTGAAAGAACCGGTCTTATTTCTCTTGAACTTGGAGCAGGAAGAAAAACAAAGGAATCAGATATAGATTTTTCTGCCGGAATACTTCTCAACAAGACAGTGGGTGAATATGTTAATAAGGGAGAAAAAATTGCAGTTCTTTACACTTCAAGCCAGTGCAGTCTGCAGGAGATAGCCGAGGAATTTAAAAATGTAATTTCAATAGAAGAAAAGGAATCGTTATTATCTGAAAAAATTTCTCAAAAAAATATAATAAAAATTTTAAGAACCTCTTGACAAATAATATTATAGCTGATATAATATTATTATTAAGTATTGATTGCAACTATAACAGGAGGAATTGTTATGAGTGAAATTTTAAGTAAAATTGGAAAGACTATTTCAGACACAGGAAAGGTTGTCGGTGAAAAGACTAAGCAGGTGACTGATTTGGCAAAATTAAATTATAAAATCGGTACACTTGAACAATCTTTAATTAACAGCTATATAGAACTGGGTAAGGAATATTACGAAGAAAATAACGAAAATCCGTCCGAAAAAACAGCAGAAACTGTTGCTGAAATTAAATCTACCCTCAGTACCATTGCAGAGATTAAGGCTCAAATAAACGCAATTAGAGGAGTTAACATCTGCCAGTCATGCGGCGCGGAAATGCCTCTTGAAAATGATTTTTGCGGCAAATGCGGAGCAAAGCTTGCTAAGCCTGTGATTCCCGACCCGGTTGAAGAAAAAGAAGAGTCTATAACAGAAGAAATTGATGAAACAGTTATTGATGAAGAGAAAAAAGAAGATTAGTACTTAATTAAAGTGGTTGCCTTACAATATTAAGGCAGCCACTTTTTATATTATGACGTAAAGGTTAAAATTATTATACCATATTTTTAAATATAAAAATATTTTTATTCGTAGTCATATTTTTCGTCAAGCAGCTTAACGAGTGATAAAAGCTCTTTTTTATACTTATCTTCCGATATACTGCTGCATTGTCCAAGCAGTTTTTGAACACCCGCAAGAGATGATGTCCCTTTATACTCGCTTTTTTGTAATATCATTCCAAGTTCTGCAACAGCAGCGGCAAAAGTAAGATTTTCACTCGGCTTTGCTGTATAATCACTGCCTGAAACCGATTTTGAAATAAGCAAAGACTTAGTTCCGTCAGGCTTTTTATAGCGGATTTTAACCGTAAGCCATTCCTTGGAAGTTGACTCGGCTGAGTTAGTCTGGTACTTTAGGTCGGTTGACGGAATATTCATTTTACTGCTGACAGGCACAATTTCATAAAGTGCCGTTACAGTATGACCTACACCAATATCGCCTGCATCTTTTGTATCGTCTGCAAAATCCTCAGTGTTAAGCGCCCTTGTTTCATATCCTATAAGTCTATAGCCCTTTACATATTGAGGATTAAACTCAACCTGGAATTTTACGTCCTTTGCAATGGTATAAAGAGTACTCTTTTTCTGATCGACAAGAACCTTTTGCGCCTCAATAGCAGTATCTATATAGTGATATGTTCCGTTTCCGTTATCTGCAAGCGCCTGCATATTGTCGTCCTTAATATTGCCTGTGCCAAAGCCAAGAACGGAAAGATTTACGCCTGATTTACGCTTTTCCTCAACAAGCTTTTTAAGCTCACCCTCATCAGAAATTCCAACATTTAAATCTCCGTCTGTAGCAAGGATAATGCGGTTATCTCCGCCTTTGATGTAGTATTTTTCAGCAATTTCATAAGCCTTTTGAATACCTGCCTCACCATTTGTGCAGCCGCCTGCTTCAAGACAATTGAGAACTGCTGATACTGTTTTTGTCTGATTACCCTTCGCCCCCTCAAGAACAACTCTTTCTGCTCCCGAGTATATAATTATGGATATACGGTCCTTATCGGTCATTGTTTTTGTTAGCATTTTGATTGATTTCTTAACCAATGGCAGTTTATCCTCACAGTCCATTGAACCGCTTACATCAATTAGATATACCAGATTCGAAGCAGGCAGGTCTTCATCGGCAACGTCTTTGCCCTGAACTCCCACAAGAAGAAGCTTTGAATCCTTATTCCACGGACAGTCCGACAGCTCGGTTGTTACGGCAAAAGGTTTATCGCCTGTGGGCTGTTCATAATCATATTCAAAATAGTTCAGCATTTCTTCAATTCTGACAGCATCGGTCGGGATTGAACAATCGCTGTTAATCAGTCTGCGGATGTTTGAATAAGAAGCCGTATCGACATCAGATGAAAATGTTGATACCGGATAATTTGCAACAGATTTAAAGCCGTTTTCATCATATGCTGTATAGTCCTCGTATGGATTTTCTGCTTTTGTAGGGATTTCTTCTTCATCTATTATTTCATTAGAATCAGGAGCGTAGCCTTCGCCAACAGGGGCTTCTTCATGTACAACATATGTTGTAACGCATTCATCGCCTTCACCGGCATAATTGCTTCCCTCAGAACTAACCTTATCATCTTTTTTTTCAGTTTTAGGCTCTTCATATTTTACTACAGCAGCAGATGACTGCTCACTTTTTACAACAGCATCATCATAATTATATGAAACAGCCTGAACCTTGTATCTGTACTCGCCGTATGAAGCAAGCCCATCATAATACTCAGTAAAAATCGTCTGACCTATTTTTACATAGGAAGCATCGGTAGGACCTTTTCTAAAGACATAGTAAAGCAAAGCATGATCAATTTCATTCCATGAAAGACTTACATAGTTATTATAGGAATAATAGTAATCATAGTAATAATTGTAATTGTAGTAACCATCATCTTTTAATTGAGCCTTTAATTTTGGCTTGAGTTTACTGAATTCTTTCTGTGCCGTTTTTCCATCAGCGTCAGTGGAGAACGGTACAGGGCTGTTAGAGCTAATATCTGCCGAAGATTTTACCGCCGGAATACCCGTACCTAAAACAATAACTGCTGCCATAATGCCTGCCAATAGCTTTTTCATGTTTATAACCGTCCTTTCCCTGCTTTGCATTTTTTGTCATAAAAAGCAAAGCTTATACCCCTTTTCAGTAAAATATCTGAAATAATAGCCAGCCATTACATTATAAATGAAAATCTTGCTATTTACAAGCATTTGTATAAATTTGTATTCATTTTGTAATTAGTTATATATTTTTTGTAAATATATAAAATCAATTTAAAACAATTTGCAGTTATTTGTTATTATTACGGGAGAGCTGCTGCTTTTTCATTTTAACAAGCTCTTTAGTAAGTGTTTCAGCCGTATGCTTATCATTCAAGTATAACACTGCCATAACTGTTACATATATAACCAAAACTGTTATAACAACAGAAATAAGCACAGAAAAGTTAGTAAATGCATGGTTAATGTAATTAAGAAGCAAAACCATTGCTTCAATAAGAATTAACTGAATTATGCTCCTGATTTTAATTTCGGTTACAGATAATTCTCTTTTTGAGTATTTAACCAGTGAGGGCAAGGATGTAGCAAGTCCGATAATTGCGGGAGAGAATAAAGCTTCATAACCGAATTTCTGATCCGGTATGAATATAAAGCCTAAAATCGGAATTGCAATCGATATGCACGCTGTAATAATAAAAAATGGCAGAATTGTATTTCTAAATAAAAAGCTCCTGAACTCTGACATAGTGAAACACTCCTTATTCACCAAAAATAGCTTTTTTTAGTTGAGGAACATATTGCCTTGAAATTATTATCTTTTCACCATTCAGCATATGGGCAAAAAATCTTCCGTTCAAAGCAGGGCTTATACTTTCCACAAGAAAAACATTAATCAGAACCGATTTTGAACATCTTACAAAATGATATGACGAATACAGATTTTCAAGCTCATACAGACGTTTTTTGACTTCATATGTCTTATCGGCGGTATAAGCAAAAACATGCTCGTCAACCGCTTCAAAATAGCATATATCATCAAGCTTTAAACTGTATGTGTGTTCTTCATACCCAAATACAGTCAACTGCTTGCCTTTTGAGAGGATATAACTTTTTATATCCTCTATTTCAGCAGTGATTTCGGTGCATTCGACTATCGCTCTTTCGTTTTCAAATCCGGTTTTGATTTCAACATCCATAAATTAATATTCCTTTTCAAACTGAGGATCAGGCGCTCCTTTAAGGTGACAGTCAAAAAATTCACGGATAAGCGTATTAGTTTTAGTTATACAGTATCTGCTGTCAACTGTTCCGACACCTAGCTTTTTTGCAAGTATAGGTGAAAACAGCGGCAAGTCAGTAAAGTTTAGGTGTCCGGAATTTTTTATCATAACATTGGTTACACTGTTGGAATTTTCTGTAATAATAAAGTTTGCGTAGTTCCCCTTTAATTTTAATGCTCTTGTATAGTGGTCCTCACCAAATATATCAAGCATAGGTACAGGATAAGGCTCCTGATTTATTATAGTTTCATCATTTTCATAAGCAAGCTCTTCACCAAGGAGTGTTCCGTCAATATCTATAACAGCAGTAATATCATCCCTTTCACGTCCGATTTCAGCAGCAGCAGCTCCGCCTAAAGAGTGACCGATTGCACCGATTTTATCAGTATCAATCATAGCAAAAATTTCGTCTGAACCCTCATCTGCTCTTTCCTTAATTGTATCAATTACAAAATTCATATCATCTGTACGAAGCTTTAACCACGCATGGGAATTTTTGAATTCTTCTTCATCGTTTTCGGTATTCTGTATTGCCATAACGCTGTTAATAAAGTTAGTATCAGCAGTAACAAGCTTACCGTATGCGTCAGTATCAAAAAATGCATGATACGGGTGATTAATGCTTGCTACTACATAACCGTTTGAGGCAAGCTCTCTGTATGTTGAAAAGTTTGAGCCGTAAAAACCAAAAGCCCCATGTGAGAATACTATAAGAGGATATTTTTCCTGTGCATTTTGTGTATTTTCCGGATAAAAAAAGTCGACGGTAACAGAACGGTTTACACCGGCATCTGAAAATTCTTCAATTCTGCTTTCGTCAGTCATAACATACTTTTTTTCTGCAACTGTATATTCTCCGGACGGGGTAATCTGTTTAAACTGCGGACAAAGTATTGCAAGAATAAGTGAAAAGCTGAAAAGCACGGTATTTCCTAAAGGTACAAGGATATTGCCGGAAAGCTTGTATTGCTTCTCCTTTTTCTTCAAAAGATTTATTACAGAAATAAGCGTGTATATTCCAAGTACGGCGGAAATCATAATATATCTGAAGCCCCACTCAAGAACACCAGTAATCAATAGAATAACCAGAACGGAAAACTCACATATGCGAACAATATTTTTTTCTCTACTGTGACTTTTTTTGGTAACAATATTAAATACCATAAAAAATATTTCTGCAGCAATAAGAACAAGAAGTAAAATTACACCCATAAAACAACTATCCCTTCATATAAATTATTTGCTTAACTTATAAAATAAGCTTTGATTATATTGTAATCAAAGCTTATTTGTTTTGCAACAAAAAACGGATAAGCTGCATTTTTGAAGGATAAAATGCATTATAAGCAGGTGGTATTTTAGCCGTTGTACTTAAAGTTCATTATTGTAATATCATCAGTATTTTTGCTTTATAATCATTAAAATCAAGCAAGAAAATTTGTATACACTTGATATAAAGGCAGGTACTATACTAATGGTCTTAGCAAGTAAGTTACTTATGAAGATTAATAAAATAAGACATAATATCCGGACCTTTTTCTATAAAAAGCCCTGTTTCTGACGCAGTTTTTTCACTGAAGCTGTTTTTGCCATTGCACTTAACACTTTTTGTATAAATCAGAAAAGGAACGGGATCGTTTGTGTGGGTTTTTAAAGCAAGCGGTGTTGCGTGATCGGGCAGTATCATAATCTTGTAGTCATCATACTTGTCAAGCTCGGGAAGAATATACCCAAGTATTTCTTTGTCTATCAGCTCAAGCGACTTAACCTTATTGTCAATTTCGTGTCTGTGACCGCATTCATCAGGAGCTTCAACATGGATATATACAAAATCCTGTCCGTCCAAAAGCTCTTTAACGGCAGCCTCTGCTTTACCCTTGAAATTTGTATCTATGTAGCCGGTGGTACCGTCAACATTGACAACCTTCATATCTGCAAATTTCCCTATGCCCTTGAGCAGGTCAACAGCAGAAATCATTGAGCCTTTAAGTCCGTAGCATTCAGAAAAAGGCTTTAGCTGTGCTTTTTTCCCTTCTCCCCAGAACCATACGCAGTTGGCAGGACGCAGACCTCTTTTTATTCTTTCAAGGTTTACCGGATGGTCTTTCAGCAGAGAAATACTCTTTTTCATCATTTCAAATAGTTTTTCAGCGTTAGGGTGTTCAGGAAGATAATTTGTAACCTTTTTGCCGGTTATGTCATGGGGAGGAGTAAGAGTACCCACATCAAGGGTTCCATTATTCCAGATAAGACAATGGCGATAGCTTACACCGCTGTAAAGCTTAAATTCGTCATTGTTGAAATGCTTCGCAAGATAGTGTATAAGCTGTTCAGCTTCGGCTGTGGAAATATCGTCAGCGCAATAGTCAACAAGGGTTTTCTGTGAAAAATCATCTTCGTCCGATACTGTAACGAGGTTACATCTGAATGAAATATCAGTCGGCTTCATATCTATGCCGATTGAACCTGCCTCCAACGGAGAACGTCCTGTATAGTATATTGCAGGATCATATCCAAGAACAGAAAGGTTTGCAACATCGGAGCCTGGCTTCATTCCGTCGGCAACCGTTTTAACAAGACCTATAACAGAATCTTTTGCAAGCCTGTCCATATTAGGGGTAACGGCTTTGCTCATCGGAGTTTCTCCGCCAAGTTCCTCAACGGGATAATCAGCCATTCCGTCACACAGTAAAACAACATATTTCATATTTATGACCATTCCTTTCTGAGTTTTGTGTTTTGCATAAACAAATCCAGGCTTAAGCCGAATAAACAAAACTCGTAGATTGAAAGATTTACCCTTCAATCTTATACTCCTTTTATATTTTATAATGATTAATAAAAATTTACAGTATATGTATTCAATAACATGTTTTTAAAATGTCATAATTAAAACAGTCCGGTTTTAAGAAAACTAAAACCGGACTGCATTTGAAATCATTAATAAATTTAATATTCCGATTTTTTATATTAAGCAAAATTATATTTTATTATTTAACTGATTGTCATTTTAAAATTATACCATAACAAACCGTTGAATACAAGACATATAGAATTGATTTTTGTCTAATTATGCTTGATTTTGCAGTAAATCAGCTGTACATTCCGTTCTGAGCCATAAAGCTGTAAATTTGTTCTCCGTGCTGTTGTTCTTCTTTTTGAATATGATTCAGTGCATTACGTAGGTTTGGGTCTTTAAATTCAAAAATACAGGTATCATAAACCGAAGATACATGCTTTTCTGTTGATAATGCATCCTGACAAAGATACTGGTCTTTCTGCTTGCTTTCGGCAGTGTAGTCGGCTTTTAACATTTGTGCGGAAGAAGAATTTTGCTGTTGGCTATTCCCTGCAGATGTCTGTGGAACTGTTCCTCCTATAATCTGATTGATTGTGTTAAGGTGCTGCTGTTCAATGCTGCTTAAGTGACTGAACAGGTTTTTCAGTTGACAGCTTGTTGCATCGGATGCGTATTTTGAGTATTTTTCGACACACAGTTGCTCATGTGATTTTAAATCCTGAAGCAATGTATTTTCTTTCTGACTAAGTGTCATATTGAGCCTCCATAAAACATTATTGATGAAAAAACAGAATAATCATCTGAATTTATTATGTAAAGCCTTAAAATAATTATGCATATAAATTGTTTCACTTTTCAGTATTATAAATTAAATATATGTCAATAATTTAATATGTAAGAAAATTATTCAAATTGTAATTTGTATTTATAAGTAAAGTATGGTATGATAATATATAGACTTATAGTTTTGGGGAGATATAAAAATGACGGTAAATAAATCAAATTCTGATATTATTTTTATGGTAAAAGATATAATTTCTGAGGTAAAAAAAGCTGTAATCGGCAAAGATGAAATTATTGTAAAGTCAATGCTTGCAATACTTTCAAGGGGACATATCCTTCTTGAGGATATTCCGGGCGTAGGGAAAACTACTCTTGCGGTTGCTTTTTCAAAGGCAATGTCGCTTGACTATAAAAGGATGCAGTTTACTCCCGACGTTCTGCCAGCTGATGTAACCGGTTTCAATATGTTTAATAAGAAAACACAGGCTTTTGAATATAAAGAGGGTGCAGCCGTATGCAGTCTGTTCCTTGCTGATGAAATTAACAGAACGTCAAGCAAAACCCAGTCAGCTCTTCTTGAAATTATGGAGGAGGGTTCTGTTACTGTAGACGGCATTACAAGACCGCTTCCTAAGCCGTATATAGTTATTGCAACGCAGAATCCTATCGGCTCTGTCGGAACGCAGATGCTGCCGGAATCACAGCTTGACCGCTTTATCATAAGGCTGTCAATGGGATACCCTGATATTAACAGTGAAATAAGCATTATGAAATCAAAAGGAACCTATAATCCTCTTGAATGCATACACCACGTCGTAGGTGCAAGCGATATTGTTATAATGCAGAATGCTTGTGACAATATTTATATTGACGATAAGGTTTACCGTTATATAGCAGCGCTTGTTTCGGCAACAAGAAAGCATCCGATAATAAAGCTGGGAGTAAGCCCAAGAGGTACTGTTGCCGTTGCCGCAATGACAAGGGCAGCTGCTATGCTGAGAGGACGTGAATATGCTTTGCCCGATGATGTTAAATACATTTTTAAGGATGTATGCTCTCACAGAATACTTCTTTCCGCAAAAGCCAAAGCTGGAGGAGCGACGCCTGACAGACTGCTTGATGATATTCTTGCAAATGTCAGTGTTCCGTCACTATAAGCCATGAGAATATTATATATTTTACTTCTTGCAGGAGCGGCAGTGTTTTATTTGTTATATAGCGATAATCTTTCGTTTGTTACGCTTATTATGCTGATGGTTTTTCCTGCAATACTGTTTATTCTGCTGTTGATTACTTCAATAGGTATTTCTGCGGAATTTGAAGATGAACATATCATCGCCGAAAAGGGCAGGCCATTCAGCATGAATGTAAAAGTAAGAAACAGAACATTTCTGCCGATTTCAAATGTCAGAATATATGTCCGTTATTCTAACAGATTTGACGGGAAAATATATAAACGTATTGTAAATATACCTGCTTCTTCAAAAAGCTGCGAAACAGTCAGCTTTAATATGAATTATGCACATTGTGGAGTAGTGGATATTGAAATAAAAAAGGTAGTCATTTTTGATTTGATTAAGCTTTTTAGAATACCGAAGCGGATTTTAAAAACTGCTTATGCAACGGTTCTTCCGGAAGCTGTTCCTGTTACAGCTGAAGTGACAAGCTGTGCGGATACCGACATGGATTCGGATACATTTTATTCTGACAGACCAGGTGACGATCCGTCGGAGGTGTTTGACCTTAGAGAGTATTATGATGGAGATAACCTTAACCGTGTTCATTGGAAATTAAGCAGCCGCAATGATGAGCTAATTATCAGGGAGTTTTCAAAGCCTTATACAAGTACAATTCTTATACTTCCTGAAATATCGGACTGTCATTCTGAAAATGAGGCGGATGCTGTACTTGGGATAATGAATTCAATCGCTGTTTATCTTGTTGAACAAGGGATTGAACTAACTGTTGGCAGAGTATTACCGCAGGACGGAGGTGCTGTATTTGAAAAAATACAGCATAGTGAGGATCTGCTGTATTTTTGCTGTTCGATACTTGAGGATATGCGTGCTGACAGTATGACTAAGCTTGCAGATAATGCTGCAAGCTCTGAAAATACGATGAAAATATATTCTCACATTATATATATTTCGCCAGATTGCGATATTGATTCTCTTTCAGCTATAAAAAATGCCAGCTCCGCACGTTTGACATATATACAGCCGGTTTCAGATGTAAAACAAAAGAGAAATGCTTTTTCCGAAGCTGATGAGTATATTCCTGTAAGTCTTTCGGATATCGGCAGCGAACTATTAAACATTAATTTATAAGGACATTGCATTTATGGTTAAGTCTAAAAATAAAAAGCTGATAGGTAGTATCAGCTTTGAAGCAGTTATTCATATTGATGAAAACAAAAAAACGCCTGCCTATATAATTCTGATACGGTATATACTTGTCCTTATGGGGGCGTTTGGAACAATATTTTGTTTTTTGACATCTGTTGAAATGAATTGTAATTATGCTTCAGTAGCTGCTGCAACAGGAATATTCTGCACGCTGTTTTCAGCAATATTTATGCTTGAAAAAAAACTAAGCAGCATTTTAGCTTCTTTGACAATGGCAGTGTACCTTATAATTGTATTTCTGAATAAAATGATTTTAATTAACGGTATGCTTAATACTGCAAATATCTATCTTGCAACGGTAAAATATTACTACAGAGATAACAATTATGCAGAGCTTGTTTTTAATTACAATGTAAGTCAGCACACAACAATATTTTTAATTGCCGTAGCTTTTCTTATATGCTTTATGTTATGCTGGGGAATAGTTTACCGTACTAACATAGTGCTTGTATTTTTGACGACATTTCCTGTATTTGAGCTTGGAATGTATTATGGGCTTGTTCCAAATTATGCATTTTTCATAATGCTTATAGCTTGTTGGGGAGGCGTGCTTTCATCTGAAATAACAGAGTTTTCAGCAGTAGGAAGCGGCTGGAGGTATTCTTTTTTTAAAAAGGTATCATCACAGGGAGCAGCTGCTGTTTTTGCAGCACTTGTTATAAGCTTTTCAGCGGCGCTTGCTTATGTAAGCTTCAGCGGATATACAAGACCTCAGAAGCTTGATGAGGTAAGAAACAGAGCAGAGAATTATGTAAATAACTTTTCTGTTGAAAAGCTTAAAAATGATATTTCTTCATATAATCCATTAAATAAAAAATCAACAGGTGCAATAAATCACGGCAATTTGAGCAAAAACGGGAATATTAGCTTTAATAACGAAACTGTTCTTGAGGTTACAATGCCAAAATCATCCGAAACAGTTTATCTGCGGGGATTCACTGGTACAGTTTACACAGGTTCGAGCTGGAAAGGTATGCCTGAAATAAGTGCTAATGAATTAAGCATAATAATTGAAAGATTTAAAAATGATGGCTTTACTCCATTACTGTTAAACAGCTACTACTGGAATATGAAAAATTATGACAATATATCCAATATAAAGGTAAATAATGTTTCGGCCGATAAAAATTATATGTATCTTCCTGTTAATGTTACACCGGATTCTGTCAGCGGATATAATATTGTAAATGATGCGTATTTCAAAGGTGAAAGCAGCAGCTATTCAGCGGATTACTACAGTATAAGCAATTTTATGGATTATGAAATACAGATTAATTCAATTCAAAGTATAAATTCACAGGATTTGTCCAAAGATGAAAGGCTGTACAGAGATTTTGTTTATAATACTTATCTTTCTGTTCCGGAGGATTTTCCGGCAGCAGATGTCGTTTTTGATGACCGATATAAAGAGGGCCTTGAAGCTGAGCTTAAAGCGTTACATGGCGGTAATGCACAGCTTTTGTATAATTTATGGTATGTGAAAACATGGCTGAAAAACAACTGCAGTTATAGCCTTAATGCAGGCAATCTGCCTTTTGGCAAGGATTTTGTGACTAATTTTATAGTTGATACAAAAAAGGGCTCATGCTCTCATTTTGCGTCAGCCGCAGTACTTCTTCTGCGGTATCAGGGGATTCCTGCAAGGTATGCAGAGGGTTATATAATAAAGCCTTCAGATTTCAGTACAATGAAAAATGAAGGCGAAATGGATACTGTTGACGTTACTGATGCAAGGGGACATGCATGGGTTGAAGTCTATATAGACGGTTATGGCTGGTATCCTTTTGAGGTTACATCGGGTTATGGCAATACCCGTACAGAGGAAACAACAGCAATTTCTGAAACTGGACCTGATACAATTCAGTCGGAAAAAATTCAAACCGAAACAAGCAATGAAATGGTCACATCATCGACTGATAACACAGAAATTGCTCCTCAGCATGAAGAGAATATTAAAAGTAGCAAGGTCGGAAAGCTATATATTGTATTGCTGATTTTAGCTGCTGCTGGAGCTGCTATTTTTGCAGCGGTTTTGCGAAGATATATTATTTTATTGAACAGAAGATACAGATTTAGTTTATCGATCACAAACAAAGCTGCTCTTTATATTTATAAGTATTTTAAAAAAATATTGTTTTTTAGCGGAATAGAAAAGGGTTCTGAAACATATGAAGAATTCTGCCGCCGTATTAGGCAGTCGTCTGATTTGTTTGACAATGATATGTCAGATACTATAATAAATCTTGCGCTTAAAGCAAATTACAGCGGACAGCAGGTTACTGACGAAGCAATATCTGAAGCTGTAAAAGCTGTTCAAATTATCACAGGCAGTGTGTATAAAAGCTTAAAGTGGTATAAGAAAATTGTTTATAAATATTTGTTATGCTTAATATAATTTGTTAAAATACCCATTTCATATTTAGCGTTAATATATCTGTTTAAATTAGAATAAAGCACGATATTGACGCATTCTTTCTTCTCTTTCTTCTTCCTCTTGTTTGCGGGCTTCTCCATAACGTTTAGCCCTATTATCAGCAGCCTGCTGTTCATCTACTATAGCTAGTGCGCTTAAAATCACTGCAATAACGGCGTAACTTATATTTTTATTGGCTAAAGAATGGCGGGAGAGCCTATTGTTACAAATGTGTATTGTGGTAGATGAACAATTTATATTTGTATTGTCTGAATGGTCGTTAATTACTAGCATAGCAGCATTCATAAGACGATGGCTATAATTATTTATATTCCAGTCACCTAAACTTTTCTGGGCAGATAAATAATCATCTGCTTCTATAATATCATTTATGACTGCACCACTGTCAACTGAAAGCATAGCAGCTGCTCCCAATATGGGTAATTCATTACGAATTCCATAATTTCTGCCCTTTTCTTTAATAGCGAAAAAGAGATTATTTACTTTATTACATTTCTCATCAACTGTTCCCTCACCAAATGAAAGTACACATGACAAGGACCGAACTGCATTGCTGTAGCTGAATGAGTTTTTCATAACTGTATAGATGTTCATAATCTCAGCAATCAGCTCATCATTAGATTTATCTGATGATGCCATAAGTATTGAAAAAACGCTATCCTTTTCTGTTGTCAAAAAAGGGCATTTTTTCTTTATACTGGTGTATATTTCTTTGCCGCGGCATATGTATTGATCTACAGCATCAACAGAAATTGTATCAGCCAATATCATCGCTGCAATTGCTGTAGATTCTGTTTGAAAAGATTCTGATACAAATTTCTTGTAAATTTCCATTGCACATTTAAACTTTCCTTCTGGGTCAGCGGATACAGCCAGCATAGAAATTAACGGCAGCTTTGAAGTTCCACTAAAACATGGGATTCCACTTGCACCATTTCCCAAAATCTTTGCACATTCTTTTAGTTTTTCTAAATCAGCAGTAACATTTTTGTACAAAAAAACATGAGCGCAGGCATGAATAAGACTGCAGCTTTCCATCCTGAAATTTTCTTTTAAAATATCTCGGTTTAAAATAAAACTATCACATTGTGACTTTAATGAATCTCTCATTATATCTTCCTCCAAAAAAATTTATCTTAAATAAACTTCAACTTTTTATATTATATTATTAATTTTGAAAAATAACGAAATGGTTATTTTAATTTTGGGTAAAGCTATAGTGGCTGTATTGAAATTTTTTACAGATTCGAGAATGTAACGTTTTTGCTATAATTATTTATTTTTATTATTAACTTTACCCAACATATTTGAAGCAGTAGGAAGAATAAGACCTACAATTAAAAATATAATTGGTATAACAGCTGACGAATCAAAGCGGAAATCTTTCGGATATATTGTCGGGATTGAGCCGAGAACAAGTCCTCCGAGAATACAGTAGGTCACAGTCCGCCATTTGTTCAAAAGAAAGGACATTATTCTTGCTGCAATAAATATACCCGTAATAACTCCAAGACCTATTACAGTCATTGTAAAAATATCAAAGCTGTTCAAGGCATTTATAGCAATTTCATATGCACCAAGAACCTTCATTATAAGTGCGCCGCTGAATCCCGGAACAACAAGGCTTATTGCACCAATAACCGAGATGAGAAACAGTACAGCTGGGTGCATTTCCTGCGATGATGATGATCTTCCGCTCATAAATATACCAAGAGCTACGATGACTGATAAGCCTATTAAAAAAGGAATAATATGCACAGGCTTGAGCTTGCTGTCTTTTGTACATTCCTTATAAATATTCGGGAAGCTTCCTATTATAATTCCTATGAAAAAAAACTGCGTCGGGGTGTTGTAGTTGTGAAAAAGATACGCTAGCACTTTTGCGGAAAGAAAAATTCCTGTGGCAACTCCTATAAAAACAGAAATAAGAAACGGAAGAGCTTTAAAAAGCTTTTTTAAATTTAAAGTAATCGAGTCAACAAGCTTGTCATATATCTTCGTAACAAGCGCAATTGTACCGCCATCCAGTCCCGGAACTGCACAGGCAAGTCCGATAAGTATTCCTTTAAGAGCATATACTATATATTCCAATTCGTTCTATTCTCCTTATGCATAATCTGCAAGCTTTATTATGACATATTTTAATTATTTATGCAAGAAGTAATTATAATTATTAAATAAAATTGCCTTTTTTGTTGAAAAAACATTTTTGCTGTGGTATAATTATAAATAATAATTAAGGTTCGCATATGTTAAAGAGTAGTTTTTACAATATAAAGGGACGGTGTTTGCAGTGAGAAGATATTTGCTTACCTATATAAAATATGCCGAAGAAATGCTTGAAAAAGAAGATACTGATTTTGAAAGGCTTAAGATGGAGCATCTTGTTCAAATACAGTTTATGCAGCATGAACGTTTTATTCACCTTATTGTGACTTGTCTTTTTGCTGTGCTTATGTTTATCTGCCTTTTTGCATCACTGGTTACTAAAAATATAGCTATAACCGTTACAGCTGTATTATTTCTGCTTCCCCTTATTCCCTACATAGCACATTATTATTTTATGGAAAATAATGTTCAGAAGCTTTATGATATCTACAACAGAATTGAAAGAAAAATAAATCAGAACAAAACCTAGGATTAATTATTGCAATTATTGTTAACAGGGGCATTTTACCATGAATGTTACATCTGAAGTTATTGGAAATATAATTAAGAATAAAGATATTTTTATTGAATTTCAACCTATTTATTCACTTAATACTAAAAAAATAATTGGAATTGAGGCTCTTGCAAGAGGAAGACATCAGGACAGAATAGTATCTCCGACACTGCTTTTTGAATACAGCAGGAAAGAGGGGAATACACTTTTACTTGATCGTATCTGCCGTGAAAAAGCAATGCGGTCGTTTGTGTCGGAACAGACTGCTCCGGTTTTATATGTAAACTTTGAAACCTCTGTTTTAAACAGTGTCAGACCTGGAAACGGTGAAATACTTAAAACAGCGGTTGATAATGGAATATCTCCTAATAATATTGTAATTGAGCTTAACGAATCCAAGGTGAAGGATTCATATAATCTTTTGCTGTTTGTGAATTTTTACAGATCAAATGGTTTCCTTATAGCACTTGACAACGTTAGTTCCGGACTTGATACGCTTAACAGAATAATGCTGATTAACCCGGATATTATTAAAATTGACAAGGCGATTGTTTCAAATATCGAATCGAATACATATAATCAGGAGGTTTTTAAGTCCATAATAAATGTTGCTAAAAGAATAGGTGCACTTACTATTGCAGAGGGAGTAGAAACAGCAGATGAAGTAATAACCTGTATGCTTATGGGTGTGGACTATTTTCAGGGCTATTATTTTTCAAAGCCTGAACAGTTTAACTATATATTTTCAAATGAAGTAAGGCTGAAGCTTGAAGAGGCAGCACAAAGGCTTAACGTCAGCATAAAAAATAATCAGACTGTACAGAATGTTCAGCTTGAAACATATAAGCGGATTATTTACGATCTTATATCAAGGCTTACATCAATGCAGGATGAAGACTATAACAAAGAACTTCGTTCATATGTCTATGAACATAATGAAATTGAATGTGCTTTTATTATTGATGAAAAAGGCTTTCAAGTTACTGATACGGTAATGGTAGACAATGCTGAGATACTGGAGGGTTATCATCCTGCTTTGATAGGAGATAATCATGGAATCAAGAATTATTTTTATGCAATAAAAGAGAATATAGAGGACCCATTTATATCAGGCTGGTATATTTCAAACGCAACAGGTAAATTTTGCAAAACGATTTCATCAAAGGTTTATAATAAAAATGGTAAAATGTTTGTTGTTTGCGTTGACTTAAAGAAAACGTTATAATTTAAAATACATTATACCATGTGGGACATTCTATACTGTATATATTGTTAAGATTATAATAGATTTCTTGAAATTCTATTTCCAATTCGCGGCTGTTTGATTCAATGAATGGTGACAGCTTTGAAAAAGAAAGATTAAGCTCATTAACCTTGTTTGAATTTACGGTTATAAGCAGAATTTTTTTGTAGCTGTCCCACATTTTCGTAACGTTGTTTAATTTTTCAAGGGCAGCTTCAATATTGTTACTTTCATAAAGAGCCTGCACATCCATGACGGAGGCAGCAAGCTCTTTATTTTTTTCTTTTATAATAAATAGCGTTGATACGGAATAAATAAGTATAACTGAAAGAAGTGTTATAGATATAATAAGACGTTTCATTATTTTGTTTTGCACTCCTTTTTTATAATAGAATATTTTCCGTCTGGATCAGCTGTCATTATAAATATATCCTTTATATCAGTTTTTTCCTGCTTTAAAATGCTAAACAGCCAGCCTTGTCCCAGCTGTATTCTGTTAAGAGCTTCATTTACAATTTTACCATTGTCAACAATAAGAGCAGGCGGATTGACTGCTCTTTTTTTTATGTTCATATCACTGTTTGTAACTGTACGGTAATCATATTTCTGATAGACTGATACACTTCCTGTAGTTTCAACAACGGCAAACTGCACCTCGTTTATATCAAAAATATTCTGTGCATGAAGTGCTTCAATAAGGTCATCGGAAGTAAAACGCAGCTCTTTCATCTGCTTTTGATCAATTATACCATTGTTTATAATTACCACGGGCTTTCCGCAGGTTATCTTTCGCAAGGTTCTTGATTTTATGCCTGCCCATGACATAAGAATATCAAGACTTGCAAGTGTAAGGATAGGAACAAGTCCTGTTATCAAGGGTATGCTTGGGTCTTCAACGGGAAGAGTAGCAATATTGGATATAAGAATGGTAATAGCAAGCTCTGACGGCTGAAGTTCGCCTATCTGATGTTTACCCATAAGCCTGACAGAGGCAATTAGTAAAATATACAATATTATTGCTCTTATAAAAATAATTGTCATCAGCTTTACCTCCCGACTTATATTGTGTAAAAATATTGGAATTATGCGTTGTATTATTTTTGAAAATATGGATATACTATCAAAACAGTACTGCATATATAAGGGAGGCTTGTATCAATGTCTTTGCCTGATACCTATAATTACATGAATTATCCTTTGTCAATGAGCCTTGAAGAAAATATTAACAGCATAAAAAGCATTATGAACGGAAGCTCGGATCTCCTTGTAAATGATTTTAAAATTGCAAATGTAAAGTGCTGTCTGCTTTGCCTTGAAGGAATGGTTTCAACTTCGACAATAACAAATCTTATTCTTGTTCCTCTTACAGAATTAAGTATGCCTGATGATATTACACCAGATCAGCTTTATGAGCATATAAGCGGAAGAATGCTTATTGCTATTGACAGGGCATTTACAATTGAATACGGCGTATTGATAGCAAGGCTTATGAGCGGTTTTGCAGTTCTGCTTGTTGACGGAGTGGCAACTGCAATATGCTTAGGTGTTCAGGGCTATGCCACAAGAGGAGTATCAGAGCCGTCATCAGAAGGGAATATCAGAGGTTCACATGATGGCTTTGTTGAAACCGTACGAACAAATATGTCACTTGTACGCAGAAGAATAAAATCACCGCTTTTGCAGTTCGACCTTTTTTCAGTAACGACAAAAAGCAATGTTGATGTTATTATTGCATATCTTGACGACAGAGTGCCGAAAAAGCTTATTAACGACATAAAGAAGAAGTTACAGAGCATGAAGCTTGAAACTATTCTTGGAAGTGGATATGTAGAGCCGTATCTTAACGATACAAAGCTGTCAATGTTTTCGGGGGTATCTGTAACAGAACGTCCCGATGTGTTTTGTGCAAAGCTGCTTGAAGGCAGAGTTGGTTTGCTGATAGATGGAACGCCTTTTGCAATTGTTATACCATCGTTGTTTATAGAGAATTTTCAGACGCTTGACGATTATAATTTTCGCCCGTATTTTGCAACCTTTCTGCGCTGGATAAGGTATGGAGCATTTCTTATGGCGGCATATCTGCCCGCACTGTATGTTGCTATTGTAACCTTTCATCCGGAGCTGTTCAATCATACGCTGCTTGTAACGCTTGCTGTGGCAGAAGAGCAGGAGCCATTGCCGTTGGTTGCTGAGGTTATTATATCGCTGCTTTCTTATGAAGTAATAAAGGAGGCGGCAGTTAGGCTTCCGAAAGCTGTCGGGGGAGCAGTTTCTCTTGTTGGAGGACTAATTATCGGAGATGCTGCGGTTTCAGCGGGAATTATATCAAATCCCCTTTTGCTTATATGTGCAATTTCGGTAACAGCGTCATTTGTTGTGCCAGAGCTTAACCAGCCTGTAACGGTTCTTCGTATAATATCGGTTATTGCAGGAGGAGTAAGCGGGCTGTACGGAATAGCACTTATTGCCGCGGTTATGACGGTTAACATTTGTTCTCTTGAAAATTACGGTGTTCCGGTAATGTCACCGGTATCGCCGTTCACTCCTGCCGCTATGCGTGATGTTCTTGTACGAATAGGATTTAAAAAGCTTGCCGTTAAAAATGCAACAGTTGAAAATCTCAAAGGTGTAAATATGAAGTAAGGGAGGCTTGCCATGAAAAAATATACTATAGGCTGGGGACAGCTTCTTATTCTTCTGCTGCTGTGCAGAATTTTTACCCTTATGACATTTGTGCCGCTGATAGGTGAGGGCTATACGTTTTCCACACAGCTTATTGCCTCAGTAATATCGACGGTAATTCAGGCTGTTATGATAATACCCGTTATTCTTCTTAACAAGACGATAAGCAGTAAAAGTACAACAGAAATTGCTTTTTCAAGGAATAAGGTTTGGGGCTATATAGTTTCAATTTTGTATTTTGTATTTTTTATTGTCTATACGGCAAACGGAGTAATTTGCTTTCAAAGATTCATTACAGTAAGGTTTTATCCGTCGGCGAACAGATATATATGGACTGCTGTTCTTCTTATAGTGTGTATATATTGTTCATATTTAGGGATAGAGGGGCTTGCTCGTTCGTCAGGAATAGTATTTGTTTTGTTCGTAGCAATGTTTGTTTTAATGACAGGCTTGTCAGCAGCAGATATAGATTTAAGCAACTATTATTTTGACAGAACATATAACAGCTCGCTTTTTTCAGCTGTGACAGAGGACCTTGCAAGAAACGGTGAAATTACTGTATTGGCATTTATGATGAAGCATGTAGAGAAAAAATACAGGTGCTCGGCATATTGCTACCTTGCTTCAAAGCTTATTGCAGTTGAAGCTGTAATGTTTCTGATAACAGTTGTGCTTGGCGATTTTGCCGCAATGACAGATTATCCTTTTCTTACCGTAGGAGCATATGCAGGAGTAAGATTTATTCAGCGATTTGATTCAATTTACATGGTTATATGGACAATAACAGCAGTAATAAACATATCAGTTATGCTGTATATATCATCTGGAATAATAAATGAAGCGTTACCGAAAATGAAGTATAAGCACTGTATATCGGGGGTAATAGTATTTCTTTTATGCCTGCCGTTTCTTATCAGCGGTGAAAATAAGCTGCCGATATACGGAATGATCAGTTCGAGTTATTCTGTAATACTGCTGATAATGGTAATACCTTTTATAATTTATATTGAGGAAAAAATAAGGAGAAAAAAGGCATGAAAAAATCAATTGTCATTTTAGTAATATCAGTATTTGCAGCAATGTTTTTTCTGACGAGCTGTTCGGGAGCAGTTGAGGTAAACAACAGGGCTTTTGTTCAGCTTATCGGAATTGACTTGAAGGATGAGATTTATACTGTCAGCCTCCAGATTTTCGAATCACAAGGCTCCGGAGGGGATACTGACACAAGCAAGTCATACTCCGCCGCTGTTTACGGAAAGGGCAGCACAATACTTTCAGCAATTTCCGATGCTGAAATTTCACAAGGGAAAAAGCTTTTTCTTGGCCATACAAAGGTTATTGTTATAGGAAAAAGCGTGAAAAACCCTGTTAAAGATTTGTCAATGTTTCTTGATGAGGGAATGTCGCCGTCGTGCCTTATTGTCTATAGTGATAATCCTGCACAGATTATTGAAACCAAAATGTCTGGCGGTATGTATTCGGCACAGTATCTTCTTATGAT
>Ga0116191_1000960_pt1 | contig 24074 bp, 18 predicted proteins | sample AD_UKC111_MetaG_FD_89897 | JGI IMG/M metagenome (GOLD analysis project Ga0116191, IMG submission 89897) | Active sludge microbial communities of municipal wastewater-treating anaerobic digesters from Hong Kong - AD_UKC111_MetaG | ecosystem: Engineered > Bioreactor > Anaerobic > Digestate... | reverse complement strand
ACCCCCGCCGCACGCTTGATTTCAGAAATGTATTCAAGATTATCAAAATCTGATTGTCTTTTTCCAATTGTATCAATAAAAATTATATCTGTATTGAACAACTTGGATTGTATTTTTTTTAATTCATTTGTATCATAAGCCACAAAAAATGGAATTCCTGCAATCGAAGAATATGTCTGCAATTGGTCTGCACCGCTAATTTTATAACTATCTGTTGAGATAATTGCAATATTATTTGTAATTGCAATTTTTGCGAGCACAGCCAATTTAACAAGTGTCAAAGTTTTTCCCGAGCCTGTAGGTCCAATTAACATTATGACTTGCTGATTTTCAGATTTCTCAATTTCGGTTCCAAATTGAATATTCTTTACAATAATTTTTTTAATTTCTTTTCTAATATCTTCTTCTGTATAATTGTCAGGAAGATGCTCTAAATTCATTAAAATTTTTAAAGCGAATTCGGGAGAAATCTCTGCTTCTAATAATCTTTTGTAAATATCCCGTAAGTGTTTCGGATAGCTCTGTAAATGACTAAATTTCAATTGCTCAGATATTTCCTCAATCTGCTCCCTTAAAGTTTGTATCTCATTAAAAACCGATGAAGCAAATTGCGTAAAATCTTCTTTATGATTCTCTAATTTCTTTTTTCTTTCTAATATAGTATTTATATCTTGCTTTTTCTGTGGTATCAATTCATCAATTGCAGCAACAATTTCTACTAGGTCCTGCGAAGTGCTTGGATCTTTGAAGCTTCGACTCGAAAGAATCACGGCATTCTCGCCAAGTTCTTGGAGAACTTTATCTTTGCCTTCTTTCAAACTTGTCGATATGTATTTTTTTATTTTCATTTTAATTTTTTTAAAATTAGCAAAATTTAATGAAATAATGATACATTAAGTCCAACATAATTTATTTATATTCACTTGCAATATTCTCACAATAGGTTTTATAATCGCATCCGGGAAATGTAGATATTAATTTATTGAAATCATTAATAGTTATATATTGCTGATATAATGCAATTTCTTCAATACAAGCAATCTGCCTACCTTGCCGCTTTTGTATTGCTCGCACAAATAAACCTGCCTCAAGCAAATTCTCGGGTGTGCCTGTATCGAACCATGCTATACCACGTCCCAATTTTGTGACATTTAATTTATCATTTTTTAAATATTCCTTCTGAATATCGGTAATTTCTAACTCTCTGCGTGGGCTTGGACTAAGTTTTTTTGCAATTTCAGAAACATTATTATCAAAAATATATAGCCCCGGTATCGCGAAATTCGATTTTGGCAGTAAGGGCTTTTCTTCAATAGATAATATTCGATTGTCTTTACTAATTTCTACAACACCGTATTCATTTGCATTCACAACATTATATGCAAATATCCAGCCTCCCTGATTATTTGCAATTGCAAAACGCAGGAAATCTAATTTTCCATAAAAAATATTATCTCCTAAAATCATACACACCTGGTCATTTCCAATAAAATGCTCACCTATAATAAACGCCTCCGCAATACCATTTGGATTTTCCTGGACTGCATATTGCAAATTTAATCCCAATTGACTTCCATCGCCCAACAACTTTTTAAAATTATCGAGATCCTTTAGTGTTGTTATAATCAAAATATCCCGAATCCCAGCAAGCATAAGGGTTGATAATGGATAATAAATCAATGGCTTATCATAAACAATCAGTAATTGTTTGCTTTGAATTACAGTAGTCGGGTAAAGCCGTGTCCCATTTCCACCTGCCAATATGATTCCTTTTGTAATCATTTAAATTCTGATATTATTAATAAAATAAAGACCGCTTATTTATTTTTTGTTAATAAAATTCCTGAAACCTTCATTTGTGCATCATCAAGCGCATCTTTAGAGGTTTGCTCACCATACATTGCTTTAACAGCAGCATTTTCAAGTATTGCCTCAATATCTAACCACTTAGGATGAACAGGGGTCATTTTTGCATAATTTAATTGTTCAGCAAATACTTTTCTATATGGATGACTTTGATAAAATGTGTCATTATAAAAATTTTTATCAGCGGGAAATCCTGCTTCATTTATCTGTTTGCAAAATTCTATTGCATTTTTTCCATCAGTCAGATATTTTACAAATTTTTTGGATAATTCATAATTCTTTGTTTTTGCATTAATAGAAATATATTCTCCGCCTGCAAATGATACGCCTTGATGATTGCCAATTGAGGGAATAAGCGATATACCAAAATCAAGAGAAGGATTCCCTCTCTGAATTTCGTCCAATAACCATGCCCCTGAAATATAATAAGCAATTTTGCCTTGCGCAAATGCATTATCAAGTTGCTTTTGAGTTTCAATAAATCCATTACGTGCTAACTGAACGTATAAATCCAGTGCTTGGATATTTTTTGGAGAATTCAGCAGAATATTTCCTGTGCTATCGAACAAATCCCCACCATTTGACCAGAAGAAAATCACTATATTTTTATATAATCTATGCGCATCACTACCAATTGCACCATAAGCATAAATATTTTCCAATGAATTGATTTTTGAAGCATTTGCAAGGATTTCATTAAATGAATTCGGAGCCTCCTGTTTGATGTTTGCTTCTTTCAGAATATCGCGATTATAATATAGCACGCGCGTATCTACTATCCAGGGAATTGCATAAATCTGCCCATTCCAAAGAGAAGGCGCCCGTGAGTAATCTATATATTTAGAAAACTCCATACTATCGGTATTAAGTGGATGCAAAACACCTGAACTTGAAAACTGCGCAACCCAATCCGAACCAAGTTCAAGCACATCAGGGGCTGTACCTGAATTAAATGCTGCAAAAAGTTTTGTCTTTCCATCATTCCAACTTAATTCAGTTATCTCGACAGTGCAGTGATTTGCTTTTTCAAATTCTTTTACAAGAGAATCAATCACACGCTTTTGATTTGGTTCGCTCCAAAAATGCCAAAAAGTAATTGTGTTTTTATCTGAAGATTTTTTATTTGAGCAACTATTAAAACTTATAATAGCTAATGTTAAAATGAGAATTAAAATTATTAGGTTTTTTACTTTCATATAAAATGTGTTTTTTAAAATATCAAAAATAATATAAAAAAAAGGATTAAAAGATTGCAATTAAGTAAATTTGTAATTTTATGCAAATAGAATATTTAATACTGCTATTGATTGGGAGCGTTGCAGGTGTCCTCTCGGGATTGTTTGGAATTGGGGGAGGAGTTGTCATTGTACCTTCATTAATATATTTTTTAGGATTTTCGTTGACAAAAGCAAATGGCACATCACTTGCCGCATTACTTATGCCTGTTGGCATATTTGCTGTACTTACATATTGGAAAGCAGGATATCTACGAGTTAAGACATCTGCACTAATAGCATTGGGCATCGTTATTGGAGTGATTTTCGGAAGTAAAATTGCACTTTCGTTACCCGCATCAACATTAAAGCAATTATATGGAATCTTTTTAATATATGTAAGCATCCAATTTACAGGTATTTATGAAATCATACGCATTAAATTATTAAAATTGCCACCCTCAAAAAGTCATCCTGAAAATGAGAATTATAATATTTTTGCTATGCTTGCCCTTGGAATATTCACTGGCGTATTTTCAGGTTTATTTGGAATTGGTGGAGGCCTTATTATAGTTCCTGCACTCATTGGTATATTTCATTACCCTACAAAACTTGCCACGGCTGCATCGCTTGGAGCATTATTGCTCCCCGTCGGTTTTCCAGGAGTTATTGTATATTATAATGCAGGGCAGCTAGATATTCTCACTGCTGCAATTGTTGCTCTGGGAATTGTGTTAGGCTCTATTGTAGGGGCAAAAATTGCTATAAATTTATCAAGCAAAGTTGTAAAACAATATTTTGGGGCATTTTTAATGCTAGTCGCAATTGATTTTATATTTTTTATATAAAATTATTTTTCCCATTAATTGCTATCTTGTCCAACTAATTTTCCATCAGGCAAAACATAAGGATAATCGGGAAGGATTATACCATTTTTAATTTTATTCAATTTGTTTTTTGTCATATTTCTTTTTAATAGGCTCAAACGCTGATAGAATAATATTCCATTTAAATGGTCAATTTCGTGTTGCATAACGCGAGCGAGCAAACCATTTATGCTAATATTATATTCTTTTCCCTTTAAATCATAATAAACAACCTGAATTGCGTCGGGACGTATAATTTTTTCATAAAAATCAGGTACACTCAAGCACCCTTCTTCAAACTCAACTAAGTCATCTGAAAAGCTATCAATAATAGGATTAATCATTATAATTGGCTTTTCGTTTTTATACTCTTTCGCAGCAGATAGGTCAATTACAATCAGCGATTTGCTTTCCCCAACTTGATTAGCAGCTAGTCCAATACCATTGCCTGTCTTATGCAACGTCTCAAGCATATTATTTGCAAGAGTTATTATTTCATTATCAATTTCATCTATAAATTTTGTTGGTTTGCTTAATATTGGATGAAAGCAATTATAAATAGGTAATACTGCCATAAAGTATATTAATTTTTATTATCAAATGTTTAATTAATATAAACGATAAAAAGGAATGAAAATTTTTAAGTCTTAAAATAAACAAGTACAGCCCTACATCTTTCATAAATTATAAAACCCCAAATTTTGGGGGTTATGAATAAATTTTTAAGAAGTATTATATATGAATTATGTATAAATACAAAATTATGAAGTATATAAAAATAATTAATATTTAATAAAAGAAAATAAATTTATTTAATAATTTTCTGAGCAGTTTATAAAATTTGACGCTAAAACTTATTATAACATAAATTATAACATAAAGAAAATTAAATTACGTCATAGTAGCAAAAAACATTATAGGTTATAAAAAATGGCAAAAAAAACAATAAAGATAATTGGGTTTATAGTAAGCGCATTAGTAATAGTGACGCTTGTGATTGCAATAGTAGATCCCGATTTTATGCATTTATCAGCACAGACAAATACCAAGATTGGCGCTGATAACCCCCCCGTTCAGATTCCCGATATGGTGAAACAATATAATCAAGCAGTGATTGACGCAAGCAATGCAGTTTTACCAACTGTTGTTTCTATTACAGTCGAAACAGAAACAGAAATAAATGATCCATTTGCTGATTATTTCAATGAATTCCACCGTTTTTTCGGTTTTGGCGATAAGAACCAACCTGAGAAAAGACGGCGGGAAGCAGCAGGTTCCGGTGTCATTATTACTTCCGACGGATATATTGTAACAAATCATCATGTAATAGAAAATGCAGTCGAAGATGGAATTAAAGTAACTTTAAATGATAAAACAGAACACGAAGCAAAGCTAATCGGTTCTGATTCACTGACTGATCTTGCCGTAGTGAAAATAGATGCAAAAAACTTAACCCCAGCTTATTTAGGTGACATAGAGAAAGTAAAGATTGGTGATTTTGTCATTGCAGTTGGAAATCCATTGGGATTGAATTCTACAGTCACAAGCGGTATAATAAGTGCGATTGGTAGAGGACCACTTGGATTAAAAAATAATCCATCAGCAATTGAAAATTACATTCAAACAGACGCAGCAATTAATCCAGGTAATAGCGGTGGAGGGCTTTTCGATTTATCGGGAAGTTTAGTTGGTATAAATACCGCAATTGCTACACAAACAGGTGGATTTATTGGGTATGGCTTTGCCATTCCTGTTGATATTGTTAAAAGAGTTGCCCAAGATTTGATTGAACACGGTAAAGTAAATCGTCCGTGGCTTGGTATCCAAATGACAAATGTGGATGAAATTACTGCTAAATCTGTAAAATTACCAAAAGTATATGGTGCAATGGTTCAAGATATTATTAAAAATTCACCCGCTGATAAAGCTGGTATAGAACAAGGCGATGTGATTATAGAAATTGATGGAGAGGAAATCAATTCTACAAATGAATTGCAGTCCATAGTGATTAAACATCGAGTTGGAGATAAAATCACTTTAAAAATATGGCGAAACGGAAAAGAAATTGAAAAGACCGCTACGCTTGCTTCACGTCTTGGATCTGATGAAATGGCAGAATCGAAATCTGATAATGAAAAAGAAATAAATCCAAAAGATGCAAAGCCAATGAAATTGGATAAAATTGGAATCGAAGTAAAACCTTTAACTCCTGAATTAAAAGAAAAATTTGAAGTCAGCAACGGTGTATTAGTATCAAGTGTTGACCCTAATTCTCCAATCCTTAGAAGAGGAATTATGCCAAATACTGTAATTTTAGCAGCAGACCAACAAGATATAAATTCGCCAAACGATTTAAAGAAAATTATTGAATCCAAAAAACCTGGTGATGCTATTTTATTGAAGGTAAAATCTCAGAATTCGACTGTATTGGTTGCGATTGAAATTCCTAAATCGTAAGATAACCCATAGAAATAAAATAATATGCAAAAAGGCAATGCTTAATTATGATTTAATAAGGCATTGCCTTTATTTTTAAATAATCTCGTAAATTTTCTTAAATTTGTAATCTTTTTGATATTAATAAATTTATGTCTACAACTTTTTCAAAAGCATATCAACCAAAGGAAATTGAAGACAAATGGTATGGGCAATGGCTCGCAAATAAATTATTTGATACAGATGACCATTCACAAAAACCCGCATTTAGTATACTTATGCCACCCCCAAATATTACAGGGATTCTGCATTTCGGGCATATATTAAACATAACAATTCAAGATATTTATATTCGATTGAAAAGAATGCAAGGATATGAATCCTGCTGGTTTCCGGGCACTGACCATGCAGGAATTGCGACACAAACTCGTGTGGAAAAAGAACTTGCAAACGAGGGAAAAACACGCTATGATTTGGGTCGCGAAAAATTTGTTGAAAAAGTATGGGAATGGCGTGAAAAATATGGCAATATAATTTTAAGCCAAATGAAAAAGCTTGGAGCATCTGCTGATTGGAAACGTACGTTATTTACAATGGATGCATCTGCAAGCAAAGCTGTGCAAGCTGTATTTATAAAATTGTTTGATGAAGGATTGATATATCGCGGAAAAAGAATAATTAATTGGTCCCCACTTTCTCAAACTGCGCTTTCAGATGAAGAAGTTGAGCATCGAGAAGTTCGTGAGCATTTATATACACTCAAATATTATTTCCCAAATTCTCAAAATTATATTGCTGTGGCTACCGTTCGCCCCGAAACAATATATGGAGATGTTGCGGTGGCAGTCAATCCAAAAGATGAGCGATACAAAAATTTGATTGGCAATACTGTTATTGTTCCACTGGTAGGGCGTGAAGTTCCGATAATCGCAGATGATTATGTTGATATAGAATTTGGAACAGGATGCCTAAAAATTACCCCCGCACACGATCCTAACGATTTTGAAGTGGGACAAAGGCATAATTTACCAATAATCAATACAATTAATCCCGACGGAACGCTTAATGAATTTGCCGGAGAATTCAAAGGGCTTGATAGATATGATGCACGAAAGAAAATTATAGAAAAATTAAAAGAAAAAGACTTAATTTTAAAAATTGAAGATTATATTCATAATGTTGGATTTTCGCAGCGAGGTGGCGAGGCAGTTGAACCATTTTTAAGCGACCAATGGTTTGTGAAGATGCAACCGCTTGCCGAAAGAGCACTGCAAGTTGTGTTAGACGGCAAAATCAAATTTTATCCTGAACATTGGATAAAAACTTATGAACATTGGATGCGGAACATCCGAGATTGGTGCATCTCACGGCAATTATGGTGGGGACATCGCATTCCTGTTTATTATGCAATAGACGGGAGATATACAGCAGCAAAAAATGAGGACGAAGCTCGTAGAAAACTCAATTTATCCCCTGATGATGAAGTTATTCAAGATCCCGATGTGCTTGATACTTGGTTTTCTTCGTGGCTCTGGCCACTTACAACAATGCGTTGGGACCCTGATATAAATGAAAAAAATGATACAATGAAAAAATTTCTACCCACAGATTTGCTTGTGACGGGACCTGATATTTTATTTTTCTGGGTTGCACGAATGATAATAGCAACAGAGAAATTTGCAGATGAAATACCATTCAAAAATGTATATTTTACAAGTACAATTCGCGATGGCAAGGGCAGAAAGCTCTCAAAATCATTAGGTAATTCTCCTGACCCATTAAATATTATTGACAAATATGGTGCAGACGCTGTGCGATTCACAATGATATATTTATCTCCATTGGGACAAGATGTGAGGCTTGATGTTGATGTAAAATCGCAAGATATACCTTCAATGCAAATTGGTAGAAATTTTGCAAATAAAATATGGAACGCCGCTCGTTTCATTCAATTAAAATATGATGATGTAGATAAAACAGAAATTGATAATGTTAAATTATCATTCGAAAATTTGACATTTGCAGACCATTGGATTTTGTCAAGATTGAATTCTACAATTAAAACAGTAAATCAAAATCTTTCTCAATATAAATTAAATGATTTTTCAAAAAATATATATGATTTTATATGGCGGGACTTTTGCGATTGGTATATTGAGATTATCAAAACGGAATTTACAAATGCAGAGACATCAAAAAGAAAAGCAGAAATAGTAAAATTTGCATTATATATATTTGAGAAAATATTGCAGTTGATTCATCCCGTAATGCCATTTATTACCGAAGAACTTTGGCATTTACTATATAATCATAAAGAAAATGAATCAATTTCAATTGAAAATTACCCCGTTGAAAATGAAAGCTACATATCAATAGAAGAAGAAAATGATTTTGAAATAATTCAATTGATTGTTGATGAAATTCGCAGCTTACGGGCAATGCTTGGAGTTCAACCATCTATATCGCTACCCGTGAATTTTTATATAGAGGATAAAAAATTTGTGCAATATTTAAAAGATTTGCAAGGTCCAATCTCCGATTTGGCAAAAATATCTAATTTGCAAATTAATCCTGATAATAGGCAAAAGCACGCTATCAAAAGCGTAATTCGTGGTATTGAAATAGATGTATTATTAGATTCCAAAATTGATTTACAAAAAGAAATAGCCAGATTGGAGAAGGAAATTGAGCGATTGCAAAAAAATATTGAGGGGAGCATTAGCAAGCTTGAAAATGCAAAATTCCTTGAAAATGCAGCACTCGAAACAGTCGAATATGAAAAAGAAAAGCTCGAAAATATGAAAGATACACTCAGCAAAGTGCAAAAAAATCTTGAAGTTTTAAAAAATATTGAAAAATAAATGAAAAGACCAGATTGGGACCAATTATATATTACTTTGTGCTATTTGATTGGAATGCGAAGCAAGGATGCGATGACGCACGTTGGCTCAGTTGTGACAGATGCGGATAATGTGCTTGTTTCAACAGGTTATAACTCCCTGCCACGCAGTATAGAAGTCGATTCAGAGGAAAAGCGGCTATCCCGACAGGATGATGAAAAATATTATTGGATTGAACACGCGGAACGTAATGCAATATATAACGCAGCAAGGCGTGGGACTGTTCTGAAAGGTTGCAAAATTTACGTTCCATGGATACCATGCGCTGATTGTGCAAGAGCGATAATTCAAACAGGGATTTCGGAAGTTATTATTCATAAAAATGGACAAGATTTCTATTCCGAGCATACAAATGGGAAATGGCAAGAGGCTCATCAACGTACTTTAACAATGTTCGAAGAGGCAAATGTAAAAGTTAGATGGGTCGAATGTGATATTGTTAATCCTGAAATATATATGAATGGGAAAATACTTCCCGCAAATGTGTTTTTAAACAAGGATAAATTTGAAAATTAATTAAGATAATTTTGGAAAATTGATCTATTATTTTAGCATTCTTCATTAATTGATAAAATATAATATTTCCAAATTTCTTAAAAAATACTGAAAATAATTTAATTTATTAAAATTGAAAATAAAATTAACAAATAAAAACAATAAAAATGTCAGAAATAAAAAAAGAATCAATAATTGAAAAAATTGGCAATATTGCCGATCCCGATTTGGGATATACACTTTCTTCTTTAAATGCAATCAAGAATATTGAAGTCAATCAGAATTCAATAAAGATTGATATAGAACTTATTCCTCCAACGAATTGGGTTGCTGATAAAATCAAATCCGAATGTTTAGAGACTTTAAAGGATTTAAGTAATTATAATATTGAAATAAATATTCAAGAATCTGAAATAAAGCAATTGCCAAAGGAAAGTTTAAGAGATGTAAAATTCATAATAGCTGTAGCATCAGGAAAAGGCGGAGTAGGAAAATCTGCAATAGCCTCAAATATAGCAGCTGCAATTGCTCAAAAAGGTGTATCGACGGGTCTATTGGATGCGGATATTTATGGACCGAGTCAGCCAACTATGTGGGGTATGAAAAATTCACATCTACCTGCTGAGGAACGAGATGGTAAAACGATAGTCTATCCTGCTGAAAAATATGGAATAAAAATAGCGTCTATGGGATTTCTTATGCAGGAAGATGATGCGGTGATTGTCCGGGGACCGTTGCTTGCTCAATATTTGCAAATGCTTATAGAGCAAATTGAATGGGGAAAGCTTGATTTTTTAATTTTTGATTTACCTCCGGGGACAGGTGACATACAACTAACATTGACACAGAAAGTTCCACTTACAGGTGCCGTTATCGTTACAACGCCCCAAGAGATTTCAGTAGTAGATGTACGTCGTAGCGTCAAGATGTTTGAAAAAGTTAATGTACCTGTTCTTGGTGTAATTGAAAATATGAGCTATTTTGTTCCACCTGATATGCCTAACAAGAAATATTATATTTTTGGAAAGGGCGGGGGAAAACGTATAGCAGAGGAATCGCGGGTGAGATTTTTAGGAGAAGTGCCACTTTTGGAGCAATTTAGAGAAAGCAATGATAATGGATTACCTTTTGTATTAAATCCCGAAGCAGATCAATACAAAGGGGAAATAAATTGCCTAGTAGAAAATATAATACAAGAAATTAGAAGAATAAATTACGAATCAAACAAAAAAGGCGACATTATAATCGAAATTTAATTAAATTGTAGATTGCAATTTTTTCCGTGCTTTTTTTAATTGTGAATGGATTTTTGGTGAAAATTTCAATTTCCAAACAAGCCACATAGCTTCGAACACAATGCTTTTATTCATTTTAGATTTTCCACTGCGGCGATCTTCAAAGATTATGGGAATTTCTTTAATACGGGCGCCAAGTTTCCACATTTTATAATTCATTTCAATTTGGAATCCATAGCCATTTGAACGAATTTGGTCGATGTCAATATATTTCAAATATTTAGCATTGAAGCATTTATAACCACCTGTGCCATCTTTGACGGGTAGGCAAGTAATAATACGGGTATAAAGATTAGCACCATAGCTAAGCACCAAGCGGGATAAGGGCCAATTAACAACATTTACACCTGAAATGTATCTAGAACCAATTACTAAATCAGCGTTTTTCATTTCTTGCACCATACGGGGTAATTCCTGTGGGTTATGCGAGAAATCTGCATCCATTTGCAAAATATAATCATAGCCTTGTTGAAGTGCATATTTAAATCCCTCACAATATGCAGTGCCAAGTCCCATCTTATTTTGGCGAACAATAAGATGGATAGAATCATCCTCTTTCATTTTCTTACGAACTAGTTCTGCTGTACCATCAGGAGAATTATCATCAACAATCAAAATATCTGTCGATGGCAAAGCAGATTTGATACTTTCAATTAGAGGGACTATATTGTCAGCCTCGTTATAAGTTGGGATTACTACAATTGTTTTCATATATTTGAATTAAGTTTGTCCGTGACCTTTAAAAATTAACCAAACTGTTCGCAAAATAATTTCAAAATCTAGTCGAAGTGAAAAATTTTCGATATAGTAGAAATCATCCTTTAATCTATTTCTAATTTCATCAAGAGAAAATTCATAAACAGTATATTTAATTTGCCACCACCCCGTGATACCAGGACGAATTTTAAGTCGCCTTCGATAATGTGGCAAAGCTTTTGAAAAAGCTTCGACAAGAGCAGGGACTTCTGGCCTAGGCCCTACGACACTCATATCACCCTTTAAAGTATTAAAAAATTGTGGTATCTCGTCCAAATGTGTTTTACGGATAAATCTTCCAAATTTTGTAACACGTGGGTCATTATTTTGTGTAAAGCTCGGTTTAGAAGGCGGTTGGTTATGGTACATTGAGCGAAATTTGTACATCTTAAATATCTTTCCATCTTTTCCAACCCTATCCTGCACAAAAAATACAGGACCCGGAGAAGTTAATTTAACTAAAATTCCAATAATTATCCAGAAAGGCAAACCAATCGTTAATACAAAAAGGCTAAATATAATATCAAAGCCACGTTTTATAATTTCTTGCCATGGTCTAAATATTTTTGTATTTATTTCCATTAATGGAATTCCCCAAAGGTTTTGAGTACGGCTCTGCCCTGAGAAATTTTCATAAAGCTCAGGATGAATTTTTACACGAATATTATTATCAGTTGCTTTTGTTGCAATATCAAGCAAAAGGTCAGGATCAGCACAAGATTTTGTTATAATAACAGCTTCAATTTGACGAGCGTCAAGTATGGTCTCGTAATTTTTACAATCGTTAAATATAATAATTTGAGAACTATTAGAATTTTGCGCTAAAATTTTTTCAAAATCACTAATAAATTGATCATTTTCATTTTCTCGCTTTTCAAAATTTTTAAATTTTTCATCAAAAATCAATATCGATTTTAATTCAAATCCCCAATTTTTCTGTGAAGATATTTCTTTAAACATTTCTATTGAATTGTTTATATCGCCAATTAGTATGGAGGGGATTTTAATTTTTCCTTTCATCCGTAAAGTTTTTTGAAGTTGTCTATTGAGCATCCTAAAAATTATTAGAGATACTGAAAATACGACCATATAAAGCAAAAAAAGCATACGAGGAGAATTTTCACTATCAAAATAAATAAGAAATATCAAAATAAGTGTTCCAAATAAGACTGCCTTTAGAATTGAGGTAATTTCTTCAAAAGGGGAGATTTCGTACCAATTTTTATACAACCCTGAAAAGAAAAGAATTATATACCAGTAAACAAGGAAGAGCAGATATGTAATAATTGTCGTCAAAAAATCAGGAACAATATAAATCGGTATGAAACCCGAATGAAATCTAAACCAATATTGAATGAAAAAACTAAGAGATATTGCAAGAAAATCGCATAGTATCTGAAAAAATATCTGGACCCCTATTGAATTAATTCTTTTCAATTTAGAAATGTATTAATTATTAATTAATCCAAAAATAAATAAATTCTAAAAAAGTGATTAGCAATATCATTTCGCATTTGCAAATTATAAATTGCAGAAATATTCAAGTTACGAATTATTTCCATTGTAAAATTAACATTAAGTGATAAAGTTTCTTGCATATTGCCGTCCAAAAATTTTACTCCATAATACGGATCCCCAGCAAAACCAGTTGCTGGGTCAGGATCACGGCGTGTAATATTTGGGTCGCCTCCCACATTCTTTATCATATTTCCTGTTGAATCATAAACATTAGCTCCGTGACGAGTATAATTTATACTTACTAGTAGAGGATAACGATTCCCCCACCAATATTGAAATAATAATGAGTACTGTTCAGAATTCGGTTGTAGAATTGAACCAATTAACACGCTATCATTAGTATAAGAATTCTGATAATTAAAATGAGAAAAGGTGTATGGTTCAACCCGGGCATATTCAGCGCCAATATCTATATTGAATGGCAATGAATATAACGCAGCAACATTATAGGCAATTTTATTGCTCCAGTAGCCTTTGCCAATTTCTGAAAAATTATAATCATCCAGCATTAGAGTGGATCTTAATTCTATATTTTTAAAAGGTCTAATAGTGGCATCAAAACCCATAAATGAATTATCTCGGTCGTGGAGGGAATGCTCCGCCGATTTAAGAAAAATTAGTGGGTTTAAATATGCAATATCAATACCTCTATCTGATGAAATCACACTTTCCCAAAACCCAAATTCTCCCCACGCGGGACGAACTGAAAAGCGATGTTGAACGAAATATTTAGATGGTATGGAGCTCCGAACGCTTGTAATAAAAGGGTTTTGGCTATAACCAATCAAATTTGATAATGAAAAATCATAGCGAAATGATTGAAATGCGGCAGCAAGCGATATTTCATCTTGAGGGGGTCCTAAATTTGTCACATACACTTTCTGGAAAATGCCAGCCCCAATTTGCTCCTCTTCACGTCCAATTTTTGCTCGAAACCAATCTTTTTGGAAAATTATATGTGATTGTGTAAGATCTATATCGCTGTTAAGTTCTGTAAATTTAATGCTTCTTTTATATTCAGGATTATATGTAGCCAAGACTTTATCGCCCGAAAGTACTTTACCATTTTTTGCTTGGAAATAAAATCCTAATGATTGTGAAAGTGTTCCATAAAATGTAAGACCAAATAAACCAACTAATGAATGTTGAGAATTATCTTTATTGATTTGTTCTATAAGATCCAAACAACTATAAGGTCTAACGCAAACTTTATTTAGTGAATCTGCATAATGGTAGAACATTTTATCCGCATTAGTTAAAATATTCTTGAAATTAATATGAATAGAATCGCTCTTTGATGTGAAAACGACAGCTCGTGATTCGTAAGCAATTCTAAATTCCTTTTCATAACGTAAAAGTGCGCTCTTTTCAGCACTAGTCAATTGCTCTTCATTATTTCTAATTTGTTCTAATGCATTTATAATCTCGCCACGCTGCAAAGGCAATTTTGTCATCGAAAAATGTGGGAGCATACCTCTAACTTCTGCACGCATCACAAAATTATAAACAGAATTAGATATTGGCACATCTTCAACTTGTGAAAATGTAATAATTGGATAAAACATTAGAATAAAATAAAAAATTTTTTTCATTCTTAATTATTTCTTTGCATTTTTGATTTGCATATACATAGAGAACAATAGGCTAACCAGTGCCATACCCGTTCCAATAAAGGTTGCAATAGTTGCGTATCTTTGTATTTGTAGTCCTGAAGGAATATCAGGTTGGCGAGGTACATAGACATTATCGCCTGCATAGACATAAGTATTGTCTTTTGCTTCGACCCAAATTAGATTTCTCCCACGTATAATGCGTGCTCGTGACTTTTGTGCGCCACTAGCATATCCGCCTGCTTTGGTGATGTAATAATCCATTGTTTGATTAGGGACATAATCAACAAAGCCAGGATTAACGACCTGCCCAAATACATAAACCTGTGTAGGTTGTGACGGAATATAAACAATATCGCCATTCTGCAAGCGGGGGTCGAGCTGATTATTATTATTATTGAAAACTTCTACAAAATCGCAGGATACCACATTTTTCGGATAATCCATATCAAGAAAAAATCGTGTTGTATCCTCAAGAGTTAAATTGCTATATTGAAATGTTTCATTGATTGTTCTTCGTGGGTCCATTACGTATTCAACAGGTTGGGTAATACGGTAAATACGAGCGAGAGGTAAATGTGCTTTATCAGTAAATCCCCCTGCTAGTTGAATAATATCGGTAAGGGTTGTTTTGCCTTCATTAATAATATAAATTCCCGGTTTATTTACCTCGCCTTGTACTGATATTTTAGCGACTTGTTTGATTGGTTTTGCTGATTTTTTACCAACTATAACAGCTGAGCCAGCTTGCAATGGCAAATCCTGTCCAACAAAATCACCTTGTTCTGTAAATTGCAATAGATTGCTTTCTCCGTCTTGATAAAGTATGATATTAGAAAAATCCGCATCAGGAGTGAAGCCATAACCAAATTTTAAAAGTAATGAAAGGCTATCATTCTTTTTATATGGCAATGTGATAGGTCTATTGACCTCGCCTGCTATTGTTATCGTGGGGTAATTCTCAACTTCATAAGGAACTACAATTTCATCACCCTCGCGAATATATGGATTAAGCCCTGGATTATTTAATGCTTTAGATTTTTCAATATCGACATTTTGAGATGTGCCATCATTATGCAGAAGCACTATATTTCGAGAATAATAATTTGAAACAGGAGAGAATTTATTTTGGATAAAAATTCGCTCGCTTTGACGAAGTTGTTCATTATATTTCATAAAAGATGAATACTGAGAATATGGCACTGCTTGTGCATCTACTCTATTGGCATAATTTATTGCAGTTGAAACCTGAAAAGAAGCAGGAATAGTATAAATTGTGGGAAATATCACGTTACCTTTAATGTTTATCAAGCAATTGTGAGCTTTTTGCAATGTCAAGGTCACTTTTAATTCAGGATTGCGGGATTGCAGAAACTTTTCAATTGTATCTTGCGCTTCTTTTAGAGTTTTGCCATAAAGATTTATCTCGCCAAATCTTGGTATATCAATAGAAACAGATGGAGTTATGGTTAATATTGTAGGGTATGGATTTATTGGAAAGATCGAAACCGACACAATATCTGATGGACCTAACCTATAATAGAGAGGATCGATTGAATTGCCAAGAGGAAGAGTCTGCATTTGCTGTGTTGTTTGTGTTGTTATATTCTTTTGATATTCTTGCAACAAATTTTGTTCTTGTTCTAATGGGGTTTCGCCCTTCATTTGAGCAAACAAATTGTAAGAAAATAACATTAAAAAAATTAGCAAGGCTCGAAATAATCTTAGATTTAACATATATCTATCCTCAATTTTAATATTAACCAATTTATTTATTTTCAATTTAATATATTAGTTGCAATAATTCTTGCAATTCTATTTCCTGCATTTCCATCCCATAATGGTGGCATCGTAATCCGTTTTGGACGCTTTTTCAATATGTTATTAATTTCAAATTTAATAATTTCGGGTTGTGGATTTATTAATCGATTTGTACCTAACTCGATAGTTATTGGACGTTCAGTAGTAGTCCGCAATGTAATACAAGGTATATCCAAATATGTTGTCTCTTCTTGAATTCCACCCGAATCTGTCATAACAAAATAAGCATTCATCATACAAGTTAAAAAATCAATATAGTTCAATGGCTCAACCATTTGCAAATTTTTAAGTGATATGTATTTATTATAAATATCGAATTCCTTCATCTTTTTTGTAGTACGAGGATGCACGGGGAAAATAATTTTTTTAAAATTTGATAAATATTCAAAAATATCATAGAACATTTCTAATGATTCTCGATTATCCACATTGCTTGGCCGATGCAATGTCACAACTACATATTCATCTTTTTCTAAATTATTATTATTCAAAAAATTTAAATTATCTATTTTATTTTTTGCAAAAATAAGGGAATCTATCATAGTATTCCCAACAAAAAAAATATTATCTACATCGGCGCCTTCATTAATTAAATTTCTATAAGCACTTTTTTCGGTGATAAAAAGATATTTACTAATTTTATCTGTTAGTACACGATTGATTTCTTCGGGCATAGTTCTATCAAAGCTGCGCAAACCTGCTTCGATATGAGCGAGTGGAATTAACTGCTTTGCTGCAACAAGTCCGCACGCAATTGTAGAATTTACATCGCCAACGACTATAATTAAATCGGGCTTTTCTTTTTGAACAACTTTTTCAAATTGAATCATAATTTTTGCTGTTTGCTCGGAATGTGTACCCGAGCCAACACCCAGGAAATAATCAGGTTGTGGCAATTCCAAATCGCGAATAAAAGCATCGGACATATTAAAATCATAATGCTGTCCAGTATGCACAATCAAATGTTCAATATGATTATTATTATAATTATTTTCATTCAATGACGTAAACGCACGGTGAATTGGAGCTACTTTCATAAAATTTGGTCTTGCCCCAACAACGGATATTACCTTTTTCATTTTCCTTCACCCAGCAGAATGATATTGTTTCGATCTTTTATATTTTTACAAGCATTACGAGTATCAATAACCACTTTACTATTTTTAGCAATCATATCATAATCAAAGCATGAGTGGTCAGTTGTAATTATCACAATATCATAAGATTGTAAGATATTTGGATTGATATCACATAATGAAGATTTTGCAATATCATTAATTTTAATATTTGGAATATACGGATCATAATATTCCAAATTCTCAATTCCATTATTATAAAGCAATTCGGCAACCTTTAAGGCAGGTGAGTGACGCAAATCATCCACATTGCGTTTAAATGCCACACCAAGAATCAAAACCTTTGCGTCTTTAATTGTTATTGGTTGCTTAGCAATTTCTTTAATTACCATTGATTCCACATAATAAGGCATATCTTCATTAATTTCGGCAGCGAGTTCTATGAATTTAGTCACGAAATCATATTCACGAGCCATCCAGGCAAGATAATATGGGTCAATCAAAATGCAATGCCCACCAATGCCGGGACCGGGATAAAAAGGCATAAATCCAAATGGTTTTGTGGAAGCAGCATCAACAACCTCCCATATATTAATGCCAATACGGTCACAAAGCTGAGCCAATTCATTGACAAGTGCAATATTAACGCTACGAAAAATATTTTCAAGCAATTTTTCTGTTTCAGCAATTGCAGTGGATGATACCTGCTTGATTTTATCAACAACTAACCCGTGAAGAAGTGTTGCTAATTCTGTCGAATCAGAATTTATACCTCCAACTACAATTGGGGTATTTGCAGTATTCCATATTTGATTACCAGGGTCAATTCTCTCAGGTGAAAAAGCAAGATAGAAATCCTTGCCAGCTTTTAAACCTGTTTTTTCGAGAATCGGTTGAACATATTTTTCTGTTGTTCCTGGAAAAGTTGTACTCTTCAGAATTATAATTTGCCCCTTTTGAAGATTGTTTGCAATATCTTCAGCTGCTTGAATGATATATTTTATTTCGGGATCCTTATTTGGAGTAAATGGAGTTGGAACACAAATAAAAATCGCCGTACATTGGCTCAAGTAAGAAAAATCATTTGTCGGAATTAAAAAACGATTCTCAATAACCTCTTTTATATTTTTTGAATCAATATCCTTAATATAATTGATTTTATTCTTTAATGATTCGATTTTAGTATGATCAACGTCAAATCCTATTGTTTTAATGCCTTTTTTTGCATATTCTAATGCGAGTGGTAGCCCAACATATCCAAGTCCAATTACACCTATTGTAATGCTTTTATTTTGGATATTTTTAATAATGGTTTCTTTATTATTTTTCATTTTTGTGTATGATAATAATTTCAAAATTACACACTTCTATATTGAATACTATAATATTTCTGAAAATTTTCATCTTTCAAAATATTATTTATCCACGATTTATTATTTATATACCATTCAATTGTGCGATTAATAGCATCATAGAAGGAATGAGTAGGCATCCAGTCGAGCTCGTGTCTAAGTTTTGATGAATCAATAGAATATCGCAAATCGTGTGCAGGGCGATCTTCTACAAATTCCAGGAAATCGTGGCTTTTCCCAAAATAATTTAGAATAATATCTGCAATTTCTAAATTTGATTTTTCATTATTTGCTGATACATTATAAATCTCCCCTATTTTGCCATTTTCAAATATCGATAGAATTGCACGGCAATTATCTTCAACATAAAGCCAATCACGTCGATTTTCTCCTGTGCCATAGATTGGAATTTTTTGATTATTCAAAATACAGGTGATAGCAAGAGGAATGAATTTTTCTATATGTTGATATTGCCCAAAATTATTAGAGGAACGCACAATAATTGCAGGAACTTTATAAGATTTAATAAACGACCTGACAATCAAATCAGCAGAAGCTTTTGAGGCAGCATAAGGTGAATTCGGCTGCAATAAGCTATTTTCATTAAATGATTCATTAGGATCTGCGCTGCCATAAACTTCATCAGTCGAAATTTGAATAAATCGCTCGATATGATTTTCGACTGCTGCTTCGAGTAGCACTTCAACACCCAAAATATTTGATTGAATAAATTCAGAAGGTGTTAAAAGTGACCTATCCACGTGCGTCTCAGCCGCAAAATTTATGATTGCATAAATTTTAAATTCATTGATAATTTGATTTATTGATTGTTTATTACAAATATTGCCTTTAATAAATCTATAATTGGAATGATTGTGGAAATCTTGCGTATTTGATAAATTCCCTGTGAAACTTAAAGCATCGAAATTAATAATATTATATTGAGTTTGAGAAAGCAATAATCGAATAAAATTGCTACCAATAAATCCCGCCCCACCTGTAATTAACAAATTATTCATCACCAATCCAATCTAGATCTCTATCTGATAACTTCATAACAACAGCTGCCATTGACGAATATGAATCTGAAAAAGCAAAAATCTTTGTCTTTGTATGAATTTCATCCTTTAAATAAGGATTTCCAAAAAGAATTGCAATTGAATTTTTCCCTTTTGAAACAATTTCGATAAATTTTTTAAGATTTTCAGGAAAATTTGTGGAATTATTATAAGCTCGAGATTTGAAAAATATTGGGAATATGAATAAATCTGAATCTGCTGTTTGTTCTAGGAATTTATCAACTTGCTCATCAGTTAAATTCTTATCAATATAAGAAAAATCACAATCGACATCTACGGCATCCGCAAGCATTCTCATAAATCGGGATGCTGTCTCCATATCTTCGGGTCTTTGCAAAATTGCAAAAACGCTCATTAAATTAACATTTTCTATAGGTATTAATTTAGGAATATCAATAATTTCTAACGACTTAAAAGCAATTTTTAAAGCTAATGTTGGATGTTCTGTAAAAAGACTTTGAGGCAAATCAGGATGATGATACTCGGGTATTAATTTTGCCCAGCGTTTCTCAGAGACAATGCGTGCAACAGAATCAAGTAATTTGTTTTTTACTTCTTCATCTTCAGCAGCTAATTTAGCAAGAATTTGAATGATATGCTCGGGATTTTCAGGCATTAAAAGAACATTATTGCCAGCTTTTATTGCAAGTTCAGCGATTTGCTCATCAGAATAATTTTTGATAATCGCATTCATATCTAAAGCATCAGTAATTACTAAGCCATTATATCCCAATTCGTTTCGAAGGAATTTACTAATTATTTTAACAGATAAAGATGCGGGAATATTGTTTTCATCAAGAGATGGAACAACTAAATGTCCAATCATTACGGAACGGACAAAACTTGAAAATCCCGCAATAAAAGGTAGCAATTCAAAACTTTCCAGCTGTGATTTTGTTTTCTTGATGATTGGCAACTCGAGATGCGAATCAATATCAATATCGCCATGGCCAGGGAAATGTTTGACGCAAGCAAGCACATTTTCGGCTTGCGTGCCATCAATATATGCTTTTACGTGTGCAGAAACTTTTTCAGGTGTTTCACCAAAAGAACGAATTCCAATTACAGGATTTGAAGGATTTGAATTAATATCAGCAACAGGAGCCAAATTCCAATATGCACCAATTGCCTTTGCTTCCTGAGCAATTGCTTGGGCAGTTTTTGTGGTATAATCTGTAGAATTAAGATGACCTAATGCATAAGAATGCGGGAATTCTGTGCCTTCTGTCAGCCGCATTGCTATACCATTTTCAAAATCACCACAAAATAGCAAGGGTAAATCAGTTTGAAATTGCAATTCATTTGTCACCTTTATATTTTCTTCAATATTGCCACCAAAAAGGCAAAATCCACCCACCCCCATTTTAACTAAATTAGAAACCTGGGACTTATAATTTTCATCAATTAAATATCTGTAAGTATTTAGACGTGGAAATACTACCTGAGCTGCAAGCTTATTGATTTCCCAGTTGCTAATTTGCTTCATTTACTGCTGAATTTGATTTCACAATCATCTTTCTCAAACTCGATAATTCTATTTTTTATTTCCTCAGGTATTGGTATTGATTGCATTGTTGATTGGTCAATATATACATATACTGTTTCAGCTTTTGAAAGCAAAGTGCCATCTTTTTTTATCATAATGTTTTCAAATGTGAATGATGAAGTTTTAATTTGAGAAATTCTACAATAAACAGTATATTCATCACCGTAAAAGCCGGGATTGAAATAATCAATTGAATGATGTACAGTTAGAACCGAAAATTTTGTGCGGAGGTCATCAATCTTTTCCACAAATCCTAGCTTTCGCATATATGCTAATCTAGAATTTTCAAAAATATATAAATATTGAATATTGTAAAGAACTTGCAATGCATCAATTTGATAGAATTCCACAACGCCATCGCTACTTAAATGGAATTTTTTCAATTCCTTTTCGAGATTAATTTTTTCTCTCATAATGTTAAAAAATTTAATGAAGAATATATATAAACGTTTGATTTAATAAATGAGCATATAACTCGCCAAGATATAATGTAATACTCATTATTGCGGGAACAATTATATTATCATCAATTCTTATTATTTTCGAAACTGCTTCTCCAAATGTAGACAAAAATACACCTAAAAATCCAAATATTAAAAATATAATACCCGGATTAAAAATAAAGAAATACGCCCATATAACAGTAATTCCCGCAAGGAAAAACGCAACGCTTCCTTCCAATGACTTTTTCTTGAATATTTCATTTCTTCCAAATCTTTTGCCAAAAATAGCAGACGATAAATCGCAAATCACAATTATAGTCATTGCCACCACTGCCACAAATTTTGGAAAAATCAAAACAACAAAGAACGCACTAATCATCATACACGATGCACCGTTCAAATAAATCCCATCCTTTTTATTTTCGTGCTTCCTTAATATATCACCGAAATATTTGTTAATCTGTTCCCTTACCCAATCATTTCGCTTGCTTAACAAATCCACTACAACGTGCGCAGCCATCAATACAAATAAAATTGGAACAGCAACGCTTTTTGAAACAAATATATAAATAATTGGGATTAATAAAGAAAAAATATGTATTGATTTTCTTTTTAGTTCTGCTAAAAATGAAATGTCATCGTCTTTCTTCTTTTGTTTTTTGTAGGGAGGAGTATTATCCTCAACTAATATAGTGTTAGAAATCGTAGATTCTATATCTATCAAATACCCAAGTATGCCTTTAGTTATATTCTTAGTAATATTCATAAATATTTATGAAAAAAAATAGTATATTTTACCAAATCTTAACGAAAAATGTAAAATTAACTTTATAAATTTTGCAAATTATGAAAATATCATTAATTTGAGAACTTTATAAAATGAAAAATGAATATTTTAATTGCAGCAACAGAAGCAACACCCTTAGCAAAAGCCGGTGGATTGGGCGATATTGTTTCTTTCTTAGCTAAAGAATACAAATCTCTCGGGCATAATCCGATAGTGGTTATACCTAAATATGGATTTATTGATACCGCACAATATAATTTCCATAATACATTTAAAACACTAATTGTTCAAATGGGTTATTGGAATGAATATGCGAGTTTATGGGAAGGCAAATTGCCAAATAGCAGTGTGCCCGTATATTTAATAGAACATAACCTCTATTTTGATCGCAAAGGTATCTATGGTGACCCGCTCGAATATTCAGATAATGATAGGAGATTTATTTTTTTGAGCAAAGCCGTATTCGAGGTTGCACGAGCAATTGGATTTTCTCCTGATATTATTCATACGAATGATTACCACACTGCATTTTCTATGGCATTTCTGAAAGAATTCTACAAAATTGATCCCTTATTTTCAAAAACAAAAGGTATTTTTTCAGTTCATAATATTGCTCATCAAGGACGATTCAATCCAAATACAGCCTTGCTTTATGCGGGTATAGGACAGGATAAATTTTATCCAATGTCGCCTTACGAGTTTTATGGTTCAGTAAATGCTATGAAAGTGGGTATTGTATTTGCTGATAAAGTTACAACTGTCAGCCCAACTTATGCTCGCGAGGTCCATTATCCCTATTTTGCAGAAGGGCTTGAAGGCGTAATTAGCGCAAAAGGTGATGATTTTGTTGGTATTCTGAATGGTGTGGATTATTCAGAATGGAATCCCGCTGTTGATAATTTAATTTATTATAAATATGATAAAGAAACATTATCACAAAAATCTCAAAATAAATATGCGCTACTGAAGGAATTTGGACTCAATGGTTCAAACAATCTTGATGCACCTTTGATT
>Ga0116191_1000950_pt1 | contig 24271 bp, 24 predicted proteins | sample AD_UKC111_MetaG_FD_89897 | JGI IMG/M metagenome (GOLD analysis project Ga0116191, IMG submission 89897) | Active sludge microbial communities of municipal wastewater-treating anaerobic digesters from Hong Kong - AD_UKC111_MetaG | ecosystem: Engineered > Bioreactor > Anaerobic > Digestate... | reverse complement strand
TCTCTTCGGGGGCTTGCGCGCCCCCGGCCGTTAGGCAAACCCCCCCGGTGTTTTTCATGATTGTTGTGAAGAATCATTTCAAAAAACAACACGTGGATGTTGCACTTCTAAGTTGAACTTAGGCACAACTAACGCTTGTACAATGACCGGAACTGCTCATCCAGTTCGGGGGAGACCGTCGCCTTCGCTTTCCAATCCTCGCTACCGATGACGCCGGCCCGGGAATAGTCGAACGGAACAAAGCCGATCTTCCGCGCAACAGCTCTTTTCCTGAACCGGAAGTCGTAATTCTCCGGATCTTCGAAAAGCGGGTCGGCCACGATAGAGTGCAGATCCCTACCCATCTTTTTCCATTCATCATATGAGTGACCGTAGAAGACGAGCTTTTCCCCCCTTCTATCCCAGTAACAGTTCCGATCGTACATGATATTGGCCTTCCGGAAGGCTTCCTCGCTGCTGAAGGAGATCAGGCTGCCCCTGTCGAAATAGATGATATTGTTGGTAAAGGAGTAAGAGAGGTGCTCTTCCGCCCTCGTGAACTGAATCTGATGATTGAGGTTGAAGGCAAAGATGTTGTTGCGGATGGTGTTCATTTTCCCGTAGTGCTGGTGGAAGCCAGAACTCTTGCAATTGTAGACCAGGTTGTTCTCCAGCAGGATGTCGTATGCACCTTCATCGGTATACAACCCCCACCCTCCATAATCGTAGGAGTAGATGTCATGAATCACATTATTGTTCACCGTTGTACCTTCTGAAGCCCCCAGCAGGTAGACGCCCCCCATGTCGCACAGCTCGCCCCAGCCCAGGTGGTGGATGTGGTTGTAGGCAATGGTATTCCGTTTGGTCGGACTGTAGGTGTAGCCCCACACCCACCCTACCGAGACGCCCGAATAGCGGAAATCGCCAATATCGTTATGGGTAATGGCGTTGTCGCTGCCATTGAAAATGATTACACCCACGCCTGGAGGAAAGATATATCCACCATGCTGGATGATGTTGTTATGCACCGTAATCTCCTTGGTCAGCCGCTCCTCGGGCGGGATGTAGGAAGTGCCGATCTTTATGCCTCCCGCTCCCAGATCATGAAGATGGCAATGTTCAACGCGCGAGCGTCGACACTGTTCCCTGAACCAGATGGCATAATTTCCCGTATGGGCAATATCGCAATTCAGGAACTCAATCTCCTGGGCAAAATCGAGCATCACCGTGGCAGGGATGGAGACTGCCGCCTGCGGATCGGTGTATCCATGCGGCGGCGTACGGTAGCCGGTCACCTCAAACCGGATATTTTCAAAACGGATATGCTCAACCGGCGAGTCCGGTTTTCCGGCAATGGTGATCAACTGCTCGGTTACCGGCATCAAGCAGCGTGTCTGCTCGGGCGTCTCCCCCGGCATCGGGATATACCACAACCAGCCAGATTTGTCCAGATACCATTCACCGGGAGCATCCATTGCCTTTCGGTAGTTCTCGACGATGTAGCGTGCGTTCTTCTTGATCCCGAAATTCCATGCCAGTCCCCTTCCTGAGATATACCAGCAACTATCCTTCAATCCCAGGAAATCGGGAACCTTGCGGGTATGGGTCCAGAGATGATTGAACCCTAAAACCACACCCTCCAGCTCATCTGGAGCTATATCCTGCAGGATGTGATAGTCGTCGGGCTGCAGGCAGATCCGTTGCAATGCAAAATCGGCCACTTTCCCGTACTGGTCGGCATCGATCTTCCCCCGGCTAAGGGTATCGGTATCGACCTTCCGGATATTCAGGAATTTCCCCCGGTTGGGCGTCTGTGCCCGAAAACGACGTTCACCGTTGATGAACAACTGCTCGAACCGGAATCCTAACCGCGTTTCGGGCACAAATACCCGCCACAGACCCGGATTGACTACTTCAAACTGAGCCGTTTCAATGCCACCGCAGAAGAGTGGGCGTTTATCCGCTTCGGCCGAAGTGTAGATCACCGGCGACGTCGCACTACCAGCATCCTCTACTGTCAACACAAACGGTTCCATCAGCGTATAAGTGCCTGGAAGAATCCTTACAAAGAGCGTATCGGTTATAGCCCCTCGACTGCGCAGCTCCCTGATCCTGTCGCGTGCTCCTGTCAAGGTTGCCAACGGTTGTTCCCTTGTCCCGCTGTTTCCATCATCTCCTGACGGAGAAACATACAACTCCTGCCCCGCTGCTACCTGTAAGGAGAACGCCAGCATCAGAAAAAATTTTCCGATTTTCAACATATGATTCAGATTTAAGTTAGAGACGGTATCGGTTCAACGGATCCTCTTTTCAATTTCAAAATAGGCCCTGCCCAAGTTATCGATAATATCGGAAGCGATAAAGCTCCGGGGATGGATCTCCGCTGCGGTCAGGTCGGCCGTCAGACCATGCAGGAAGACGCCCGACTGGGCAGCCTCCAGCGGTGAATAACCCTGTGCAAGCAGACCTGTAATGATTCCGGTGAGCACATCCCCGCTGCCGGCTGTGGCCAATGCCGGTGTTCCAGTCCTGTTAACATATAGATGTTCTGGGGTCACAATCAAGGTGTATGCGCCTTTCAAGACGACAATCAAACGGTACTTTTTTGCGAATGCTATTGTCTTCTCTATTTTTTCGTAGTCTTCGCGCCACTCTCCTATCAGTCTGGACAACTCCTTGGGATGCGGCGTCAAAATGGTATCCGGAGGCAGTAGGGAGAGCCATTCCCTATTCTTCGACAAGATATTCAACCCGTCTGCATCGATCACCATGGGTGCCCTGTTCTGCTGTATAAAGCGGTAAAAAGCCTCCTGGGTCTCCGGTAGCAGTCCCATGCCCACACCTATCCCAACGGCATCGGGCCGGATCGTATAACCGATCGAGGTAATATGCGTTCCGTTCCGGTCCTCAATCACCATCGCTTCCGGAAAGGCAGTCTGGAGGACAGATGTGCCACAACCGGGCACGAAGGCGGTAACCAGTCCGCAACCGCTTCTCAGCGCAGCCCTGGATGCCAGGCAGACCGAACCGATCTTACCCAGACTCCCCCCAATCAGTAAACCGTGTCCCTGTGTACCCTTATGGGCAAACTTGTGAAGCGGCTTCAACAGTGCCCGTATGTTACACCTCTCCACAAGGCTCATATTGCTTGCCTCCTGCGCTATTGCCTCCTTGTTCAACCCTATCGGCACAATCGTCACTTTGTCCGTGTAGGCCTGATTATCTGGAAGATATAGCGCCAGTTTGGGGATCTGGAAAGTGATGGTCTCGGTGGCGTGCACGGCAAATGAGGTAGGCCGGTCCAAGAAAAGACCACTCGGCACATCGATGCTGATCACCGGCTTCCCACTCTCGTTGATCCGTTGAATCACCGTCGCCGCAATGCCGCTCACCTCCCTCGAGAGCCCCGTTCCGAAAATTCCGTCAATCAGCAGGTCGTAGCCCGATAGCTCCGGTATCTCCTTCTCCTCCCTCACTTTCATGTAGGAGATATTTTCCGCCTTTATCCGTCGCACATTGTGGGCACAATCCTCCGTGTAGTGGTCGCTGTACTCCACAATGCAGACCTTCACGTTGTATCCCGACTTGTTCAGGAGGCGGGCAACCACCAGTCCGTCGCCACCATTGTTTCCCACACCTGCAAAGATCAGCACCGGGCTATTCTTGTCGGGGAATCTCTCCGTAAACCTGTCGTAGAAAGCCTTTGCAGCCCGTTTCATGAGTTCGAGCGACGGAATCCCCTCCCGTTTAATCGTCTCCGCATCCACTCTCCTAATCTGCTCCGAGGTTAGAATCTTCATCTGGCTCTGTCTTTTTTTAAGATTACATTGCGAAGTTATATAATTTTATCACTACAACCAATTCACAACAAAGCAAAAATCAACAAAATTCCCCATTTTTATTCCATTTTTCTTTCCGAATGATTAAAATCGACCCACCCATGAAATTAGATTATTAAAATCCACAACCTCAATCCTGAAAAAGGTTTACAGAAAAACGCCAAATTATAAAAAAATTTACTATTAACCGACTAAACTTAAAATCAGTCGATATTTATTTTTAGTTTACTGTTTATTAATTAGTTGTATTTCTTGCTTGCCTTTTTTCAAAAAGCTACCCCCCCACTTAGAACAACGACATCTGCACGTTTGCTGGACTTTTATTTCTACTTTTTGTGCGTTTAGTGTAGGCTCTGCGTCCTTCGGTTACTACCCATGTTAAGTTCAAATGGCTTATTAGGTGTATCCTGATCAAAGCAGCAATGGTTGAAAACGCTTTTTTGCTTTCGGACAAAACCCTTACAACGTTCAACAGCAAGTGTGCAATCAGCGTACACCAGATTTGCGTTTTTATTCCGTTCTCTGTTTCTGAGTAAAAGAAATGCAACTGAAAGTTTTGTTTCAGTTTCTTGAACGTCAACTCTATCGTCCAGCGGTATTTATAAATCAAAGCCACCTCTTCGGGCGTTATTTCCCAATTGTTGGTGATAAACTTGTACTTTCTGCCTTTTTCGTCTTTGTAGTAAACCAAGCGAAGACATAGCGTTTCGGGTTTCTTCTCTCGCTTATACTCCAAATGAATGTGTCCTATCTTATAAACGCCAAATTCTTCTTTTGTGAGATTTTTTTCAAAAAGAACCTCCTATAATTGGGCTTTGGCATTATCTTTCAGGCGGCAGACGAAATTTACGCCCTCCCTTGTCCAATCGGCAAACTGCTGATAAAAGTTGTAGGCTTTATCGAAAACCAACATACTGCCTTTTGCCGGATTTAGATGTGCCAGAAACTTTTTGTCATGCATTTTGGCTTCGCTGATAGTGGCAAAAACCGCCGTGTCGGCGTGTATGTCGGTCAGCATATGCACTTTTAGCCCGCCTTTTTTCTTGCCGTCATCTTTACGGTTGCGCCCAACACCCTTCATGACTTCCGAAAACAGAGTGAATGTGCTTGAATCAAAGGCGTAGAATTCTTCAAAACTCACATCTTTTTTTCGGCTGACCGACAAAAGCGGACGAAAATAAGCTATCAATGCAAAATAATAAAGCTTGAAAAGCTCTTCGCTTCTGTCGCGCAAAGCATCGCCTGCAGTGCTTTTAGCCGGCGAACAGTCCATATTCAGGTAATTCAATTTGCCTTCCAAAGCTCGCATGCTGTCGCACACTTCGCCCATCGAATCGCAGCGTGAAAATATCCCGAATAGCATGACAATTAGCTGATCCCATGAAAAAAAGGTTTTATAATAACGGTCGCTACCGCATTGTTGTACCAATAAGTCAAACTGCTCGCGTGGCAACATTTTTACAATTTGTTTAAAAATCGGCTGACCGACTAAATTTTTTGTCTTACCTTTGCTCATAGTTGAAAATTTGCGTTGCAATACAAATTTACAACTTAGGGGTGAAACTTAGGTGGAACCCCTACTTTTTTCTAAATATTTTTGTCGGTCAGTAGTGATTAATAATTTTAAAATAGATTTTTGAGATGCTAGGACAAACTTTAATGAGAATAGACGTTTTGCATATAAAGATATTAGGGTTATTTACTTCATGAAAAATCATTTCAAACTCTTGCTATTGATAGGAATCTTCGTCACGTTTACCTGTTGCACCGCTGGTAATAACAGCAAGAACGGCGGCACCGAGGAGGTGAAGTGGAAGAAGATCAAGGATATTGTGATCTATGAGGATCCACAGTTTTACTCCTCGTTTCCGTCTGTTGTGAAGAACGGGAAAAACGATTTTATAGTCGCCTTTCGTCGTGCTCCGGACCGAAGAATATTCAGTGAATATGGAAACAACCATGTAGATCCTAACAGTTACCTGGTGATGGTACGTTCTAAAGATGGCGAAAACTGGAGCAAAGAGCCGCAACTCATCTATTCGCATCCTTTTGGCGGTTCACAGGATCCCTGTCTGTTGAGACTGAGTGACGGCACCCTACTCTGCACCAGCTACACATGGGCCTTCTTAAGGCCCGACGGGGTTGAGAACCTGAAACAACCCGTCTTTAACATCGGAGGAGGAGTCATCTTCCTGGGGGGATACCTGGTGCGCTCAACTGATGGAGGAAAGAGGTGGGGAGAGCCAATCTATCCGCCTCACGTGGAAGATGAGATTTATCTGAGCGCCTTGGGAGAACCGCTTCCCGCATACAATAGAGGGGCATTGTGCGAGGGGAAAAATGGCCGCATCTATTGGGTTGTTGCCGTGAATGACTCCATACCGGTAAAGAAGACATCCAATCACCTGCTTGTATCGGATGACAAGGGACTCACCTGGAGCTACTCGGGACTGGTGGCAAGCGACGACAATGCCTCCTTTAACGAGGCTTCCATCTATGAAACCCCAAAAGGTGATCTGGTGGCATTTCTAAGAACGGCCAATATGGATGATCAGGCTTGTATTGCCCGATCCAAAGATGGTGGAAAGACGTTCAGATGGGAGAAGATGGGCTTTCAGGGTCATCCCCTTAATGCACTCCGGCTTCCGGATGAGAGGGTATTGCTCACTTACGGCTATCGTCACAAACCATACGGGATACGGGCCAGAATACTTAACGCCGAATGTACCGACTATGCCACCGCACCGGAGATGATTTTGCGGGAGGATGGCGGAAATAGTGATATTGGATACACATGGCCTGTGCTGCTCGATGAAAAGAGGGTTTTGATTGTCTATTACTTCAACAAAGAGAACGGAACCCGGCATATTGCCGGAACGATATTGGGAAGATGAGCAATTTACAACCATATGGCTGGAACGAGGGACTGTTTCACCAAAAGCAACAGTCAACCTATAAAGAGTTTGCACACGTACGGGTGACAGTCACCCACAAGACATGTTGCCTAGCGGTCTTTATGAGAGTTAACTGAAACTCCGTCGCGAAGCGGGACACTATACTGCAACCGCTCAAGAGAAACGGAACAGGGAGAAGTCACAATCGAAATTATTAAAGACGTATCAAGATAAATACGATATACGATAAACGATAACAAGTCCGGACAATGACTAAATTTGAGCATATCCTGGAGAGTCACTACAAATCGGAAATGATCTCCTATTTGAACAGTCATCCCGAGGATTTTGAGGAAGCAATTGAACTGGCTATTGCGGACAGACAACCCTATTCATGGAGAGCTGCATGGGTATTGAGGGGTTGCATGGAAAGGAACGACAGGCGGATCAAGGAGCACCTGGACAGGATAATTGATGCCATACCAGCCAAACGGGATGGTCATGCGAGGGAGTTGTTGATAATTGTTCAGCAGATGGAGCTGGAAGAGGATCAGGAGGGTAAAGTGTTTGACATCTGCATGAATATCTGGGAAAAGATAGGCTGCCAGCCCTCTGTCCGCTACAACGCGTTTAAGCTGATGTGCGAAATCGCAAAGAGACATCCCGATCTGACAAATGAGATAACATTCCTGACGGAATCGATCTATACCGATTCCTTATCCCCCGGAGTAAAGCGGGGTGTCATGAGAATTGCAAACAGTCAGATGTAACGGGAAAAACTGTAATCACCTGGATGTTTCCGTATGGATCGGCATGCTAGCGCCGGTTGGAGGAGACAGTTTTTGCTGCTTTCGGCCTCTTTCCATCTGCCACATTGATGGTGTACTTCCCAATGGCTACATATTGATAACGCACTTCGATCACCTTCTTTCCGGAAGTTGAGAACTGATATCCTCCGCCGCTCTGGGAGCCGGCACCTCATTTGGGGAGGGCTACATTGAAGGAGGAAATCCATCTGACAGTTCTGTTTTTCAGTTAACTCCTTCCGAAAACAGGCTGGTTTTGAATTGTAGAAATATACAAGCTCAATAAAAGAAAAAGATGAATAGAAAACTGATCATTTCACTTTTTGGGGTAATGTTTCTATCCACGTACGGATGTGATGGTGATGTAACAACAAATGGAAAAGTTGAACTCTATCTGATTCAAAGTTATACAACAGTTGATAATTCATACCAAATAGTTGAATCAAGCGTAGTTACGGCAGAGATTCCGCTGATCGAATATGATGATATTCTATCGTACGACTCAAAAGAATGCATTTTTGAATTATCGGACAGGGCAATCAATTCCATCAAGGCACTTGAGACATCAGTATATGGGTTGGCATTTGCAATAAAAGCAAATGATACATTGGTTTATACCGGATATTTTTGGCCTAGCTACTCTTCTGTCAGTTGTGACTGGGTTGTGGTCGATCCCAATATGACCGGTATTGGCAATACGATGCAAGTGAGTCTGGGTTATCCTGGGTTAATTCAAGGAAAGATTATTCAGGATAAGAGGAATGATAAAAGAATAGTTCAAATATTAAGAGAGGATAGAAAACTTAAATAATTGCAGTTTGGGGAATAAAAAAACCACCAGCAATGTGGTGGTTTATAGTGCGCAGGATGAGACTCGAACTCACACGCCGGAACCGGCACTACCCCCTCAAAGTAGCGTGTATACCAATTTCACCACCTGCGCAAGTATGGTGAAGTGCCCAGAACAGGACTCGAACCTGCACGTCGTAACCGACACTAGTCCCTGAAACTAGCGCGTCTACCAATTCCGCCATCTGGGCATGTTTCACTACCTGTAGAAGCTGCACGGCCACTGCCGCACCTTTGTTTATTTTTTGTGGGTGCAAAGTTAACGCTTTTTTGATCTCCTGCAAACATTTTCGAGGTTTTATTTACTGAAAAAAATGGTTTAGATTCACATTCAGATCAAAAAAGCGCCAACTTCAATTTTTAGAAGTCAAAATCCGATGCCGTAACGGTCAGTTTTTGCCCTGTACCGGTATGGCAGTTCTCCACGGTGAAGACCGTATCGAATGCCGGGACGGAAAAGGAGATGGTTTTTCCGGCTGGGAAGATATAGAGTTTTTTACCGCCAGTTGCCTGATAGGTGATGTCGGAGATATTGGTCACTTCAACCAGTTTCTCGTTGATGACCCGGATTTTCAGGGAGGCTTTCAGCAATCCTTTCAGGTGTTCCGGTTTGCCTGCCAGCTCACCGTTGAAGAATGCCATCGTCCGTTTGGCAAAGAGCGCCTCTTTTATGCTTGCCTCACTCCGTTCTTTGGCCAGAACAAGTGTCATGGGGCGCATCTGGTTTTCCCTGCCGTAGTTGTTACTGATGGGATCATGGCTATCTGTATTGGCCATGAATGCGAGGTTATGTTCCATGGCCCAGTCGAAACATGCCGGATAATACTCCATGTGGTTGAATACCTCCAAACCATGTATCTTTCCTGCCTTGATCAGCTCTTCGTGAACTGGGTAGAAGGTCGATTTGTCATCGGGCCATCCGGGATGATTCCACATGATAAAGGCACCTTGCCGTACAGCTTCGTCGATAGCCTTCAGGGGATCTTCCACATCCATCGGCATGACGTCATTGATAAAGAGAGCGTTCAAATGTCCCAACGGTTTGCTACGGGTAATCTCTGTCCCTTTGATGACAATGAATCCGCTGGCATCAGCCGCCTTCTTTGCAATCTTGTACGATTCGTTCAGGTCGGCCTTGATGATCTCCTTATGCGGAAGATACTCGATGTGATCGGTAATGGCTACTGCATCCAGACCCTCCTGCCAGGCTTCCATTACCCGGGTGTCGGGCCAGACCTTCCCGTCAGAAAAAACAGTGTGAGTGTGGAAATCGCACTTCAGGACCTTGTAATCATCCACGTTGGGAATACGGATCTCTCTACGTACACGCGACTGCTCCATCTCGGTCACCTCGTACACGTCATTGTTGCGAAGCTGTGCCTGAAGAGACAGTACACAACTTAACATCAGAAGAAGGGAAATTTTTTTCATGTCGGTTGATTTTTAACTTGTTCAATATAATGGTTTATCTTAAATCTATAATCAACAATAGTATCGATTTTATCGGAAAACAAAGTTACAATACTTTTTGAGCCGTACAAGTGGGAAGTGGCGAATTAGTGGCAGGGGTACAAAAAAACACTGCAAGGTTCATCTCCTGCAGTGTTTACGTTGAGCGGAAAACGAGACTCGAACTCGCGACCCTAACCTTGGCAAGGTTATGCTCTACCAACTGAGCTATTTCCGCAATATATACTATCTCACTTTCGGCAAAACTTTCCGGAATCTCTATTCCTTATCCTTGCCAAGGTTAGAAGTCTCTATACCTCTGGGGCAAGGTTATGCTCTACCAACTGAGCTATTTCCGCAATATATACTATCTCAAAAAACCACCGGCCACGCTTGCCGTTATTTTTGCAGATCCGGTATCCAGAACCGAAATCCGAGTGCAAAGATAAGTCGTTTTTTTGAAATATGGAAATTTTATTCATCAAAATTTTATCGATTCTGCAATTTTTGTGAGGAATTTTTCGTCTGTCTCATCAAAATGGTCGAGAAGTTCACTATCCACATCCAGTACTGCCGCTACATTTCCCTGGTGAAAGATTGGCACCACGATCTCCGACCTGGAGAGGGAGCTGCAGGCAATATGACCAGGGAACTTGTCAACATCGGGCACAACAATCCTCTTTTGCTCTTTCCAGGCTGTTCCGCAGACCCCTTTCCCATACCGGATGCGTGTGCAGGCGATAGGACCCTGAAAAGGACCGAGCACCAGCTGCTCTCCCTTGACGATATAGAATCCGACCCAGAAGAAGCCGAAAACCTCCTTCAAGGCGGCGGCAATGTTTGCCATATTAGCTATCACATCGGTTTCAGACTCCACCAACGATTCCAATTGCGGAATCAATGCCTCGTATCTCTCTCTTTTTGAAACTCCTTTTGGAATAACGATCTCTTCAGCCATTTTCTTTTCAATTAAAAATCGCACTGCCGATCCACGGCAATGCGATTAAATACGTTTTTAGACGATTACGAAATTAATTTGCCTGCTCCTGCGCCTCTTTCACCATCTTGGCATTCGGAAGAATGAAGATCTCCACACGACGGTTCTGGGCTCTACCTGCAGCAGTGCTGTTATCGGCAACCGGCTGGGTTGAACCGAACCCTTGCGAGATCATCCGACTTCCATCTATACCTTTAGACAACAGATAGTTATATACTGATTCCGCACGGCGTTCAGAAAGTGGATTGTTGATCGCATCGCTACCGGTACTGTCGGTATGTCCGTAGATCTTGACATCGGTATCGGGATTGTTCAACAGTGAAGTGGCAAACTTGTCCAGGGAAGCACGGGATACGCTATTGAGGGTGCTTGAGTTGGTTGCGAAAAGGATTCCAGATTCGAAAGTAACCTTGATGGCTTCACCTTCGTTGATCTTCTCCACCTGTGCCCCTTCGATCTGCGCAAGTTCAGCAGCCTGCTTATCCATCTTCTTTCCGATAATGGCACCAGCAGTTCCACCGAGGATAGCACCGATTCCGGCACCCCAGGCAGCACCCTTGCCGCCGCCGGCAATTGCACCTACACCGGCACCTACAGCCGCTCCTGCACCTGCACCGATACCGGAACCCTTAACCGTGTTGCTTGCACCGCAACCGGACAATACCAAAGCACCCCCCAAAACAAGGATGCCAAATAATTTAGAAAATTGCTTCATAGTTAATAATTTTAGGAAGTATAGTTAAATGTTAAAAATCAGTCAAACAGATTTAACGTGTCGCAATATGCCAATTCTCCAGCAACGATAGCCTCGATCTGTTCATCCGTGAACTCCCTGATCTTGTCTTTGCGGGCATTCTCAATAACATAGTCCAACAGTTCGTCTTCATCAATCTCGATGTCCTTGTCGTCATCTTCGTCCAGGAAACCCTTCTCTTCGTAAAACTCATATACCAGATCGACAATGTAGTTGATTTCGTCGTCCGAAAACTCGTTTTGCATCTCTTCGGGCAAACTCTTCCGTATAAATTTCACGGATTCGTCCTCATCGTACTCAAGAATAGCTTTGTCTTTGCTCATATAGTAAGAATTTGATGTTTACTTCTCCACTTTTACCATAAAACAACTGTCAAAAAAATAAGTTCAACAACTCGTTGCGATTTTGGTGAAATGTTGTTCTGTGACCCCGATGGGGAGTTCCATAAGGAAAACAGCCCGAACGAAACAATTCTTCCGGGCTGTTTTCTGTCGTTGAAATTATTGAAAAAAGTAAGTATTCGTTTATCTGCGGTAATTACGCTTTGCCGCCTCCTTAGCTCTTTCACGGGCCTGCTTCTCCTGCATCTTCTGGGCTTCGGCCAGTCGCGCCATGAAACCGGACTGTTTTTTCGGTTTCCGTTTGTTTGCCTCCAGCTGGGCAAGCAACTTCTCTTCGTTCAACAACTGTTTGAACAGGAGGGTGAACCCGATAGTGAACAGGGTGGAGAGGAAATAGTAGTAGTTAAGCCCTGCAGGGTATGAGTTCAGGAAAAAGAACATCATGACCGACATGAGGATCGGCATCGACTTCATGCCCGGCATCTGGGCCTGGCCAGTATCGGTTGCAGCCATATTGTACTTGGTATAGAAGACGTTTACTATCGTCATCAACAAGCAGAACAGGCTGATGTGATTACCGAGGAATTTCGAGATCAGCGGTATGTTGGCGTCCCAGTGTATGAGGGAGTCGAACGTGGAAAGGTCGCTCGCCCACAAAAAGCTCTGGTGGCGCAATTCGATTGCCGACGGGAAGAAGAAGAAGAAAGCCAGCAAAATCGGCATCTGGAGCAACATCGGAAAACAGCCGCTCATCGGGCTGGCTCCTGCCTTGCTATAGAGATCCATGGTGGCCTGTTGACGCTTAAGCATCATCTCTTTGTCCTGACCTGGATACTTCTCTTCGATCTCCTTGATCTGTGGACGCAGCACGCGCATCTTGGCAGACGATTTGAACGATTTGTAGGTGAGCGGAAGGATGATCAGCTTGATGATGAGCGTCATGATAAATATGATGAGTCCCATCCCCCAGTTGAACTTGAGGAAGTAATTGAATACCGGGATGGTGAAGTATTTGTTGATCCAGCTCAACCAGCGGTATCCCAGGTCCACCAGCTCCTCCAGATAGAGTTTCTGGCTGCTGTCGCTTATCTCCTTGTCGTAGCTCTTCAGCGTGTAGAAGTGGTTTGGACCGAAATAGTAGTTGAACGATGCTGTCAGTTCATCCCTTTGTGGATCGACAGTCACCGGCACCCAGGTCTCGGCCTTGTAGCTCTTGATATATTCGCCGGTAACGTGCGGTTGCGACGAAAGGATGGTGTTGCTGAAGGGCTTTTCGGCGATGATCACCGTACTGAAGAACTGATCCTTGAAGGCAAACCACTTGATCGGCTCGGTAAGCTCTTTCCTGTCGTTTTTGCTGTCGCTCATCTTCTGGGCATCCTGCCCCACATATCTGTAGTTGAGCCGTGCAAAACGGTTCTCGAACTGACGTCCATTCTCCTGTTGACGGATCTTCTGCTCCCAGTTGATACGGAGGTTGGTCAGGCTTTCCGAATGGAGACTGGCCTTCATGCCGACAACCCGGATATCGAAATCGAGCATGAATTCATTCTCGGGAAGTGTATAGACCAGGTCGACATGACGCTCCGGGGAACTGCCCAGTCGCATCACCACACTCTTGCCATCTGCTGTAACGATCGGAGTAAAGAGCTGATCCTCGGTGGAAAGACGGACGCTGTTGCGATTGAAAAGTTCCAGATTGAAGCGGGCTTCGTCGCCTTCGAAAAGGATGAGACTGTCGCCATTGTATCTTTTCTCACCCTTGAGCTGTACGGAGTGGATTCTGCCACCCAATGTGCTTAAGGTCACTCTTAGCTTCTCATTTTCCAGAGTGACAAGCTCCTCCCCTGTTGGCTGTATCACGTCGAGCGAATCGGGTGAAGCGGTCACTGAATCGCTGGCGAGCACCTGTCCGACAGCAAAAAAATCAGCGACACTGTTTTGTTGTTTGATCTCGGAACTCTCTCCCGAACCGCCGTTAGCCGATCGTTCCGCCTCCAGCGCTGCTTTCTGCCGTTCGACCTGCTGAAGTGAGTCGCGCATCCGCTGCTGTTGGGCCAGCTGCTCCTGGGTGGGACGGTTCAAAAAGGTAAACGCAACAATAATTGCGCCAATCAGTAAAAAGCCAATAACAGTATTTTTGTCCATGCTTTGCACAATAAAAGAGAGCGAACAGAATCACTCCCACAATTACCTAAAAATTATTTGTTATGGAAAAAACGACATCTTCGCAAAGCAGCCCGGCCAGAATTCATCCATCTCCGAATTCGATTGCCGCTGAAAGATGCCCTGGTTCAGCAAACTCATTTTTCCGAAGTTACAAAGGTACAAAAAAAAGTAAAACGAAGAGTCTATCCGCTCTTTTTTAGCAAATAAACCATTTGTTATTCACCCGGCCTGTTTGATATCGATTTAAAATTATATTTGTCATTTTGATAATAGTTTTGTAGTTTTGCGCCTGAAACAAATAAGCACTATAATTCCATGAATCCAGTTACCGAGAAAATTAAGGCGGTATGTGCCGGCAAAAACATTACGGCAGAAGATCTTGCGTCGAACGCCGGTCTCACCGTGGCGCAGATTGAATTGATCTTTAACAGTGAAAAGATTCCGTCATTGTCATCGCTTATCAAGATTTCAAGGGCGCTGGGTGTGAGACTGGGGACATTCCTCGACGACAACGAGGCGCTTGGCCCAGTAGTCAACCGGAGTCCCAAGCCATCAACGCCGGTCACCTTTACCAGCCACCTCACCCGCGACAATTCCCACATCGATTTCTTTTCGCTGGCGGCAAGCAAGTCCGGAAGACATATGGAGCCGTTTTTCATCGAGATCAAACCTTCCGGTTCATCTCCCATGAGCACCTCCTCGCACGAGGGTGAAGAGTTCCTCTATGTCCTGCAGGGAGCAATAACCGTGCAATACGGTATGGATAGATATGTTTTGAACAGTGGTGAAAGCATTTACTACGACTCGGTTGTGGAACATCTGGTAACCTCTGCAAACGATGAACCGGCACAGGTGCTTGCCGTAGTATATACCCCAAATTGATCAGTCATCCCATGCAACTTTTTGATAGAACTTTGAGCGATTGGCTCGAATATTGGGCCGAAAAAACACCTGATAGAGAACATATTGTATACTCCGATCGAAATCTTCGCTTTACCTGGAAAACATTCAACGAACGGGTAGACAACATGGCAAACGGGCTGTTGTCGATAGGTGTTACACAAGGCACACATGTCGGCATCTGGGCACAAAATGTTCCCGATTGGCTCACCCTGCTCTATGCCACCGCTAAAATCGGTGCTGTAGCGGTCACGGTCAACACCAACTACAAAAGCGAGGAGCTGGCTTTCGTGCTGAAAAATGCCGATATGCACACCCTCTGCCTGACCGAGGGAATTCCCGGCAGCGACTATATCGACATGATATATGAGCTCCTGCCGGAATTGAGGAGCACACAGCGGGGAAAGCTCAAGAGCAGCCGGTTTCCCGAGATGAGAAACGTGGTCTATATCGGACAGGAGAAGTACCGGGGGATGTACAACACGGCCGAACTGCTGCTGGCAGGCTCGAGCCGTCCGAAGGATCAATTGATGGCACTCCGGCAGCAGACCGGCTGCCACGATGTTGTCAACATGCAGTATACGTCGGGTACGACAGGCTTTCCGAAAGGGGTGATGCTGAGTCACCACAACATCACCAACAACGGCTATTTAACCGGGGTTCACATGAAGTTTACACAAGAGGACAAGTGTTGTGTCTGCGTTCCGCTGTTTCACTGTTTCGGGATCGTGCTGGCAACCATGTGCTGCCTCACCCACGGGAGCACCCTGGTGATGGTGGAGCGGTTCGATCCGTTACTGGTGCTTGCCTCGATCCACAAGGAGCGGTGTACCGTCCTCCATGGCGTGCCGACCATGTTTATCGCCGAACTGAATCACCCCATGTTCCCCATGTTCGACATGAGTTCATTGCGGACCGGGATTATGGCGGGCGCACTTTGTCCCGTTGAGCTGATGAAGCAGGTGAATGAAAAGATGTTTATGGATGTCACCAGCGTCTACGGGCTGACCGAGACTTCGCCGGGAATGACGCAGACACGTATCGAAGATCCGTTCAACGTCCGTTGTACAACTGTAGGAGGTGCCTATGAGTTTACCGAAGTCAAGGTGCTCGACCCGGTCACCGGCAAGGAGTGTCCCGTTGGTGTTGAAGGTGAAATGTGTTGCCGCGGCTACAACGTGATGAAAGGGTATTACAAAAACCCGGAAGCCACCGCCCAGGTGATCGATGCCGAGGGCTTCCTCCACTCGGGCGACCTGGGGATGAAGGACGAAAACGGCAACTTCCGCATCACGGGGCGGATAAAGGATATGATTATCCGGGGTGGCGAGAACATCTCACCGAAAGAGGTGGAAGATTTTCTCTACAAGATCCCGGAGATCAAGGATGTCCAGGTGGTGGCGGTAGCCTCGCCCAAGTACGGTGAGGAGGTGGGAGCCTTTATTATCCTCAAGGAGGGCAAAGAGCTGACCCGGGAGGATGTACGTGATTTCTGCAGAGATCACATAGCCAGGTACAAGATTCCGAAATATGTTTTCTTTGTGGATCAGTTCCCGATGACAGGAAGCGGCAAGATCCAAAAGTACAGGTTACGGCAAATGGCTCTGGAGATATGTAAGGCGGAAGGTATCGAGATAATCTGACAACCTCCTATTCACCGATGATCTCTTCCAATCTCTTTTGCTTCTCCCCATCCCAGTATTTGCAATCCAACTCAAAGAAAGTTGAAGTGTAGGGTAATGCCAGTCTGGTCTTTATAACAACTACCTGATATTTATTACTTGTGCTGTCGAGCTTGTCGATCAGATCCTCATGCTTGGTGAATATTATATTTGCAGTGGGGATAACGCGTTGATGTTCCTTGCGAAAATTTTCGATTCCCGGACAGAGCGATTCGTTCAGGTCTGAGAGCTCCCGATCTAGATAGACATGTGCATAGAGATGCGGTGAGCTATCAATTAAATCACTGACATGCGATAGTACCTCCATATAGGGTTCCTCGGCAAATAGAGTTGTAATTCCATTTCGGGCCTGTAGAGGATAAGCCATGTCGGTGACGACAATCCAGTTTCTATGTCCCAAGAGCGCCATGCTTTGCTCCAATTGTTCTTGCCATGTTGTTGTATTCCCCGGGTTGACTTTCACGCGATCACATCCGGTTACCAGCGCAAGAACGACTATCAGCAGTAAAGAATTCAGTTTGACCATATTTTAAAAATTGTATTAGACATTTATCTCCTTCTCCAATTGCAAACTTCTTCAGGCGGACCTCTTTTGCTCTGCCGATCAAGATTTTATCCAGCGACAAAGCATCTTTCAGCAGCTCTATCGTGACATCGTCGGCAGCAACTTCAAAAATTCCCCAGGAGTAACAGTACTGTATTTTTTCCCCGGAATGTTCATGGTCTCCCAATCACGCAGCTCTCCCCCTCCACCAAGAGAAACAGTGCCTGTTCCAATCCCGTCCAAAGACAACGCGATTTGATAATGATTGTTGTCCAGTAAAACTGGTCTCCTCCCTGCCCCTCTCCTAAAGCAGGTATGTCGCAGCAGATAGGTACCCAGTCGCTCCTCAAAAACAATGAGTTTGTTTCGAATGCTGGATTCAATTATCTTTTCAAGCATATCCGTACTTTTGTATGGTGATGTTAAGGTACTTCTCTTACATAGATACAAATGTAAGAAATATTACTACTGATGATTATTCTCATCGATCAATTTTCTTTATGCATGTTAATGGTGGTATTTTGCAATCCCGGATGCATATAGTAGAAGGCGGCAATCTTAATGTAAATGGCCGAGCCGGTTAAAGCAGTGTTGGCTTAACGTCTTAGCGGCTTGCAGATTGCGACTGGATCAGCTCTCTCGCCTTTTCGATAATGGTATCTTTCCCTTTAGATTTGTCACTGTCGGTCATGGATACTTGCACATCGGGGTCGATGCCGAACTCGATGTGCTGTTTGTTGGCGTCATACATGGGAGATGCAGAAAAACGGACCGACCAGCCATTGGGTAATTCCGACGAGAAAGGCAACCCGCTTCCACCGCCGGTCTTATCGCCCACAATCGTAGCGTTGGGGGCATGTTTCATGGCGTTTACAAAATCATTGGTGGCACTGTAACAACTTCTGTTGGTCAGCACCATCACCGGTTTCTGATACCTGATCTTGTCGTGGCTGTTTATATACTTGGGATAAAAATCGGAAAAGTCGTTATGTCCCTTGCCGATCTTGTGAGAGATGTACCCAACCAGCGTCTTCTCGTTGAAAAATCGCGAAGCGATCCGCTCCACGTTCGTCAAACTTCCCCCTCCATTATTGCGCACATCGATGATGATGCCCTTGCAGATCGACATCTGGCTAAGTATCTGCGACATGTTTCCATCACCCACATCATTGGAGAAGCTGCCGTAATAGATGTAACCGACATTGTCTTCCAGGATTTTGTAGAACATTCCTCCTGCAATGGAGTAGTCGCGTCCGAGGTATTTTTTCTGAATATCCGCATCGAAATTGGAGGGGTAATCCTCGCTCCAGTTCCAGTAGCGCGACATGTCGTGCGAAGCTATCAGGTTTACATGTCCATCTTTCAGCTCCGAAAGCATCTCGCTCATCAGCTCGAAAAGGGCGTAATTTCCCATATCGCTTTTCACCCTTGCGCCATACTTCCGGTACACCGCATCCCAGTCGATCTGCTTATACTCAAAAAAACAGTAGTTTTCGTCGATAATCTTCCAAAGCGCATCGAAGTTACTCCGCGGATCATTATCGAAACGCATGTTGTCACATCCCGCATTAAAGGCAAGAAGGAGGGATACGATAAACAGCTGTTTTATTTTTCTGGCAATCATTGCGCTAAGGTAATAACATTTTTTTAAAGTCGTCAAAGGAATGACGGTAATAATTGAGGTCGATAATCTCTTCAACACCGGCAATTTTTCCTTTATGCGAAAATTGCCAGATTACCCAGTTCTTATAATCGCTTCCCGGTTCATTGTCCAGATCACAAATCCACAACGGATTATCCCTGAAGTTGTCTTTGATATACATCCGGTAACACTCCTTGTTGGTATAGATTACCGGACGTTTGCCATAATGCTTGAAGAGGGCATTTTCGAGGATCCTGAGCTCCCTTATCATTTTACTGTAAGACTCCTTGTCGTTACAGGGGCGGTTGAAGGGGGAGTGTTCCACGTCAATGGCCGGAATCATATCTCCCGATTCCGATGTGGAGTGCCTTATAAAGTGGGATGCCTGTTTCTGGCCATCCCGGCCGAAGGTGTAAAAATGGTAGGAGCCTACCCTCAATCCGGCCTCCCGGGCCAGACGGTAATTCTTTTTATACTCCCGGTCATTATGGCTAGTTCCTTCGGTAGATTTGAGATAGACAAATGTGATGTTCTCCTTCCGGAGCTGGGACCAGTTGATGTAGGAGTTGTGGTGCGAAACATCCACACCGCGCACTAGATACTTTTTAGAAAATAGGGGATGGTCGAAGGAGTGGATGATCTCTTCCGATGAACTGCTGAAAAAGCGATAAATGATGGTGGAGAAAAGGAGAACCAAAACAAAGGCAGTACCCCTGATTACCCGTTGTCCTTTTTTACTCAACTTCAGCCGTTTTCTCCGGTTGCTTCCTCTCCTTCTCCTTTTCGCCATCTCTTCACACACTCAACAGACCCTTTATCAGCAAGGGATCTTGTTGACTCTTCTCTCATGCCTTCCCCCTTCAAAAGGTGTATTGAGGAAAGCAACCAAAATTTCGTAAATCTCCTGCTCGGTCAACATTCTTCCGGGCAAGGCCAGCACGTTGGCATCGTTATGGGCACGGGCCAGCGTGGCTATCTCTCTGTTCCAGCAGAGTGCAGAACGGATATTACGATGTTTGTTCATTGCCATATTTATACCGTTTCCCGATCCGCAGATAGCGATTCCGGGATAACACTCCCCATTCTCCACAGCAATGGCCAGCGGGTGGGCGAAATCGGCATAATCTGAACTCTCCTCCGAATAGGCTCCAAAATCCTTGAAAGGAATTCCCTTTTCAGTCAACAACCTTATTACAACCTGCTTGGCTGCATAACCGGCATGATCGGAGGCCAATCCGATGGGTTTCTCAGTATTATCAAATAGTGACATCTTGTTCGAAGTATTGAAATTCAGGTTCAAGATCCTGAGACAGAACCTTGAACCCGAAAATTTTAGCAATCAGCACAATTTCTTTACCTGCTCATATACGTTTTTGCCCGTATAACCAAGCTTTTCGTCCAGCACCTTATAGGGAGCCGAGTAACCGAAGGAGTTCAATCCCCATACCTTGCCGTCGGCACCTACCAGTCCTTCCAAAGTTACGGGAAGTCCGGCTGTCAGACCGAATTTCGGCTTGCCCTTCGGTAAAACCGATTCCTGGTATTCAACAGATTGGCTGCGGAACAACCCTTCGGACGGTACAGATACGATCCGCGATTTGATACCGTCGGCTTTCAGCAGTTCTGCCCCCTCCACGAGCGTGGAGACTTCAGATCCGGATGCAAGCAGAATCACGTCGTAGTTCTCCTCATCCTGCACCACGTAGGCTCCTTTTTCCGACTGCAAAGCTGCCTCATAACGCGAACCTGTCGCCGGTAGATCCTTGATGTTCTGTCTCGACAGGATCAGGCCGGTAGGAGTATCTCCGTTCTCCATTGCCATCTTCCATGCAACCGTGGTTTCATGCACATCTGCGGGACGCAGGACAAGCATCGAATTTTTTCCGTGGTGGTTCTGCAGTTTCTCCAACAGTCGGATCTGTGCTTCCTGTTCAACGGGTTGATGCGTAGGACCATCCTCGCCGACGCGGAAAGCGTCGTGTGTCCAGATGAAGATGACAGGTGTTCCCATCAGGGCGGCTACACGTATCGCCGGCTTCATGTAGTCTGAAAAAGCAAAGAAGGTTCCGCAGGCAGGAATTACTCCCCCATGCAGACTCATCCCGATGCACATGGCAGCCAGGGTGAACTCGGCTACCCCAGCCTGGAAGAAGGCGCCGGAGAAGTCGTTCTTCACGAAAGCCTTGGTATGTTTCAGGAATCCATCCGTTTTATCGGAGTTGGACAGGTCGGCCGAAGCAACGATCATGTTTTCTACTTTCTGGGCCAGGACACTCAGTACGGCTGCCGATGCCGCACGTGTAGCGTTATCGGGTTTCTGTACGATTGATGCCCAATCGATCTCAGGCAATTCCCTTGCAAACCATTTCCGCTTCTTTTCGGCCAGTTCCGGGTTATTTTTAGCCCATTCATCATGTTTTGCCTTCTTGGCGGCAACGATAGCCTTGAGCTCTTCTCTTCGTTTGGCATACAGTTCCGCAACCTCGGGGAAGATAACAAACGGATCTTCCGGATCTCCTCCCAGATTCTTTACGGTTTGTGCAAAATCTGCACCTGCGGCGCTCAAGGGCTGGCCATGGGTAGAGATCTGATGTTCGAACGATGTCAAGTCTGCCTTCACGGCACCACGTCCCATTACGGTATTTCCGATGATCAGTGTAGGACGCTCCTTCTCTGCCTTGGCTTCGTTCAGTGCTCTCCGGATCTCATCCACATTATTTCCATCGATGGTGATCACTTTCCAGTTCCACGCCTCATACTTTTTGGCCACATCTTCACTGGTTACCGCATTGGTAGTAGTGGAGAGCTGGATGTTGTTGGAGTCGTAGAACATGATCAGATTATCCAGTCCGAGGTGACCAGCAATCCGGCCCACTCCCTGCGATATCTCTTCCTGGATACCTCCATCCGTGATATATGCGTATATGGTGTGATCGATAACATCGCCGAGGCGTGCTTTCAGAAATTTAGCAGCCACTGCGGCTCCGGCGCCATAGGCATGTCCCTGTCCGAGGGGGCCTGAGGTGTTTTCTATTCCACGTTCAACATCCCGTTCCGGGTGACCCGGTGTGGGGCTGCCCCATTGACGGAATGCCTTGATCTCATCAATCGAGAACTTGCCTGCCAGGCTCAAGACCGAATAGAACATAGGCGACATGTGTCCCGCATCGAGAAAGAAACGGTCACGTCCTTCCCAGCTGGGATTATCGGGATCATACTCCAGAAATTCGCTGTAAAGAACGTTGATAAAATCGGCACCACCCATGGGGCCTCCAGGATGTCCCGATTTTGCTTTTTCTACCATAGCTGCCGACAATATACGGATATTATCGGCCGCTTTCTTCATTAGTGCATTATCATTCATAAGATTAGAAAATATTAATTGTGTCAGTTTTCAACCGATTTTTCACGATGTAACTTCTGTCACAAAGATACGTTTTTTTAAAAACAAAGGGATGAGAAAATTGACATCATTTAGTGGTTATTTGACTCTTTTAATTTATTAACTACCTTTGTTCTCTCCAAGAGAGCAGAAGATGGCATTAAGCAAAAACAAGATAAAACTGATTCACTCGTTGGGCGAAAAGAAGCACCGGAATGAGCATGGCCTGTTCGTTGCCGAGGGCAGGAAACTGGTGACCGATCTGCTGGGCAACTGCCGGTGTCAATTGCTGGCCGGATTACCGGAGGTATTGAGTGATATCTCCCCTTGGTCGGCAGAAGAGATTGTTATCGCCTCTCACGAGGAGTTGAAGAAGGCCTCCAACCTGAAAACCGTACCCCAACTGATAGGGGTCTTCCATCAGCCCAGACAGGTTGTCGGCGAGATCAAGCTAGAGGGAAAGCTCCATATGGTCCTCGACGCAATCCAGGACCCCGGCAATATGGGTACCATTGTCAGGCTGTGCGACTGGTTCGGCATTGAGCATATTTTCTGTTCGCCCGACAGCGCCGACGTTTTTAATCCGAAAACCGTACAGGCGACCATGGGTGCAATCGCGCGGGTCAACGTTCACTACCTCCCCTTGAAGGAGTTCCTGGCAAAGAACCGCACACTACCCGTCTACGGCACCTTCCTGGAGGGTGAAAACATCTACAGTTCAACACTGGCCGGGAGCGGATTCATAGTAATGGGCAACGAGGGGAACGGAATCTCTCCCGATATCCGGCAACTCGTCACCCATAAACTCTTTATTCCCAATTATCCTGCCGACTCCCGCACCTCCGAATCATTGAATGTGGCCGTAGCTGCAGCCATTGTCTGTTCCGAGTTCAGAAGACGGGGTTGAACTTTCCGCTACGGTTCAATACTCCTGCCAGCTCTTTATCTTCAGCTGCTCCTCACCCATCGTGCAGAAAGCAGTGATGAAAGCCGATGCCAACCTTGCGTTGGTGATAAGCGGAACGTTAAAATCAACCGCAGTGCGCCGGATAATGTAACCGTTGGTCAGTTCACGCCGGGTAATATCCTTCGGAATATTGATAATCAGGTCGAACTTGTTGTGTGTAATCATCTCCTGGATGTTGTGCTCACCCCCTTCATCCGGCCAGTTTACATCGACCGCCTCCACACCGTTGTCGGCCAGGAATTGCCGTGTCCCGTGACTTGCGTATAATTTGTATCCCTTGGCATAAAGCAGCTTGCAGGCTTCCAGCAGATCCACTTTCGATTTCACTTCGCCCGACGAGATAAGGATGCCTCTCTTCGGAATGCGGTATCCTACCGACAGCATCGATTTCAGGATAGCCTCGTTGAAATCGTCACCGATACAGCCCACTTCACCTGTCGACGCCATATCCACACCGAGGATGGGGTCAAACTTCTGCAGACGGGAATAGGAGAATTGAGGCGATTTCACACCAATATGCTCGAGATCGAAAACCGTTTCGTCCGGTTTACTGTAGGGGGCTCCCAGCATCACACGGGTTGCCGTGTCGATAAAATTGCGCTTGATCACCTTGGATACAAACGGGAATGAGCGCGAGGCACGCAGGTTGCACTCAATCACCTTTATCTCGTTGTTCTTGGCCAGGAACTGGATATTGAACGGCCCGCTGATATTCAGCTCCCTGGCGATCTGCCGCGATATTTTCTTGATGCGGCGCATCGTCTCGAAGTAGATCTTCTGTGCCGGGAAAACCAGTGTGGCATCGCCCGAATGGACTCCGGCAAACTCCACATGTTCCGAAATGGCATATTCCACAATTTCGCCCTCCTTTGCCACGGCATCCATCTCCACCTCCTTGGCGTTCTGCATGAATACCGAAACTACCACGGGATACTCCTTGGATACGTTGGCTGCCAGTTCCAGGAAGCGGTGCATCTGCTCCTTATCGTAGCAGACGTTCATGGCAGCCCCCGAGAGCACGTAGGAGGGACGGATCAGTACGGGAAATCCTACCTCTTCCACGAACTTGTCCACCTC
>Ga0116191_1000949_pt1 | contig 24325 bp, 14 predicted proteins | sample AD_UKC111_MetaG_FD_89897 | JGI IMG/M metagenome (GOLD analysis project Ga0116191, IMG submission 89897) | Active sludge microbial communities of municipal wastewater-treating anaerobic digesters from Hong Kong - AD_UKC111_MetaG | ecosystem: Engineered > Bioreactor > Anaerobic > Digestate... | reverse complement strand
GGAATCGAAGGTACGGCGCCCGGAGGCATCCGCTGCCTCGATCACGCTGCAGACGTCATCCTCCAGGATTTTCAGACGATCCATTTTATCGAGAACGTCCCTTCCTATTTTCAGTTTGAATTTACATTCTTCCGGTTTCCTGTCCATGGTTTCCCCCCATATCTCATTCAGAAGCGTTTCTTTTAAATATACCCTGTTGCGTCTGCGCTCTGTCAGGGTGGGAAGTCTGCCGTCCTGCAGCCCGACGCCAAAGAGCAGATCCAGAATGTGCAGCACCGGTTTTCCCTCTTCCCTGAATACGTCCCGGCAGTTGATGCAGTAGACGAGATACGGATTTGAAGAAAGCTCGCTGCGGGTTTTCGCCACGTAGGCATAGTAGCCTGGGTCTGCCTCGGAAACATGGCCTCCGTATCCGCAGCAGCCATGCATGTCGCCCTTCGGCAGCTCCTCCAGCGGGATCTCCGACTTTGCCGCAAGATTTCTGACCGCCCGCTCCAGCGGTTCCACGTGTCTTGCCGTACAGGGGTCGAATACGGAATACTTGCTTCCGCCTTCCCCGCCGCCGTTTTCATGACCGCCGTCCTTCAGCAGCTTCCGCGCTTCTCTTCCGAATTGTTCCGGCGCCTCATAGCCCCACCGATCCAGCGCTTCATACAGGGATAAGGTCTCAATCTCCGGCAGATATTCCTTCAGGTGTTTCCTGCAGGCGGGACAGGCCAGGATCAAAGCCGGTCTGCCTATCTGTTCCCAATCCGCGCGGAGGACGGCCATCGCCTGCTCATGCATCTCCTCGTTGCCGGCCCATTCGGCTGGAACGCCGCAGCAGCGAAGGATCAGGCCGGCGTCCGGCTGTTTTGACAGGAGCCATCGGTACGGCTCCGTCACATACCTCGGATCTGCGGCGCCCAGCTGACAGCCGGGAAAAAACGCATAGGAGCACTTTTCCTGACCGGGGGCCTTTTTCGCCAGGGCCGCAAATTCGCTGTTTGTAAATTCCATATCTCTGACCCAGAACTGATGAAAGGCTCCGGGCATGGTGCCCTGTCTGTGGAGATTTCGCCTGGCTTCCAGAAGCATCCCACCGATTTCGATCTCTTCGGGGCACACCTCGTCGCAGAGTCCACATTGGGTGCAGGTATTCATCAGCCGTTTCGCCGGGGTTTTTTTCAGCATCGAAGGCGAAGTGGAAAAAGCGACGGTGGCCATGACGTCGTCCCGGATGCGCAGGGGCCATTTATTATGATACGCGCATACGTCGCAGTATCTCATGCAGGCGTCGCACTGACAGCGGATACACCGCTCCGCTTCCGCCGCAGCCTCTTCGACGGTAAACAGTCCGCCGTCGGTGGGAACCACCGCGTCGGTCTTCTGAAGCTTGTCGGGATCGGCGACCGCCCTGCACGGCGCGGCTTCTGCCGGATACTCCAGCTTACCGGTCTTCAGGAAGACCTCCACGGCCCACGCCATATCCAGCCCGTCCGCCAATGCGCGGACCGGCTCTTTCCCGGTAAGGCTTCCTCCCGCAAAGACGGCGATGCCGCCGTCAAGGAAGCAGTGCTCGTTTTCCCGGTTCAGGGCGCCGAAATCAGCCCCGTTCCGGCCGGTAGCGACATACACCGCCTCGAACCCTTCCCCCCGGATCTCATCTATGTTATTAATCTTTGTATTGAAATGCAGATCATAGGTTTCAAATTGAAACTGCCTTTTAATTTCCTCCAGAAAAACCTCGGGCGGCAGCAGATCCCATAGCGTTCCGCCGAGTCTGCCGGTCATTTCATAGATCGTGACGCCGTATTTTTTCTGGGCAAGGCGCAGCGCGCAGGCAAGGCCGCTGATTCCCGCTCCGATCACCGCGACTTTTCTGTTCTTCATCGGAACGTTGTAGTCCGTCGGATCTTTTTTTGCCGCCTTTGCCACGCAGGTTCTTTCCAGCAGATTCAGCTGCACGGACTGATCCAGTTCCCCTCTCGGGCAGACGTCCGCGCAGTATTCCGGGCACAGAGCGGCGACGACGTCGGGAAATCCGACGGCGTTCCGGAACGTTTTAAACGCTGCGTTATAGTTGCCGCTGACCATTCTGTACTGAAAATCAAGCACATCCAAATGAAACGGACATGCGGCGGAACAGAAGGGCCTTTCATTTTGCCGGCAGGTATCATATTGTCTATAGTATTTCTCCACGCGATTTCCCCTAACCATACTAAAATCAGACCACTATAAGCGAATTCCCTATAGTGGCCTGTTCTGCTTCAAACGGGACGGCGCCCTGATACGGCGCCGCCCGGTGTATCAATTATGTCTATACGGGATTGGCCTTGATCTTTTCCATTTCTTCATAGAAGTCGGAGCCGAGGAAGTACTTCTTCGGCGGTTCGATCTTCTCGCCTCTGGCGAGCTTTTCCAGTCCCGCCTTTATCTTTTCCGGTGTGGCAGGAAGCTCGTAGATCCTCACGCCGCAGGCATTGTTGATCGCGTTGATGACCGCAACGTGATCGGAGGACTGGAACGCCTCGGAAGCGCCGGAAGAACCGAAGGGTCCTCTTTCGTCGAAGCCGTCCATATGAATGGCTATCAGCTTGTCAGGAACATCCTTGATGTATGGAACGCCGGCTGCAAACATGTTCGTATGCTTTTTGACGTCGTCATAGTTTTCGCTGAGGGCGAAACCGATTGCATGGGACATACCGCCGAACGCCTGACCGTCAACAGCCTGAACGTTTCCGACTCTTCCGACCCAGTCGACGCAGGTCATTCCGAGAACCGTCGTCTTTCCGGTCGCCACGTCTACTTCCACTTCCGCCATGAACAAAGCGTAGGTGTACGCATAGGTCGGACTTCCAACTCCTGTGTTCGGATCAAGCAGTCTGAAATGATCCCATTCGGCCTCCGCCACCCAGTTGCCTTCGTACTTGGTCGGAATTCCTTCCTTGATCATTTCATCATAGGTGCGGTAGGTGCCGTCCTCCTTGCGCATGGCGTTGGCGAGATTCTGCGCCGCTAAAATGCTGGCTTTGCCGTTGGCGAAATGGGATCTGGATCCCGCGGATTCGCCGGTGTTCGGGCAGAGCTTGGTGTCCGCCTGTACCAGCTTGATATCATCCGGCGTTACGTTCGGGAAATAGGGCTTCAAAGCTTCCAGAGTACACATAATCGATCCCTGGTCGCCGCCCTGTCCCTGATCCTGCCAGGTGTCATATTTCACAAATTTTCCGTCGCCGACCAGCTCAATGGCTACGCTGGCGAAGTCGTCGGATCCGAGACCTACGTTATATCCTCCCCATGCAAGGCCTACGCCGCGGCGTTTTTCCGGAGTGTCCTTCACCTTTGCTTCCGCAACGGCCTTTTCATAGTAAGGTCTCATTTTATCCATCATTTCCTCCATGGGATACTGGAGGAATTCTACGCTGTTCAGGTTCGTCTGTCCCGGCCGCGCAATATTCTTATATCTGAATTCAAACGGATCCATTCCGATCTTTTCCGCCATCATATCGATGAGCGCTTCTCCGCAGGTGTATGCCTGCGGCGCGCCGTATCCTCTGTAGGGAACGCCGTGGGAATGGTTGGTGACCGCTGTTCTTCCCAGGCCCAATGCATGAGGCACATAATACGGGAAGAACATGAACCGGCAGATCTTGATCATTTCGTCATCGCCGAGGGCGGGATCGTAGCCGTGATCCATACCGGCGTCAAATTCGCCGGCAATGATCTTTCCGTCTTTATCGCAGGCCAGACGTCCGTTGATGAAGGATGGAGCGCGTTTGCCGCTGAATGCCATGAACTGCGCATAATCCATATGCAGCGCGATGGGCGCCTGCATCACCTTGCATGCAATGGCTGCAAGGGAATAGGATGCCGCGTTCATCGCCCAGCCGAAGGAGCCTCCGGTCGGATTTTCAACGACACGGATCTGCTCAACAGGAAGTCCGACTGCCTGTGCGATATCATCCCGGTCGAAGTAGGTCGTCATGGCCTTGCATTGTACGGTAAGCAAACCATCCTCGTCATAATATGCCTGAACGGAGTCGCCTTCGATGGACATATGCGGTTCTCTGGAGGAATAGAAGCTTCCTTCCACGACATAAGGCGCATTGTCGATCATTTCCGGAACCTTGTCGGCGTCGCCCTTCAGCAGCGGCTGATACGCGAAGATATTGTCCATATTCGGATGGATCCTCATGGCGTCAGGCATGACCGCATCCAGATAATTCATGTATTCCGGCAGCTGTTCGATTTCCACCTTGACCTTGTCGGCGGCTTCCTTCGCATGATCCTTGGTGTCTGCAACAACCATTGCGACGACATTTCCGTAGTTGACGATCTTTTCATCGACCAGCAGCTTGTGGACCTGATCCATCGCCGTCGTTCTCGGTGAGAACTGGAACATCATGAGATGGTTTGCTCCGTCTACATCCTTGGCTGTAATGATCTTCTTGACGCCGGGCATCTTTTCCGCTTCGCTGCAGTCGATCTTCAGGATCTTGGCATGGTTTGCCACCCTTGGCATGACAAGAGCTACATGCAGGGTATCATCAGGCATTTTCAAAGCGATATCGTCGCCGTAATCGCAGACGCCACAGGCTTTGGCCATGGCGTTGGGTCGAACGATCGGTTTGCCGTAGTAATTGCCGACGTCCTTTTTATAATCGTATGTAATATCAGCAAGCGTTTTTTCGCCGCGCATGATCGCGGCAGCCTCCATGACGGCATCCACGATCTGCTTGTAGCCGGTGCACCGGCAAACGTTTCTGTGCTTCTGGAACCAGTCACGGACATCTTCCCTGGTGGGTTTTGGGTTCTCTGAAAGCAGTGCATAGGCGGATACGATAAATCCCGGAGTACAGAAGCCGCACTGTACAGCTCCCAGGTGTACCATGGCATACTGGAGCGGATGCGGATTCATCGGATTACCGAGTCCCTCTATGGTAATCACCGAGCTGTATTCCTTTACGGTCTTGATCTTCTTGGTACAGGAACGAACCACTTTTCCGTCGAGGATCACGGAACAGGCGCCGCATACACCGGTTCCGCACCCGATTTTCGTTCCGGTCAGTCCGAGCCTTCGAAGCACACTGGCAAGGGTGTCCTTCTCAGGGTCACAGATGAACATCCGGTCCGCGCCGTTGATGTTCAAAATCATCTTGCTAAGTTTTTTCATTGCAACCTCCTATTGCCTCTTTGTTTTTCGTTTCATCGTTAGCTCAAAACAAAAAGCCTGGCCCCGCATGAAAAAAGGGACAGGCTTAGCTGCTCTTCTTCGCCCTCTCCTTTCCAAACACGGGAGGCCCATACGTTTCCGTACAAACCCATGGTCCTTGTTCCCTTAGCTGACGCCTTAGGAAACAAAGCTCGGAGATTTATGTTTTATTACTCTAGATTCAATTGTAGTTTATCAGCGGGAAAGCTCTCTGTCAACTATAATGAGCGCTTTCTTCCGTTCCAGACAGGTTCCTGCTCGATCTTCATCCTGTGGGCATAGGCGTTGACCAGTTCATAGCTTGCGGAGGCCGGAGCCCTCCCGTCAGAGCTGCCGGCTCCTTCCGCCGGTTTGGGCATCCGGTATTCCACCCAGTAGGTCGTATAGCCGATTTCACTGTACCCGCCATAGATTCCCTTATCGGGCAGGAATACCCTGCGCCCGCTGCGCTCACAGAAATCCAGAACCTTGACGACGTCTTCCTCCAGGATCCTGTTTTTGTTGAGCTTTTTCTTCAGTTCTTCGGAGATGTAAACATTTCTGATGTTTTCTTTCCGGTCCTCTGCGGTCTCAATGTTCCGGTACTTTTTCAGCAGATTCCGTCTGAGAAGGATTCTGTTTTCCCTTCGTTCGCTGACCGTCGCCAGCTTCCGGGCCGTTTCACCTCCGCTGAAGAGAATATCAAGGATATGCACCGCTTCCTTCCCTGCGTCGAGAAACGCATCACGGCAGTTGATGCAGTAGGTGATGTAGGGGTTCTCGCTTTCCGCAATCCTTTTCTTTACAACGAACTCGGCATATTCCGGATTGGCGGCTCCGGGCTGACCTCCGAAGCTGCAGCACTGCTCTACCGCATCATGCAGCGGGAGCGGCCCAAGTCGGTAACCGGAAACCCCCGCAAGGGTCCTGACCGCCTTCTTCATTTCGTCTTCGTGCCTCGCGGCACAGGCGTCGAAAACAGAATACGCACGGTCCGTTTTCCTGCCGCAGGACGCCTCGACGCCCCAGTCGGCCAGTATTTCATACAGGGACGTCACCGGGATGTCCGTCAGATAAGTTTTGAATTTCTTTTTGCAGGTCGGACATGCCATGATCAGCACCGGCTTTCCCAGTTCCTCCCAGGATTTACGTATGGCGTTGATCTCATGATCGAATTTCTCCTCGTCGCCGGACCATTCCGCCGGCACGCCGCAGCATCGCAGCATCAATCCCATATCCGGACGCTTGTTCAGCAGGTGTCCGTACGTTTTCTCCACTAGGCCGGGATCACTCGCTCCCAGCTGGCAGCCGGGGAAAAAGGCATAGCCGCACGTCTCTTCCGGCGCCATGGTCAGGGACGCCTGCTCACCGTTGGCAAAATCCATATCCCGCAGCCAGAAATCATGGAAGACCCAGGGGGCCTTTTTCTGACGATGCATGCTTTTTCTGCCTTCCAGGATCAACCCGCCGAGGTCGATCTCCTCGGGACAGACCTCCTTGCAGAGGCCGCACTGGCTGCAGGTGCTCATCAGTCTCTTGGCCGGCGTGGCCTTGACATCGGTCGTGCCCGGGAGCGTGGTCGCCAAGACCTCGTCGCGGATCCTTAAGGGCCATTTATTGTAGAAATCGGTCAAATCACAATAGGACCGGCAGAAGTCGCACCGGCATTCCAGACAGCGCTCCGCCTCCCTGATCGCCTCCGCTTCCGTGAAGCTGCCGCCGTTTTCGGGAACGACCGGCTCCTCGCGCTTCAGCTTTGCCGGGTCCAGACGCATGCACGTTTTCTGGACGTTTTCAGGGTTCAGCAGATTTCCGGTTTTCAGATAATTATCGATGACGGTTCCCATGAACAGGCCGTTCGCCAGGGCGTAAACCGGCGTCTCCGCCGCCTGTTTTACCAGGGCAAACCATCCGGCATTTCCGTATTCGGCACAGTAGGGCGCCGCCTGAAGGCCAAAGCCGTTTCCGCCTTCTCCTGTTGCGACAAAGACCGCGTCAAAGCCGAGACCCGACAGGTCCTCCGCCGAGCGGATCTCCCGATTGAAATGGATTCGATAGCTTTCATGCTGGAACTGTTCTTCGATATCGGCAAGAAACACCTCGGGCGCCATCAGTTCCCAAAGAGAACCTCCGATCCGGTCTCCCTTTTCAAAGATTTCCACTTCGTACTTTTTCATGCACAGGCGCAGCGCACAGGCAAGCCCGCTGATCCCGGCCCCGATGACGGCAACCTTTTTCTTTTTCATGGGAAGGTTGTAATCCGTCGGACTTCTGTCCGCGGTAAACGAGATGCAGGCCTTTTCCAGCATCAGGAGCTCAACGGCGCTGTCTGGGTCTTTCCGAGGACAGACCCCTTTGCACGGTTCGTGGCATAATTCCGATGCGATCACAGGAAAACCCACCGCGTCCCGGTATGTTTTGAACGCACCCCGGAAGGCTCCCCGTTTCATCTTTTCGATAAAATCGTGGACGTCCAAATGGAAGGGGCATTCTGCAGCACAGTACGGGATCTCCTTTTGAAGGCAATTTTTAAAGTTTTTCAGATACTGTTCCATAAGGCAGTCCTCATTTCTAATCCGGGATATTGATCTCATACGCAAAATCGGTCTGCGACCCGGTATCGCAGACCGACCTATTTAATTTTATCACATTTCCGGCTGTTTCTCTATACCGGATTATTCTGGATATACTTCATCTCTTCATAGAAGTCGGAGCCCAGGAAGTACTTCTTCGGCGGTTCGATCTTCTCACCTCTGGCGAGCTTTTCCAGCCCCGCCTTTACCTTTTCCGGCGTAGCGGGAAGCTCGTAGATCCTCACGCCGCAGGCGTTGTAGATGGCGTTGATGACCGCCATATGCCCTGAGGACTGGAACGCTTCCGACGCTCCGGAGGAGCCGAAGGGGTTCTTATCCCGCGGAGTGACCAGGTGGATGATATTGAAGTCGTCCGGAATGTCCTTGATGGTCGGGATTCCTGCGCCAAGCGGATTGTTGTGCTTCTTCACGTCGTCGTAGTTTTCGGAAAGAGCGAAGCCGATACAGTGGGACAGTCCGCCGTAGGCCTGGCCGTTGACCGAATCAATGTTGCCGATAACGCCCACATCGTCGACGCAGGTGTAGCTTATCACTGTGGTCTTGCCGGTGGCCGTATCGACCTCCACTTCGGCAAGGAACATGGCGTAGGTATAGTCGGGAGTCGGATTGCCCACGCCCGTATTGGGATCCAGGTCGCAGAGATCCGGATCGCTTGGATTCAGGTATTGGGCTTCATATCTGGTCGGAATCCCCTCCGCGACCATTTCGGCATAGGTCCTGTAGGTCCCGTCGGGCTTTCTCATGGCGTTGATCAGCATATCGGCAGCCATTTTGGTCGTTTTCCCGTTCATATAGTGCTGACGGGAAGAAGCGGTGGCTCCGGAATCGGGGCAATACTTGCTGTCATTCTGGATCAGCACGATATCGTCGATGGTAACACCCAGAGGCTTCAACGCTTCCAGGGTACACTGCAGGGAGCCCACGTCTCCGCCCTGGCCTTGATCCTGCCAGGTGTCATATTTCACAAACTTGCCGTCTTCGCGAAGCTCGATGGCAAGAGTACATTGGTCGGCGGTGCCTTCCGTTACGTTGTATCCTCCCCAGGCGATGCCGACGCCTCTTCTCTTTTCCGGCGTGCTTTCCGCCTTGGCTCTCGCAACGGCTTTTTCATAGATCGGCTTCATGGTTTCCATGATCTTTTCCATAGGATAGTTCACGAACGGATAGCTGTTGATGTTCAGATCTCCCGGGCGTGCGATGTTTCTCCATCGTATCTCGAACGGATCGATCCCGATCTTTTCCGCCATCATATCCATCAGCGCTTCCGATGCGGTGTATGCCTGGGGCGAGCCGTAACCTCTGTAGGCCGTTCCGTAGGAATGGTTGGAGCATGCGACTCTGGTAAGTCCCATCACGTTCGGTACGTTGTACGGGAAGAACATGAACCTGGCCGGTCTCCAAGTCAGGTCGTCACCCAGCTCATTATATGCGCCGTGATCCAGACCGCAGTCCCATTCGGCCGCGATGATCTTTCCGTTTTCGTCGCAGGCCAGGCGGGCGTTGGTATAGGACGGTGCGCGCTTGCCGGAGAATGCCATATATTCAGCATAGGTCATGGAAAATGCCACGGGCATATTGTCGCAGGCCAGACATGCGATGGCGGCAAGCGAATAGGTTGCCCCTGCAATACCCCATCCGAAGGTGGCTCCGGTCGGGTTCTGTACGACTCTGACCTTTTCCGCGGGAACGCCGGTGGCTTCTGCGATATCGCCGATGTTCGCATAGATCGCCATGGCTTTGCAGTGGACGGTCAGCATCCCGTCATCTCCCCAGTAAGCCTGTACCGTATCGCCTTCGATGGGCATATGGGGTTCTCTCTGAGAATGAAAGCTTGCTTCCACCACGTGGGGCGCCGTTTCAAACAGCTTCGGCGTATCATGGCCCGCCCCCTTGATGGTCGGCTGTACGGACCATACGTTGGGATGATCGTCGTGGATCCTTATGGCGTCCGGCATGGCCGCCTCAAGGTAATTCAGGTATTCCGGCAACGGTTCAAAGTCAATGGTAACCTTTGCAGCCGCTTCCCTTGCATGCTCTTTCGTATCCGCGGCAGCCAGCGCCACGATATCCCCATAGTTGAAGATCTTGTCCTCTGCCAGCAGGACATGGGTCTGCTCTGTGGCAAGGCACCTCTTGGAGAACTGGAAGAAGTTCAGACGGTTTGAGCCCTTGACATCTTTATGGGTGATGATCTTGTAGACGCCGGGCATCTTTTCCGCTTCTTCCGTATTGATTTTCAGGATCTTCGCGTGATGCGCCACCTTCGGCTGCACCATCACTACATGGAGGGTGCTTTCGGGCATCTTCAGCTCAATGTCGTCACCGTAGTCGCATACGCCGCAGACTTTTGCAAGCGCCGCCGGACGTACCAGCGGAAGACCGTAGTATTCCTTGTTTTCAGGCAGTTTTACTTTGATATCTTCGATATCGCACTCGCCTCTCATCACTTTGGCTGCGGCCATAACCGCGTCCACGATCTGCTTGTAGCCTGTGCAGCGGCAGATGTTTCTGTGCTTCTGGAACCAGTCGCGCACTTCCTCTCTCGTCGGATTCGGGTTTTCCAAGAGCAGCTGGTATGCCGATACGATGAAGCCAGGCGAGCAGAAGCCGCACTGGACCGCGCCGCAGTTCATAAACGCCACCTGCAGCGGATGCAGATGGTTTGGCGTTCCGATGCCTTCTATGGTTGTTACTTTGCTGTATTCCTCCACCGTCTTGATCTTTTTTGTACAGGAACGGATCACCTTTCCGTTCAGTATGACCGAACAGGCTCCGCATACGCCCGTGCCGCAGCCAACTTTTGTGCCGGTCAGACCCAGGCGTCTGACGACGGTGGCCAGGGTGTCCTTTTCCGGATCGCAGATGAACATCCGGTCCGCGCCGTTGATGTTCAGCGTCATCTTTCTTAACTGTTTCATAAGAACCTCCTCATGTTCTTTCCTCTACTCATTTGGATCGCCGGCCCAAATAATGCGGCTGGGCCGTTTCCGCTTTCTTTTTTTGATGGTAGTTATCATCTCCCCGTTTAATAAAAAAACCTATCCCCGGAAAAAGGATAGGACAAAAGCTGTTCTATTTATATCTTCGTCTTCTCCTTTCCAAACACGGGAGGCTTATGCGTTTCCTCATAAACCCATGGTCCTGGTTTCCATAGCATGACCGCCACAGGAAACAAGGCTCGGAGAAAAGGTATTCAGTTGCTATCATTCTATTTCAGTTTATCAATAGGCTTCTTCCGTGTCAATCGGATTGTATCGAAAAGGAAAGTTTTTGTCTTCCCATTTTGTCTGCATTTTGTTTTCACAGATCGAATACCTCATACTCCTGATTCAGCAGATCGATGGTCAGCAGCTTGTTTCTCAGGATCCCGCCGCGTTGCAGAAGCACCTTAACAGCTTCCGCGGCTTCAATGGCGGCAACCGCTGCGGGGCTGAAGGAAGGGTTGCCCAATTCGGTTTCCGCGCCCTTGTTTTCATTGGTCGGATAAATTTTTTGCAGCGTCCTGTCACCGGGCATGATGGTGGAAACCTGTCCGTACCACCCGGCGATAGCCCCATGGATCATCGGGATATTCTGCTTCTCACAATGCTGCTCCAGCAGTCTGCGCGCCGACATATTATCCAAGGCGTCCACAACGATATCATGGCTCCGGATGATCTCGTCGCAATTCTCCTCTGTCACAAAAGCCTGGACCGGACAGATCGTTACGTCGGAATTGACCTGCTTCATCCGCTCCACGGCTGCCATAGCCTTGCTCTTGCCGATAGCTTCTTCTGTGGAAAGCAGCTGCCGGTTCAGATTTGTCGGTTCGAACACGTCTCCATCCACGGCGGTTATGGTACCGATGCCCAGCCTCCCCAGCAGTTCGATCACATATCCCCCGAGTCCTCCGCAGCCTACGACACAGACCTTGAAGCTTCTCAGTCTGTCGTTCTCCTCAGGACTCAACGTATTCATGTTTTTCTTATAACGGTCTTTCATTACTTCCTCGCCTTTCATATAATACCGTAGCCCCCCAGCTTCTTGAGGATCGTTTCAAATTCAGAGCTTCTCAAAACATCCAGAAAGCTTTGGATCATCCCGGTGTTCAGATATCTTTTCGGTATTGCAAAATCATATTCCTCAAAGCCGATGGGTATAAAATCCAGTCCCATGGCCTTTGCCGCCGAAAAAACGCCAATCCCCACATCGGCTGTACCACTGTCTACGGCGGCGGCAACCGCCATGTGCGTTGTCATATCACGGTCATATCCGCGGATTTCTTTCGGTTCGATCCCGTTTTTTTTCAGCAGATAATCGGTGAGGATCCTTGTGCCGGAGCCCTTCTGGCGGTTGACGAAAGTTACATCCTTTCGCGACAGGTCACGGATATCGCAGATCTCTTTTGGATTTCCCCTTGCCACCATGAATCCCTGCTCCCGTCTGACACCTTTCACCAGCTCGACCTCTTCTTTCTCCAGGTATTTTTCAATATAAGTTCTGTTATATTCACCCGTCTCTTCATCAAGGAGATGAATCGGAGCAAGATGGGCCTCTCCTCTTTTGATTGCCAGAATGCCTCCCATGCTGCCGACGTGTGCAGAAGACAGGGTTTGTCCCTTTCTTGCAAGAATACTTCCGATATAGTCCATGATCAGGTCGTGACTTCCGATGGAAACGATGGTGTTTTCGATCGTTGCCATATCATTGATCAGTTCGACGGGGGCTTCCTCTCCCGCCTCGTATCCTTCGCTGTTCTTCGGAATGACGAGGATTCCGTCTGCCTTAACCAGCGCCATCGTAACCCCGGCGCCCCGGTTCAGCGGCGTAGCAATGAGCTTGTCGCCGACCTTTCCGAGTTTGACCCTGATATATTCCCGATATTTTAAACTGGATACGATCCTTCTGGATACGATGGCTCTTGTCTGGGGCGGCCGTTCCGCTTTTTTTCTTTGAAGCGCCAGGATTACCGGACTCACAATCTCTTCAAACACCAGAAACGCCGATCCGGGATATCCCGGTACGCCGATGACCGGCGTTGATCCGATCAGCCCTAAAATGGTCGGTTTTCCCGGTTTGATTGCAATCCCGTGAAGTACCAATTCGCCAAGATCTTCGATCAACTGTGCCGTATAGTCTCTGCTCCCTGCAGAGGAACCCGCATTGACGATCACGATATGGTTTCGATTCGCCATCTCAGAAATGGCTTGCTTCAGCTTCTCATAATCATCCTCCACCGGGCTCATACGCTCAGCGCTGCCTCCCAATTCCTCCACAATGCTCTGGAAAGTCCAGGAATTGGTGTCAAAGATCTTTCCCTCAGGCAGGTTTTCGTAGCTGTCGGTGATTTCGCTGCCCGTCGGAATAATTCCCACCCGTATTTTTTCGTATACCTCTACCTCCGATATGCCGCCGCTTAAAACAGCGCCGATATCCATGGGACGGATCAAATGGTTCTCCGGCAGGATCATCTCACCTGCCACAATATCCTCCCCGATCGGCCTGATATGCTGCCAGGGCGACGCCTGGACCATGATCTTAACCTGATCTTCGCCGAGCGGAACCACATCCTCGATCATGATCATGCTGTCGTAAGGTTCCGTGATCACCTGACCCGTGTTGATATATTCAAAATCCTTACCTCTTGTCAGGATAACAGGATTTGCCTCGTTAGCGGAAAAGGTTTTGTCCGATATGACCATGATCCCATCCATAGCGGCGGCATTGTGATTCGGCGAAGACAGCCTGGCAATAACCGGAGCGGACGTTACCCTGCCTCGCGCAAGACGGATGTCAACCGATTCTGTTTTGACCTGTCTGACCGCCGGTTCCAGCCTCTCCAAATAGATCGTTACCGCCTCTTCGATGTCGGTATTGGACAGATAAATGTTTCGTTCCATCTTTTCACCTCTTTTATCGGCCGATTAAAGTGACTTCCACGCTTGTGTTTTCTTTGACCCCTTCGGATAAGGAGGATATCCTGACATATCCGTCCGCCAGCATAAGCTGACTGATGGAGCCGGACTTGGCATGGATCGGCTCCGCAATCCACTCCGTCCTGGCCGGCTTCCCGTCAGGATGGTCCTGTTCCGACTTTTTCAGGGATACGAGCTGGTAAGTCTCTCTTCCTTCGCCTGCATGAATATTTTCCGAAATCCTGGCCGTCAGCCGGATCGGCTCTTCCTCATTATGGAAGCAGTATTTCCTCATAAAGTCGTTGACGATAACGTCATAGGCGACGATGGCTGCCATGGGATGTCCCGGCAGTCCGACGACCAGTTTGTTCCGCATGGCTCCGTCAACCGAAGCCGTCTCGATAATTCCTATGATGGTGGGCTTTCCCGGCTTCATGGCAATTCCATGGGTGATAACTCCCGGCTGCCCCATAGAATCGATGATCCCGGCCGTCAGGTCCTTGTTCCCCGCTGAGCTCCCGCCGGACAGAAGCACGATATCGCTTTCCGCCAGGGCGGCTTCCAAAGCGCTTCGCAGCCGATGCTCCACATCGGGCACCTTTTCTATGAACCGGATCTCTGCACCGGTTGCCTCCGCAAAGGCGGCAATCGTGTAGGAATTGATATCCCGAACCTCTCCGGGTTTTGGGATTTCCGAGATGTCAATAATTTCATCTCCTGTTGACAGAATCGACACCTTGGGCTTTTTGAACACGGAAACACGTTCCTTACCGATGGCGGCAAGCATTCCTACATCCTTGACCGTGATCCGATGGCCCTGATCGAACAGAACTTGTCCATTCCTGAAATCGTCTCCCCGGTTCATGATTCCCGAATTAGGAGCAACCGGTCTGTATACGGCGATGGTCTTATCATCCAACTGCTCGATATATTCCACCATAACCACGGCATCCGAACCCTCCGGCAGCATGCCTCCCGTGGGCACATAAACCGCCTGGCCCGGCTCCAGTTTGATGGTGCACGCTTTTCCCATTTCAACGACGCCTGCCACATCGAGAAATACCGGAGAGCTTTCCCCCGTCCCGAAGGTGTCCTTTGCGACGACTGCATACCCGTCAACCACCGATCTGGTGAACTGGGGAATGTCCGTATCCGAGCGAATCTCTTCCGCCAGATACCGGTTGACCGCGTTACGCAGTGGAATGAACTCGGATGGCGGCTCCAATCCGTTTTCGCCGAAATAAGCCTTCAGCTTGTCCCTTACTTCGTTCACTGTGTCGACTTTTAAAAGCTTCATGCGCCAAATCTCCTGTTCTTTCGTTTCCTGATTTCATGTCAGCAGCTCTCCCTCTATGAACCGCTTTGTCCGCTCCCGATCGGGATTCTTTAAAAGCTTGCCGCCGGGACCGTGTTCCACCACTTTGCCCTGATCCATGAAAAGAACTTCCCGGCACAGCCTTCTTGCCTGCACCAGATTGTGGGTAATCAAAATCACCGTCGTTCCTTCCTCTTCGTTGATCTTTCTGAGCATTCTTTCGATTTCCGCCGTGGTCGACGGATCCACATTTGCCGTAGGCTCGTCCAATAGCAGCAGCTTCGGCCGGAAGGAAAGCGCCCTGGCAAGGGCTACCTTCTGGGTTTCTCCGCCGGAAAGCTTCCAGCTTTTCTGTCGACGGAAACCGGTCAGGCCGAGGTCCCCGGCAAGCTGTTGGATCCTTTCCTCGATGGCGGCGGGAGCCCAGCCGCGGAGCCTTAACGGATATGCGATGTTTTTTTCAACGGTGGTCCTGATCAGGTAGGGCGTTTGGAAGACCAAGGTCATATCGCCGTACGGAGGCGATTCTGTCCCCCGGGTGCCGTAAAGCAGCTTGCCGCCCGTCGGCTTTATCAAACCCGCGATCAGGTTGAGCAGCGTACTCTTTCCTGCGCCGTTCGGCCCGATGATACCGCACAGCGCGCCGTCTTCGATCAGCAGCTTTTCGATGTCGAGGACCCTGCGGCCATCATATTCCTTTGTCAGGTTTTCTATAGATAATCTCATATTATTTTTCGACCTTCCGTTGTACATTATATAAAAAAGTATTGATCAGAAACGCAAGGATCAGCAGCACGATACCCACCGCAATGGCGGTGCTGTAATCTCCCATGCTTTTAAGCTGGGCGATGTAGGTCGTCATCACTCTGGTTTTTCCTTTGATATTGCCGCCTACGATCATTACCGCGCCCACTTCGGACAAAGCTCGTCCAAGCCCTGTCACCACAGCTGCCAGGATCCCTATGCGAAGCTCGAAAATGAGCAGCTTCAGAGCCTCGAACCTGCCCGCGCCCAGCGTCATCGCAAGGGCTTTCACCTTCGGTGCCTTATCCCGTATGATGTTGTAAGTCAGTCCGGTTATGATAGGGGTGACGAGGCAGACCTGTGCGATGATCATGGCGGTCGGCGTATAAGTCAAACCCCATGAGCCGAGGGGACCCCTTCGCATAATAATCAGAAACACGACAAGTCCCGCAATGACGGGAGGCAGGCTCATTAATGTGTAAATAATCCTGAGCAGCGCATTTTTCAATGGAAAACTGTGAGTTCCGATGAGCGCGCCCATGGGTACTCCCAGAAAAGTGGAAATAACGACAGAAGATAGCGATACCATCAGAGAGAGTCCCACGATTTCGTACAATTCCGCATCCCCTGTAACAAGCAGTTCGATGGCGGCGCTAAAACCCATTGCAATTTGATCCATTTTTTGTTCCCTTCTTCGAGCCGGCGGAATGCAAAAGACAAGCTTAAAGTCTCATTGCTTAATGAATAATTTTATCATAATTTTTGTATCAGTCCAACGAAAATATGCTGCCGGAAAACCTGTAATTTCCCGGCAGCATTTTTTCACATGCAGTTATAATTCGGATTTATTCCGGACGTTCCGATGCGTTTGGCGTGAATAACGGAGCTCCGAACTGATCCTTTCCGTATTCTCCGATAAGAGCCTGGGTTTCTTCCGACAGGATCCAATCCTGGAAGGCAAGAGCACCCTCTGCGTTGATCTGGTCATTTTTTGACGGATCGACGATCATGACGCCGTACTGGTTGAACAGATCTTTATCGCCTTCGGTGACAATCTGCAGTTCGGTTCCTTCGGCCATTTTCAGCCAGGTTGCCCTGTCCGCCAGCGTGTATCCCAACATTTCGTTGGTCATCGTGATAACGTCCCCCATTCCTTTGCCGGATTCAACATACCAATCTCCGGAAGGAGTCAATGATAGTTTTTGCCAAATGGACAGCTCTTTCTTGTGGGTTCCCGATTCATCCCCCCTGGATACGAAAACGGCCTGGTCGTCGTATATTTTCTTGAACGCAGCCTGTGCATTGTCAGGGGCTGCTGTTTTAATCCCGGCTGGGTCGTCCTTCGGCCCAAGGATTACAAAGTCGTTGTACATGACGTCGTATCTGGCAGGGCTGTGTCCCGCGGCCACAAAATCTTTTTCTGCGGCAGGAGAGTGTACCAGCAGCACGTCTGCTTCGCCGTTTTCACCCATTTTCATGGCTTCTCCCGATCCGACGGCGATAACGTCCACCTCATAACCCGTTTTGTAAGTAAAGTCAGGTAAAATCACGTCAAGCAGTCCGCTGTCCTGCGTGCTTGTCGTTGTAGCGAGAATAATTTTTCCAACGATTTCGGCAGGACCTTCTTCTTCCTGCGGTGCGGGTTCTTCCCCTGCGCATCCTGCAAAGAGGGTCAGAACCATCATGAGTGCGAATAACAAGGCTAGTACTTTTTTTGATTTCAGCATTTTCTTCCTCCATTTTCTCCAACTTACTTTTCATCAAACAATAAACCCACCAATATGAAAAAAAATCCTTTGCAGAATGCAAAGGAATCTATCCATATTCAATGGGCATCTTCCTTTCCAAACACGGGAGGCATGGAGATTTCCCTCCATACCCAACGGCTGATTGCCATAGCTTTCGCCTTAGGCCAAGTCAACTCGGAAAATTATTGTTATTATTCCATTTCAGTTTAACAACGGGCTTGTTTCGTGTCAACCAGATTATTGCAAAATTTACATTTTCAAAATTATTTTAAAATTCATTTTTTTATAAGTCGTTTCCCGATGACAATTTAATGATAATTTTAAGTGCTTATTTGACAAAAATATGCTAATATATGCATAGTGATCTACGGTTCGAAGGGACCGGACATCTTGTAAAGGAAGGTGAATCTTATAGATGCCTGATAAAGCCGCGATACGACAGCGGATTTTGGAGAAAAGAGCAGCTCTTTCCCCGCAAATTCTGGACAGGGCCGGAAAAGCGGCCGCCGAAAAGCTCGCATTGATGGAGGAATACATCAACGCACAGTCCGTCATGGTTTATATGGACTTTCGGAACGAAGTGCCTACAGGACCGATCATTCAAATGATCCGCGCTTCAAAAAAACTGTTCCTTCCGTTTACGGACCAGAATTTTAATATCATACCCTATGAAATCCCCGAAGAGGGAAACCTTTTCGAATATCTGTCCGTTTCGGCTTTAGGCATCTCTGAGCCGGATCCTTCCCGGTGCAGGAAAGCGGAATCCGATTCCATCGATCTTGTGATCATTCCCGGCAGCGTTTTCGATCAGTATGAAAACCGGATCGGCTACGGAAAAGGATGCTACGACCGTTTCCTGGCTTCTGTTCCGGCAAAAACGTTCAAACTGGCTTTGGCTTACGACTTTCAGGTCCTTCCCTGCATTCCCGCAGACCCCACCGATGTAAAAATGGATAAGATCCTTACGATCGGAACGGCAAATATATGATGATTTGAAGCAGCCGCTTCGGGAGAAAAATATGGATATCTACGTTGCCCGCCAGCCGGTATTCAGCAAACAGATGAGCCTGTACGGATATGAGCTGCTCTACAGGAAAAGCTCGAATAATTATTATGAGGGGGACGATCAGGATGCAGCGACAGCCGACCTGGTCCATAATGCATTTTTGGTCATGGGGCTGCATAAGCTGACCGACGGAACGAAGGCCTTTATCAACTTCACGCAGGACTGGCTGGAAAACGAAGTCCCGAGGATATTGCCGAAGGACCAGATCGTGATCGAGATCCTGGAAGATGTGTGCGCGAACGACGCCGTGATCGCCGCATGCAGTAAACTGAAGGCCGACGGCTACACGCTCGCTCTGGATGATTTCATATTCAATCGTTCCGACCAGGACTACACCCCTTTGATCGAGCTGGCAGATATCATCAAGATCGAATTCTCTTCCGCCGATAAAAAAGCGCAGCGTAACCTATTAAGCGACTATCATAACAAAAAAATTTTTCTTGCCGAAAAGGTGGAGACGCGGGAAGAATATCGGGAAGCTGCAGAAATGGGATATGAGCTGTTTCAGGGGTATTTTTTCAGTAAGCCGGTGATGATCCGGTCAAAGGAAATCGGCACCCTGAATATCCATCTGATCCATATCATGGAGGAGCTTCAGAAAAAGGATCCGAACTTCTCCTTCATTTCCGATACGATCCAGAAGGATATGGGCCTGTCCTTCAAGCTTCTGAAGATGGCAAATTCGGTTTATTTCGGAGGAAGACAGACCATCGACGATTTAAAGCAGGCCGTCGTCCGGCTCGGAGTCCGGGAAATGAAGCGGTGGGTCTCCATCATGCTTCTCAGAGAATTTGAAAATCCCGAGAACAGCGAACTGATCAAGGTTTGTCTGCTGCGGGGAAGAGTTCTTGCCCTGACAGCACTTGAGCTCCATCAGGCCGTTTCTGAAACGGATTTTTTCCTTACCGGTCTTCTCTCCTCCATCGACGTCATCGTAAATGAAAATATGGCGACCATTCTGCAGTCTCTTGCGATTTCCGACGAAGTGAAAAATGCGCTGCTTGGCGAGGATGGCCGCCTGAAGGAATGTCTTGACTGTGTTCTCTTGTATGAACGTTCCGAATTTGACGATGCGCGGACAAAGCTGGCCGACATCGGCCTGACTTTGGAGCGTTTCATGGATCTTTATCTGGATGCGCTCTCCTGGCTGAAAACCACGAACGAATGAACCGGTAAAGACTTCTTATACTTAGTAATCCGCCAGCAGCTCCAGAAGATTGCCAAAGACGCCCCAGAATATGACTCCGATGACGAAGATCCAGGCGATCGTTCCCAGTACCGTCATTCTCGCCGCAGAGGCGGCCGCTTCTGCATCCCTGACTTTTTCCCTGAAATAAGCGGCAACGCCGAACAGGGGAACGGCGAAAGAGAGCAGTTTTTCTCTTGCGCTCAGCCTTTCTGTGAATTTTTCTCTTACTATCCCTCCGTACATTTCCTTATATAAGAAGTAAGAGATGGGTCCGGAAATGAGTCCCAGCGTCCCGCCAACTATAGCGCCCATGCCGCTTGTAAACGCAGTCAGGATGGCAATCCCCACCGGCAACAGAGCGATCAGGGCGAATCCGCGGTTGCCCACCGGAATTTTATACGGACGCTCCAGATCGGGAAGTTTGATGCGAAGCTTCAGTGCAGCAAGAAACATCAGAATCAGACAGAACATATAAAGAAAGATGTCTACCGTCAGCAGCCCCTCAAAGGAACCGATGATGGTCAGAACGGCTGTGATAACCGCCATCGTACAGATGGAAATATGGGGCGTGCCCAGCTTGGGATGGATCCTGACAAAGAATTTCGGAAACAGGCGATCCTCTGCCATAACGAAAGGCACCCGGCTCGACGAAGCTAAATAGTCGCTGTAGATCGCAAAATTTGATACCACAGCCCCAATGACGAAAAGCACCATAAGCGGCGTGCCTCCGACAAGCCCTCCTATTTCGACGAAGGAAAGCCCCTCGTCCGCCGACCATTCCTCCCATCTTCCAACCGCTGCGAGACCCGCAATAGTCGGCAGAATATACATCAGCGTTACCAGGGGCATGACGATCTTCATCCCTTTGGGAATCACACTTTCTGCATCCTTGATCTCCTCGCTCATGGTGGAGATGGCCTCATAGCCGGAATACATCCAGATTCCGATGGACAGCGCAAGTCCGAAGCTGCCTGCGGTGCCCGCTTCGGAATTGTAGAAAGGCATAACCGGATTATGCTGCCATTGGGCGAAGCCCATGACCGTCAGGACGATAAAAGGAATCATAATGATAATCGCCATAACCACGGTGCTGTTTCCGATGACGTCGATCCCCTTGATATTGATATAAGCAAACAGGAATGCCAGTCCGATGACCAGAAGCGTCCTTGCCGGGAACGACATGTCGATAAACGCTTCGATATAGGAGACGGCCAGCACAAGATACAGGGCGGTATCCACAAAGCCCATGATCGTATACCACCATCCGCAATTATAACCCCAGAATTCCCCGAATACGTTTCGAACCCAGACATAGATGCCGCCTTCTTTCGGGAAAACAGAGCTTAATTCCGCCGAAATCAGACCGAAAGGCCCTCCCCAGAATATGGGGATCAGAATCAGCAGCAGGATCGCCATGCCGGGACCGGCTTCGGATACCATGCCTTCCAGTCCGTAGGCGCCCGACGATATGTAGCAATACATCAACAGCACGACCGTGATCATCTTCAATGCAGACTGTTTGAGATTCCGCTCATGCCTGTCAGTTCCGAATAAGGCATCCGCCTTATCCGGGCCCATTTTTGATACATCCACCTTACTCCGACCTCCTTTTCAACCAAATTCATACAGAGATGCTAGCTTCTCTGCAGCAGCTTAAGAATTTCTTCCTTATCCCTGCTATTTTTGTATTCAGAGGGATACTCCAAAATTCCAAAGGGGAAATCCGCTTCTTCCATAATTTTCAGATAGGGACGCGGATCAAAACATTCCGGCGTAAACACTCCTTTGCCGGACCAGACGCCCTTTGCCGCGAGTTCGATGCCGATGGCAGCGCCAAATCCGGTTTGTGAAACGATGGCGGAAGTCCCGAACCGTTTCATGGATTCCTGCTGATCCGTAGTCTGATACAGAAAGAGCTTTCTGTGCTTGCCGTCCTTGATTCCCTCGCAGAGGATTCCGCCGCAGGTCTTTCCGAAAAATTTGTCCGCTATGGCGGATGGCTGCGGAGCAAGCTTTGCCACAAGATCCCTCGGAACGATCGAAACGCCTTCGATCTTGACCGGCTCCAGGCTCCTCAGTCCCAAAGCGTCCACCGCTCTCAGCGCGCCGACCAGCGTGTCTTCAAGCCCGATTTTGTAGGAAACCCGTTTGAGTCCGTACTTTTCAAGATACCGCGGCATAAAGCAGGTCTCTTCATGTTCGATCTGATACAGCTTCACCGGTCCGATCCCGTCGGGAAATTCAAAGACCTCTTCCCCCGCAAGCGGTCTGTCGCAGACATAGCCTTTGTCTTTGTACCATGTGACATTTGGATTCATGCATTCATCCAGCACCGTCCAGACATTGAAGGGGAAAACAACATCGTCCCCGCTGCTGCAGGGATCCGCCATGTTGGACCCGTCTTTGACGTCGATGGTATGAAGCTCGTCAAATAAATACTCCGCCGCAAATCTGGCAAAGACGTCGACTACCCCCGGTTCAACACCCAGGCCGATGATGGCCAGCAAACCTTTACTTTCCCATTTGTCGTGGGCGGCGAAATTATGATCGGCCATGAAAATGTGAAAGCAGTCTTTTCCTATGCCGTAGCAATCCGGCGCCGGCTTTGGCTCGGACCAGGTCCCCATATTGAAGTATCCTGCCCCCGCCTCGAAAGCCGCGTCAAAGATTCCGTCGGTCATATAGGGCGGCGCAGCGTCCATGACATAATCGCAGTCATGCTTTTGGATGACTTCCATGATATTCTTCTGGTCGGACGCGTCGATCCTTTCCGGCACAAACCGGACGTTTCCGAGCTCATTGGCGATCCTCTGCGCCCGCTCCCGGTCATAATCTCCCAGAACGACCTTTTCCAGCCATTGGCCCTTCGGATCCCTTTCGTAAAGGATTTTGGCTATGGATTCGCCGACGCCTCCACAGCCTGCAAGCAACAGCCTCATAAATAGTCCTCCCATCTCGGTAATTCTGCTGATCGCCCAAAAAAACAGCCGTGGGCGATAAGCGTTTTCTCAGTTTCATGATACGCTTACCCCACGACGCATTCAATTGATGATATTATCATTTTTCACAGACTCCCGTCGAAAAATCGTCAGGTCGAAAGCTCCTCTTCGATGTAGTATTCCGTCAGGAGCTTCTCAAGACCTCCTGTAAGATCTCCGATTTCCATATCCCGGAAGCTGCTCCCCAGCTTTTCGTGGTGCTCTCTGTATTTTTTTCTGTGCTCCGACGGCGTGCATCGATACCATTTCTTAAAGCTTTTATAGAAATATTTCGGATCGGAAAAACCGCACCGCTCCGAGACGTCCTGCATGCTCAGATCGGTGGTCAGCAGCAGCCGTTCCGCCATTTCGGCCCTCCTGGAATTGATGAATTCTGTGAAATTCATTTCGGTGATCCGTTTCCAGAACTGGGATACATAGTTTTTCCCCATGTATTCCTCTTTTGCCAGATCCTCCATGGTTATTTTTTCTGCGTAATTCTCTTCCAAATAGCGGACGATATCGTGATATTTGTGAAGCTGCTCTCTGGGGATATTTCTGTCGTTGTAATAATGGGCGATATCAAAGCGGTAAATCAGCAGATCGACGATTTTCCGGATCATCCGGTTAACGGTATCAGCGCAGCCATCCCTTTTTCTTCCCAGCTCCAGCATTAATACAAGGAAAAGCTTCTTCAGTCTGAAGCTGTCCTGTATCTGCTGGTTTCCCGGATTGAAGGTCTCCCACGAAAAATAGATATAACCGATATTTTCATAATATTGTTCGAAAGACCGTAGATCGATATAGAGGGATATGACCGTATTATCGCCGTCCCCGTGGATATGGTGGATCTCGCCCTGATTGATCAGAACGAATTCTCCCGCTTCCACGGCAAAGTTTTCAAAGCTTGTAATCAGATTGATCCTGCCGCGCAGGACGAATACGACCTCCAAAATCTGATCGTGCCAGTGCGGCGGATAATCACGGATTTCGGATGCGCGGATCCCTACCGGCGTGCCCTCGACGAAGGCGACCTCTTCACAGTACATGGCGTTGCTCCTCGGTATTATTGATTCATATATTATAACATATTTACTCAATATGTTTCTAATGTAGACTCCCATTCCGAGGGCGATCCAAGCATGCCCGCCCGGATCGCTTCCAATCCAAATTTCAATCCACGCACCCGCACGGGGTGCGACCTTCCCTTCTTTTGTTCGTGTTTTTCGTAAACTTGTTTCAATCCACGCACCCGCACGGGGTGCGACCCGCTTGTGGGATTGGTTTTCTCCCGTAGTCTGCGTTTCAATCCACGCACCCGCACGGGGTGCGACCCGGCGACGTCATGGTCAACGGCCAGCCGATCAAGTTTCAATCCACGCACCCGCACGGGGTGCGACGTACTCGATGACGAGAAAAGGGCACTGATCTGGAGTTTCAATCCACGCACCCGCACGGGGTGCGACAGCGTGTCGGGCTCAGTCTTGCAAAAGGACTTGCGTTTCAATCCACGCACCCGTGTTTTTGGTACAATGAAAACCGAGCGTTCCGGAACTTAAAAAACCCAGCATAAAATGGGAAACTCCATTGCGAGCACCCCTAAAAAATAATACCCTTTAAGTTG
>Ga0116191_1000946_pt1 | contig 24343 bp, 23 predicted proteins | sample AD_UKC111_MetaG_FD_89897 | JGI IMG/M metagenome (GOLD analysis project Ga0116191, IMG submission 89897) | Active sludge microbial communities of municipal wastewater-treating anaerobic digesters from Hong Kong - AD_UKC111_MetaG | ecosystem: Engineered > Bioreactor > Anaerobic > Digestate... | reverse complement strand
CCCTAAGTCTAAAACCTTTGTTCCTGGAAGGTCATTGCAGTCATGTTGGTGTGATACCATGATTATACCGCGGCCGGGTCTCTGCCTGACCCAGTGGTATAAAAAATCCCTCACCGCACTGCCTGACTTATCATCAAGTGACGCTGCGGGCTCGTCAAGGAGCAAAATGTCCGGGTTTAACAAAACCGACCGCAGCAGTGCGACTCGCGCGGCTTCCCCGCCGGAAAGCGTACGCGCTTCCTGTCCCAGTATCTCCCGGCTTAACAATAACTCCAGCAGGCCTTTTTCCGCCTCTGACAGGTTGAATGCTTCCTTTCTAATTTTCAAACTAAAGGGCCGGCGCAAGTTATCCAATACTGTGCCGTTAAAGACTGCGGGTTTCTGGGAGTTGCAACTGATCATTGCACGCCATAACTGTACCGGTATAGTGAGCCAGTTTTCGCCTTTAAAAAAGACCTGCCCGCTGTCACACTCCTGCAGCCGCGCCAGAATTTTCAAAAGAGTTGTTTTCCCCGCACCGGAAGGTCCTTTGATCAGCAGCACGCCGCCTTCTGCCAGGCTGGCGGAAACTGTTACCCGGCGGCCTGCCGCTCCTAAATGATAACTAATATTTTCAAAATAAAAGAAATCAGCCAAAATCCTTCCCTCCGGCCAAAAACAGGTAACTCTAGTTTCCCCACTTTAATAAAATAGAAGCGGCAGACATAGATCTCCTGCCGCTCGCAACGGAGTTCCGACCTAGTTAAAAATCGTTCAGTATGGGGTATGTTTTTTTGGCAATCATATGTATAGCCCGCACGAAACGGACTGTACCGGTTTTTGCCCTCATGACCACCGAGTGGGTTTCAGCTCTTTCACCGCCGTAAAAGCGGACTCCCCTCAAAAGCTCACCGTCTGTCACACCTGTGGCGGCAAATATGGCGTCGTCGCCGCTGACCAGGTCGTCCATTTTCAGGATGCGCCGCGGGTCTGATAAACCCATCTGCACGCACCTGTTGTACTCATCTTCGTCTTCCGGCACCAGGCGGGCCTGCATTTCACCGCCCAAACATTTAAGCGCGGCGGCAGCAATAACACCTTCAGGGGCGCCCCCAATGCCCGCGCAAATGTCAATCCCGGTGTCGTCAAAGGCTGTGGAAATGGCTGAGCTGACATCACCGTCACCAATCAACCTTACCCTTGCCCCTGTTTGGCGGACTGCTTCTATTAGTTTGGCGTGACGGGGGCGTTCCAAAATCATCACAACACATTCTTTTACCCTTTTATTATTAGCTTTAGCTACTATTTCAAGGGTCTCTTCTATTGGCGCGTCCAGATGCACCAGGCCGGCCGCCCTGGGACCCACCGCCAGTTTCTCCATGTACATATCCGGGGCATGCAGCAGGTTGCCCCTGTCAGCAATCGCTATCACCGACATGGCATTAGGAAGGCCCTTGGCGAGTATATTGGTCCCCTCCAGCGGGTCCACAGCCACATCTACTTCAGGTGATGCAGCGCTGCCCACTTTTTCGCCTATGTACAGCATGGGCGCCTCATCCATTTCCCCTTCTCCGATTACTACCGTGCCATTTATGGTAACTGAATCAAACATCCTGCGCATAGCGTTGGTAGCTGCTTCATCAGCTTCGTTTTTGCGGCCGCGTCCCATCCACTGTGCTGAAGCCAGTGCAGCAACCTCGGTCACCCTTACCAGTTCCATAGCCAGTTCTCTGTCCATATACAAACTCTCCCTGCAATTAATTGAGGCGAAACAGTTAGGGATCGAAAAAGCAGCTTTTATTATTAATATATACCTTTATCAATTAATTGACCAGTACATGGTATTAGGGGGGTGTTTCCTGAAAAGGATACTTTATTAAACGTATTTGCCCGCGTTTATTTTATGAAGAAGAGGGGTAATTTAAATAAAAAATCACAGGAGGGCAATTCTTGGCAGAAAACACTGGCATACAAAAATCCCAGGGCAGCTTCTGGCTTTCTGTGGCCGCTTTGGCTGGTGTACCCTTTATCATGGTCCTGGGCAACTCCATGCTGATACCCGTTCTGCAGGATATTAAAACATCGCTCAGCCTGAGTACCGTGCAGGTTAGTTTGATTATAACTTTGTTTTCACTGCCGGCGGGGTTGATTATCCCGGTGGCGGGGTTTTTGTCTGACCGCTTCGGCAGAAAACCGGTGATTATACCCGCGCTGATTATTTACGGCTTGGGCGGCGTTATTGCCGCCATAGCGTCTGTTTTTTTTAAACAGAATGCATTTTTCCTGATCCTGGCCGGCAGGGTGCTGCAGGGAATTGGTGCGGCGGGAACAGCGCCTATTGCCATGGCTTTGTGCGGCGACCTGTTTAAGGGGGAGGACCGCAGCCGCTCGCTCGGTTCTATTGAAGCCTCCAATGGCCTGGGCAAGGTAGTCAGTCCAATCCTGGGCTCAGCTATAGGTCTGATCACCTGGTACGCTGTCTTTATTTTTTTCCCTTTTATAGTGATCCCAGTGGTCTTGGGCATGTGGTTTCTAGTTAAAGAACCACCTAAACAAGCCAGCCAAAAATTATCTCAGTATTTAAAATCATTTGCCAAAGTATTTAAAGAAAAAAAAGGGCTGCTCCTCTCTTCTTACTTTTCCGGCGCTATTGCACTGATGGTCCTTTTCGGCGTGCTGTTTTATCTCTCAGAATATCTCGAACAGCAGTATGGGCTGGATGGTGTGCCTAAGGGCCTGGTTTTAGCCATACCTGTTTTATTTATGAGCGCCACTTCCTTTATTACCGGGTTTGTCATTAAAAAGGAAAAGAAGATCATGCAGGTACTGGTAATAACCGGTCTTGTTATTATGGCGGCGGCGCTGGCTTTTTTACCGCTGTCAAAAGGAGTGGTCATCTACTTTGCCGCGGTTTCCATCATTGGCATCGGGACGGGACTGGTACTCCCCTGTTTGAATACGCTGATCACCAGCGCGGCTACGATAGAAGAACGCGGCCTGGTTACTTCCCTATACGGGAGTGTCAGGTTTTTTGGTGTTGCCTTCGGGCCTCCCCTGTATGGCTATTTGCTGGCCAGGGATACCGGCCTCATGTTCTGGAGTTCCGCCGGGCTGGCCTTAGCCGGGGCGGCAGTATTTTATTTGCTGGCCGGGATGCGCGGCAGCGCCAAAAAAAATCCGGGTACTTTTATTTTCAGGCCTGTGCCCGCTAAAAAACCCGGAGATAAATAGTTTTAAAATGAAACAAATTGACAGGATTAACAGGATTAAAAATAATGATTTACAGGATTTTTAAAATATATAAGGGATTTTTAATTATTATGTTTATTCTTCAATCTATTAAGAACCCTTACGGTGTCCTGCAAAAACTTTTACAGATATGATTTTATAAAAAAGTGATTTATTTATAATCCCTGTTAATCCCATAAAATCCTGTAAATCCTGTCTTGTTGTTTTATTTTTTGATTTTTTAAGGCAAAGCCCTGATTTTTTCTTTTTGTTCGCGCAGCAGCTGCTCATACTGATTGTTAATGCCGCTGACAGCTCTCATCCACTCCTCCCTGAAACCAGGCTGCTTTTCCGGGTCTGCCTTTATTTTTTGGCCGGTCCTTTGTTCCAGTTTTTTTAAGGAGGCGCTCATTTTGGCCGCATACCTTTCTTTGAATTGGCCAAAGGCTTGTTCCATGGTCCTTTCATAGTACTGAAACAAGTGTTCAAGCTGGCCAAAGGTCTCTTTCAAGGCATTTTTATTCTTTTTAATGAGCAGCAGGCCTTCCATAGCCTTTTTATTTGCCTCCATGGTATCCTTGTCTCCCGGCATTTGGAGATTGTTTAGAAAGGTTTCCTGTACTCCTTCAATGATGTATTTCCTCAAGTCCCCGGCCTGTTTTTCCACTTCAGATAAAATATCAAATTCTTTTTCTCTTAAAAATTTTGCTGCCAGGGCTTGCCCCTGAGGAATCAGCTCCATCCTTTCAATTTCAGATTGCGGCACTTCTTTCCTTTGCTTAAAACGTTCCATGGCCATTTCATAGGCGGATTTTATCCTGTCCAGGCTAAACACCTCCGGTTAGTTTTATTTTATAATCAGGCGGCGCAGCAAAAATACCGGCAGCGGTATGAGTACGACTGCGGCCACTAAAATCCATACCAGGTCTTCGATTAAATAGATGTCCACCGTACCGGTGACAAGGCCGCGTGTGAGGTTAACCATATGATAAAGCGGGCTGAGCCAGGCGATCTTTTGAACTATCGCAGGCATACCGGTCAATGGAAAAAAAACACCTGACAAGAGAAAAAGGGGTGTCATTATTAATGAAAAAAAATAGTTGAAGCTGTCTATGTTGGGAACCAAACCAGTCCAGGTGGCGGAAACCGCCGCAAATAGGAGGCCCGACAGGGCCAGGACCAGTGGGACCATAAGAGCCCAGGGTGAAGAAACCAACCCTATGGCAGCTATAACCAGTAGAATGACAGAGCCATACAGGACTGATTTGAAAGCGCCAAAGAGCATATCTCCCATAACCACGTCATCCACTCCGGCGGGAGTGGCCACAATGGCCTGGTAAGCTTTCTGAAATTCCATTTTGATATAAATACTGTAAGTGCACTCGTAAGCAGTTGCAAACATGGCAGAAGATGCGATAAGCCCGGGCGCCAGGTATTTTACGTAAGAAACCCCTTCCATGGGCTGCACGTAGGAGCCCAGGCCAAACCCGAAGGCTGCCAGGTAAAAAAGAGGTTCAAAGAAATTAAACGACAGGCTTACCTTCCATGTCCTGCTGTATACCAGCAGGTTTCTCCTGAAAACCTGCCAGACCAGGGGTGATAAATCGGGCCTGTACACGTTTATTCCGCCAGCCCCTTTCCGGTAAGCTTCAAAAACACATCTTCCAGGTTGGCGTGACGCAGCATTTGATGAGAAAAGCCATCTGAAAACGGCCGTAGTTTGTCAATAAGAGTCTGACTGTCTGCGGGGTAAACAAAAAGCATATCACCTATTATTTTATATCCTTTGATTTCATGCTGCCCAACTTTAAGAATTTCACCCGCTATTTCCGCGCCTCGCCCTATTTCCAACACATCATTTCCGATGTGTTTGTGTACAAGCTCTTGAGGCCGCCCTTCCTCTAAAATCACTCCCTCATCAATTACCACCAGGCGGTCGCAAAGGTGTTCGGCTTCATCCATGTAGTGGGTGGTTAAAAGCAGGGTGACTCCCTGCTCTTTCAGCCGCCTTAATCTCTGCCAGACCAGGTGCCTGGCCTGCGGGTCAAGGCCGGTGGTCGGCTCGTCCAGGATCATTATTTGCGGGGAATTAATCAGCGCCCTGGCTATGGTCAGCCTTCTTTTCATGCCTCCCGAAAGCTTATCTACCTTTTCATTTTTATATTCCAGCAGCTCAAAAAACTCCAACATTTCTTCGGATTTTTCCCGCACCGTCCGTGCCGGGATCTTAAAAAAACTGCCGTACACAAGCAGGTTTTCAATTACGGTCAGTTCGGTGTCAAGGTTGTTCTCCTGGGGGACCACACCCAATCCTTCTTTAATACTCCTTTGTTTTTCCCTGACGTCCATACCTAAAACATACAGGTCTCCCTGGGTGACGGGAGAAAAGCAATAAATCATTTTGGCTATTGAAGATTTCCCGGCGCCGTTTGGCCCCAAAATCCCAAAGCATTCTCTCTCCTTGACACTAAAATTTATCCCTTTTACTACTGCCTTGCCGTTATATTTTTTTACCAGGTTTTTTGCGGTAACAACTGGTTCCAAGCAAAGACCCCCGCGTGACTTTTGATTAACATTTTCATTATATCTTTAGCGGGGACATCTGGTCAAATATCTATAAAAACCCTTTTAAAGCACTGATCATTTGACCTGTCAGCGAAGGATTGAGGCATGCCCGCGTCGAAAATAATGACCAAAAGAACCAGAAAGGAGGTCTGCCAGATTGAATCTTTTTGAGATACACCTTAATAACAACCAGTGCTTGGATGGTATTGCCTTAAAATTTCAGGAGCAGGAAGTTACTTATGCCGAGCTGGAGCGAAATGTTGAAGGTTATGCCAGGTATCTTTCACAACTAGGGCTGAAGGCCGGAGAACGGGCAGCTATCGCTCTTTCCAACTGCCCTGAGTTTATCTATTCTTATCTTGGCATTTTACGCGCCGGTGGTATTGCAGTACCTTTAAATCTTCTGCAAACACCAAGGGAACTGGCTTTTATGATCCATGACTCCGGCTCCAGCTTTCTCCTGTCCAATAAATTGATTGGACGCGCTTTTAGCCAGCTGCCGGAGCAAACTTTTACCACGGTCACTCTAGACGAAGCGTGCCGGGAGGCAATAAGCGCGGCCCAGCCGGTGGATTTCCCCAAGGTCGACAGCAGCGACGTATGTACGTTTCTGTACACGACCGGCACCACTGGCAAGCCCAAGGCAGTTATGCTTACTCATAACAACTTGATCGCCAATGTCATTGCTATGGATGAAATTTCCGGCTTTGGGGCGGCGGATAATTTCCTGGCCCTCCTGCCCATGTTCCACAGTTTTGGCTGGGCGACAAGTGTCCTGCTGCCTTTATACCTGGGATGCACCATCACCATCCTGGATAATTTCAGGCCTAAAGAAATACTGCAGGTATTATTCGAGAAAGGGGTAACCGTATTCTGCGGTGTACCGAGCATGTTTTCGGTGCTCATAAAACTGCGCAGCCAGGTTTCTTTCCCCAGGCTCAGGTATGCCTTCTCCGGCGGCGACTCCATCAGTGCTGAAAACCTAATTGAATTTGAGAATAAATTTAATACACCCATTATTGAAGGATACGGCCTCTCTGAGGCCTCACCGCTGGTTTCTTTAAACCCAATAAACGGGGTCCGCAAAATCAAGTCTGTTGGAGTGCCCCTGCCTGGTGTTGAGGTCAAGGTGGTAAATGATGAAGGCAGCGAACAGCCTGCCGGCGAAATAGGCGAGCTTATCACCAGAGGACCAAACATTATGAAAGGGTATTATAACAGGGAGGAAGAAACCAGGTCGGCCCTCAGGGACAACTGGCTTTACACCGGCGACCTGGCCTATAAAGATAAGGACAGCTACATTTTTATAGTAGGCCGCAAGAAAGAGCTGATTATAACCTCGGGGTTCAATGTTTATCCCAGGGAAATTGAAGAAACCCTGGAAGAGCACCCGGCAGTGAAGGAAGCTGCTGTGATTGGCATCCCCCACCCGGTTAAGGGGCAGGATATTAAGGCCTACATCATTCTTGAAGAGGGCTGCTCAGCTGATAAACAGGAACTTTTTCATTTTTTGAGAGATCGCCTGGCTTTGTATAAGATACCGGAAGTATACGAATTCAGGAATGAATTGCCCAGAGCCGCCAACGGCAAGATTCTTAAGCGCCTGCTGGATTAGAGAGGCTGCTTAAGGCCGATAATTTTTAGTGAAACGCGGGTGAAAACGGTTTCTGTGAAATTTAAAGGTACAGGTGAAGATAGTGAGAAGATTCGCGCTGATCGCTCTGATTTTATTGATTTTAACTTTGTCTGCGGGGTGTGCCGCGCAGTCTGGAAACCAGGCGCCGGAACCAAATAAACCTGGTGTCGCGGAGAATGGCGCCAAAAGGTTTCAGATTATTCAGGAAGAGGGAGAAACAAAAAATATCGGTGGTTTTACGGTGATCAAAGACACCCAAACCGGCAGGGAATATCTGGTGATAACCAGTCTGAACGGTTCAGTCACCGCTATTGATATAAAGTAAAAATACTAATATTCTTGATCACACCGGCGGTAAAAAGCATAGCTTTTTACCGCCTTAGACTGTCTACAACTTGTTACTAGACGCGGAGCAGAGGAGCCAAGCAGGTTTCAACACCATGGACGACTCTGGTTACAACTTATGCTGTGTATTAAACCTTACGCGCTATTTCCTCCCGCGGCATTTCCTGAGTATCGTGCGGCGGCATATTTTCCTTCACGTGGCCGGCATGACTTCCTTTAATCCCGCCAAAATTAAACCCGGGCAGTTTTCCCCGCGGTGTGTAATAGGTGTGCAGCAGTTTCCTTGATATATTGCTGAGGGGGCGCCCCAGGAATTCTTCATAGATTTTCTTGACAGCCGGGTTTTCATGGGCGCGCCTCAATTCTTTTGAATAATCTATGCGGTCCAGGGCGTCAGCCCGGTTGTGCCTGTAGTCCAGCGATATCTCTTTATGCTCCCTGGTCCCGAATATAGGCTGGCCGCCGCCGCCCACACAACCGCCGGGGCAGGCCATAATCTCCACATAATCGAATTGTTCACCGGCTTTCAGCCGGTCCATCAGCACCCTGGCGTTGCCTGTCCCGTGCGCTATGGCCACCTTGATCCGCCGGCCCTTCAGCTCTACCCACACTTCCTTCAAGCCGCTGAAGCCGCGCAGCTCTTCGTAGTCCACCAAGTCCATTTCTTGTCCTGAGGTTAAATAATAAGCCGTCCTCACCGCCGCCTCAATAACCCCTCCCGTTGAGCCAAAAATCGCCCCCGCGCCGCTGGCAATTCCCATCGGTGTGTCATAGTCCTCATGAGGCAGGTCATGAAAATTTATACCTGACTGCCTGATCATTCTGGCCAGTTCTCTGGTGGTGAGGACCCAGTCCACATCTTTAAACTCACCAGTGCCCATTTCCGGGCGGCTGGCCTCGAATTTTTTTGCCGTGCAGGGCATAATTGCCACTACCACTATCTTTTTGGGGTCAATCCCCTCTTTTTCAGCAAAATAGGTTTTGGTGAGGGCGCCGAACATTTCATGAGGCGACTTGCAGGTTGAGAGATTTTCAAGGAACTCCGGGTAAAAATGTTCGGCAAACTTGACCCAGCCAGGGCTGCATGAAGAAAGCAGAGGCAGCTTGCCTCGCCCTTCCAGCCTTTCCAGCAGTTCATTAGCTTCTTCCATAATGGTCAGGTCGGCGGTAAAATCCGTCGCGAAAACTTTGTCAAAGCCCAGGCGGCGCAATGCCGCCACCAGTTTTCCGGTTACTACCGTTCCCACAGGGTAACCGAAAACCTCGCCCAGGGTTACCTGGATGGAAGGGGCGGACTGCACCACCACGTATTTATCAGGGTCCTCCAGAGCCTCCCAAACCGACTCGATACATTCTTTCTCGGTCAGGGATGCTGTGGGACAGGCGATTACACACTGGCCGCAGGTGATACAGGCAACCTGTGACAGGTCCTGCATGAAGGCGGGAGCAATTACCGTGTCATAACCCCGGTTTAAAGCTGAATAAACATTTACCTCCTGCACCTTGCTGCAGATTGCCTCACAGCGGCGGCACTTGATGCATTTATTGTAGTCACGCACGATAAAAGAGTTTTCGTTTTGGACCTGCAGAGCCTTCATCTCACCTGTAAATTTAATGTTCCTTATGCCTAAATTGTCCGCGATATTTTGCAGTTCGCAGTTTAGGTTTCTGATACAGGTGGTGCACTCCCGGTGGTGGTCCGAGAGAAGCAGTTCCACCATTGTCCGCCTGACCCGGCGCACCCGCGGAGAGGAGGCGTGCACCACCAGCCCGTCGGTGGCTGGGTAAACGCAGGAAGCCTGGAGCACCCTGGCGCCATTTATCTCAACTTCAACCAAACAAACCCGGCAGGAGCCGATCTCGTTGATATGACGGAGATAACACAGGCTGGGGATTTCTATACCGGCCAGCCGGGCGGCTTCCAGCACACTCATGCCCTTGTCGGCTTCAATCTCCCTGCCGTCGATGGTAAGCTTGATTTTTTCTACCTTTTTTTCCGGGTTGTCATAAAGCTGCCCTGTTTTCTGGACTAACGGTCCCGGGGCGAATTCCCTGGTTTCCATTAATTATCTCCTCCTTACGGGGACCTCTGGTAATGGCCTTTTTGGGGCATTTTGCCGCGCAGGCCGCGCACCTGGAGCACTTGTCAGGGTCGATCCGGTATGCCTCTCCCGGCTTGCCGGTGATTGCCCCTGCCGCGCAGTCTTTAGCGCAGATGCCGCAGGCCGCGCATTTTTCTTCATCCACTACAAAATTAAGCAGTTCTTTACAAACTCCCGCTGGGCAGTTTTTATCTTTGATGTGAGCGAGGTATTCATCTTTAAAGTAACGCATAGTGGAAATGACAGGATTGGGGGCCGTCTGGCCAAGACCGCACAGGGAAGCGTCACGAATATCGAAGGACAGTTCTTCCAGCAGCTCAAGGTCTTCAATTTCACCATTTCCCTCGGTAATTCTCTTAAGTGTTTCCAGCAGCCTTTTAGTACCCACACGGCAGGGAGTACAGCGGCCGCATGATTCATCCTGGGTAAACTCCAGGTAAAACCTGGCTATATCAACCATGCAGTTGTCCTCATTCATGACAATCATGCCGCCGGAGCCCATCATTGAGCCAATTTCTTTTAGAGATTCATAGTCGATAGGCATGTCCAGGTACTTTTCGGGAATACAGCCCCCCGATGGGCCGCCTGTCTGTACCGCTTTAAATTTCTTTCCGCCGGGAATACCTCCGCCAATATCAAAGATAATGGTCCGCAGGGTGGTTCCCATCGGCACCTCGATCAGCCCGGTGTTGTTAATTTTTCCAGCCAGGGAAAACACCTTGGAACCCTTGCTGCCGGCGGTCCCCTGCCCCTGGTACCACTCCCAGCCGTTTCTCAGGATTGCAGGTATGTTGGCGTAAGTTTCAACATTATTAATTAACGTCGGCTTGCCCCAAAGCCCTTCCTGGGCCGGGTAAGGCGGCCGGGGACGCGGTTCGCCGCGCTGGCCCATTACTGAGTGGATCAGCGCTGTTTCCTCACCGCAGACAAAAGCCCCGGCGCCAAACCTGAGTCCCAGGTCAAAGTCGAATGAGGACCCGAAAAGATTCTTACCCAGCAGTCCTTTCTCCCGTGCCTGCTCAATGGCGATTTCCAACCTTTTCACAGCGATAGGATACTCAGCCCGCACATAAATGTAGCCCTGGCTGGCTCCGATACAATAGCCTGCCACGGCCATGGCCTCTATAACACTGTGCGGGTCGCCTTCAAGGATGCTGCGGTCCATAAAGGCGCCCGGGTCGCCTTCATCAGCGTTGCAAAGGACGTACTTGGGCCTGACATCCTGGGCTGCCGCCATTTCCCACTTTCTGCCGGTCGGAAAACCCGCGCCGCCCCTGCCCCTGAGGCCTGACCTTTTGATAGCTTCTATTACCTCCCGCGGGTTGTTTTTTTGAATCACTTCCGCCAGGGCCATATAGCCGTCCCTGGCAATGTACTCTCCTATTTCCTCCGGGTTAATGACACCGCAGTTGTGAAGCACGATCCGCGTTTGCGCCTGAAAAAAGTGTATATCCTCCATGCGTTGAGCCACCTGGTTATCAACATTCCTGTATAACAGCCTTTCAACAACCTGCCCGCCCATTAAATGTGTCTCCACAATTTCCTTCGCGTCCTCAGGCTTGACATTACAGTAAAAAACTTCACCGGGGTGGACCATTACAATAGGGCCGTTTTGACAAAAACCAAAACAACCGGTTTTGAACACTTTTACATTTTCTTTAAGGCCGTGTCTTTCAATTTCCAATTGCAGGCCATTTCTCAGATCCTGGCTTGCCGCCGAGGTACAGGCTGTGCCTGAGCACACCATCACCTGTGTTGAGCCAAGCCCGTTGCGGTGCCCCAGCCGCTGCTTGATTAAAGGCAGGTATTCCTCTTTTACCGCCTTGAGATCTTCAATGCTTTGTACCTTCAATTTTTTCACCTTTCCGGTATGCTTGAATTATTTTTGTGATCTCCCCGGCGCTGGCCTTTCCATGCACATCACCATCAACCACGAGTACCGGCGCCAGCCCGCAGGCTCCGATGCACCGCGTGCTTTTTAAAGTAAATAGTCGATCCTTTGTGGTTTCCCCCTCATCCACCTTAAGCAGATCTTTTAAGGAGTCCATCAGTTCCTGAGCTCCCTTTACATAACAGGCTGTACCCAAACAAAGGTCAAAAGTGTGTTTGCCTTTGGGCTCAGTATAAAAAAGTGAATAAAAGGTTACAACTCCGTTGATTTCACTGACAGGGTTCTCAGTTTTTTCAGCAATATAGGACTGGACTTCTTCAGAAAGGCAGCCGAATATATCCTGGGCTTTTTGCAGGATATTGATCAACTGCCCGGGCTCTTTGGAATAAAGCCTGATCACCTGGTCCAACTCTTTGTACTTATTAATTTTTTCGTTTTCTTCAACAGGTTTAACTTTCTCAGCAGCCGCCCGCGTGTGCGCCGTTTCTCTTAAACTCTCATTAACCTGGACTTCCTGCTCCATTTGCGACATCTCCCGGATTGATCTTGTATAATATTGTTTATCTTTGAGCGTCTTTTATGCCGGAAAACAAAAAAACCACCGCAAGGCAGTTATAAATGGCATTTTCATATAATCATGAAAATACTCTTCGGGGTTGCTGTGTTAATGTAGGTGCGAATTTATTCGCACAAATGTTTCACTTAACTCAAACAATTCGGCGCTTACGCGCCTTGTTCGATTGAAATCGAACCTACTTTTTCATCGTCAACTTGTGCCGCGTAAGCAGCATCAAAGGCTTGCCTGCTACCCGAAATATCTATTTTATTTACGAGAAACGCGGTTTTAAGACAAAAGTCAGCAGGTAAAAAAGGGCGGCAATCAGCACGATTGTGGCGCCGGTGGCCGTGGCCAGGTAGTAAGAGCAAAGCAGGCCGGTTATACCTGAGGCAAGAGTAATTAAAACAGCCACCAAATGGTACTGCCTGACGTTTCTGGTAATATTGCGCGCTGCCGCGGCCGGCAGGATCAAAAAAGAGTTGATGATCAGGATACCCACCCACTGGATGGAAAACGTAACGATAACAGCAGTAGCCACACAAAATATTATCTCTATTAGACGTACAGGAATCCCCCTGCTGCGCGCCAGAGACAGGTTGACGCTTACCAGCAGAAACTTGTTAAACATGATTGCCCACAGAATTAACACGCCTACAAAGGCAACGGTTAAGATCAAGAGCTCATTTGGCGTGATGCTCAGCAGATCACCGATAAGAAAGCGGGAGTACTTGGCAAAGCCGCCTCCCCTGGATAGAATGACAATGCCCAGCGCCACCATGGTGGCGGAGACAGACCCGATAATAGTGTCTGTGGAAGCGGTTGTAAAAAACTTGAGCGAGGATATGATCAATGCTAATATTGTGGAGAAAATGACCATAATCCATAACGGGTCGCCGAAACCCAGGAGCACCCCGATAGCGATGCCTGTCAGGGCGGAATGGCCGATTGTGTCTGAATAGAATGCCATGTTGTTATTTACTACCATGGTGCCGATAATGGCAAACATCGGGCCGACCAGCAGGACTGCCATCAAGGCGTTCTTCATAAACATGTGCTGTGCCCAGGTGAAGGGAAAAAGGCCATCAACCAGCGAATACCAGACTTCCATCAGGCGATAGCACCTCCACCTCTTTTTGCATATGAAAGTTTACCTTCAGCTCTTTCCATATATAAAGGCCCGTATACCAGGTTAATCCTCCCGTCGGAAAAAACATCTCCCGGTGTCCCGTCACAGATCACTGTCTTGTTTAACAGCACAACCCTTTCCGCATATTGTGAAACAAGGGCTAGGTCGTGGGAAACCAGAATTATCGAAAGGTCATAATTGCGCCGCAAGTCAGAAACAATTTCATAAAACATTTCTCTGCCCTGCACGTCTATGCCTGAAACCGGCTCATCCATCAACAGCAGGTCAGGTTTTGGCTCAAGGGCAAGCGCCAGAAGGACCCGCTGCAATTCCCCGCCTGAAAGGTCGCTAAGGCGCCGTTTTAGCAGGTGGTCTGCCCTTACGCGAAGCAGGCACGCCTCGGTGCGCTCCTGCATGCGGCGGGAATGTCCGAGGCAAACAGGCCGGGCAGACAGGGCGGCCGAGAAAAGGTCGAGGACGCTTACAGGGGCACCAGCGGCAAAATCGATTTTCTGCGGGACATAGCCGACAATAGGCTTCCTGGCCTGACAATTACTGGCGTCAAGAAACCTCAGCCAGCCTGTATGAGGGATCTCGCCCAGGATAGCTTTCAATAAAGTAGTTTTGCCCGCACCGTTGGGGCCTACCAGGGCTAACAATTCGCCGCAGTGGATGTGCAGGTTCACATCCCTTAAGATTTCTGTCCCGCCGATTTTAACCCCGAAGTCTTCCAGCAGGGTACAGCACAAACCACAGGCTTTTGTTTGTTGTTTTTCAATCGCATTGGAACAGGGCATTTGTTATATCTTCTTCCTGCTAATTAATTAGAGAATAAATATTGCTTAACAACCACCAATTATGATTAGAATTACAGTTCCTATTAACGTTAATAAGATTTGTATGAATAACTTTAAGCTCTTATCCTGCTGTACGGCAGGCGGGGCAATATCCGTATATTTCAAAGGCGTGCCCAACAATCTGGTACCCTTTCTCCCTCAGCACACCCATATGTCTGTCCAGGATACAGCTTTCCAAACAGACAGCCTCGCCACAACCAAGACAGATCAGGTGGTGGTGATGGTTTTTAATGATTTCAAACCTGCTGGTTTCGCTGTTTTTCAGGTTTATTTGGATCAGGCAGTCGATTTCCGCAAGTAGATTTAAATTCCTGTAAACCGTGTCCAGGCTGATCTCAGGGTGCTTTTTCCGCACTATTTCCAGCACTTCTTTGGCTGTTGGTGGTTTTTCAAAAAAGAATAGCGCTTCAATAATAGCCCTGCGTTGCGGTGTAATTTTAAACCCTTTGCCTTTTACCATATCAATAATTTCAAGCTGATTCATGTCTTCCTCCAAATAGGAATATTCCTATTTAATAATATTAATATTAAGCCTTGAGATAATATATGTCAAACAAAAAACCGGCTTTCACCGGTTTTTATGCGGAAATCAGATGTGTTTCGCTTAATTTCCCTTTGCAGCATTATTAGCGCTAATATCTTTTTTATCAAGTACTTCCTGGTAGCTTTCTACTAGCCTGGCAGTGCAATTGGTGGAAGAAAGTTTTTCGGCGTTTTGCCTGGCTCTTTTGCCCAATTCTTCTTTTAATTTATCGTTTTTCAGGAGAGTAAGAATTTTAGCCGCGAATTCTTCCGGAACAGGTTCTGTCAGATAACCGTCCACTCCGTCTTCTACCATTTCGGAAACACCATAGGCTTTTATGGCCACAACCGGCAGTCCGGCGGCTTTTGCCTCCGCAATTACTATCCCCTGGGTTTCTGTCACAGATGGAAAAACAAAAAGACTTGAGCCCGCGTAACAGTTTACAACAACCTCAGGGGGCAGAGTTCCGGTAAAAATAACTCTGTTTTCAATTCCCAATTCAACAGCTTTTTCCTTAAGTTCCTCTTCCTCGGGACCGCCACCGACCAGGACAAGGACTGTGTTTTCCATAATTTTGTTTAAAATCTTAAAGCTCTCCAATAAGAAGCAGATATTTTTTTCCTTGCCGAGTCTTCCCACGAAAAGGAGCACTTTATCTTTCGTTTTTATCTTATATTGGCTTTGCAGCCACTCGGGGTCGCCTTTCTGGTAATCAGAAATTTTGATACCGGTTGGCACCCGGTTAACTTCAGTAAGCACACCGATTTCATGCAGGTAATCGCCTATAATATCAGTCGGCACTATTACCAGGTCGCATAAGTTGCAAAAATCGCGGCTGATTTTCTGGGCCAATTCCTTGGTATAGGACTGGGCGAAAGGCAGATAGTGCACATACTTGTCATAGAGGGTATGGTAAGTAAATACCAGCGGCACACCTAGTTTTCTGGCGTATCTCGCCCCAACCCGCCCGAGCAGGAAAGGCGAGTGAACGTGTATCAAATCCAATTCCAGCCTTGTAATAGTAGGTTTGAGTTTAAGAGAAAATGGCACCGCCAGAGTAAAGTCGGGGTTGGTGGGTGAAGGAATAGAAGCAAAACGGAATACCCTGCTTTCATTATCGCAGTTTCTGTAGCTTGGCGCAAAAATATAAACCTCATGTCCAAGAGTAGTAAGTTCTTCAGTAAAAGTTTGAATGGAGCGTACAACGCCGCTGGTATAAGGTAAATAGCTGTCGGTGAAAATACCGATTCTCAACTTTTGTCCTCCCTATTGATTTCTGAGGCTTATTTTAACATAAATCATAATGTGTCAGCAAGTTTAGGCAGGCGTCACCGTTACCGGGCTTATACCGGCATTAAACTGAAAGCACCTTTCTGGCTGTTATTTTCCATCCTGTGTCCGTTTTTAACAGCATATATTCCAATTGGGTGTAATAACTAATTCCTGTAATTTCATCAGTTTCAACAACCTCGACACTAACTGCCGCGGTATCACCTGAGACATAACAAATCTTAATTTTACCGGCCTTAATAATATAGTCCCAACAATTAGGGATCCTGACAAAATCCCAGGCCTTATCGCATATTTCCTTTAAAAGATCTCCGGTATAATATCTTTTCAGGAGCAGTTCCAACTCACCTCGCGATGAAGCCTGCAGCCAGGCTGTATCTTCAACAGCCTCTCTCACTAAATGGACTATGGCCTCCTCTGTTTCTTCGGATAAACAAGTTGTCTTAATAACCGTCTCACCAGGCATTATCAAATATAAATAAAGAGTTAATATTACAGCTGGCAGTAATTTTTTAAACATTTGTGGCACCCCTCTTTCTTATCTAATAAATACGGTGTGCCACAAAAAATACCTTCCATAATTTACCTATTATTTACTAAAGTTATTTGTTTATATTTACCAAATAAATTTACCTTCACATCTATTAACAATATTATTTTGGGAATCTGACGACCGACGACCAAATTTACCCTCTCAGGGTCGCTACAAGCCTTTTAGGGCTGAGAAAAAGCTCCAGCCCATGGTTTATATCCTGAACTACAACATCGGCCGCTGACAATGCTTCAGCTGATGTGCCCTCAGGTCCGGTCACACAGACACCCAGGACGCACTCCTTAAGCATCAGGCAGTCGTTAGCGCCGTTTCCTACCGAAGCCGTAACCTGCTGCCCCAATTCTTTGATGAATTTAAGCTTTTCAACTGCAACCGGAAATCCTGGCAATATTACCACCTTACCGTTAATGCCGGCACAAGCGGTATTTGCCGTGCCGAAGGTGTCAGCAGTAAGGATATAGATGTTTAAATCAGCTGCCAAGGCATTCAGCCTCTCCTGCACACCAGGTAGAAGCACTCCATCTAAGGCTATGGTCCCGTTAAAATCCAGGACAATGTTTTTTATGGTAATCTTTTCTTTGCCTGGTATTTCAAGATTCAGCATTTTCCTCACCTCTTGCAAAGCATGGGAGGCAAACCACCTGCCCTGACATTAATCTGGCTCTTGGCTCCATTACCCCCTCACCACATTTGGCGCACTGCAAAGTCTCATAGATAGAGGCTGCGGGCGGCAGCTTTATGTTTACTTTCTTTACCTCAAACACCTCAGGCCCCGCATTTAATATATTTTGAATCCGCTTTTTCATTGCCTCGGCATACTTTGCCTTGTCTTCCATACTGGCCGCGCCTGATTTTACCCGCTCTTTAAGGTCGCTGTAGCCCTGGTCAAAAGTTGACCCGTATTTAACTGCTACCCTGACTGCGGACCCATCTTTGCGGCGCACAAATGTATACACTTGTTTTCCGAGATCTTTAAACAAAAGGTTCCCCTTGCCAAAACTGCAGCCCGCCAGCGTTTGCACGGCGTCAATACCGCAGGCGTTGTTTTCGACTATGGCCAGCAGTTCCTCATCCACAGCACGCTTGGCCCCCAGTGCTTCCATGGCAAGTTCCGCTGCCCGGAAACCTATGGCCAGTCCGGGGCAACTGTGACCATGAAAATCAACTGCTGTTTCCCAGGGTGTTTTTTTGTGCATATATTTATTCATCTCCTTATCTGCCCTAGTCACCGAAGCTGATGCCGATCTGTCTGGCTGTTCGCACCAGATCGCCGTCTACCGGGACCAGGCGCATCTCACCTACAGCTTCCGCCAGGGGCACTGACTCAATCTTAGGCGTACGCAGGCAGACCATTTCACCATACTTACCGGCCATGACCAGCTCAACGGCGCCTGCCCCGTAGCGAGTTGCCAGGATACGGTCGAATGCGGTCGGGGTACCGCCTCTCTGAAGGTGACCGAGTACAGTTACCCTTGACTCCATACCAGTCTCCTCCTCTATTTGTTTTGCGACCAGGTTGCCGATACCGCCCAGGCGGATAGGCTCAAAACTGTCTTCGACCGTCCGCTGTACTACCAGTTCCCCGCCGGCTGTCTTTGCGCCTTCAGCAACTACCACTATGCTGAACAGCTTTCCATGGTCCCTTCTTTCATATATTTTCTCATAGACTTTTTCTATCGAATAGGGTATCTCCGGAATCAAAATAACATCCGCTCCCCCTGCTATGCCGGCCTCAATGGCAATCCATCCCGCATAGCGTCCCATCACTTCCAGCACCATTACCCTGTGATGCGATTCAGCGGTCGTATGCAGCTTGTCAAGAGCTTCTGTAGCTGTATTGAGTGCTGTATCAAAGCCAAAAGTCTGGTCAGTAGCGGACAGGTCATTGTCAATGGTCTTGGGGACACCGACCACAGGCAGTCCCTTTGTTTCACAAAGCTCCCTGGCGATGCTGAGGCTTCCGTCACCGCCAATAACGATCAAAGCGTCGATCTCCTGGATATTAATGTTTTCTATAACCCGGTCCGACACGTCCCTGAACACTCTCTGTCCCTTGATCAGCATTGAGTAATGAAAAGGGTTGTCCCGGTTGGTAGTGCCCAGAATAGTGCCGCCCCTGGGCAGTATACCGGCCACTTCGTTTAATGTTAATTCTCTGGACCTGTTTTGAATTAAACCGCCAAAGCCGTTTTCAAAACCAACAACTGAAAGCCGGTAGTTCTTGACGGCCGTTTTTACCACCGCGCGGATGACTGCGTTCAAGCCCGGACAATCACCGCCTCCCGTTAAAACACCTATACGTCTGACCTTTTTACGCAGAGCCAAAATTATCTACCTCCTTTTGCCTGGGCAGTGTAAAGATAAAACAAATTGACAGGATTAACAGGATTATAAAATCAAATTTTTATTAAGAATTCCTATTTACAAAAGTTTTTCAAGACAACTTTAAAAGATTTCAATATTAAAGGAACAATCATTATAAGTCTTCATTTGTTTATAAAATCATGTAAATCCTTATAATCTTGTAAATCCTGTCAATTTGTTTGTTGACAGAAGCCTTACAAGACTATCTTAAGTTGTTACTGAGTAAAAGGAATAATCATACAATAAAAAATAAAAGCTGCGGCGCCGGACCTGCAGCTTTTATCTAAATATCGGGTGGTATTAATTAGGTCTCCGGCAGTATGAGCGATTAAGTTTTTATTTCCCTGCTTTATCTACCAGCTCATTTAAAGTCTGCTTTAATTTGTTTAAGCTTTCTCCGTACCCGGCCCAGTCACCGGCTTTTAATTTATTCTGCGCTTCATCGTACAGCTGGTTGGCGGTTTTAGCCAGGTCGGCTACATTAAGCGTGCCTGGTTGGGCGCTTGTTTCCGGCTGCTTTACGGGAACCTTGGCGCCGCCTTCCGTGCCAAATATCCGGTCCAGAGCCTTCTCAAGTGTACTCTCCATTACCACCATTTCTCCGTGTGCAACTATAACCCGGCGCAGTTCAGGCATTTTGCTTTGTTCAGCCTGCAGGTAGATAGGCGCCACATACAGGAGCGCGTCCTTAACGGGTATTGCCAGCACGTTGCCTCTGATTACCGTTGAACCGCGCTGGTTCCAAAGTGTTAATTGCTGCGAGATGGTGGTATCCTGGTTGATCCGCGCTTCGATCAGAGCCGGCCCGTAAACAAGCTCCTGTTTGGGGAAATTATATGATATAACCCTTCCATAATCATCACCGTCAGAACTGGCGGCCATCCAGGCAATCATATTTCTTTTGTTTTGCGGCGTGAAAGGCATAATCAAAACAAATTCAGGCTTCTCAGTCCCCGGCAGTTTGATAATAGTGTAATACGGCTCAATTGGTCTCTCGTCCTTGCCCAGCATTTCCGTAGCGATGTTCCACTTATCCTCTTTGTTATAGAAAATCAACGGGTCTTCCATGTGATAAACAGCGTACATCTGAGCCTGAGCGGTGAAAAGGTCTTCCGGGTAACGGATATGTTTTCTTAAATCACCCGGCATATCATCCAGAGACTTGAACATGCCGGGGAAAATCTTACTGTATGTTACTACCAGCGGGTCATTTTCATCGCTGATATAGAAATCGACCTTGCCTGAGTAAGCGTCTATAATTACTTTCACCGAGTTGCGAATATAATTGCTGACTTTGTTATATGGCTCCGAGTAAGGAAAGCTGTCTGTCGTGGTGTAAGCATCCCACATCCAGTACAACTTGCCTTCGCTGGCAACAATATAGGGGTCTTGATCAAACTGTAAAAACGGGGCTATTTTTTGGATTCTTTGGTTAATATTGCGGTAGTACAAAATCCTGCTGTTGTTGTCCACCTCACTGGAAAGGAGCAGCTTGTAGTCTCCCAAAGCAAGCGCGAACATAATCCGGCGCATGAAATCCTGTATCTTGACTCCACCGTCGCTGTCGTAAGTGGAATATACGTTTTCATCACCCTTGGGGTAGTTGAATTCTTTAGATTTGGTGTTTACTATAACGTACTGGTCTGTCCTCTCCCCGTAATAGATTTCCGGACTGCTTACCTGCAGGTCGGTATTACCGGACGGGGGTATATCCTTGAGGAAAAATGAGGGCAGGCCTTCACCTGACAGTTCGTTGACCGGGCTCATGGCTATACCGTAGCCGTGCGTATAGGTGAGTCTCTGGTTGACCCAGGTCTTGGCCGTGGTCGGCAGGTGTTCCTGGTTAAGCTCCCTGGCCGCAAGCATGACCTGACGGTATTTACCGTCCACGGTGTAGCGGTCGATATCAATATCGGGGAATTCGTAATACAGCCTCATTTCCTGAAGCTGGCTGTATGTCTGCTTGAGCGGCTCCCAATCCCAAAGGCGGATGTTTCCTATGGTATCCTGGTTATTGCGGATATCGTCAGCTGACAATATGCGGCCGGCGGGGAAATTAGTTTTTTCAATTTTATCAAGGTTGTAGGCCATCCTGGTAAACTGGATGTTTCTTTCCAGGTAAGGCCTTTCGATAACCGCTTCGTTGGGCGTCACCACAAACTTCTGGATCAGGTAGGGATAAACGCCGCCCAGCAGCACCGAGGCTACCAGAAGCACCCCGATGCTGTATACAATAAGCCTGAACCGCCTCAAGAAAAGATTAATTAAGATGGCCAGGGCGCACACAAGAGCAATAACAGCCAGTACCTTATAGGCCAAAAGTGTAGCGTGGGTCCCGGTGTAGCCTGGCCCCCACACGGCGCCGTGGTGGGTAAAAAGCAGGGTATACTGCTCAAGCTGGTAGCCAACTGCTTTGATAATGAAGAAGACTGCAGCCAAAAAGGAAAAATGATAACGGGCGGATATGCTTTGCAGCAGCCTGCCGGGGTTGCCCTGTGCGATATTTACTAAAAAGTATGCTATAGCCACCCAGAAAGCGGTAATTAAAATGGCCAGGCTGGCTACTTTATATAAAAACAGGTAAAAAGGCAGCCTGAAAACATAAAACCCTATATCCAACTTAAAGACAGGGTCAATGATCCCAAATAAAGTTGGATGCAAGAATTTTTGCAGCACTACCCAGTCTTTTGATACGGTAAAGTTGAAAAGAAAAGCCATAAAAAGGCTTAATACCGTAAACAGGATCAGGAGCAAACGTGGTGTAATGTACTGGCTGATTAAGGGGTTTTGAATGGTAAGCACGTCATCTTCTTTTACAACCGAGGCTTTTTGCGCAGCTTTAAGCAAAGGGCCTCTGGTCAGAAGGAGGTTTATAAAAAGAAACAGAAAGAAAGTCAGCCCTACAGCCACCCGCAGCCCGATATCTGAAACCACTATGGTCATGAACACCCGCTGGTAATTGAGAGACTGGAACCAGAGCCAATCAGTGTATAATCTTGCGCCCGAGACAGCAAGGGCAATAATAATAATAGCGGCAATAACAGCAATAATGTTAAATGCCCTGCGAAATCTACTTTGCAATATCTTACCTCCTAAAGCGGCAATGATTTAATCTACATAGGCTTTGGAATCTTTTGCGCGCCGTCCGCTTCGTGTTTGAGTTTAGCCTGGCATCTCAAACAAACGGACATCGGCTTCTTTACCGGCATATCATCGTCTTCGTCTTCGTCAACAAAATCCTGTTTGACCATCACTTCTTCATCAATAGGCATTCCGCAAAGCATGCAGCGAACTTTCACAAACAGCACCCCCCGCTATAATTTTAGACATATAATAGCACTGTTTATTTCGCTGTCGTGCGGACTTATTCCTGCCCGGCCAAAAAAATAACGGGCAGCAATCTTGAATTATACTGCAAGATTAGTCTGCCCGTTTTTGTTAATATTTAGTAATAATAATCAGTTAAAATACAGCCACTGCGGTTATAGCCGGTATCCGGCCAGCTCTTTAATAATGGACAGGCCGGAACTGGTCCCTATGCGGTCGGCGCCAGCCTCGATCATTTGCAGTGCTTTGTTTAAATCGCGAATACCGCCCGCGGCCTTAATCCCGATTCCCGGCCCTGCTGTTTTTCTAAGCAAAGCCACATCACTGACAGTAGCCCCGCCTTTGGCAAAACCAGTTGAAGTTTTAACATAGTCAGCCCCAGCCGAAACTGCCAGCCTGCAGGCTTCTGCCTTTTCGGCTTCGTTTAAAAGGCAAGTTTCGAGTATTACTTTAACAACTATGCCGGACTCCTCCTGCCTGGCCGCCCGGATCACCCCCGTCAAGTCTGAATATGCCTCTGATAATTGGCCTCCTTTGAGAAATCCGATATTAATTACTACGTCTAGTTCAGTAGCCCCTGCCCGCACCGCTGTGATTGCCTCTGCCGCTTTTATGGACGGGTCGTTGGCTCCCAAAGGAAACCCTATTACAGTGCCTACCCCAACCTGCGAACCGGCCAGTTGAGCCGCAGCGGCGCTAACAAAACAAGGGTTCACGCAAACAGTCTTGAAGTTGTTTTCCCGGGCCTGCCGGCATAATTCAGCAATATCAAGGTGAGTGGACTCTGGTTTTAAAAGAGTATGGTCGATACGCCCGGCCAGTTCCGCTTTAGTAATAATGATGTTCATATTTTAATCAATCTTTCTCCATAGACAGATTAAGAAGCTTCTCTATCAGGTCCGGGAACTCAATGCCGGCAGCCTTTGCCGCGTCAGGGAAAAGACTGGTCGCGGTCATGCCTGGAATGGTATTCACTTCAAGAATATAGGGCGACCCGCCGCGGTCCATTATAAAATCAACTCTGGCCAGCCCCCGGCACCCGAGAGCCTTGTAAGTGCGGACAGCCAGGTCCTTAATAAAGTCCTGCCGCTCTTCCGGAATACGGGGCGGGATAATATGATCGCTCAGGCCGGCAGTGTATTTGGTTTCGTAATCGTAAACGCCTGTGGCGGTAACTATCTCAATCAGGGGCAGGGCCACGGGGTTATCGTTGCCTAAAACCGCAGCCGTAATTTCTATTCCCTCAATGAATTGTTCCACCAAAGCCTCCGGGTCGTATTTAAAAGCCAGTTCTAAAGCGCCTGCAAGGGCCTCCCTGCGTTGGACAAAGGATATGCCTATGGTGGAACCCTGGGTGGGAGCTTTAACCACCAGAGGCAATCCCATCTCCTGGTATATTCGATCCGCCATTAGCTCCAGCCCCGCCTCCCGGGCCTCCCTGCGTTTGATTGTTTTAAACAAAGGGGTGGGCAGGCCTTCAAAGAGGATAATTTTCTTGGTTGCAATTTTATTCATAGCGAGAGCGCTGGCCAGCACCCCTGACCCTGTATAGGGCAAACCAAGTACTTCCAGCAGGCCCTGGATGCAGCCATCTTCACCGTATTTGCCGTGCAGCGCCAGAAAAGCCAGATCTATTCCCGCTTCCTTTATTCTTTCAACCAGGTCAGGTCCAACATCTATTTTCACCGCGGTATAACCTTTAGTTACCAGCGCTTTGTAGACGGCGTCGCCTGTCCGAAGTGACACATCCCGTTCGGATGATGTACCGCCCATCAGGACTCCAATTTTAGGCGCCAAAGTTTTCACCTCCGCTGCAATCATTTTTCAGGACGATAATATTATATTCTTTTTGTCAGGTGTAAATCCTTCGGTGGCAGTCAGAGCTGACGCATGAATCTAAAGATTTATAACTGACAAGGTTTATAAGAGTTGGGGAGAAAAAGTTTTTCGCAAAATAGCACTGGACACCACAAAATAAATATGAGACAATAGTGTGGG
>Ga0116191_1000941_pt1 | contig 24383 bp, 19 predicted proteins | sample AD_UKC111_MetaG_FD_89897 | JGI IMG/M metagenome (GOLD analysis project Ga0116191, IMG submission 89897) | Active sludge microbial communities of municipal wastewater-treating anaerobic digesters from Hong Kong - AD_UKC111_MetaG | ecosystem: Engineered > Bioreactor > Anaerobic > Digestate... | reverse complement strand
TCTCTCCTTCAGCAATAACGCCGAGCCGACCAAGAATCTGCGCGTCTCGACAGTCCATCCGTTCCAGTTGCCCGGGCCGCTGACCATACTGGGCAAGGTTCGGGGCGAATTCGTGATTGGCAAACTGGGAGGGCACACTTACACGTGGCGGCCCTGGTTCAACGCCCAGAAGGTCAGTTTCAAGCTGACTGAGAACTTGGAAATGGGATTCACGAGGTGGTCGATTTTCTGGGGAGTGGGCCACCCGATCACGGTCGGGAGCTTCTTCAGAAACTTTGTTTCGACCAATAGCCCGAGGGGGCCGGCGGGGGTCGGCACAAGCGACCCGGGGGATCGCAAGGGAGGCTTTGATTTCCGCTACCGGATCCCAGGGCTGCGCGACTGGCTGACAGTGTACAGCGACTTTTACTCCGACGACGACCCGTCTCCGCTGGCGGCGCCACGGCGGGCGGCGATCAACCCGGGCATTTACCTGACGCGGGTGCCCGGAATTGCGAAGTTGGACCTGCGGGTGGAAGCGCCGTCGACGATGACGATGGCGGGCGACATGGGCGGCAGCTTTGTCTACATAAACAATCAATATCTGAGTGGGAATACGAATTACGGCATGCTGTTGGGGAATCCGGTGGGCCGGGACGGGCGTGCAGTAGAAGGGTGGGCGACGTACTGGTTCTCGGCGCGGAACAAACTTCAGGTTGGTTACCGGCATGTAAAGGGCGGGGCAGAATTCCTACCGGGCGGCTCGACGCAGAACGACACAATCGTCAAGGTTTCCCTGCGGCTGGCGCGCGAATGGGAACTGGATGGCGCCATCCAACGTGAACGATTTCGAATCCCGCTGCTAGGCGGGATCCACCACAATCTGAGCAGCACACTGCAATTGACATGGAGACCGAATCTGCAACTCGTCGAAGGGAATAGGAAGTGACGGTACAGGGAAACAATAGGCACAAATGGAAGCGGGCGCTGGCGGCGGGCGCCGCAATGGGGATTCTGCTGTGGGCGCTGCCCGCTGCGGGGCAGCCGGGAGATCCCCAGGAGCCCGCAGAAGTGCTGCGGCATGCACCGTCGACGGCCAGCCAGTGCAGCGGGCCGCTGGGCGCACTGCTGCCGGAGTGCAAGCTGGGCAGGACGGCGGTCAACATCACGAACACGTCCCAACCGGACATGGGAATGGGCGCGGTACCTGAAATCAAGTCCGGGACCGCGGGGGGGACAAGTGTACAGCCGCTGTCCAGTCAGGTTCGTTTGGCACCACAGCCTCCGACGGACTTTCAGCGATTGGCGGCATCGTCGGTGGGGCAGTTTCTTCCGATCTTCGGCGCGAACCTGTTTGACAGCGTGCCCACGACGTTTGCCCCGGTAGATCGCGTCCCGGTGACGGCCGACTACGTGATCGGGCCGGGAGACGAAGTGCTGGTGCGGGTCTGGGGGCAGATCGACCTGAACCTGGCGTTGACTGTGGACAGGGCGGGCGCAATTTACATCCCGCAGGTGGGCAATGTTATCGTCGCGGGACTCCAGTTTCAACAACTCCCGGGCTTCCTGCGATCGCGGCTGGGGCGAGTGTTCCGGAATTTCGACCTCAGCGTGAACATGGGTCAATTGCGGTCCATCCAGATCCTGGTGGTGGGCCAGGCGCGGAGGCCGGGCGCTTATACCGTGAGTTCGCTGAGCACCCTGGTGAACGCACTGTTTGCTTCCGGCGGGCCTTCGAATCAAGGCTCGATGAGGCGCGTCCAGCTCAAACGGGGCAGCGTGCCGGTAGTGGAGATGGACCTGTACGACCTCTTGCTGCGGGGGGACAAATCGAAAGATATGCGGCTGTTGCCCGGAGACGTGGTTTACATCCCGCCCGCGGGGCCGCAAGTGGCAGTCGCGGGCAGCGTAAAAAACCCGGGCGTCTATGAGCTGAACGGCGAGCAGACGGTAGGCGCTCTGATTGGAATGGCTGGCGGGTTGTCGGTGGTGGCCGACAGGAAGCGCGCGGTCCTGGAGCGCATCAGGGAGCGCACGTCCAGAGAAGTCCGGACATTGGAGCTTGACGCGACTGGGCTGGAAACGAAGATCGGCGACGGTGACGTTTTGAACGTAGCGGCGATCACACCCAGGTTCGAAAACGCCGTGACCTTGCGGGGCAACGTGGCAAATCCGGGGCGATTTCCGTGGCGGGCCGGGATGCGGTTGCGCGACGTGATTCCCGACAAAGAGTCGTTGCTGACGAGGGACTACTGGAAAAAACACAACCTGCTGGGATTCACCCGGCCGGAAGAGCGAGTACCGGACCTGCCGGCTGTGGAGAAAGAGCGGCAGCCGGCGAAAACCATTGTCGAAGGGGCGCCGGAGGGCAACATTCCGGAGATCAACTGGTCCTACGCGGTGATCGAAAGGCGAAACCCGCGCGACTTGAAGATGGAACTGATTCCGTTCAATCTTGGAAAGCTGGTGCTGGACGGAGACGAATCCCAGAACCTGGAACTCCGGGCTGGCGACGTGGTGACCATCCTGTCGCAAGGCGACATTCCGGTGGCGGAGCGGCAGCGGACCCGAACGGTGCGGCTGGAAGGGGAGTTTCAAGCCGCAGGCGTGTATACGGTGCGGCCGGGAGAGACGCTGGGCAGCGTGATCCAACGAGCAGGCGGGCTGACAGCGCAGGCGTACCTGTACAGCGCGCAATTCCTTAGGGAGTCCACGCGCGCGGAGCAGCAGCGCAGGCTGGAACAACTGGCGGACCAGATGGCGCAGGAACTGGAGCAGACGGCATCGAAGAGCATCGCAAGCGCCGGTTCGCAAGAACGCGTCACTGCAACCGCACTCGGTGTGGACAATGCGCGGCAATTCATCGCACGGCTGAGGAACCTGAAGGCGACGGGAAGAATCGTGCTCCACCTGGAGCCGGAATCGAACGACGTTTCCAGCATTGCGGACATGCCGCTGGAAGACGGCGACCGGTTCGTGGTGCCCTCGAAGCCGGCTACGGTAAACGTGTTCGGGGCCGTGTACAACCAGACGTCGTTCCTCTACGACAGCAAGGTGACGGTGGCAGACTGCCTGCGGAAGGCGGGTGGACCGACGCGGACAGCGGATCGCAAGCGGATGTTCGTCATTCGCGCCAACGGGGCTATCACTCCGAGACAGGGGGCGAACCTGTTCCACAACAGTTTTGAATCGAGCAAGCTGCATCCAGGCGATTCGGTGGTGGTGCCGCAGATGGTGTTCAAGCCGGGTTTCATGCGCGGCATGCGCGACTGGACGGAAGTGTTTTCGCAGATGGCGCTGGGCGCCGCAGCGATCAACGTCCTGAGATAGGCGGATAGGAACTCTCGTGCCAGAAGAAACAAACGCAGGAACGACGCAGGCCATCCAGGCACCAGTGAACTTCAACGGGGATGCCGACGATGCAGGCATCGGATTGAGGGACATCTGGGCATTCGCGACGGCCAACTGGCGAATGTTGGCGGCCGGGACGCTGCTTGGCGGGGCAGTGGCGGCCATCATCGCGTTGCTGATGCCGAATATGTACACAGCGACGGCATTAATCATGCCGCCGGAGAAGGACCAATCCATGACGTCGGCGATTCTAGGCCAGTTGGGTCCGCAGGCCGCAGCCGCCGGTGGCCAGATGGGGCTGAAGTCGCCGTCCGATCTGTACGTTGGCCTGCTCGGCTGCCGGACGATTGCCGACCGAATCATCGAGAGGTTCCAGTTGCGGGCGCGATACCGCACGAAGACCGCCACAGATACGCGGACGAAGCTGAAGCGCCGCAGCAAATTCAGTTCTTCGTTGAAGGACTCGCTGATCCGAGTGGATGTGGAAGACGAAGATCCGAAGCTCGCGGCAGAGATGGCGAATGCGTACGTGGAGGAATTGAACCTGCAGAAGAAAAACTTCGTGATCAGCGACGCAGGGCAGCGCCGCTTGTTCCTGGAACGCCAACTCGAGAACGAAAAGACGGCTTTGACGCAGACCGAGCAGGCGATGAAGGGGATGCAGTCGAAGACGGGCGTGATCCAGTTGGACGGGCAGATGACGGCAACGATCGGGTCTGTAGCCGCACTGAAGGCGCAGATCACCGCCGCGGAGGTGGCTCTGGAGCGACTGCGGATGGGCGCCACGGAAGACAATCCTGAGGTGCTGCGACGTGAGGCGGAGATGCGGGCGTTGCGGGCGCAACTGGCCAAGTTGACGCGCTCGTCCGACCGGGGCGATCCGATTGTGGCGACAGGCGCGCTGCCTGAAGCGGGCCTGGAGTACATCCGGCGAGTACGCGATCTGAAATACCACGAGGTGCTTTTCGAACTGCTGTCGAAACAATATGAAGCGGCGCGGCTAGACGAAGCGAAGGCTTCCCCAAACCTCCAGGTGGTGGACCGGGCGATCCCGCCGGACAAGAAGAGCGGGCCGCACCGGGCTGCGATCACACTCATGGGGTGCTTTGCGGGGGCAGCGTTAGGGGCATTTGCCGCGTATGTCCGGGGAACACGTGTGGGGTAGGGCAGAATCGGGCATAGGCACGCAGTTTTGCAAGAATGGCGAACCTTGAGCCGGTGCTCGTTTTGCGACGTGTGCCGATAGCCGGTATGATTTTCGCCCATATCAGTCCGCGGAAGTATCTGATGGATCAAGCGGCCTCCGCGAGGTCGGGGCTTTCGCCGGGTTTACCGGGGGGAGGCGGTTCCATAGAATCAACAGGTTGCGGGTTCCTTTTGGGTTCCTTCGCGGCAGAGATGTGAGGGTAAACCGATTCGTATTCAATGGCTTGCGGGGCAAGCGAGTCGAGGGACCGACCCCGGCTAGCCCGGCGGACTTGGTTGAGGACGGCTTGGCGCTGTAACGTAAGGTGGTCTTCACAGGCGGCGAGGAGTTGCGGGAGCTTGGAACGGTCCACAAGGGACTGGAGGATGGCGTGGAAGGTGTTCCCGTTTTCGCTGCGGAGGACACAAGCGAGCTTGGCGTACCCGCCGTGCTTGAGGGCGTTCATCGAGGAGCGGACCTTGCCGCCGCGAGTCCTTGAGCCCCGAGACTTGGCGCCGTTGCGCCGGGTGGCTTCGAGTTGCTTCTGAGTGAGGCGGTGAGAGGCATTATTCGGACTCGCTGAATATTGTTGCAGATGATGCGAGCGATGAGCGTGGCGAGTAAGGGCTATTCTGTTGATAATGCGGGAGATAGAAAGTTGAAATTTGAAGTGACCTCAGTTTTCTCGTGGAACTTCGAATGGGTTGCAATGTCCAATGGGTGGAAACGAGCGGCCCCCATTCCCCGCCCGCAGTTTCGATTAGCAACAGGAGCACTGTTCATCCTTCCGGCAGTTTGTTCGATCTGTCAGGGGGCGGCGGTCTACGTGGTGTGCGCTTAGCTAGGGTCAAGAAAACTTCGTGCCGTCGCTCACTGCTGGCTCGATATTCATGCGTAGGGCGATCTGGTAGTGATGCTGAGTGAGATTGACTCGTGGGATCGTGCCGCCAAGACGTTCGTCGGGACGTGGCGTGCGGACTCCTTGCGCGGTCGCTTTGCCAGAGGGGCAGTCTGGTCTTTGGTTGGTGCCGTCGTGTCGCAAGGGTGCAACCTAGCTGCATCAGTGGTGACAGCTAGGTTGCTCGGCCGCGACCAGTTTGGCGGCTACGGCATGATTCAAAACACCATAGGCATGTTTGGCGTGTTCGCCGGAATGGGACTTGGCCTAACCGCGACAAAATACGTAGCAGAGTTTCGAACGTCAGACCCGGATCGTGCCGGACGCATCATCGCCCTCAGTTCGGCCGCCGCTTTCGGTACCTCAATGATTGCAGCCGTGGTGTTGCTTGCATCTGCTCCGTGGCTGGCGGCCAACACCCTTAATGCTCCCTACCTCTCCACAGAACTGCGAATTTCCGCAGGCATCTTGTTCCTGAACGCCTTGAACGGTGCCCAGACTGGGGTGCTGGCGGGCTTTGAAGCGTTCCGTCACATCGCCCGCGTGAACCTGATCCGCGGGCTCTTTACGTTTCCCCTCGCGGTGAGTGGCGCTATGTTATGGGGCTTACGCGGGGCACTCGCCGCGCTCATAACTACTGCCGCCTTGGGATGGGTTCTGAACCATATCGCGATCAGTACTCAGTGCAGACGGCACAGTGTACCTGTGCGATGGAAGAACTTCTGGTCCGAACGGGCCATTCTCTGGCGGTTCTCCCTGCCTGCCTTTCTGGGTGGCGCCATGGCTAGTCCAGCCATGTGGGCAGCATGCGCGGTCCTAGCAAACCAGCAGCATGGATATTCAGAAATGGGCATCTTTACCGCCGCGAATCAGTGGCGCACTGCGGTAGCCTTTCTGCCCTCACTGCTGTCGCAGCCGCTTCTCTCGATGCTGTCGAGCGTGGTTGGCGCAGGGGACTTCCCTTCCTTTAGGAGACTTCTGCGTGCGAATCTCCTCCTGAGTTTTGGGCTCAGCTCGCTGATTGCAATACCAATCATCGCATGTGCCCCCTGGATCATGAAAGCGTACGGGCGTGACTTTCAGACGGGTAGGCCCGTGTTGGTCTTACTGGTGGTCGCAACTGTACTCAGTGCCACGGCAGCAGTAATCGGCCAGGCAATCATGAGCCTGGACAAGGTGTGGTGGACCTACGTCCTGAATCTTGTTTGGGCGCTCGTGTTAATGGCTGCCGCGCTCTTGCTCGTACCGCGACACGGGGCACTCGGACTGGCTGAATCGTTCCTGGCCGCTTACGCGTTAAATGCTCTTAGTGCCTGTGTTTATGCTCGGATTCTGTTGCGGCGACGGTTCGAAACACCTGGTTTGTAACGTGCCCTCCTTTCCACCACGACTGTCCGACGCCGAAACACACTGCTAATCTATGATAACACCCAGCGCAGTCACATTGAGCTTCGCTATCCTCACTCCGGTTTACAACGGTTCGCGTTACTTACCTGAACTCATTGAGAGTGTTCGTGTTCAAGATTATTCACACTTCGAACATATTATCATTAACGATGGATCGAATGACGGAGGTGCCACTGTACACGTCCTGGAACGGTATCCGCATCTTCATTGGAAGTCACAACGCAATGTTGGCGAGTACGCTACCTTCAACAAGTTGCTTACCGAAACCGACGCAGACATCGTCACTTTCATCTGTGCTGACGATTTATATCCAACAAACACGGTGTTATCTAACGTCGCCCGCCATTTCCTGAGTAATCCGGAGTTGGACGCTGTGATTGGGAAGACCGGTCGATTAGCTCAAACCGACGGCGGATGGTACGTGTTTTATCCGGATTTGCCGGCATGTCTGTCAAAGCGACTCATTAGATACAGCGTAGGCTTGCAGCACTGCTCGATATTCGTGCGTCGTCGCCTGATCGAAAGAAAAGGGTTGTATTTTGATCACTCCTTCAAGATGTGTGGGGACTGGGATTGGATCATTCGGCTGCTTGCGGCTACTCGTAACATAATGTTTGTGAATGACGTGTGCGCGTATTGGCGCCTTCACCGCAATCAAACCTCGCGAGTGGGACAGACAGGGCTAAGCGAGGCTCGTCGCGTCTGTGATTCCTATGGCACCAACTTCCGTCTGCACCGCGCGATTCACAGTGCCACCAATTACATAGGTATGATGAGTGCAGCTTACGCTTTGGGCAGGCAGAAAGGAATTTCCGCGCTAATGCGGGTGGTGGGCACACATGTACGGCGCACTATTGCCGGAATCGTGCACCCGGAGAATTGAGCGTCTTGGTTGACAAGCGATACTGAGCAAATCACGCGTTGCGTGACAACTACACCATTGCTCCCTACCGGGTCCATTAACCGACTGCAAAATATGATTCTCAGAGTACCTTCCCATACTGTTGGGTCGGGGACCAACAAGCAGTTTGGCCAAAACGTGATGACGCGCCGTCTCCGCTTGGTAATCATCGCCTCAATCATTTGTGTGGTGCTGACTGTTGCGATCAGCCTAAATGGGACAGTCAGCTTAACTAATGTAGCAGAGTTTGGCACTTGCGAATTTCTACTTGGTTTGGTTGCATTCCGGTGGTGGTACCAACCCCTATACCGGACGGTGTATGACTACTGTTCGCCACTTGCGATCGTGTGTACTGTTGGATACGTTCTTGGCGGTCCCGGAAACGCCCTCAGTTTGGCATATGACAACCAGATGATCACGTTTAATCCGGGTGCCTTTGAATACTTTCAATGGCCAATGGTTTCTGCTGTCGCAGGCATGTTGTTTTTTGACGTCGCTTACCGGACCGCATCGCGCGCACTATGCGAAAGACCTATGCACTACCCGTTCCTCGATGAAAGAATAGCGGATCGAGAGTCGCCAGTCGTAACGGCTCTGCTGTGGGTGCTCGTTGCCACAGCCGTTAATCTGTATCTTGGGACGAAGTACTCTCTGTTTTCACAAGGATCTGTTGACGGTTCTGAAGTGGATAACGTGTTGTTCCAGAGCCGGTTTGCACTCTTGATGATTGCATGGGCTGCGGCTTCAAGCGTGGTCGCGGGCGCAAGAACGTCTTACGGCCGGATGGCAGCTAGCCTGTTACTAGTGGTCCTGTTACCCAATCTCGTTAGGTTTCTTTCCCGGCAGTATGTAGAACGCGCTTTAGTATGCACCCTCTTCTCGATTCTGCTTATCCGGCGAACGTCTCATGTCCGGATGCGCACGCTACTGATATTTGGAGCGGTCGGCATGACCTTTTTCGTCTTCATAACGAGTGTTAGATCTGCGCTCATGAATGGCGATATGTCAATTGAGGACCTCGAAACAAGTATGGCGCGGACAATGTTTTCCAGTCGCTCAGACCTGAGTTCTTCAGCATCATTCCTGAAGGACCACCACCAGAACCGCCTGTCGGGCCTTGAGCTTCCCGCAGCGATCGAGCGTAGTCATGCAACCAGTGGCGCCTCTTGGATGTATGGCTATCATAACTGGCTAATGGTAGCTCGCAGTGTGCCCCGGTTCATTTGGCCGGGAAAGCCGAGCACGGATCCAGAAGTTGCAATTACGAGCCACTTTGGCCTCCAAGACGCTGACCAGCTGACGGTTCCTTTCGGCTCAGGTTATGCCGACGGCGGAGTACTTGGGGTTGCGATCGGCTTTGCACTGATGGGGGTCTCGCTCTGTGCAATACAGCATTTCGTCTGGAATCTGAAGAGTGCCGCGCTGATATATACCGGCAGCACTGTGTTATTACAGAACTTCGAGCAGTATATTGCTGAGTATCCGCTGTCCTGGATTCGGTGTTTGGCGGTTGTTCTATTGCTTGACGCAATAATCCGTCCGTTGGCCGGAGCTTTCAATAGGAACCGTAGGCGTAGGAGCCCCCCAGCACTGGCACATACGGCCGTTCACTCAGAGTGAACCGTGGCTGAACGCCAACCTCGGAAGTTCAGTGGCAACCATGAGAGTCGTCCAGTTTCAACGGCGCCCCAACAGTACCAATCACAGTATAGAACGGGCCTTCGCCAGCGTGCGGGCCGCGCTACCAGGTGTGACCGTACAGCGGCACGTCTGCCATTTTGAGAGTCGGGGCGTTTTCAAGCGCTTATATAACATCATAGAAGCGGCGCTGGTACAGGAGGACGTCAACCACATTACGGGCGACGTTCACTATCTCGCCTTATTTCTCCACAAGCGGCGAACGCTTCTGACTATTCACGACTGCAGAGGCATGTTGTTTGAAACCGGAATTCGGAAGATCCTCTATCATTGGTTCTGGTTGAAGATCCCGGTAAGTCGATCTGCGCTGGTAACCGTCATTTCCGAGCAGACAAAGCAGGAAGTCTTACGCTATACGTCATGTGCTGAGTCCAAGATCCGTGTGGTTGCGGACCCTGTGAGCAGCGGATTTCAGCCTGCGATAAAGAAATTCGATTCAAGTAAGCCTACCTTCCTCCAAGTCGGGACCGGCAAGAACAAGAACATCGAACGTGTGGCGCGGGCGCTGTCCGGGATACGTTGCAAATTGGAAATCGTCGGTCGGCCGTCGCCGGAAGCCGAAGAACAACTGAAAGCATCGGCTGTTGAGTACCACTGGGCTGCCGACGTACCTGACGAAGAGATGGTCGAGAAATACAGAGCTTCGGATGCGGTGTTGTTCTGTTCCACCTATGAGGGCTTTGGTATGCCGGTTATCGAAGGCAACGCGGTAGGACGTCCGGTGATAACGAGTGATTTGGAACCGATGCGGTCAGTGGCGGGCGGGGCCGCGTGTCTAGTGGACCCGTACAACATTGCAGCGATTCGTGCGGGGGTCCTGAAAGTGATTAAGGATGGCGAGTACCGTGCGCGACTGGTCCAGCGTGGATTCGAGAACGCCAAGCGATTCAGTGCCGAGGCGATAGCAAGGTCGTATATGGATGTTTACGCGGAACTAATGAGAGCGGACAAGGAGAAACGATTCAGATGGTTTCGGTGGCGGCCGTCGTTAAGCGGCCCACGGTTGTGGTTCTAGTGGGTACGTATCTTCCCGGGTACAAGGCCGGTGGGCCCATCCGCAGCATCGAAAACCTCGTGACTTTACTTGGCGGCGATTTGCATTTCAGGATCGTGACCTCGGATCGTGACCTAGGGGAACGGTCACCATATGCTGGTGTGACTACGGACCGATGGATTGGGGTCGGAAAGGCGGACATGATGTATTTGCGGCCGGGGCTGCGAGGTTTGCAAAGCCTATGGATCCTGCTTCGTTCAGTCGACCAGGAGACCGTTGTTTACCTCAACAGCTTCTTTGCCAGGCGGTTCTCGATGCTTGCTGTTTTCATGCGGTGGCTCAAGCTCTGCCGACCACGCTGTCTCGTGCTTGCGCCGCGCGGTGAGTTCTCACTGGGCGCCTTGCGCTTCAAACGCCTGAGGAAGCTCTTGTACATCAGGGCCTCTCGATGGCTCGGCCTGTATCAGGATATCCTCTGGCACGCTTCCAGCCATTTTGAGGCGGAGGACATACGCCGGCAATTTCCGCTGGCTACGACAATCGGCGTTGCTGGGGTGATCGCTACCTCGGAGTTAGGTCGATTGCGACGTGAAAGCCTGGTTGTCACCGCGTCGGACATAGGCGGCAGAGCGCCAGTCGACGCGTATGAAAGGACGGTCAAGCGCCCTGGCCAACTTCGGGCCGTGTTTGTCTCGCGCTGCTCTCGAATAAAGAACCTCTCTGGTGCGTTGAGGCTACTCCCGGGTCTGTCTGGTGACGTTTTCTTCGATATTTACGGACCGGCGGAAGATGCAGAGTACTGGGACGAGTGCCAAGAGCTCATCGCGAGGATGCCAGGAAATATTCATGTGCGGTACGGAGGCGAGATCGAGCATGATAAGGTTACTCGGGTATTTGCCGAGCACCACCTGTTTCTGTTCCCGACTTTTGGCGAGAACTATGGGCATGTGATCTGTGAAGCCCTTGCCTCGGGATGCCCAGTGCTGATCAGCGACCAGACCCCGTGGCGAAACCTGGAAGCGCAAGGTGTCGGTTGGGACATCCCGCTGGGCGAAGACAATCGCTTCCGAGCGGTACTCCAACATTGCGTGAACGGCGACGATGAGTGGTTTGCCGCAATGTCAAAGCGGGCAAAGGCATATGCGGAGAAACAGGTATGCGATCCGACAATCATCGAAGCAAACCGAAGGTTGTTTCAGTGCGCGTTTGCGTGGGCAGCCCCTCTTGAACGGCATCGCGAAGGCTGCTGAATCACCACGCCGCAATTACAAGCCCACCAGTGCATCATGTTGAAAGGACACATCTTATTGATCACCGGCGGGACCGGTACATTCGGCAACGCCGTGGTCCGGCGTTATCTGAGAACCGATATTGCCGAGATTCGAGTCTTTAGCCGGGACGAGAAGAAACAGGACGACATGCGGAGCGCCTTACACGATTCCCGCCTGAAGTTCTATCTTGGCGACGTCCGCGAACCGGGCAGTCTGCTAGCCCCCATGCAAGGTGCAGATTACGTGTTTCATGCTGCTGCTCTGAAGCAGGTGCCATCTTGCGAGTTCTTCCCGCTGGAGGCGGTCCGAACCAATACTCTGGGGGCGGAAAATGTACTCAACACCGCGCTAGCCTGTGGTGTCAAGAACGTGATTGTGCTGAGCACGGATAAGGCTGTCTATCCGATCAACGCGATGGGGATGTCAAAGGCGCTGATGGAGAAGCTCATGATTGCCAAGGCGCGGGAGTACGGCGACCGGAGCACGGTTTTCTGCGGGACGCGGTATGGGAATGTGATGGCGTCGCGGGGGTCGGTGATTCCGTTGTTCATTTCGCAGATCCTGGCGGGGAAGCCCTTGACGGTGACAGATCCGAAGATGACGCGGTTCATGATGAGCATCGACGACGCGGTGGATCTGGTGATGTACGCGTTCGAGCATGGTGAGCCGGGTGACATCTTCGTGCAGAAGGCACCGGCGGCGACGATCGAGACGCTGGTGTTGGCACTGAAGAAGATCTTCGACTCGCCGAGCGAGATCCGAGTGATCGGGACGCGGCACGGTGAGAAGCGGTACGAGACGCTGCTGAACCGGTCGGAACTGGCGCGGGCGGAGGACATGGGGAATTATTACCGCGTACCGGCGGATATGAGGGACCTGGAGTATTCGAAGTTCTTCACCAAAGGCGAGGCGGTGGTTTCTGAGGCGGGCGAGTACAACTCGAACAACACCGAGCAGTTGTCGGTGAGCGAGATGATCGAGCTGCTGCTAAAGCTGGACGTGGTGCAGGACGCGCTGCGGTCGGGGATGGTGCACGCATGACGCGCGTGGTCATCACTGGCGTGGCTGGCTTTCTGGGGCGCAACCTGAGGGCGCGGCTGGCGACGATCCAGGGGGTTGAGGTTGCGGGCTTCGACTTGGGTGCGGACGCGGCGCAGTTGACGGCGGCCCTGGGCGAGTGCGACGTCGTGTTTCATTTGGCGGGCGTGAACCGGCCGAGGGATATAGGAGAGTACGACGCGGGCAACCGGGGCGCGACGGCGGAGTTGTGCGCGCAGCTGACGGCGCTGGGGCGGCGACCGAAGATCGTGTTCAGCTCGTCGATTCAGGCGGAACTCGAGAACCCGTATGGCGTGAGCAAGCGCGAAGCCGAGAAGGAACTGCGGCGGTTCGCCGCGGAGACGGGAGCGGAGATCCGGGTGTGCCGATTGAAGAACGTGTTCGGGAAGTGGTCGCGGCCGAACTACAATTCGGTGGTGGCGACATTCTGCCACAACATCGCGAACGATTTGCCGATCGAGATTTCGGACCCGCAGCGGGAACTGGAACTCGCTTACGTGGACGACGTGGTCGAGGCATTTGTGGCGGAGTTGCCGGGGCAGCAGGCGGAGGCGGGTGAGATTCCGAGCTATACGCTCACGCTGGGCGAACTGGCCGGCCGAATTCAGGCGTACCATGAGATGCGGACGACGCTGACGCTGCCGGATTTCTCGGAGCGGTTCAGCCAGCAACTCTATGCAACTTATCTTTCGTATCTGCCGGCGGAGCGGCTGGAAGAGCAGTTGACGAGCCATGAGGACCAGCGCGGGAGCCTTGCGGAGTTCATCAAGTCGGCGAACTTCGGGCAGATCTTCGTTTCGCGGACGAAGCCGGGAATTACCCGCGGAAACCACTACCACCACACCAAGACGGAGAAGTTTTTCGTAGTGGAGGGCGAGGCGGCGATCCGGCTGCGCCAGATCGAGCGTACGGAGGTCGTGGAGTACCACGTGCGAGGGGAGCGGTATCAAATCGTGAATATCGCGCCGGGTTATACGCACTCGATTGAGAACGTGGGGAACGGAGAATTGGTGACGGTCTTCTGGGCGAGCGAAGTGTTCGACGCGGACAGGCCGGATACGTATTTCGAGCCGGTGCTGCAATCGGGAACGGGCATGGCGGGAGCGCGGGCATGAAGGTAGCGGCGGTAGTGGGAACGCGGCCGGAGATCATCCGGCTGTCGCGTGTGATGGCGGCGCTCGACCGGTATATGGACCACGTCTTGATTCATACCGGACAGAACTACGATTACGAGCTGAACGGGATCTTCTTCGAGGACCTCGAGATACGCAGGCCGGACTATTTTCTCGGTGCGGCAGGGCGGACAGCAGCTGAAACGATCGGGAATGTGATCGCGAAGAGCGATGAAGTGCTGGGGAAGGTGCAGCCGGACGCGCTGCTGGTCCTGGGCGATACGAACAGCTGCATGGCGGCGATTGCGGCGAAGCGGCGGAAGATCCCGGTGTTCCACATGGAAGCGGGGAACCGGTGCTTCGACGAGCGGGTGCCGGAGGAGATCAACCGGAAGATCGTCGACCACATCAGCGACATCAACATGCCCTACAGCAGCATCTCGCGCGAGTACCTATTGCGGGAGGGGGTGCCGCCGGACCGGGTGATCAAGACCGGGAGTCCGATGTTCGAGGTGCTGACATACTACCGGCCGAAGATCGACCGTTCGGATGTGCTGGCGCGCTTGGGTCTCGAAGAAGGCTGCTATTTTGTGGTCAGCGCGCACCGAGAAGAGAATATCGAGGCGCCGGAGCAGTTCCGGGGACTGGTGGAGGTGCTGAACGGGCTCGCGGAGCGGTGCGGACTACCAATTATTGTTTCTACGCACCCGAGAACACGGAAGCGGATCGATAGCGAGGGCGTGAAACTCAACCCGCTGGTGCAGTTGCTGAAGCCGCTTGGATTCTTGGACTATGTGAAGCTGGAATCACGTGCGAAGGCGACGCTCTCGGATAGCGGGACGATCACTGAGGAGTCGTCCATCCTGAACTTTCCGGCGCTCAACATTCGGAATGCGCACGAGCGGCCGGAGGGGATGGAAGAGGCGGCGGTCATGATGACAGGCCTCAATCTGGCGCGGATCCTTGAAGCGATGGCAGTGCTTGAGGAGCAGCCGAGAGGGAGAGAGAGGTCGCTAGACCTGGTAACGGACTACAGCGCGCGGAACGTGTCCGAGAAGGTGGCTAGGATCATCTTGAGCTACACGGGATATGTGAACCGGGTGGTGTGGCGCAAGAATGGTGCTTCAGATCACTGATGCGGATCCTAATCCTCTCGCAGTGGTTTGACCCGGAACCGACCTTCAAAGGTATGGCCTTTGCACGGCAACTAGCACGGCGGGGCCATGAAGTAGAAGTGCTCACGGGATTTCCGAACTATCCGGGTGGAAAGCTGTACCCTGGGTACCGTGTGCGCTTCTGGCAGCGCGAGGTAATGCAGGGCATTCCCGTGCTACGGGTGCCGCTTTACCCGAGCCATGACCTGTCCGTCGTAAGCCGTATTGCCAACTACTCGAGCTTCGCCGTCAGCGCGGCTATTGGAAGCGCATTTGTCAAGCGGCCCGACGTGGTGTACGTATATCATCCGCCGGCAACCGTTGGATTTCCGGCAATCGTAGCGCGAGCATTCCACCGCGCGCCAGTTGTGTATGACATCGAGGATCTGTGGCCGGACACCGTGGCCGCGACAGGGATGATGAAGAGTAGGGCGGTGCTGTGGCTCCTGGATGCCTGGTGCCATCTAGTGTATTGCAAGGCTGACCGGCTGGTGGTCTTGTCGCCAGGATTCAAATCGGCGTTAATAGACCGCGGGGTGCCCGAAAGCAAAATCGAGGTCATCTATAACTGGTGCGATGAAGCTGCCGTGGGTACTGGCGTCGGTCGCGCGGCGCTGGGGGCTCCCGGTGATTTTACTGTGTTGTTCGCGGGCACAATGGGCTTGGCACAGGGGCTTGATGCTGTTCTCGACGCGGCGCGGATTTGCGCGAGGTCTGTTCCGAAAGCGCGTTTCGTGTTCGTTGGAGGCGGAGTTGACCGCGAGCGTCTGGAGCGTAGGGCAAGAGAAATGCGATTAACTAATGTCATTTTTCTTGCGCGGCGGCCGATTGACCTGATGGGGCCGACCTTTCGCGGGGCCGATGCGTGTCTAATTCATCTCAAGGACGATCCACTGTTCCGCATTACGATTCCGTCCAAGACCCAAACATACCTGGCTGCCGGGCGGCCGGTTGTGGCGGCGGTAAGGGGTGATGCCGCCGACTTAATCACGCGGGCTCATGCCGGCGTGCTGGCCGAGCCGGAAAGTCCGACAAGCATAGCGGAAGCGGTGGGCCGACTTGAGCAGATGCCGGCTGATCAGCGAGAGGCCTTAGGCAAGGCTGGGAAGGCCTTTTACGACAGGGAACTCTCACTTCATGTGGCAGTCAAGAAATTCGAAGCCTTGTTCGAAGCTGTGGTGGATAAAGCTAGGAGCAACTAAATGGCTTTGAGACGCTGCCTGGATTTCATCGTGGCCGCGATCGGTCTGATACTGATCGCTCCGCTTCTGGCGGCTGTCGGGCTGACGGTCTGGTTGACGATGGGCTCGCCAGTCCTGTTTCGCCAGGCCCGCCTAGGCAGAAACGGTCAGATCTTCTCGATCTTGAAATTCCGCACCATGGCGGACGAGCGAGGCAGCAATGGGGAGTTGTTACCGGATGCTGCACGGTTGACGCGACTAGGACGGCTACTTCGCGGTACCAGCCTTGATGAACTGCCTGAACTGTGGAACGTACTGAAAGGAGACATGAGTTTGGTCGGGCCGCGCCCGCTGCTCGTGAAGTACATGCCATTCTTCACGGAAGAAGAGATGATTCGATTTACGGTGCGGCCGGGGATTACAGGCTGGGCGCAAGTCAACGGCCGGAATGAGGCTTCCTGGGACGACCGGTTTCGCATGGATATCTGGTACGTCCAAAACCAGAGTTTCGTTTTAGATATGAAGATTCTCTGGATGACGATTGGCAAGGTGCTGAGGCGTGAACAGGTGATCGTAGACGCGCGGTCAGCGATGCTGAATCTGGACGAAGAGCGCGCTCAGAGGAAGGCAACCGGAAGATAGCGAATGGATCAAATAAAGATCCGGCCGGCGATAGAAGGAGACGCTGCGCAGATCGCGGATTTGTTCTGCCGGGACTTTCACCCCGCCATTAGGCAACTCCTGATTTATGGATGCGCGGGAGCTGCCAACTATATAAGAAGGCAGATTGCGTCAAGGACATCCTTTGCCGACTCAGCATACTTCATCGCCCAATCGAAGGACCGCGCCATTGCCGCAGTCGAATTACGCCAAAGCCCCGACGGAACCCATCTCAATTACATCGCCGTACATCCGGACTACCAGCGGAGACATATGGGTACAGAGTTGTTCCTGACAGCCCTCAGAATGTGCAGTCCGCCTATGGGGCGAGTCAGTCTAGATGTTTTCGACGACAATCTGCGTGCTCTTCGGTGGTATGGACGGCTGGGATTCCGAGTGCGCCAGACGAGCGAACTCATCGAGCTTATGACGATGGCAAGAGAGTCCGCCGGACGCACGTTTTTGTCAGGCCTACCGCAAGCCGACTTGTGCCAGGAAAGTTTTGGGTTTTCGGAATTCAGAATTATTACGAAGCAAGGAAAGTATCCCGTCGGGCGAATTGGGGAGCAATGGTTTCGGTTAACTGATCCAGCATCCTTCAGCGATCCTTCCGTATTCACGGGCCTAAAAATGCTCGATTGCGGGCGACGCATTTTTGCTGTGGCGCCCGCTTCAACTGTGCCGCCGAAGCAAGTAGTTCGAACAATGGCCACGATGCACAGGATGGACGTTGAAATCAGGCGCTTACTGTCTTCTCTCATCAATGATTGCGAAAAGAGCAGAGAATCCGCATAACTGCGTGCGGCGGATCATTCCTTTTGAATCTGCGCGGAAGGCTTTCGGAGCAGTGCTCGCGGCATTGGGGACCTCTCGCGGCAGGGTTCTGTTGCCCGCGTACATCGGCTGGTCTCCGCGTGAGGGTTCAGGAGTGTTCGACCCGATAGACTTACTTCATCTTGAGTACGGTTTCTATGCTCTCGACGACCGACTTCGCATAGACATCGACTCATTGCGGACGGCACTCCGTAGTGGCTGCACTCGTGTACTTCTGATCATTCACTACTTCGGTTACGTAGACCCGTCTTACGAAGAAGCAGTCAGGATGGCGCGAGAATACGGTGTGTTTGTTGTGGAAGACGAGGCCCACGCCATGTTGACCGATCTTGTCGGCGGAATCTGCGGGCGTCTTGGGGATGCCTGCATCTTCTCCTTTCATAAGATTCTGCCGGTCGCCCGTGGAGGCGCGGCGGTGATCAACGACCCAAGATCGCCACTGGTCCGTAAACTTGTGGCCGAACCGGAGTACACCGTGCCGCTTTGCGAATTCGACTTGAACCGCATTGCCGACAGGCGCAGAGCAAACAGCATGGTGTTGGACGAGTTGCTCACCAGATTAGTGCCTGAGGTCCAGCCGCTGTTTGGGGCACCAGATAGTCGGGAGGTGCCGCAGAGCTATCCCGTGCTAGTCCATGGTGGCTTGCGGGACCGGCTTTATCACGAGTTGAACGATATCGGCTTCGGCGTGATATCGCTGTACCACGCGCTGATCTCCCAGGTGTCGCCTCACTGTTTCCCTGCGATTGCTGAGGTATCACAGCAGATTCTCAATTTGCCCGTTCACCAAGATGCATCCGAGGACAAGCTTGAGCTGATGATTTCCGAATTGGCCAAACTTATGAGGAAGGAATGAAACTGCTCCAGATTTGGGACGCTGCGGACCCTCACGAACGAACGGCTTGGAAACGCTATTGGGAGGAGTGGCCAGGACACGAAGTCTTCGCACACCCGGACTATGTTCGACTTTATGCCGGACAAAACGTGCGCGCGCTTTGTGCGGTTGCCTCTGCAGACGGAGGCCACGTGTTGTATCCTTTCCTGCTGCGCGCGCTGTGTGAAGAACCGTACTGCCAGGTTTCGTTGGGCGACTGCACGGACATCACCACACCTTACGGTTATGGCGGACCGTTCGGATGGGGTACTGCATGGGAGCCTGATACTCTCGGCGCGTTTTGGGACCAGTTTGATGAATGGGCGGCACGCTTACATGTTGTGTCTGAGGTCGTGCGGTTTTCACTCTTTCCTGAGACCTTGGTTCAGTACCCGGGCGACAGTCGTGTGGTCTCAGAGAACGTGGTGCGGGTCCTTGGTAACGAGGACCAGGTGTGGCGAGACTTTGAACATAAGGTCAGGAAGAACGTCAATAAGGCCCGGGCCAATGGCGTGACGGTGAGAGTGGACGAGAAGGGCGATAGGCTGGACGACTTTCTTGGGATCTATACTGGCACGATGGACCGGCGGAACGCCGGAGAGTCTTACTATTTTCCGCGTGAGTACTTCGAACGAATTCAACAGGATTTAAGAGGGCAGTTTGTCTATTTCCACGCTTTAGTGGGGGACAGGGTGGTCTCTACCGAGCTTGTGCTGGTCTCAGCATACCGGATCTACTCCTTCCTAGGAGGAACTGACGCTGCCTGGTTCCATGTGCGGCCCAATGATTTGCTCAAAGTGGAGATCATGAAGTGGGCACGGAGCGCGGGAAAGAGAGAGTTTGTTTTGGGGGGTGGCTACACGCCCGGTGACGGTATCTATCGCTACAAGCTCTCGCTTGCCCCTAGCGGGCGGGTTCCCTTCTCGATCGGGTACCGAATGTTCGACGCGGACGCGTACAAACAGCTTGTTGAGTCGCGCCGGATGTTTACTTCCGCACAAGGGCTGCAATGGCAGCCGAATCCAAACTACTTCCCAGCTTACCGCAGTTGACGAGTTCCGGTTGGAATAGCTTCTGACGAACCAATGAACCGCATTCTTCTTTCCATCCCCCACATGGGCGGGGCCGAGCGGGAGTATATCCGCGAGGCGTTTGCATCGAACTGGCTGTCTACGGTCGGGCCCAACATCAAGGCATTTGAGCAGGAGTTCGAGGCCCATATCGGCCTGCCTGCGGTCGCGCTCGGGAGCGGCACTGCTGCTATCCACCTCGGCTTGCGGTTGCTCGGCGTGGGTGCCGGGGACGAGGTCCTCTGCTCTACTCTCACTTTCGCCGCGAGCTGCAATCCGGTCCGGTACCTGGGAGCGGAGCCCGTTTTTCTGGACAGCGATTACGCCACTTGGAACCTGGATCCGAATGTCCTGGCGGACGCGTTGAAGGAGAAGGCGGACCGGGGAAGGCTACCAAAAGCGCTGGTCGTCGTGCACTTGTACGGGCAGTGCGCCGATATGGATCCGATCCTGGGATTGTGCCGTGAATACGAGGTGCCGGTGCTGGAGGACGCGGCGGAGGCGCTGGGGGCGGTGTATTGGGGGAGTTCGGAAGGGGGAGGATGTAGACAGACGGAAGAACGGGGACAGACGGGACTGTCCACTCCGGTCGCTGCGCTCCCTTCAGGACAGTCTCGTCAGTCCTTGTACCTCGCTACCGAGGACGGGGACAGACAGGACTGTCCACTCCGGTCGCTTCGCTCCCTTCAGGAGAGTCTCGTCAGTCTCATGATGCCGGCGGGGACGATGGGGGATGTGGGGACGTTCTCGTTCAATGGGAACAAGATCATCACCACCACTGGCGGGGGGATGCTGGTTTCGCGCCATCCGGAATGGGTGGATAAGGCCCGATTCTGGTCCACGCAGGCAAAAGAGCCCGGGCTGGCCTATCAGCACAAGGAGATAGGTTACAACTACCGGATGAGCAATGTGCTCGCGGGAATCGGACGGGGACAACTGGAGGTACTCGACCTCAGGGTGGAGCAGCGGCGCGCAATCGCGTTCCGGTACCGCGACGGGTTCGCGGATCTGCCGGGCATCACGCTGATGCCCCAAGCGCCTTACGGTGTGCACACGAACTGGCTCAGTTGCTTCCTGATCGACGAGCGGGCGTTCGGGTGCACGCGGGACGAGTTGATCCGGAAGTTGGACGCGGCGAACATCGAGTCACGCCCCGTGTGGAAGCCGATGCACCTGCAACCACTGTACGAGGGTTGCGAAAGGTTCGGCGGAGAGGTGGCAGAAGATCTGTTCCGGCAAGGGATCTGTTTGCCTAGCTCAAGCAGCCTGAGCCTGGACGAGCAGATGTACGTCATTGATGCCGTGCGAAGCGCTGCAGGTAAGGGAGTGCGGCGAACCGTAAGATTTACGACGGGGAAGCGGGGACGGTGAGGAGCGATGGCGCCGGCAGTGCTGCCGGCGTTGCAGGTCTGGCGACGTACTCTCTTAGCCAGTCCTGATTTGGCAGAACAACATACTATGCGTAAAGCATGGGAGTGTATTGAAAAGCTAAAGGCCAAGCACCGTGCCGTGGTGTGGGCGGCGCAGGTGGGTGTATTTGCAGTGTCGGGCGTGGCAGCGTTTGTGCTGCGGTTCGACCTGAGTCTGCCACGACAATACTTGCGCGACCTGGCTTATGCACTGCCGATCTGGATCGTTGTTAAGATCGCGGTGTTCCGGATCGCAAAACTGGACCGGGGATGGTGGCGTTACGTCTCTGTTCCTGATCTGGTCAGGTTGGCAGTTGGGAATGTAGCCGGCTCGGCGCTGAGCTGCGGGGCAATCGTGTGCCTGGGTCCGGCGGGCTTGCCCCGGTCCATCTACCTCCTCGACCTGATGATCTGCTTCCTGGCCACGGCGGGAGTGCGCGTGGTGGCGCGGGTGGGCGCGGAAGCCATCCGGCACGGCAGACATAGCACTGCGGTAAAGAACACGCTGATTTACGGCGCCGGCGACGCGGGTGTGACACTGCTCAGAGAGATTCAGAAGAACCCGAAGTTGCCGTACCGCGTGCGCGGTTTCTTGGACGACCGGCCAGAAAAGAAGGGCGTGCGGATCCTGGGCGTGGCCGTGCTGGGGGGCGGCGAGCGGGCCCGGGCGGCGGTGGCGAAGTACAAGATTGAAATCATTCTGATTGCCATCCCTTCGGCGACGGGCACCGAAATGGCGAGGATCCTGGAACGGTGCCACGCGGCGGGTGCGGAGTGCAAAACCGTGCCCGGCATGGGCGAGGTGATTGAGGAGGGAGGGCTCGCCGGGCAGATCCGCGAGGTGGCGGTGGAAGATCTGCTGGGCCGCAACCCAGTGCGTTTGGATGCGAGCCAGATCTGCGGGACGATCGAAGGCAAGGTGGTAATGGTCACCGGGGCGGCGGGGTCGATCGGGTCCGAATTGTGCAGACAGATCGCAAAGTTCCGGCCGGCGGGAATCGTGGGATTCGACATCGCCGAGTCGCCGCTGTTCGAGATCGACAGAGAGATGCGCGGGACCTTCCCAGAAGTTCCGTTCTATCCGGAAATTGGGAATATCCAGAACCGGGCAAGGCTGGATGAGGTACTGGGGAAGTACTCGCCGGCGGCGGTGTATCACGCGGCGGCATACAAACACGTACCGCTCATGGAAACGCACGTGTTCGAGGCCATTGAGAATAACGTCTTTGGGACGTACAATGTGGCGCTGGCGGCGGCGGAGCACGGGGTGGAGAACTTCGTGATGATCTCGTCGGATAAGGCCGTGCGGCCCAGCAACGTCATGGGGGCCAGCAAGAGAGTCGCGGAGATGGTGCTGCTGGGGCTGCAGAGGCGGGACAGCGCACTTCGCTCGCTGCACTCTTTAGGGGAGAGTCTAGTCGGGGATGAGGGACAGACGGGACTATCCACTTCGGTCGATTTGCGCCCTTCGGGACAGTCTCGTCAGTCCTCATCTTCGACGAAGTTTGTGGCGGTGCGGTTTGGGAATGTGCTGGGGTCGAATGGGAGCGTCATCCCGATTTTCAAGAAACAAATCGCGGCGGGAGGACCGGTGACCGTAACGCATCCAGAAATGCGGCGGTTCTTCATGACCATTCCCGAGGCCTGCCAACTGGTGCTACAGGCGTCCGCTATCGGGGAGAGCGGGCAGATCTGCGTGCTGGACATGGGCGAGCCGGTCAAGATCGTCGATCTGGCGAGGAACCTGATCCTGCTGTCGGGCTTGAGACCAGAGGAGGATATCAAGATTGAATTCACTGGGATTCGGCCCGGGGAAAAACTTTACGAGGAACTGAGTTCACTGCTCGAGGACACCGTGCCCACAGAGCATGAGAAGATCCGCATTTTCGTGGGAAACGGGATGCCGGAAGAGGATCTGGAGGAAACCCTGGACCGGCTCAGGAAGATCTGCGAGACGCGGAACGTGGGGCGGCTGTTGGTGGCGCTCAAGGAGATTGTGCTCGATTACAGCCCCAGCGCGGAGCTACTGAAGAGGGTTGTCGAGGCGAGGGACAGCCGGACTGTGATGGCTGTAGGGTGAAGACGGGGTGCCAATTGCCGCCGGCAGGACTGGCGGCGTTGCAGGTCCGACGCCTTGCTCCACCTGCTAACGAAGCATGGGGAACAATTGGCGGATCTGCTCGTCGCCCGGCCGTTCTCCGTACTCGCAGATCTCGAAGGCCTCGGCGTAGCGGATCGACGTCGCCTTGGCAGGACCGTACCACTTGTCCAGGGCTTGCCGAACGGAGGGGTTGATTCTTCCGCTTGCATACTTGAGTATTCTCGTCCTCAGCCAATTCAGCCTCTGTGAAGGGTCTGTGGGGGGCTGTTCGGCAGCGCCGTCTACCCAGGGAAGCCACTCGTACATCTGGGAAACGTGCGCGTCAAATCCCGCGATCTTCTTCTCGATCACGTCATCGATGGCGACAGCAATGTCCGGCCGAAACGGGACCGGACGCTGGAAGCGATCCTCGAAGTAGAGAAACACCGGGTTCTTTCTGAGCGGCGGCGTATCGGGGCAGACGTTCGGCACGACAACCATGTAGGCTGCATCCTGCAGCAGGATCGCCGTGTAACGGTGGTCGGGATGGTAGTCGTACGGGCGCGGGCCGAGCACGATATCCGCTTTCCAACGTCGTATTAGCCGAATGATTTCTTCGCGAACCTTCAGAGAGGGCATCAGCTCACCGTCGTGGTTGTCGAGAACCTCGTACTCGGCAATACCGAGACGGCGGGCGGCTTCCTGAGCCTCCGCGCGTCGCCGTTTGGCCAGCGCGCCGCCACCCTGGCTCTGGTGACCGGCGTCTCCATTCGTAACGGAGACGAACTTCACGGCATGTCCCATGGCGGCGAATTTTGCCGCAGTACCGCCAAAACGTCCGTCGCAGTCGTCCGGGTGCGCGCCGAAGGCAATCACCCGTATTATGTTGTCTTGCGCATACAATGCGACGGTCACGATCATCAAGAGTATCAGTTTGTGCACCTTTACACTCCTTCTCCGACTGCTCTATCCATTTTGACCGTAAACCGGCGGCGACGCTCGCAGCGGAGCCGGTGTGATGTCACACTGGAAGTTCAGTTTCAAGGACGTGAGCAATGTTGATCATCGATAGTCACCTGGATTTGTCCATGAGTGCGCTGGACATGAACCGGGACCTGACGCTTCCGGTGGAAGCCATTCGAATTGCGGAAGCGGGCATGGTGGGCAAGAGCCGCGGGATGAACACGGTGTCGCTGCCCGACATGCGCCGTGGGGGCGTGGGGTTGTGCCTGGCCACCGTGATCGCGAGGGCCAACCCCTCCGGG
>Ga0116191_1000936_pt1 | contig 24480 bp, 28 predicted proteins | sample AD_UKC111_MetaG_FD_89897 | JGI IMG/M metagenome (GOLD analysis project Ga0116191, IMG submission 89897) | Active sludge microbial communities of municipal wastewater-treating anaerobic digesters from Hong Kong - AD_UKC111_MetaG | ecosystem: Engineered > Bioreactor > Anaerobic > Digestate... | reverse complement strand
TGCAAGTTTAAAGTCGGTATTCTTCCCTTTAAGATGTACTAAAAAACCAGAAATTGCTGAAATAAGGACAACCATTAAACTTGTTGCAATTGCATTTTTTATTGGGACAGAGAAGAAGAAAAACAGAACAGGAACAATTATAGAACCCCCTCCAATTCCTAATAACCCACATAAAAAACCAGCAATTCCACCTGCTAAAAGACATTTTATGATAAATAACATTTTTATTTTTTTCTTTTTTTCATTTCCTCTGTTAATATAATTTTCCTTTTTTCTGTTTGTAGTTGAGGAGAATTTTCAAATTTTAATAAAATTGGTTTTCTCTTTTCCACCGGTAAAATTCCAAATGACTTATGTGGTTCAATTTGATACCAATAAGCAGTTGATGAATAGTCATTTGAAAGATGATTTCCATGCCCATGTTCAATTGTGAATTTTATTGATTTTTTAAAATGGATTGGATTTGTAATATAGAAAATATATGATGTCTGATAACCCCCTTGAAGTTTCCCATCATAAAGAGAATGCCCAAAAATAGAATTTTTTTCATAAATTGACGAACCATTAAATAAGAAAGCATTTTCTTGCATGCCCCATGCTTGATTAAAACAATCTTCACTTCCTGTTCCATGTAAATCAGGTGGCCATTTATATCCATCAACCCAAACCATTTCATCTCCTTCACCCCACCAATCAGAATGAAAATTTGTTACAGAAAGGTTAAACCCAATAAAATGCCCTCTCCCTTCACCTTCCATAATTACATAGTTATTATTATAAGCAATTTTTTCCTTATTTACTATATCAACCTCTGGTATATTTACTTTAAACTCATTTCCCCATCCAGGTGTAGGATTTTCTCTTTTCCATTGTGAGTGTAAATATCCTATTTCTCCTTCAAAATTATTTTCATAAATTTCATAATCAATATAAAAATACTGACCATATGCTTGGTCTGACTCATTTAAAATTTCAATTTTTGCCCCCTTGTTAAATGGCATAGGCAAATAGCAATTCAAAGCACAGCCACCCCCAAAAATATATGGTGTATTTGTTGATGCACTAAATGGTAGACAGCAAAAAGAATTAACAAGAGAATGTCCTAAACAGAAAAAATCTCCAAGTGGAACTAATATACTTGGATTTTCTTCTTCATCCCAGTAAAATTTTAAAAGAACATCTCTATATAAAGAATAATTACCGCTTTGTGTCATCCATATATGAGTAATACAACCGGTCCCTTCAATTTCTGCAAGTACTTTTTTCTCTCCTGGGTTTATAATCCATCTATCAGCATTTCTTCCTTCAACATCATAACTTGAAATTCTTTTTGTTTTTGCATTTTTTATTTTAAAAATATCCATCATAAATTCCTCCTTTTTCTCTCATTTTTAAATTTCAATTTCTACATTTTCAACTATATATTCTCTTGATAATGGGTCTTTTCCTCTTTTTATAATTATTTTTGTATTTTCTAAAAAATCATTATTTTTTACAATTGAAGAAAAAATAAAATTTAAATTCTCCTGGTCTAAACAACTAAATGGGTTAATTTTTAAATTTACTTTTAATACTTTTTTTGCGTTATTCTCTTTTATCACTTTTTTTAAAATTTTTATTAGATTCTCTACGACTGAAAATTCATGCATTGAAATTCCTTTTAATTTTATATCATTAGTCAACTTCAACAACTTCTTTTATTTCAGGGACTCTTTCTTTTATAATACTTTCTATTCTCATCTTTAAAGTAATAACAGCAAATGGACAGCCCCTACAAGTACCTTTTAGACGAACTTTTACTTTCTCATTTTCAACATCAACTATCTCACAATCTCCACCCTCTGTCTGTAAAAATTCTCTTACATCTTCTATTGCTTTCTCAACTTTTTCTTTTAACTCCATAATTCCTCCCATAAAACTCTATTATTAAAACATGTTTAATTGTTCAGAAATTAAATTTTTGAGACAATGTGAGGTTTTGTGTTTTCTGCATAATTTTTTCCTTTTTTAAAACCAGCAATCCAGAAAGATAGTAAAAAAACAAGAAAAACAACAATTTTTAATGTAATATTTTTACAAAAATAAGAACTAATTATCCCTAAAATAAACCCCAAAAGAGGAAAACCAAAAATAAAAATTGAAATTTTTAGAAGGTCATCTTCTTTTATTTCTACTTCTACTTCATCACCAATTTTTGCATCAATTTTATTCTTTACTTCTATAAAAGGGTCTCTTCCAGCAATTTTTTCACATAATCCACATTTCTCACATTTATTCTTTCTTTCCATCTTAACAACTGCTATATCTCCTTTTAATTCTATAACTTTCCCATTTTCCTTCATTTTATTTTTTGTTAACTTCGTAAGTTAACAAGTGCTTGAAAATCAATAACTTATATTCAGTAAATTAAGAATATTCAAACATTTTTTCAAGAGATATTTTACCTTTTTCAATTATTTCTTTTCCCAAATTTATTTGATATATCTCTTCTTCTAATGACCTTTTTACACTTTCAAGAGTTATTTTTTTCATATCAGAACAAACTTTTTTATCTCCTAAAGGATAAAATTCCTTTTCTGGGTTTTCTTTTTTCATCCGATAAATAATCCCTTCTTCTGTTCCTATTATAAATTTTTTTGTCTTTGATTCTTTAACTCTTTTTAACATTCCAGAAGTTGAATAAATACCATCTGCTAATTTTTGAACTTCTGGGTCGCATTCAGGATGAACAACAATTTCTGCCTCAGGATACTTTTTTCTTGCTTTTTTTATATCATCTGTTGTAAATTGCTGGTGAACATAGCAAAATCCATCCCAGCATATTATCTCTTTTTCTTTTACTCTTTGCTGGACATACCAGCATAAATTTTTATCAGGCAAAAATATTATTTTTTTTGCAGGGATATTTCTAACAATTTTTTCTGCATTTCCACTTGTACAACAAACATCAGAAAGACATTTAACTTCTGCATTTGTATTTACATAAGATACAACCCATGCATCTGGCTCTTTTTCTTTCATTTTAATTACATCCTGAACTTTTACCATATCAGCCATAGGACAGGTTGCATCCATTTCAGGAAGTAATACCTTTTTTGAAGGAGAAAGTATTTTTGCTGTCTCTGCCATAAATTTAACTCCACAAAAAACAATTATCTCTGCGTCTTTTATCTCAGATGCCTTTTTTGACAATTCAAAAGAATCACCAACAAAATCGGCAATTTCCTGAACTTCTGGTATTTGATAATTATGTGCAAGAATTACTGCATTTTTCTCCTCTTTTAGTTTTCTTATTTCTTTATCCATTTTAAATTGTTGATATCATTGCTTTTGTTGGACATGCTTTTATACAAATTTCACATGCAACACATTTTGAAGGCAAAAAACTAATAGTAAAGTCATCTTCTTTTTTTAAAGCACCTGTTGGACATAAAGGAACACAAACACCACAATCAGTACATTTTTCTTTGAGCATTTTAATATCACTTTCTATTGTCTGGACTTTTACTCCCATTTCTTTTAGAACATTTTCTGTATTTTCTAAATTTTTCTCTTCGCCTATCAATTCAATAACAAGAGTACCTTCTTCTTCAGGAGTTATATATGCTTTTAAAATATTAAATTGAAAATTATATTTTCTTACTGCATCTGAAATTATTGGTTTATCAATTAAATTTGGTGGAAAGTGCATAACATATCTTTTTTTTATTTCCATTTTTTCTCCTATTAAATTTTCATTGGTTTTGGCATATATCCACTATCAGGACCAGGAAAATGAAAGATTGGTTCTGTTAATAAAAATTTACCACTTCCAATCCAATTTTTAAGAATATTTGCAATCTCCCTGCTTTTTTTATAACTTGATAAAGAACCGGTTGGAACTTTCTTACCCATTATTTCTACTTTGCCGCTTTTAAGTTGGGCATAATTTACCCAACAAATAACTTTTTCTATTGCATTTGGGTAATCATTACTATAATCAACTACTGGTGCATAAATTTCCTCATCAGGTATTGAAGCAAAATTTAAAATTTCTTCATTTAAAATAGGTATAGGAATTCCAACTCCAACTATTAAACTAACTCCATACCCTGTTAATGATGCTCCTTTTAAAAAATCAGGGCTCATCTGTTTAAGGTCTCCTATTAAAGTTAGTGTACAACCACCTTCAATAGGTATCCCATTTTCTTTTCTTTTAACAGAAGGGTTAAATTGAGTTCCCCACCAGGCAACATAACCAATTCCACCACCTAAAAAAATTCTTGTGCCAGACCCAATTGTTTTTAAATATGGGTCTTTCAAAAGAGGTGATAATTGTCCAGCAGAAGAATAATTTGCATTTCCTAAATTTGGTTTAAGAATTCCCATATAAGTATAAATTGTCCTATCAGAAAGATTAACTGCCACATTATAGTTTTGATAACAATTTCTTGGATTAAAAAGTGTTGTTTCATTTAAGTCATTTAGTTTCAATTTTGTTTTAAGATGTTTTCTTGGATAACAATCAGTTCCGTATGTTTCTACTTTAAGTTCAATTTCTTTATTACTTACTAGGTCCTCAATAACATGTCCTCCTCCATATTTAAATTCACCTGGATAATTACTATTTCTTGGGTCATTATCAGGAAGTGCTGCTGCTCCAATATAAACATCAACAGCAGCCAGTCCTGCATAAGCAGGTACCTTGTTTAAATAGACACTTCCTCCACCCATTTTTATTTTTGGTTTGGAATGTCCAAAATTTATAAGAAGACCAGAAGAACACATTGGTCCAAAAGTTCCTGTTGTTACAACATCTATTTCTTCTGATAATTTTTTACTATTTGCACTTTTCTTCATATCAATTAGCTCTTCTGCTGTTACAACAACAACTTTTCCTTTTTTTATTTTTTCATTTATCTCTTCTATTGTTTTTGCCATTAAGAACCTCCCTTTCTACCAACTCCGCTGCCTTTTTTCCTGATAGAAGCATACCACCAAAAATTGCTCCCATTCTTGGAGAACCATAAAAAGCATTTGCTGCCATACCACAAACCATAAGACCGGGATAAACCTGTCCTGTATTACCTAAGATTTCTTTTTCCCCTTTTTCTGCCCACATTGATTTTTCGCCTTTTACTTCAATTCCACCTACTTTTTTTTCAACAATCCTGCAGACCTCACAATCATGACCGGTTGCATCAACAACATAATTTGATAAGACAACCAGTGGATCAACATGTAATTTGGCTATTCCAACTGCACTCCAATTTAAAACAACTCCATTTATTCTCTTCTCTCTTATAACAACATCTTCAACACTTATAAGATTAAAAATTTTTGCTCCTGCTTTCAATGTTCTATAAGCAAAAGAGGATATTGTTTCAACTGAATTTGCAATATAAAGTCCATTTTCATATTCTTTAAGAGTTATTTCAAATTCATCTAAAATTTCTTTTGCCTCTTTTTGAATAACAATTTTATTAAACATCATTCCCCCTCCTGGCATTCCCCCTCCAACTCTTAATGACCTCTCAAAAATTGCTACTTTTATTCTTTTTTTTGCAAGATAATAACCACAAATAAGTCCTGAAGGTCCTGCACCCACAATTGCAACATCAACCTCTAAATTATCAATAAATTCCTTCATATAACTTTCAATAATACCTTTTGATATTTCCTTTTCCACTTTTTTCCTCCTTATTTTTCTGCCCGCTTTTCATTTAAAACCGATAAATATCTTTCACCTGTATCAGGGAAAATAACAACTATCAATTTCCCTTTATTTTCTTTTCTCATTCCAATTTTAATAGAAGCAAATGTTCCTGCTCCACTTGAAATACCTGCTAAAATTCCTTCTTGTTTTGCTAATTTTTCTGTCGTTTCAATTGCATCTTTATCAGAGACCTTTATTATTTCATCAATTATACCTATATTTAAAATATCAGGGATAAACCCTGCTCCTATGCCCTCAATTTTATGCTCTCCCGGTTTTCCTCCTGAAAGAACAGACGAATTTTCTGGTTCAATACCAATAATTTTAACACTTTTTTTCCTTTTCTTTAATGACTCTCCAACTCCTGTGATTGTCCCTCCTGTTCCAATTCCTGCAACAAAAATATCTATATTTCCATCTGTATCTTTCCATATTTCTTCTGCTGTTGTTTTTCTATGAATATCAGGATTTGCAGGATTTTTAAACTGTTGAGGCATAAATGATTTTTTATATTTTTTAGAAATTTTTTCTGCCTTTTTTATTGCTCCAGACATCCCTTCACGAATAGGAGTTAAAACAACCTCTGCACCAAATAAAGAAAGAAGTTTTCTTCGTTCAGTTGACATATTTTCTGGCATCGTTAAAATAAGTTTATATCCCTTTTGAGCACATACAAAAGCAAGTCCAATACCTGTATTTCCACTTGTTGGTTCAATTATTACAGTATCGTTATTTATTATCCCTTTTCTTTCTGCCTCTTCAATCATATTTACTGCAACTCTATCTTTTATGGAACCACAGGGATTAAAAAATTCAAGTTTTGCATAAATTTCAGCATAACATTTCTCTGTTAATTTATTTAATTTTACAAGAGGTGTATTGCCTATCAAATTCGTTATATTTTTACTTACCTTCATTTTCTCTCCAATTTTTACCACTAAATATAATAAATACTCTGTTTTTTCTTTTCCTCTTCAACTAATTGTTCTAATGTAATTGAATCAAGAATATCTTTTATTGCATTTTTTACCTTTATCCAGACATTTCTTGCAGAACAAACTTTACTTTTTTTACATAAGATTTCTTTATCAACACAGGCAACTGGGGAAAAACCCCCTTCAAGAACTTCAACAATTTCAGATAGTTTAATTTCAGATGGTTTATTAACAAGTATAAAACCTCCGTTTGTCCCTTGAATACTTTCAACTAACCCTGCTTTTTTCAATATTAGCATTATTTGTTCAAGATATTTTTCAGAAATATCCTGTTTCTCAGCAATATCTTTTAAAGAAATAGGTGTACCATTAAAGTTAAGTGCAAGTTCTATCATTGCTCTTACTCCATATCTTGTTTTTGTTGAAAACTTCATTTGTTTTACTCCTTACAGAATAAGTTTTATTTTACCTTTGTTATCTTTTAAATTGTCTTCTGATATTTTTATTAATTCTCTATCTATTTTTTTCTTCCTTTTACAAATATTATTTTTCCCATCATATTACTAATATTTTATCTAAAAAAATTACACTGTCAATGTTTCGAATTGAGACATAATAAATCTACTCCAAAAGGTATGTTAGACAAGACAAAAAAGAATCTACTGGAAAAATAGGATTTAAATAGCACCTTCGGATAAAATAAGAAAAAACCGGAGGTGCAAATGAAAAAGGAATTAAAAATGGAAATAGAAAAAGAAGAGAAAAATAAACAATGTGTTGGAGTAGATTTTTAATGTCTCAACGAATTAGTATTTCGAGTAGATTTTTATTTGACACAACAGTCTCTTCACATATTAGAGAATTTAACCCCCGCGGTTATATTGGGAAATTTAATTTCCTAATGAGAAAGAGATAATAAAATTAGGTTAACACCCCAGAATATAAAAATAAAAGACGAAATCAATCTTAAAAATATCTTAAATGAACTTCTATATAAAAATTTCCAGATATATGGGATGAAAATACAAAGGGTAAGAGGTCCAAAAATTGCTCCTAATCCAAAAAGAAATCCAGAAATCACTCCAAATAATATTCCTTTACTGACATAAAAAACATATAAAAAGAATCCAATTAAAGGACCACAGGGAACTAAGCCATAAATCAGTCCTAAAAGAAAAATATGTAAATTTATTTTTTGAAATTTTCCTGCCACTACATATTTTCCACCTGTTTTTAAGAAGAACCATATACCATAAATAATAAGAAAAATACCACCGACAATAAATGAATACTTACTTTCAATAAATGTTTTTAAAAGAAAATGCGAATAAGAGGCAATTCCACCATAAAAAGAATAAGAAAATATCTTACCGAAATTAAAAAGAATGCCTTTCAATAATCCCTGTTTGTAGTTATGACTTCCTTCTCCAACAACAGGAAAAAGTAAAAGCCCACAGTTTATGAGACAAAAGGAAAACCCAAAAATGATACCTGAAAGGAAAAAATTACCATGTAATTTCATTTAAATTCACTTTCACTGAAAACTTCTGCTTGGAAAGTGTAAAGTTCTGTTTCTGGGTCTTTCCATGCATCTGGAGAAAGACCTGCTTTCTGCCAGCAAAGTTGACTTAAAAATTCCTCTTTACTCCATCCTGTTTCATCTGCTACCTGTGGTAAAAAAACACCCTGATTAAATCCTCTTTTAACTATAACTCCATCTCTACCTAAAACTATTTCATCTGAACTTTTTACTCTTTTTGGGACAGTTAAAACAGAAATTTCTATTTCAACATCTTGTAGTTCTTCATATGTTACAGGTGAAAATCTTGGGTCTCCTGTCGCTGACTCAATTGCCATTTTTCTTACCCCTTCAATAAGAGGTACAACAGGATAAATATAACCAATACAACCTCTCAAATTCCCTCTTTTCTTTAATGTAACAAAAACACCTCTTTTCTCATTTAAAACAGGGGTTGTTTCTTTTATTTCAGGCAATGGCTTATTTTTTAAATAAAATTCAAGTGTTTGTCTTGCTATTTTTAAAAGTTTTTCTTTTTGTTCTTTTGTAAGCATATTCTCCTCCTTTTTTTCACTTTTTAAAATAATTATTGAACCATAACCAACAACTCTTTCTTTCTCACCAGTAATTTTTCCTGAATTTGAATGACTTAAAACATCTATTCTGTAAGAACCAATTTTTTCTGCTATTTTCATCAATAAAAGAATTGCAGCATCTCCACATGCTTCAACTTCTTTTCTTTCCTTTAATTTATTATAAATTAAATTTGTATCCTTTGTTTTAAGATATTTAAATAATAAATTATCTTTTTCTTCTGCAATGTTTTCTGGGTAATAATGAGAAAGGTCAGAACTCACAACAAAAATTATATCCTTTCTTTTTTTAATAACATTGTAAATAATGCTAGAAATTTTATTTATATTTTCATTATCAAGGTCTCCAAGCAAAATTGGGAAAATTTTGAAATTTTTACATGCTTTTTGCAGAAAAGGAATTTCTACTTCAATTGCATGGTCAATATCCAATAAATTATGATTTATATGAAATTGTTTTTGGGCATAAAGTTCTTCAAAAAGTGACTTATCTATTTCAACTTTTCCAAGAGGTGTCTGCCAGAAATCCCTATCTTCAATTATAACTTCTTTAAAATAGGCATGATGACTTCTCCCAATAATTATAAATGTTTTATTTGTCATATCTTCAAGTGTTTTAAATGAATATGCCGCTACCTGCCCTGAATAAATATAGCCAGCATGTGGAGCAATAACACCAATAATTTTATCTTTTTCCACTTTTATCTTCTTATTATCAACATTTTTTAGAAAATTATTTATCATTTTTGATAAAGAATCAGTATTTTCGGGATAGAAACTACCTGCAAAATTCGGTTTTCTTACATTTTCAGAATAAAGTAAAAATGGAATTAAAACAAAAAATAAAATAAATTTTTTCATTTTTCCCACACACCTTCAATTTTTTTACCACAATATTTACACTTACTATTTACAATGTTATTTTCAAGAACAGAAAAACCAACTCTTTTTATTAAAAGTTTATCACAATATGGACAATATGTATTTTCATATTTTGTTCCAGGAACATTTCCAATGTAGACATATTTCAAGCCAACTTTTTTTGCAATCTTATATGCTTCTTCTAATGTAGAAACAGGGGTTGAAGGTAAAAATTTCATCTGATACATAGGATAAAACCTTGAAAAATGCAAAGGAACATAATCACCTAAATTTTCTTTTATCCATATGCACATTTTCTCAATTTCTTCTGGTTTATCATTATATCCAGGCAAAATAAGATTTGTAATTTCTATCCATATTTTATGTTTTTTGAAAATTTTCAATGTATTTAAAATTGTCTGTAAATCGCCCTGACAGATGTTTCTATAATATTCTTCATTAAATCCTTTAAGGTCAACATTTACTGCATCAATATAAGGACATAATTGTTCAAGTGGTTGTGCATTTATAAAACCAGAAGTATGGACAATATTTTTAATTTTATTTTGTTTTGCAATTTTTGATGTATCAAACATATATTCATAAAAGTTCACTGGCTCTGAATAAGTATAGGCAATTGATAAGCAATTATTTTTTTTAGCATATTCAACAACTTTTTCTGGTGGAAGATTGAAATTTTTTGTTTCTTCGGGAGAGTATTGAGATATTTGCCAGTTTTGGCAGAACTTACATCTTAATGAACATCCAGCAGATGCAATAGAAAATGTATCTGTTCCTGGCAAAAAATGAAAAAATGGTTTTTTCTCCATTGGGTCTATTGCAACAGAACATGGGTTTGAATATCCCATTGAATAAAGAGTCCCGTCTATGTTTTTTCTTGCTCTGCAAAAACCATATTCACCTGTCTTTATAACACATTTTCTTGGGCATAAAAAACACTGAACAAAATTACCTTCAATTTTTTTATAAAATAATGCTTCTTTTGGAGAGGAAATAAGAACAATAGAAAGTAAAGAAAAAATCAAAATAATTTTTTTCATATTTCTTTTATTACTTTTTTTATTCTCTTACAATGGTCTCCATCCCAATAAATTCTTCCACAATCAGGACATATTGAGAATTTTTCTTTTGTGAGATAAATATATTCTGGAATCTGCCCTTTTATTTTTTCTTTTTCTATTCTTTCAAGTTTCTTATTACAGATTGAACAAAGAGAAAATATATCCTTTTCTTTTATTCTGATTTTAAAATTTTTAATAACATCTTTAAACTGTTCTAATGTATTTTCTCCATTTACAAAATATACAAGTCCAGGAAAGTCCCTACATAATTTTCTATCTTTTGTTAGAACAATTCTTCCTTCTTTTTTTGCCTGTCTGATAAAATCAATTTTCCGTGATGTATTGAAATATAATGTATCATATCCAATAAATCTCAACCACCTTGCTAAACCTCCTAACATACCATCAGCAATGAATTTCATTTTTTATTATTATTTTACCTGTTTGAGTACAGAAAGAAAACTGTTGACAAATGTAATAGAAAAAGTAGAATAAATTTGTAGAGACGATACCATATTTTCACAAGGAGGTAAAAATGAAGAGAGGAATTGCTGTATTGCTTATTGCTGGTATGTTATTGAGTGGATGTGCAAGCGTGGAATGGTCTTCTGAGAAAGGTAAAAAGGGAGCAGGGATAGGAGCAATTAGTGGAGGAATTTTAGGTGCTATCATAGATTCAAATAAACCATGGAGAGGGGCTATCATTGGAGGTGCTACTGGTGCTATAGCAGGTGCATTAATTGGAGATTCAATGGATAAGAACAATGTTGTAGAGACAAAAGAAGATATTGTTTCGCGTGCAGCAAAAGAAGCAGCAACTTTAAATACAACTGTAAAATATTCAAGGACAACAGAAAATGGTATTACAGAAGAAATTATTGCAACACCTGGTAAACTTGAAGGAAATGAAAGAACAGTTACCATTCAATATCTCAGAGATGGTAAATTAATATCCACAGAGACAAGAAAAGTAAAAGTGTAAAAATTATTTTATTTAATAAGTTGCATTAATTTTCTACCATATTCAATATATGACCTGTAAGTTAATTCAGGGTCTCCAACTTTTCCTTCATGAACTATACTTGCAATATGTGGTTCAATTGAAACGAACCCATCATATCCTGAATTTTTAAGGTCAGTAAGAATTTCTTTTACTTTTGAAGAGCCCTCTCCTGGGAAAGTCGCTCCACTCTTATCTGCTTTATAATCCTTAACATGGACATATTTTATATATGGCTTAATTTTAATGTAAAAATCCCATGTATCCATATTTGCATGGGGAATAACATTTCCTGTATCAAACAGGAGGACAAAAGCAGGGGAACTAACCTCTTTTAATAATCTTATTGAATTTTCAGGAGATAGACCTCCCCAACCACTACAATTCTCATGAGCAAGAATTACTCCACCATCTTCTGCAATTTTAGAAAGTTGTTTCATTCTTTTTATAACCTCTTCTCCCCATTTTTTTTCTTCCCATGGATTATCTTTATCATTGGGCCAGGACATAACTCTTATGAATTTTGTATTGAACTTTTTCATTCTTGGTATTGCTCTTTTAAGTTCATCAACATCCTTAGTAAAATCACCAGAAATTTTAGTTGACCAGTTTGCAATACCACTTGCAAAACAGGAAACAAGAAGACCATTTTCATTAACTTTTCTATAAACATCTTCAAATTTCTCATCACTCACCATTGTCAAATTTTCTCCATCAACATTTCTCAACTCCATATATTTCCACCCTAATTCCTTATGTGCTTTTATCTGCATTTCAATTGACTGTCCTGCTTCATCACTTATTCCTGAAAATTTCATTTTTTCCTCCTTTTTTTATTGTTGCTTTTATATAAATCCCTAAACTTTTCAAAAAACTGGCAGGTGTTACCTATGTATCTCAACTTCTTCATAATTATATTATGAAATAATATGGTAAATCTGTCAATTAAAAAGGGTATTGTGTATTTCTTTAAGTAATTTTCTTATTTCAAGTTTCTGAGGGCATTTCTCCTCACATTGCCCACATTCCACGCAGGCATTTGCTTTTTTCCTCTCATCTTTTTCCCATTTTCCAATATTGTTATATGCTTTTTTTGCATAATCAAATAGTCCATAAATTTTATAATAGTTCATTATATTAAAGATATCTGGAATTGCTACACCAAAAGGGCATGGCATACAATACTTACAATTAGTACATGGAATTTCTTTTTTTCTTTTTCTTTCTTCTATCCATTTTTCAAGTAATTTTTTATCCTGTTGAGCAAGAAATTTCCCACCTGACGCAATATTACAATTTTCTTCTACTATTTCAATTGTATTCATTCCTGATAAAGCAATTGAGACATTTTCATTTGAAAAAACAAATTTTAAAGCAATTTCAGGACTTGAATGATATTTATTTTTAAAAAATTTAACAAGTTCATCTGCTTTTTCAAGTCGACCACCTCCAACAGGGCCCATAACTGCAACTCCAACTCCTTTCTTTCTTGCATATTCAATTGCCTCTTCATTACTTCTATCAAGGATATTATACTGGCATAAAACTGTTTCAAAAAAGTTTGTATCAATTATCTTTTTCATAATTTCTGGTTTGTCGTGAAAGGAAAAAGATATATGTTTTATAAGTCCTTCTTCTTTTGCTTTTTCTGCTTCATCTATAAGTTTTAATTTAATAACTTTTTCTTCAAATTTTGTATTATCAAGTGAGTGGAAATGATAAAAATCAATATAATCAACATCTAATTTTTTTAGTTGTTCCTCAAGAAATCTTCTATAATCATCTCTTTTTTCAATATTATAAGTTGGAACTTTTGTTGATACATATACTTTTTCTCTCCACCCTTTCAGTGCTTTTCCAACAACTATTTCACTCTCTCCTGAACAATATCCATAAGCAGAATCAATATAATTTACCCCATAAGAAAATGATTTCTGTATAATTTCAATTGAATATTCTTCATTTACATGTTTTTCTCCATTTTTTTCAATCATTGGTAATCTCATAGCACCGAAACCGAGAATTGAAACATTAATTCCAGTTTTCCCAAATTTTCTGTAAATCATAACTATCTTCTCCTCCTATAAAGTTTTTTAGTAAATAATTAAAATTTTTTATCAAGTGAATTTTTAAGTAATAAAAGGTAAAATAATTATAACAAGGCGAGGCGAATATGCAAATAAAAATAAGAAAAGCAAGAAGTGAAGATATTGAAGAAATTGTGAAAATGACTGAAAAAGTATGGGATGGCTATACAATAGCAGAACTTCTTGAAAAAAAATATGGGAAAATTGCTGGAAAAGAATGGTATCAATATAAAAAAAGAGAAGTTGAAAATTTCTGTAAAAGTCATATTGATTGGGTGTTTGTTGGAGAAGTTAATGGGAAAATTATAGGGTATTCAACTTATACCCTTGATTTTGAGAGGAAAATTGGTGAAGTTGGAAGTAATGGTGTTTTACCAGAATTTCGAGGAAAAGGTATTGGGTCTTCTCTTCATAAAAAAGTTCTTGAAGAAATGAGAAAAGAGGGGATGGAGACTGCAATTGTTTCAACTCTTGAAATAAATATACCTGCTCAAAAAATGTACATAAAACATGGGTTTCAAAAATTAGTTAAAAGTATCTTTTATACTCAGAAACTTTAATAATAATTAGTGTCAAAAAAGGTACAAAGGAGGTGAATTGTGAAAATAGGTGATGTTGAAATTGAAGTTATAAGAGGGGATATTACTGAACAGGCAGATATTGATGTTATTGTTAATGCTGCAAATGCATATCTTTCTCCTGGGGGAGGTATTGCAGGTGCAATTCATAAAAAAGCAGGGCCAAAACTCTATGAAGAATGTAGGAAACTTGCTCCTATAAAAACAGGGGAGGCAGTAATAACATTTGGTTATAATTTACCAAATTCTTATGTTATACATACTCTTGGTCCTGTTTACTTACAGGAGAAAGGTCCTGCTGCCAAACTTGCTGAATGTTATAAAAATTGTTTAAAAATTGCTGATGGAAAAAATTTAAAGTCAATTGCTTTTCCTGCAATATCAACAGGAGTTTTTGGTTATCCAACAAAAGAAGCAGCGATTGTTTCTATTAAAAGTGTTATTGAGGAAATTCCTAAGTTAAAATCAATAAAAAAAATTAGATTTGTTCTTTTTGATGAAACAACTTACAAAATTTTTAAAGAGACACTTGATTTTGGAAATATCTGGTCAACTGGAAAATTTTAGCAAGAGGACGAGAAATGAAACTGATGGAAAAGGTAAATAGCATACTGGGGTTAATTGAGAAAAGAGACCTTTTTTCTATTGTAGGGAACAATCTCTCTTTTTTCTCTTTTCTTATATCAAATATTTTCAAATTTTCAAATTCAAACTTTCTTGTTATTCTTCCTGATGAAAAAGAAGCAATGATATTTTATTCTGATATTTTAAATTTTATAGATGAGAAAGAAGTAATTTTTTTCCCTGAATATGAAAAAGTAGAAGATGAAATTTCAGAAGTTAATATTGAAAGAGTAAAAAGTATTATTGAAATAATAGAGAATAAAAAGTCACTTATAATTACATATTTCCCTGCAATTTTAAATAAAATTCCTCCTTTCTCAAATTTTAAAAAAATAGAAGTTGAAAAAGGAGAAAATATAAGAAGAGATGATTTTATAGAGATTCTTGTAAAATTTGGATATGATAAAGAAGAAGTTGTGGAAATTCAAGGAACATTTAGTACAAGAGGTGGAATTGTTGATTTTTATCCTCCTTTTTCTGATTTCCCTTTAAGAGTTGAGTTTATTGGAAATCGTATAAATTCAATAAGAAAATTTAATCCTTCAAATCAAAGTTCTTTTGAGAAAATTGAAAAATGTTCTATATTACCTCTGAGCGAATTTTTTGTTGGTGAAAGACAGGAGAGTTTTATTTCCCAGGTTAATGGAATAAATTTCATAATTAGAGGAGAGAAATTTATTGAAAAAAATGGAGAAATTCAGGATATAATAGAAAAATCAAATATAGTTGGTGAAAAATTAACTTTTTTAAGGAATAAAAATATATTTTATTTTAATGTTTTTCCTGCTGGTGATAGGTTTAAAATCAGTTCTCAATTTATCTGGAACACTTATCCTGGTGAAAATATAAGTATTTTCTCACAAACAGAATCTCAGAACCAGCGTCTTAAAGAAATACTTATTGAGAGAAATATTGATATATCAAATATTGAATTTTTAAAAGGTAATTTATCATACAGTTTCTCAATTCCAGAAGAAAATATTACTTATATAAGCAATGATGAAATTTTTGGAAGATATAAAGTAAAATACACCCCATTTAAAAAACGCAATTTCCAAAATATTACAGAATGGGAAGAAATTAAAAAAGGGGATTATATTGTTCACTATAATGAAGGAATAGGAAAATTTGTTGGAATGGAAAAGATGGAATTTGATGGGGAGAAGAAAGAATTTATTGTAGGTGAATATGATGGTGGAGATAAACTTTATATACCCATTGAACAAATACAGTTTGTTAATAAATATGTTGGAGATAAGAAACCACAATTATCAAAATTAGGCAGTAAAAATTGGATTAACATAAGGGAAAAAGTTAAAAATTCAATTAGAGACCTTGCATCAGACCTTTATACCCTTTATGTAGAAAGAAAAAAAGAAAGAGGATTTAATTTTGTTTCTAACGATAAAATGGAAAATGAATTTGAAGAAAGTTTTATTTATAAAGAAACAGAAGATCAATTAAAAGCAATAGAAGAAGTTAAAAAAGATATGGAAAGTGAGAAAATAACTGACCGACTTATTTGTGGTGATTCTGGATATGGAAAAACAGAAGTAGCAATGAGGTGTGCTTTCAAATCCGTATTAAGTGGAAAACAGGTAGTTGTTTTAGTTCCAACAACTGTTCTTTGTCTTCAGCATTATTTAACTTTTTCTGAGAGATTTGTTGATTTCCCTGTGATAATTGAGCAACTATCCCGTCTTGTATCTGAAAAAAAACAAAAAGAAATAATAAATAAATTGAAAGAAGGAAAAATAGATATAATTATCGGGACACACCGACTCTTACAGCAGGATGTGAAATTTAAAGATATTGGACTTCTGATAATTGATGAAGAGCAAAAATTTGGTGTTGTTCATAAAGAAAAAATAAAAGCGATGTTCAGAAAAGTTGATGTTTTAACTTTAACAGCAACTCCTATTCCAAGGACACTTTATATGTCTTTGAGTGGATTGAAAGACATAAGTTTAATTGAAACACCACCAGAAGGGAGATTATCAGTTATAACATATGCTGGAATATATAATGAAGGAATAGTAAAGCAGGCAATAAAAAAAGAAATGGAAAGAGGAGGACAAACATTTTATCTTCATAACTATGTATATGATATTGAAAAAGTAAAAGAGAAAATTAAGAAACTTGTCCCTGAAAGTAAAGTTGAAGTTGCTCATGGGAAATTAAAACCAGAGAAACTTTCAGAAATTATGAGGTCTTTCTCAAAGGGAGAAATAGATGTTCTTGTTGCAACAAGTATTGTTGAAAATGGGCTTGATATACCAGGAGCAAATACTTTAATAGTTGATGATATAACAAGATATGGACTTTCTGACCTTTATCAATTGAGAGGTAGAGTAGGAAGATATAAATGGCGCGCTTATGCTTACTTTTTTATTCCGAAACATATTCCATTAAACGAAAATTTAAGAAAGAGAATAGATGCATTACAGAAATTAAATAGTCCTGGTAGTGGATATAAAATTGCTTTAAAAGACCTTGAAATTAGAGGAGCAGGAAATATTTTAGGGAAGCAACAACATGGATTTATTGACATGGTTGGATTTAACCTTTATTGCAGGTTCTGGAGAGAAGTAATGGGAGAAATAAAAGGGCAGGAAGTAAAGCAACCAGAAGAGGTTGAATTTCCATTTATTTTGCCAGATGATTTTGCACCCTTCCCATCATTTAGATTCTACATATATAAAAAATTAAGTGAAATAAAAACAGAAGAAGAAAAGAGTAAGTTTATTGAAGAAATAGAAGATAAATTTGGTTATTTACCAGAAAAAATAAAAACATTAATATCTAAGAAAAATAGTATAAATTATTCAGAGATAGAGATATAAAGCATATTGACTTTAAATTTTTCTTTTATTGAGAATTTTTATTTAAAAAATTTCCAAAATGTGTTATTATAATAGAAAATCATAAAGGGTGGTCTAAAAAAATGAAAAAAATCATTATTTATCTGGCTATTTTCGTATTTTTGGCAGGATGTACTGGCAAAAAAAACAAAGAGGTAACTCTTGAAGAAATCCCTGATGTTAATTATCCACCTGAAGAAGCACCTTTATCAACAGATGAAATTTCTTTAACCATAGAAGAAAATGTGCAAGAAGAAACAATAATTCAGCCAGAAATAAATTTATCACAAGAAGAAAAGAAATTAGAAGATGAAAGGTCTCTTATTGCAAAAAAAGAGCAGAAATTACCTAATCCTGTAATACCTGATGAAAAAGAAAAAAAACAGGATGGGAAATTTATTGAATTGTTAAATTATTTTACTTCATGGTCAGGAGAATATCTTCTTTATTCTGCAAAATGGAATTTTGTTAATGTTGGGAAGGGAATAATTATTTGTAAAGAGGAGAAAAATAATAATGGTGAGTTCTATCATATTGTGGGGATTACTGTCCCGGAAGGAAGTATGGCAAAGAGTGGATATGGATATAATAGAGTTGATTCTTTCATAGATAAAAAAACATTAAAACCATATTATTTTTATTCTTATGTAAAAAATGGGGAAAAGGAAAGAACCACAGAGATATTTTTTAATTTTAATAAGAGTGAATACACCTGGAATGTGAAAAAATTAAAAAAAGGGGCTGTTTATTCAAATAAAACACAAAAAGTAAAATTTAATGGAAATTTATATGATGGAATGTTTATTTTTTATGTTTTGAGGAGTGCTGATTTTGAGAGTTACCAGAAATTCCAATATCCTGTTGCAATGGAAAAAATCTGGAATTTAACAATTACAAGAAAAGATAAAATGACAAAAGATGTACCTCTTCTTGGGAATAAGGAAATATACCTCCTTGAACCAATAGCAGAAAGTGATGAAGGAGTTTTTAGAAAAGGTAAAATGAATATATGGCTTACAACTGATAAAGAAAGAGTTCCTGTTTATTTAGAAGGGAGAGTTACCTTAGGTACAGCCAAACTTTCACTTATTTCAAAGGCAAAAATCAATCCTAAGGAGAAATTAGATAGGGCTTTAATATCCAGAATATTAAATTCTGTTGATTAAAATGAAATTATTATCCATTGAGACAACTTCTTCAATAGGGAGTATAGCAGTTGTTGAAAATTTTAATTTATTGAAAGAAATTACTTTTAAAAGTGATGATATAGCGAGTTGCTTGGTAGAAAATCTTGAAAATATTAATTGTGAGATAAAAACAAGTGATTTTGATTATTTTATTGTCTCAATAGGACCTGGTTCCTGGACTGGTATAAGGACAGGGATATCTTTTGTAAAAGGGATTGCCTGTGGTAAAAAAGAGAAAATATATGCTGTTTCATTACCTGATTCACTTTTTTTTATTTTGAAGGATTTTAGATGCAAACTTATTTGTGTTGTTAATGCATACAGAGAAAATTTTTATATTTCAAAATATAACTGTAAATTTAACTTTAAGAAATCATTCCCAATAAAAACATTTTCAAAAAAAATAGTTAAAAATATTTTAAAAAAAGAAGATTATATTCCTATTGGTCCAGGTGTGAACATTTTTTTGAATAATTATAAAAAAGATGTTTTTAAGTTTCCAGTTTATCCTCTGGCAAGTTATAATGCTTTCCTTGCATATGAAAAAATCAAAAGAGGTATAAAGTCACCTCCTCTTGAACCATATTATGGAAGATAAAAAAATCAAAATATTATACCTGCTAAATAGTTCAGAAATTGGAGGAACTGAGAAGTCATTGCTTTTACTTATAGATAATCTGAATAAAAAAAAATTTGATATATACATCATTTGTTTAAGAGGAGAAGGTACTTTTACAGATGAAATTAAAAAAAGAAATATATTTGCTTATATTTATGATTTAAAAAAAGAGCCACTTTCTATTTTTATTGTATATAAAAAAATCAAAAAAATAAATCCAGATATCTGTCAATCATTTCTTTTTATTTCAAATTTAATTGGAAGAATTTTAGGTAAGATTGCAGGTATAAAAATTATTATTTCTTCTCAAAGAAGTGTAGATAAATGGAGAAAATGGTATCACTGGAAAATAGATAGATTAACTTCAAAATTATCAACCATTATTATTTCAAACTCTTTTTCCGGGAAAAAATACCTTGTTGAAAAAGGGAAAATAAATGAAAAAAAAATTGTAGTTATTCCAAATGGTGTCAAATACCCAACAGAAAAAAGAACATTTTCAAAAAGTTCATTTGGTTTCAGTGAAAATAGTATTGTTATTGGTAATGTTGGTAATTTAAGAAAAGTAAAAGGACAGGAAATTTTTATAAAAATATGTAAAGTTATTTCAGAAAATTTTCCTGATGTGAAATTTTTAATTGCCGGAGAAGGACCGCTTAAAGTATATTTAAAACATCTTACAGAGGTATTTGGAGTAAAGGATAAATTTGTCTTTGCTGGTTTTGTAAAAGAAATTGAAAGGGTATATTCGGCTATTGATATTTTTGTTTTGACTTCTCAATGGGAAGGATGTCCGTTAAGTGTCCTTGAAGCAATGAGTTTTGGAATTCCCGTTGTTTCTTTTTCAGTAGGAGATGTACCTTATATTATTCAAAATGGGAAAGATGGATTTGTGGTAAAAGATAGAAATTCTGAAGAATTAGTTAATAAAATAAAGCAACTTTTAGAAGATAAAAATTTAAAAGAAATAATTGGAATAAATGCAAAGGAAAAAATAAAAAAGGAGTTTACTATTGATAAAATGGTAGAAAGATATTCAGAATTATATATTAATTTATTGAAATGAATAAAGACAAAGGGTAAAATATATGACTAAAATGAAAAAAGATATAAAAAAAGAAACAACTGATTGGTTTAAATCGTTATTCTGGGCTATTGTTATTGCTGTTTTTGTTAGAATATTTTTTGTTGGAAATTTCAAAATTCCAACTACTTCTATGGTCCCTACTTTAATGGTTGGTGACCGACTTATATCAAATGATATAATTTATAAAATTAGAAAACCCCAAAGAGGTGAGGTAGTAATTTTTAAACATATTAAAGAAACTCATACAACAGATTATGTAAAAAGAGCGATTGCTCTTCCTGGTGAAAGAGTACTTATAAAAGAAGGTAAAATATATATAAATGGCAAGGAAGTAACAGAACCGAGGATTAGTTGCAGGTATTATTATAGTGATGGATATTATGGGGTTGCGAAAGAAACAGAAGTTCCTCCAGGGTCATATTATGTACTCGGGGATAATAGTATTAACAGTAGTGACAGTAGATATTGGGGATTTGTAGCAGAAAAGGACCTGGTGGGAAAAGCCCTTTTTATATATTGGCCACCATGGAGAATGGGTTTTATAAGGTAGAATAAATATTGGAAAAGTGTAAAACAAAAATGTAAAATGCGTATTTTAGAGCATCCGACTATGTAGTGTGGCGGATTCAAAATGAAGCAAAACAAAAGATAAAAACTTTTTACATTTTTAGTTATCATTTTATATTATAATAAGAGGTGTATGTAAAATGGAAAATAAGAAAGAAGGAATAGTATATATAAAAGAGAAGGATTTGATGAAATTGAAAGAATCGTTAAAAAAAACAAAGGAAATTAAAAAAGAAAATGAGAAATTAAAAAAAGATATTGACGAATTAAAGGATAGATATTTACGAGTTCTGGCTGAGTTTGATAATTATAGAAAAAGAGTTGAAAAAGAAAAACAGGAAATTTATAAGTATGGGGCTGAAAATCTTTTGAGACAATTACTTCAATTTGACAATATATTTGAAAATATCTTAAAACAAATGGAAACAAATCCATCTAATGAAGCAATTCATAAAGGAGTTGAACTTTTAAAAAAGGAATTTACAAAATTTCTTGAGGAAAATGGTGTTAGAAAAATAGTGACAAAAGGTAAAAAATTTGACCCGCATATACATGAAGCAATTGGCGTTGTAGAAACAAATGAATTTGAAGATGGGGAAATTGTAAAGGAAGAACAACCTGGCTATGTTTATCACGACAAAATTTTAAAGCCATCACTTGTAAAAGTTGCAAAAAAACCAAAAACAGATGAAAGTTCTTGCACCGGCAAAAATTAATTTATTTCTTGAAGTAGGAGAAAAGAAAGAAAAGTTTCATCCTATTGTTTCTTTAATTACCCCTATTTCTCTTTCAGATATTGTAGAAATTGAAAAATCAAAAAAAACAGAAATTATTTTCCATTCTAAATGGGAAATTCCTGTTGATAATACAGTTAAAAAAACATTGGATTTATTGGAAACAAAATTCAAAACAGACATTCCAGTTAAAATAGATATATGGAAAAGAATACCTCCTGGTAGTGGACTTGGTGGTGGTAGTTCAAACGCTGCTGTTGTTCTTGAAAATGTTATTCAAATGTTCAATTTGGATATTTCAGAAAAAGAGATGCTAAAAATTGCTCTTAATGTTGGTTCAGATGTTCCTTTCTTTATTTATAAAAATTTATCAATAGTAAGTGGATATGGTGAGATTGTAAAGCCAGTGAAAAATTATATTCCAACTTATTATTTCTTATTACTTGTTCCACCTATCAGAATATCAACTAAGGATGTGTACGAACAATTAGATAAAAAAAGGGAATTTGGTAATTTGACAAATGGATTAAAAAAAATTAAAATTCTTGTCGGCTTATTAAGAGAAAGAGAATTTGAAAAAGCAGAAAGCATAATGTATAACAGATTAGAAAAGCCCTGTTTTGAAATATGGGAAGAAGGAAAGGAGGTGATGAAAGAAATTGAAAAAATGTCGGGAAGAAAATTTTTTCTCTCGGGAAGTGGTGGAAGTTTATTTTCTATTTTTAGAGAGAAAAGAGAGGCAGAAACAATAAAATTAGGTGATGTTGCTGTTGGCTGGGATTTTTTTATAATTGAATGCTTTAACAACTCAAAGATAAAGGAGGAAATAAATGGAAATAACCGAAACCAGAATTTCGCTCGTTACAAATCCGAGTAGTAGATTAAGAGCATATGCCTCTGTTACCTTTGATAACCAATTTGTAATAAGAGATATAAGAGTTATTGAGGGTAAAAAAGGGCTTTTTGTTGCAATGCCAAGTAAGAAAATTCAGAGGCCATGTCCTAAATGTGGATTTAAAAATCCCGTAGGTAATAAGTTTTGTGGTTCTTGTGGTTCTGCCTTAAATCCTGTTGAGGAACAGCGTCTTTCACCTTCCCGACAACATAAAGACCTTGCTCATCCAATAAAAAGCGAGTTTAGAGATTATATCCAGAAGAAAGTGCTTGAAGAATATGAGAAGGAAAAGGCAAATCCGACAAAAAACAATAGAAGTTAAAATTCAAACTTAATAATGTAAAATTGAAATTGTAAAGTGCTTTTTCAGGAATTTGGCACTCTTTTGGTGGATATAAAATACTCGTTTAGAGTTTTAAACTTTAAAATTATTTTCTTTGTCTTAAATTTTACATTTTCGTTTTACATATTTTTAATTTTTTGTTTATATAACGGTTTTCACTATATGTTATTTAATTTTTGCCCGGTGGTGTAATGGTAACACATCGGCCTTTGGAGCCGAGTTTCGAGGTTCAAATCCTCGCCGGGCAGTTCAAGGAGATACCAAATGGCTTCAAATCTTGCAGTGGTAATACTTGCTGCTGGTTCTGGAAAAAGGTTGGGCGGTGAAAAACAAAAAGTTGTAAAGAATATATTAGGCAAACCAATGCTTTCTTATCTTATGGAAACAGTAAAAAAACTTTTTCCAGATGAAGTTATAATAGTTGTTGGCTTTAAAAAAGAAGAGGTTATAAAACAACTTGAAGGAGAAAATGTAAAATTTGCTGAACAAGTTGTTCCTCTTGGAACAGGAGATGCTGTTAAGAAAGCAATGCCCCTTTTAGAAAATTTTGATGGGAATATTCTTATTCTATATGGTGATGTTCCATTTATTTCTTATGATACATTAAAAAATTTTATAAATGATTTTGAAAATAGCAAAGCAATGTGTTCTATAATTACAGTTTCTATTGATAATCCAACTGGTTATGGAAGAATTATAAGAAATAAAGAAGGGAAAATTACCGGGATAGTTGAAGAAGTTAATGCTACTCCCCAACAAAAAGAAATAAAAGAAATCAATTCTGGGATATACATATTTAAAAAACAACTTCTTTTTGATACATTAGAAAAACTCAAAAAAGACCCTGTTAAAGGGGAATATTATCTTACTGATGTTATTAAAATTCTTGCTTGTCAGGGAGTAAAAATCCGTTCTTTTACAATATATACACCTGAGGAAGTGATGGGTATAAATACAATAGAGGAACTCCAAAAAGCAGAAAAACTTTTAAAAAGGAGTGAAAAATGGACAGTTGTTTAATTTTTTCAGGAAATTCAAATAAAAATTTAGCCGAAAATATATGTAAATATCTGAATAAAGAAATAGGGAAAATTAACATTTATAGATTTAAAGATGGAGAAATTTGTGTAAAAATTGAGGAAAATGTAAGAGGAAAAGATGTTTTTGTAATCCAATCAACCTGTCCACCTGTAAATGAAAATCTTATGGAACT
>Ga0116191_1000920_pt1 | contig 24732 bp, 14 predicted proteins | sample AD_UKC111_MetaG_FD_89897 | JGI IMG/M metagenome (GOLD analysis project Ga0116191, IMG submission 89897) | Active sludge microbial communities of municipal wastewater-treating anaerobic digesters from Hong Kong - AD_UKC111_MetaG | ecosystem: Engineered > Bioreactor > Anaerobic > Digestate... | reverse complement strand
TTTTTCCTTCGCCTTACCTCTTTCCTTAAAAAATGACGCTCTTCCCTCAGGTGGCTGGCTGAGTAATGCTGAATTATGCTGCTAACGATTCCCTTCACCACTATATTTTTTTGTCCATAGGGAATTGTTTTAACAACATTGTAACCTGAAAGGGCAAGGTTAAAGCTTAAATGATCGGCCAGGCCGAGATGATGGGCAAAAAACACCTGAGGGTCGCCTGGACTGACCCCGAGGTTTTCCATTAAAGATAGGATGTAGAGAATAGTGTCGTGGTTATGGGTACCAAATATAAACGATGCAGATGCAAGGTTGTTGAGTAGAAATTTGATTGCCTCGTTTAAGCTATGGTTGATGTCATTTTGAGTATTTTGAAACAATATCTTCTCAGATTCGCCCACCTCCAGGTGTGTTATTGTGCCTCGAAGAAGTTTTGCCCCAAGTATGTAACCATTCTTGGACGCAGACCTAAGCTGTTCAACTAGCCTTTCAAACGTCTCCACCATGTCAAACCGAAACGTTTGATACACGGTTGCCCTCTCTCCGTTATGTAGCATCATCATTTCGTTGGCAATGCTATCAATAGCAGGTTGGCAATCAACAGGTTCAGTGTCAATAATAATAGGTTTCCCTGAGCTGAAAGCTTCGTTACAAAGTAGCCTTACCCTGTTGGTGAAATCCGTGTAAATGCCTCTATCCGCATGGTTTAGCATCGCATTTTGAGATACCAGCCGTAGCACCCTGGGTTCAACTAAAGTAGAAAGTTTAACCAGCGTAAAGGCGTGGTTGGGAAAATCCCTGGCGATTCTTATAGCCCTTATGTACTCATCAAAAACCAGCTGCTTATCCTTGCCGTCAACAATGGGCGCTGGTGATGAGTAAACCCCGTAGCCCCATAGTTCGTCTCCAACCCTTTCGCAGCTTTCCAGCGTTAATCCTCCGGAGAAAAAGTCGAATATTCTATTTTTGAGCAGGAAGGTTACAAGAGGAATTGATGCCCACGAATTGACCTTACCAGAACGATTCAATCCCCCTAATTTTGATAGCCAGGTGAATAACCTGCATGCTCTTTTCAACTCTTTGTTTGACAGGTACTGAAAAGCATTACCGGTGTTATCAAGCGCTATCATCTGATTGCAATATTTAACTCATAAAGTTAAAACAATTGTGGGAATGTTTAAAAAACAGGAAAAACGCCTATAAGAAAAAGTGTTGAAAATGGTTTGCCTCTCCTTTGCAGAACAAAAACGTCTTAATGACCATTGGTACAATAAAAGCGCCCGAAGTTAATTCGAGCGCTTCATCACCGCTAACTAATAGCTAAAACTACTTTTCCCTATTCCAGCTTACATCTGATTGTAAGAGCTTGCCATCACTTACCGCCTGATCCTCAGCATCTTGGTCGCGTTCAAAAATTGGATTGGGTGCGGGCTGGGTGCATTTAAAAATACCCACGTATGTTTTTTTGGCTAAGTCATTTTCGTAGGTGTTGAATGTAACCCAGTAGTAAACAGGAATTCCATCAACCTCTAGTACTGCATCGTTGGCGTACTTCAACTTAAGCACAATAGTAAGCGCCTCTTGCAACCGTTGCCAGGTTAGCGCAATCTTTTCCTCATCAGTGGTAAGTTCGGCAAATCCCGGCACGTTGTACTGGCTTCTTGTAGAAAGCCTAAGGTCAAAATTTTTGTAGTATGCGCTGGCTCCATAGTAAAACTCGTCGTTACCATAAGTACTTCCATACTGGCGTCCATAGGTAAGGTAAACATAATCAACTAACAGCTGCAGGTCGGAGGCACCAGGTGTAAAATGTACGGTGGGATCAAAAATCCAATGCTCGCCAGTGTGGATGAACTGTCCCGACTGCTGCACAATACCATTGTACACCATCCAGCTTCCTGCACTATTCTGGTATTTTTCAGCAACCCTTTTTGTGGCGCTTGGATAGTTGTAAACCATTATGCAGGTATCCCCCTCCTGTGCAAAGGGAAATTTTTGAGAAAGATAGGTTGGAATATACCGGCTGGCAGGGTTTGTACTTGTGAAGGAGTTCCCTGTAAGCCCCATTAGGCTGTACTCGAAGGGTTGAACGCAAAGCACCCCTTTTGATTTTTCCCACTTGGTCCCGGTAAACCTATAGTAATCGTTGTAGTTCTTGAAAAGATCAGCAGCAACACCTTTCCCTCCGGCTGGTACCTTGGCAGTGATAACTACATCATCAACCTCCCATGTTCTACTTGCCGTTGTAGTTGATGTGTAAACAAAGGCAATGTAAATTTTGGCTTTAGGAAGGGAAACATTTCCCGAAGGACAAAATACAAAGTTGCCTGTTCCCAAATCAAAGCTAAGGTTTGTCCAGGTGGCGGCATTTGGATTGCCACTACCACTGTAGTTGGTAGAATACTTCAGCTGCAAATCGTTTCCATCGTACTTCCACGCTGTGGTAAAGTTTAGCGATGCGCTCTCTGCACTGGAAAGGTCAATTGCAGGAATAATCAGCCAGTCCTCATTTTCGTTGTTTACTCCACCAGAGAAACCTGATATTTTGGCAAAGTAGTTTCCGCTATATACTGATGCAGCCCACTTCTGAGCACCTTTAACGCTTACCGTATCGAACTTGTCAAGGTTGTTGCCGTTAAAATTTTCCTTAAAAAGAGTATCGGTACGATAGGTTACGCTTGAAGGCTCAAATTCAGAAGATTTGTAGGATACCAGGCATTGCTGGTTAGTTGTGGGCGATGAAATAGCAGCTGCCAGAATCTGTGGAATATATTCCTCGGCAGGCATGGATGGGATGAAGTAACCGGTATTGGCAACAGCACCTCCTACCGATTGATAGTTGTCGGAGGTAAGGGTGTAAACTGTCGGGCTGCTGTAGGCAGTAAGGTAACCGGTGTTTTCAAGATTAACGTTGTAGGTTACATTTGCCGTGGAGCCCATGTTAAGTGCTACGAATCTGTTGGATAATACTTTTCCGACATAGTTTTTGGCGGTAAACCTTTGGTTAAATGCCTGCTGGTCTTTAATAAGCTTTGCTGAGGCACTATCGGCATGATTTTGAGCATCAGCTAAAGCATACTTGCTTGCATTAGAGTAATCGGTTGCATCAAGGGTATAGGTGATGCTTTCCTTATAGGGTTTCTTCGCCTCGTCAAGATTGTTGTACGTGTCCTCCATGGGGTTACATGCCCACAAGAGGCTCAACAGCATGGTGAGATTGATAATTCTTTTCATCGGTGTTATCAAATTTATTGTTTATTTATACTCGTTTGGCTTAAGTTATTACGGTTGTGCAATCGTCAGCAAATATTCAACCTATCAATTCTAATCACAAAAATTTGCATGTGCACAATCCATCCATCATGCTAAAAGTTAATCCTGAGGCCAGCAGACCAGGTTCTACCAAAGCCGTAGAAAACGTACGATGAAAACTCGTCATGATTTGTTCCATCGGTTGCATCGGCAATATACTCGGTATCGAGTAAATTTGAAACGTTGCCAAAAATGGTAGCATTGAAGGATCCCATTTTGAAGCGGTAGTTGGCATCTATATCAAGGAGGTAGTAGTCGGGCATTTGCCAAGCGTCCACCTTGCTATCAATGGTTGTTCTGGCTGTGGGATCAAAGTCGGCATAGTTTTTACCAAACCAGTTAAAATCAACGCCTAATTTTAGCTTTGGCAGCACCTCATAGTCAACACCAACAGCTGCGGTCATTTGGGCAGAGTTACCCACATGAACATCGGCTATGTAGGCGTTGTATGTACCGGCTACCGATTGGTCATCGTTGTAAAGGGTAAAGTTGACATCATCCGTCCATCGGTAATCTCCGTATGAGAACATTCCCTTAACGTTTAGGCTGGTAATGGGTTTATAGAAACACTCCAGCTCCACTCCCTGATGAAGCGCATTAACCCCAAGGATGTTGGCCGTTTGTCCATTCAATGATCTTACCAGTCCCTTATCCAACCAGCTGGTACGGAACACGTTCAACTTGGCGTTGAAATTATGCAAGCTAATTCCATAGCCAACTTCGGCAGTGATAATCTTTTCGTACTTAACGCCTTCATTGAAATCGTTTTTGTTATTCAGAAAAGTATTTGAAAAAATTGGTGCTTTTTTAATGTAACCACCGTTAATAAAAACATTTTGGTTTTCGCTTATTTTGTAGTTAAAGCCTCCCTTAACATTCCATGGTAGAAAGTCGTGCCAGGGGGATTTTTGATTTCCAGGAGCATACTGGAAAAAATCAACCCTTCGGTAGTTGTTGCTAGCAGCAGCAACAGACAGGAATCCCGAGTAGCTATTCTTTATATACTCTGCCTGTGCATAAAGTCCTAACCACAGCACTTGTCCCCTATAGTTATAGTTAACATAATCACCCTTATGGAGTGGTTGTGAGGCAGGACGGTTTATGTTCTTACTATCAAGGTAGTAAGCTCCACCAAGCAAATCGTCAATTTTATATGCATGTACACCGCTGTAGTACCGTCCGTCAAAGCCTGCTGTAATTTTAAAGTCGGAAATAGATGTGGTAAATGTTGAAAGCATTCCATACCACTGATGATCGTTTATTGCGTTGGCAATAATGGCTTTTGACCCGGTGGTTGAGGCGGCGTTTTGCGCAATAACCCAATCAAAATTAAAATAACCCTCGGGAGTGAGCGCAGAGTTGTCATAAGGTGTTCCGCTGGGGTAGTTTAAACTCAACCAGGTAGAATTCGGGCCGTAAACTCTTCTCCCACCTCCGGTTGCTATTGAGGCATAGGCCTGGGTAGAGAGCATGGAGTTATCACTAATTTTCCAGTAGTGGTTTAAAGATATTTGGGGTTTATGGTAGTAGTTGTAGGCATACCCAATGGTATAAATGTCTCCATTGCGATACCCGAAATCCGAATTCCACTTAGCTTCCATGGGGTGATCGCGGAATTCCTGAATGGTGTGCTTATTGCTACGCTGGTTGTGCCACTGAGGAGCTCCAAAAGCATTGAAAACTATACTATGTTTACTGTTAATTTTTTTGGAAACATTGACAAAATATGACCAACCCTCAAAATTAGTAGCCTGAACATAGCCATTGCCGTAGGTATGTCCCCCCGAAAGAGTCATAGCCCAACCGTTGTCCAACATGCCGGTGGATACTGTAAAAGTTTGCTTCATATACCCATCGTTGCCAATGCCTGCGTAGATTGATCCACCCTTTTCGGCATCCGTTGACTTGGTGATAATGTTGATAGTTCCCCCAACAGACGAAAGGGCCAACTTGGAAGCTCCAAGCCCGCGTTGAACCTGCTGGTTGGAGGTAACATCCGAAAGGCCAGCCCAGTTACTCCAGTACACCTTGCCATCCTCCATGCCGTTTACCGGAATTCCATTGATTAGCACGCCCACATTGTTGGAGTCGAAACCCCTAACGTAAACGCGGGAATCGCCAAAACCACCGCCGCTTTTAGTTGCATAGATTGAAGGTGTTGATTTCAGAATTTCGGGAAACTCCTTATTCCCTAGTTTTTCAGCTATTATCTTAGGCTCAATAGTTGAAACTGCAACCGGCGTAGTTCTGTCACGAACAAAAGATGACACCACCAACACTTCCTCCAGCCCAATTGCGCTGGCAACAAGCGGAATTTGCCCTAGATCCTTTTCTGTCCCAGAGGGAATGGTAACCTCAACTGTTTTATCGGAATACCCGACAAATGAAAACTTGATGCTCCCTTTCTCCACGGGCACCTTTAAAACGAAAGAACCATCCAACGAGGTGAATGTTCCAACGGTTGTGTTTTCGACTGCCACTGCGGCGCCAACTAACGCTTCGCCACTGTTGCTATCAACAACAATACCCTTCACAATACCCTGTGAAAAGGCAACTCCAGCTGTTCCTACCATACAGATGGTAAGAAGGATTTTTTTAAAAACTTTCATCATACTGTTATGAATTTGGTTAGGGTTATAGATAATATAAGCTTGAATTCTGCTGTGTAATTTAGGTGTTAAAGATGAGTAAAAACAGCCTAAAGGCTGTCAACTGAATATTAATAAAATATAAACCCCGTAACCTACCCTACCTTCGACCATGCTTACTAGAAAATATTATACTGCAAGTGTTTAACCTGAATTTTTGTGCTCCAAAATACGAACAGAAACTCAAAGCTGTCTTTACTGGTTAAACTTTCTTAGTTCACATATAAATTTTGGGATAAACATTGATAAAAATGCCATCATGGTTGATGTTTTTTCTAGGTAAATGCTTATTACGTTGTCTTTATAGTTAATTAATTGGTTAGTCGATAGTTACCTGCATTGTCAGTAGTGGTAACGTACTGAGTTCCTGAAGGCTCATGGATGGCCACAACAGTGGCAAATGGCAATGCCATCCCCTTTTCATCCACTACCTTACCGTTAATTTCCGAGGTTGTTACCTGGGCATTTGCCCATAAACCAACCACAGAAAACAGCATGATCATAAAAAACCTGATTTTTTTCATTGGCTTGAAGTTAGATTAGTACTAGTTATTTGGTTAACATCGATTTATAAATAGAAGATGGGGGAGAAACAACCCATTGAAAATTAAGTTTAACATTCATAACACAAATTAGGTATCAAAACTTGATATCCTTCCCATTTTGTCTAGCATTTTGACTGAATTCTATCTAAGGTATGACTTATCAAATATCTGGTATGTTGCTTATCATTGTTCAATACAAAGTTGATACAAAATATCCTTACTTCCACTAATAAAATATTAATAATTTATTAAGTCTAAACATGGAATATACCTAAAGCATCTACTTTAAAATATTATGCTACAACCGCTTAAGTAGTTTTATTGTGCCAAGTTACTAACATAAGTCTTAAAGTATTCTTTCAACCACTTATATCTTTGCTAAGCATGCTGTTTTGGAATAAATGCTGATTAAAGTGTCGAAAAGGTTTGTATTTTTTCTACTACAAATTTGATATAGGCTATGTAAAATAAAGTAGCCATACCTCCTAAAACCCTTGTAAGGAGGGCTGTGTGAAGGAATTTGTCTAGGGGTTGTAGAATGCTCTTCCTGTTTTGAATGTGCCCTTTCGGCTGCGGGTGCTAGAATTTTATTCCCATGACCAGGATGTCGTCAACCTGTTCGTAGGTACCCTTCCAATCGGAGTGGCTGGTGGCCAAAATGTTTTCCTGTTGAGACATGGGAAGCCCGGAAATGGATTTTAAAAGGTTGATAAGGTTTTGCCTCTTGTACTTTTGGAAGCTGGGGCCACCTATCTGATCGGAAAAGCCATCGGTAAAGAGGTAGAGCACATCGTTTTTAAGAAGCTTAACCTGGTGGCTTTCAAAATGTGTTTCCTTAGGGTAGTAGCCAATGGGGTTCCTCGTAGGCTTGAATTCGAGCACTTCGCCATTTCTGATGATTGTGATGGGCATGTTGGCTCCTGAATACTCAAGGGTCATCTGGGTGAAGCTAAACTTGCAAATGGCAATATCCATGCCGTCCTTTGTTTCAACCCTTTTCCCAGACTGCTTGAGGGAGTTCTTAACTCCCACCCTCAGCTCCTCCAGGATTTGACTTGATGAGAGCGCGTTTGGCGAGGTAACGATATCATCCAGAAGGGTTATGCCCAAAATACTCATAAATGCACCAGGCACACCATGACCTGTACAATCGGCAAAAGCAAGAATTACCTCGTTATTCCCTAAAGGCTTAAACCAGTAAAAATCGCCGCTGACAATATCCCTGGGTAGGTAAAAAATAAAAAAATCAGGGAAATATGCAGAAAGTTGCTCCCTGGACGGGAGAATGGTTGACTGGATGTGACGGGCATACTCTATGCTGTCGGTAATCAGCCTGCTCTGATGGCTTATTCTATCACGCTGGTTAATAACCTCGTCGCGCTGGGTCTCAATTTCTTCCTTTTGCTGCAAAATCAAGCTATTCTGCTGCTCCAGTATTTCATTATCGCGTTTTTTCCTACGGTAGTTCGACACCAACACACCAACCAGCCCAAATAGGAGAATAGAGAGTAAAAGTTCAGATAAAAGAATAACATCCCGTCTTTTTACCCTTTCCTTTTGAAGCTCAATTTCCTTTTCCTTTTGAACAGTTTCGTACTTGGTAAGCAGCTCGTTTAGGTTTTTCTGGTTATCCCTGGACAGAAGCGTATCCTTCCACATGGAGTAAATTTCATAGTACTTTAGCGCTTCTGCAGCGTTATTCAACTTTTTATTCAGGCTATAGATTTGTCCGGCAAGCGACATTTTCAAACTTGGCTGGTCAAGGGAATCAATATAGCTCAATGTTTTAGCATAGTAACCTTTGGCCATTTCCATATTATTTAGGCTATCGTAGGCACACCCAATGCTCATCAGACAGATGGCTGCATCGTTTTTGGCCTTCACCTTCTCGAATGTCTCAAAGGCCTTAACCTGGTAGGGTATTGACTTTTCATAATTTCCAAGAGCAAACTCGAGTTCTCCTATGTTAGCCAGGCATTGGGCTAATTTGTAGTAATTACCCAGAACTGTTTCAAATTTTTGAGCCCGGCTGAAGTAGTCAAGCGCCTTTTCATACTCTTTTTTGTTCTTATATATTACACCAATGTTCATGAGGACGGTTGCCTCGTAATCCTTCCATCCCAATGTGTGAAAAATGCTTTGCGCTTTTTGGTAGTATTCCAACGACTGGTCCAACTTGTCGAGGCTTAAGTACAGGTTTCCCAGCACGCCGTAAACAGTTGCAATTCCCCTTTGGTTGTTCTGTCTCTCAAATATATCCAGCGCTTTAAGAAAATTATCAACCGCCTTGCTGTATTTTTGCTCAAACATATAGGTGTTACCAATGTTGCCATAGGCAGAGGCAATAAGACTTGAATCGTGATCGCTCATAGCAAGTTCAAGTACACGGGTAAAGTGCTCCCTTGCCTTTTCAAAACTTGAATTCACATTATATATGTAGCCGAACAAATTTTCGCATCTGATAATCATGTTTGTATCAGAGAGGTTGGTTGCTAGCTGGTGGGCTGCTTGGTTAAACGCAATGGCCGAGTCGGTATTGATATTCAGGTATAGATTGGCTAAACTTAGAGCCGCTTCGGCTTTTACTGAAGGACTTGTTGCTTCATTTAGCTTTTTCAGCAAGCTATCAAGTTTTGCATTTTGGCCAAAAGAGGAAAGCATAGGCAGAATGGCCAGTAGGGTTGCAAGTATTTTCCTCATACTCAAAATTTTTCATAAATTTATTCCTTTTCACCATACGAATAAAATAAACTTATAAAAATTTTCACTTCGGAATTGATACGCATCTTCTATTTTCTAAAACAAACTTTATAGGCAAGGCTATTTTTTCTATGTTGCTTCCCCGATAACAACTTCACAATAAATTTCGAACTTGCAAAACCTCTTGTGGCTATTTGAATCCATAGACATCAAACAAATTTTTGAATTGTTGCTAAATCGTTTTAGTTAAGCTATTTTTGCAAATAAGCCACATAACCATGAGGGTTACTCTTAATGATATTGCCAAAAAGGTTGGGGTGTCGAAAACCCTGGTATCCCTTGTAGTAAACGGGAAGGCTGAAGAGTACGGCATTTCCCGGCAAACTTGCGACAGAGTTATGGCTGCAGTCAGGGAATACGGTTACAACCCTAACCAAACAGCACGCAGCCTGCGAACAGGTATGAGCAACACCTTGGGCCTAATTGTTTCGGATATTTCCAACAACTTTTACGCCTCTGTAGCAAGGCAGCTGGAGGATTTGGCCTGGGAGCAGGACTACAACATGATAATTGGCAGCACCGACGAAAATGTGGCCAAGGAGCTGAAGCTACTAGACATTCTACGCAACCGGCAGGTGGATGGAATTATCCTCTCCTCCTCACAGCAAAGTCCATCCTCGCTAGAAAATTTGGCGAAATCCGGTTTCCCTTTAGTTTTAATTGATAGGTATTTTCCGGAAGTATCTATTCCATCGGCAGTTGTAAATAACAGGGTTGGCGGAGAATTGCTGGCACTGCACCTTCTAAACCAAGGGTTTCGTAACCCTCTGGTACTCTCTGTAACCCCATGCTATATTTCGTCCATTGCCGAACGAGTTGGGGGTTTTGTAAATATTTTCGAGGAAGCGGAAATTCACCCCGAAGTGCTTCAAATCCCGTTTGGCGACCTAGACAATATGGTTGAGGAAATTCTTGCCAATCGCTTAAATGAAAATAAATTACCCGATGCGATTTTTGCTGTTAACAATAACCTGGCAACAGCAACTCTTCGAGCCTGCCATGCTCACAACATTGGTATTCCTAATGATTGTGCGCTGGTTTGTTTTGATGAGCTCCCGTACTTTAATTTCTCCACACCCTCCATTACCTCGATAAAACAGCCCATTGCAAAACTTTGCAGCGTAGCCTTTTCGCAGCTGTTTGAACTAGTTAGCAAGAACCTTGAGGATAAATTGAACCCGGTGCAAATGCTACCTGTTGAATTGATTGTTCGGGAATCGTCAACCCGAATACCAGAAAACGGTTAGTTTTTCCTAAAAAGAAGTAAAAAGGTATGAATGTAAACCGCCTACAGCTATGACACGGCCAACCAGTAAAAGGACAGGCATTACCCTCAAACCTTGGCAAAACTACTTTTTTCAATTGGCACTTTTGACAAAGCAGCATGACCAATCACCGAAAAATATCAATATGAACTTTGCTAAATCAATAATTCGAAAATCTAAATGCTATGAATAGAAAAACATTTACAATTCTTCTGGCCTTTCTCTGCATGGGGTTTGGCGATGCTGTAGGACCCTTTGTTGGTCTGGCAAAGGAGCAGTTTGAACTTTCAAACTTTGAGGCGCAGCTAATTGCCTTCATGGGTTTCATCATGTTTGGCTTTCTGTCTGTCCCAATGGGGATATTTCAGGACCGGAAGGGGAAAAAAGTTGTGCTGATGCTGGGACTGGCGGTTGCCCTTATCGGGTTAACCATTCCGTTGTTTGGACTGGGCAGCTATGCGCTGTTTCTCCTCACCATTCTGCTCCTGGGTGCTGGTGCTGCAATTCTGCAGGTGGCGGGAAATCCCATCATGCGTGATGTTTCTGAACCCGGAATGTACTCCCGGAATCTTAGCTTTGGCCAGTTCATTAAGGCTATTGGCTCTCTGTCGGGGTCCATTATTCCTTTTGCGGCAGCAAAATGGATGGGGGCTGATTGGAAAGTACTGTTTCCTATTTACGTAGCGGCTCTGCTGCTAACGCTGGTTGCAGTGGGATTCACAAAAGTGGAGGAGGAGAAGCCCGAAAAAAAACCTGCAACGCTCAACAGCTGCTTTTCGCTGTTAAAAAATCGATATGTTCTACTAATGGTGTTAGGAATCTTCATTTACGTTGGAATTGAAATATGTCTTAGCTCGGGTGTTCCAATTCTGCTTAGCTCCCACTACGGCATCGACCTTAAAACATGGGGGTTGCTTGGCAACGCTTTTTTCTTTTTAGCCATTCTTACCGGCAGGTTTCTTGGCTCTATCATTCTCAGCTGGGCTAAACCGGTTGTGTTTTTCCGTTTCTCCTGCTTCCTGTCGCTGCTGGGAATTCTGCTCATTTTCCCAAACAACCAAATTGTTACGTTGATAGGAATTTTCACTACCGGGTTGGGGTTTGCAAACATTTTCCCGCTGATATTTTCCATTACGGTTGATTCCATGCCCGAGCGGTCGAATGAAATATCGGGTTTAATGGTTACCGCAATTGCGGGTGGCGCTTTTATTCCTCCTATCATGGGACTAGTTGCTGACCTATCGAGCGTTAGAACTGCGTTTCTGGTTCCTTTGCTAGGTCTTGGATTTATTATCGTTCTATCATTTTTAAAACCTCAATCCTACAGGCAATGAGCTACGCCGATGACAGTAGATTTGTGCTAACCCTTGACGCCGGCGGAACCAACTTCGTATTTTCGGTCCTACAGGGGATGAGGTCTATTGCTGATACAATTACACTGCCCAGCAATGGCAACAACCTCGAAAAGTGCCTTCAGGGAATTGTGGATGGATTCTCCGAACTACAAGCTGGGCTAACATGCAAGCCATCGGCCATTAGTTTTGCCTTCCCCGGACCTGCAGACTATCCCAAAGGAATTATTGGCGACTTGGGAAATCTTCCGGGATTTAGGGGTGGCGTTGCCCTGGGGCCAATGCTACAAGAAAAGTTTGGAATCCCTGTCTTTATCAATAACGATGGTGATCTTTTTGCTTATGGTGAGGCCATTGCAGGCCTTCTACCCTGGGTAAATGGCATGCTTAAAAATGCTGGAAGTCCAAAGAAATACTACAACTTGTTTGGTATAACAATAGGTACGGGTTTAGGAGGAGGTCTGGTGATTAATAATAGCCTTTTTACCGGTGATAACTCTGCCGGAGCAGAAGTTTGGCTACTGCGCGATGGTGTCAACCCAACCTGCTTTGCCGAGGAAGAAATCAGCATTAGGGCAGTACAACGAACATACCATTCACATACAAGGAAGAGTGAAAGTAGTCTGCTTTCGCCCAAGGAAATTGCTGAAATTGCCGACGGAAAACACGAGGGCGATATGGTTGCTGCCAGGCTGGCCTACCAGTCGCTTGGAGCCTCCCTGGGCGATGCTCTGGCAAATATTATAACCATAACCGATTCCATTGTTGTAGTTGGAGGCGGGTTGTCAAACGCCTACCATCTTTTTGCCCCTGCCATGCTTGCCCAGCTAAATGGAAGCATTTCAACAACTTCCGGAGAGCAGGTAAACCGCTTGGAGTCAAAGGTGTATGACCTTGAAGATGAAGGTCAATGCAGCCTTTTTGTCAAGGGTGAAAATCGGAAAATCAAAGTTCCTCTAAGCAGCAGGGAGGTTGACTACGACCCGTTGAAACGAATAGGCATAGGCGTTTCGCGTTTAGGAACCAGCCACGCTGTTGCTATAGGAGCCTATGTTTATGCCCTTAACATGCTTGACCATGGCACATTTCAAGATTCTCCTCTACTGCTAAATGCTTAAGTTGTATCTTCTACATTGCCATTCCGGGCGATGTGTGAAATAGGAAGTTGATATCAGTAAAGTTTATCAAACCATAAAATATTGAACTACACAGCATTGAGTTTTGGTACTTTAAACTTCAGAAATCCATCATTGCAAAAAATGACACAATTAATAAATACCCATAAACAATGAAAAAGCCGCAAATCTTAACAGTGGTAATGCTCATTAGCATTGAGCTGTTCTCACAAGTGAAAAATCCAGCTGATTACGTTAATCCGTTCATTGGCACCGATTTTCACGGGCATACCTATCCGGGAGCAACCGTTCCCTTTGGAATGGTTCAGCTAAGCCCCGATACAAGACTTTCCGGATGGGATGGTTGCTCGGGTTACCATTACTCCGACAGGGTAATCTATGGTTTCTCGCATACACACCTAAGCGGTACTGGGGCTTCGGATTATGGTGATGTTCTCATTGCCCCTGTTTCGGGCAAACCCGTCTTTGACAATACCCGGTATTCTTCTCCTTTCAAAAAGGAAAATGAAAAAGCCATGGCCGGATACTACTCGGTTTTTCTCGACAAGTATAAGGTTCAGGCCGAACTTACCGCAACCTGTAGGGTTGGTTTTCACCGCTACACCTTTAAAAATCCTAATAAGGCTGCACTGGTTATTGACCTTGAGCATCGTGACAAAGTTGTTGAATCGTGGATAAAGGTAGCGGGTAAAAACGAGCTGCATGGGTATCGACGGTCTAGCCATTGGGCAAACGACCAGCAGCTTTTCTTTGTTATTCGATTTTCCCAACCCTTTGAAAAAGGGCCAAACTTCGTTGACGCCAGCGACCAGCTTAGCATATCAAACACCGAAAATGGCGAAGTCCTGGCTGAGGGAACAAAGCTAAAAGCATGGGTTCAGTTTCCTACACTTCCAAACGGTAAGCTTCTTGTAAAGGTTGGCCTTTCAGCTGTGAGCGAGGAGGGTGCTCTGCGTAACCTGGAGGCAGAGGTTCCCGGTTGGGATTTCGATGGAGTTGCCGCTCAGGCCAAATATGACTGGAATAACGAGCTTTCAAAAATCGAGGTGGACGGCGGAACTCCCGACCAGCTGAATACCCTCTACACTGCCCTTTACCATGCCATGGTTGTTCCCAATGTGTTTTCAGATGTTGATGGAAACTACCGCGCTATGGACAACCAGGTGCACCATGCAGAAGGATTCACCCCTTATACCGTATTTTCGCTTTGGGATACCTACCGGGCTTGGCACCCCTTAATGACCATAATTGACACCAGGCGTACAAACGATTATATCAACACCATCCTATCCGACTACCGCTACGGTGGTCGCTTACCTGTCTGGGAGTTAGCTGCCAACGAAACCGAGTGCATGATTGGCTACCATTCGGTTTCCGTTATTGCCGACGCATGGATAAAAGGAATCAGAGGCTTTGATTCAACCCTCGCCCTGAAGGCAATGCTACATAGCGCCAACCTTAACCATTTTGGCTTACAGGAGTACCGGCAATTCGGTTTTATCCCCGGGGACATGGAACATGAATCGGTTTCCAAAACGCTGGAGTATGCCTACGACGACTGGTGTATAGCCCAATATGCAAAGGCTCTGGCCGATAGCACCACCTACCAAAAGTTCATCATGCGGGCACAATCCTACAAGAATCTTTTTGATCCATCCACACACTTCATGCGACCACGAATAAACGGCGGTTGGAAGGATAAGTTTAATCCTGCCGAGGTTGACCAAAACTTCACCGAGGCCAACAGCTGGCAATATAGCTTCTATGTGCCCCAGGATATTTCAGGCCTGATTGACCTGCATGGGGGAAGGGAAAATTTCACCAACAGGTTGGATGAAATTTTTTCAACCTCTACCCAGTTAACAGGGAAAAACCAGGTTGATATCACCGGCCTTATTGGACAGTATGCACATGGAAACGAGCCCAGCCACCACATGGCATACCTTTACTGCTATGCCGGACAACCTTGGAAAACCCAAAAAATTGTGCGTAAAATTATGGACGAAATGTACACCTCAAAACCCGATGGCCTCTGCGGTAATGAGGATTGCGGCCAAATGAGCGCATGGTATATTTTAAGCGCAGCAGGATTGTATCCGGTTTGCCCGGGGAGCACCCAGTTCGTCATTGGCTCTCCCCTTTTCAAAAAAATTACTTTTAATTTGGAAAACGGAAAGAATTTTTCGGTAGTGGCCGAGAATAACTCGCCCGAGAATATTTACATCAACTCGGCCTCGCTTAATGGTAAACCTATAACCCGCTGCTGGATTGACTATACCGAGATTATGATGGGTGGCGAACTTCGTTTAACCATGTCGCCCACCCCAAATGCCGGCTGGGGAAGCATGGAGGCCGATATGCCAACCTCATCAATTGATGAACATATAATCGCCACTGCTCCGGCCTTCAACACCTCAACAGCGACATTTATGGACAGCCTGCAGCTGACCCTCACCACGGTACAACCCCAAGCCTCAATATTTTATTCAGTGGCTGAAGTAAACCACCCTGAAGCCATGCCAATCTGGACACAGGGGAATACCCTGAACCTTAAGAGCTCGAAACAGGTTAAAGCCTACGCCGTTCTTCCTGGCGGTCAATCGAGTGCCATAGTTGAGGGAACGTTTACCCGGATTGAGGGAGTTAAAAATGTTGAGCTGAAAAGCAGCGCTAGCGAGCTTTATGATGGTGGAGGGAAGCTAGCGCTGGTTGACGGGCAAAGGGGCTCTACAAATTTCAGGTTGGGAGGCTGGCAAGGCTACCAAAATCAAGATTTTGAAGCAATAGTTGACCTAGGCAATCAACGTAAACTTCAATATCTTGGAGCAGAGTTCCTTCAGGATGCCTCGCCATGGATTATGATGCCCCGACTGGTTTCCTTTTCGGTTTCGTCCGATGGAATTAATTACACCGATGTTGGAACATCCTACAGCGACATTTCGGACACCATTCAACATCCTGTAGTTAAGGAGTTTGGAGTAAATATCAATGTAGAGGCTCGCTACGTGAGGGTGTTTGCCAAATCGTACGGGAAACTCCCTTCCTGGCATGAAAGTGCTGGTGAACCCTCTTGGTTATTCGTTGACGAAATTGTAATTAGATAGGTACATGTTAAACTTTTAAAACTCCAGAAGGCATAAAACATCCCAACGATAATTTTGTTTTAGCAGTCAATTTGTTCAACAACATTGTCACGGATATTTAAGGTTTGTTCCTCATCCACCATTTGTATAAATATTTTTGGATTTAACTTTACTTCTAAAGTTTTTTGTTGTATCTTATAGCCGCAACCCAATACCAGAGAACATGAACAATGATTTTATCTGTCCAAAATGTGAGGGACACCTAGTTGTAGGAGGCAACGTGATTCTTTCGATTAGCATGCAAAGCGGAACGCGAGGCCTGATCCTGCTTAGCCCTGAACTTGGAAACTATGCCAAGGTGAGTAGCCCTCATATTAAAATTGAAAATGGCGAAATTCTGGATTACTACTGTCCAATTTGCCATGCAAAGCTGGCTGCTATGGATGTACACCCTCGCCTGGTCAGGCTTATCATGATTGACGAAAAAACTGAACGGCATGAGGTTTATTTCTCGGGAGTTGTTGGAGAGCACTGCACCTACAAGATTTCGGAGAATGTCTATGAGAGGTTTGGAGATTCATCTGCCATTTACGATCAGTACTTCAAAACCCGTAGAATATAGGTAGGAATCAGTGTGTCGCAAATTTTAATTTAGTTTGGACAAAGCTCATCCAGTTGATGCTTTATGGCTAAATTTTCAAGATAAGCACCTTTGGTGTTAGCTTTCATCAGGACTAGTAACTTTTGGGGTATCAAATTGTTATACTCATAATTCCTGCCATCTCATGTAGCTTCTGAGTGAGTTATTAGTGAGAATACTATTAAAAAGAAATCGGGTTTGGCGCAAGGCTCTGATCCCGTTGGGCTATTTGGATGGGCTCTACCCACACTTACATCCAACATCAACATCTGCCGGTCAGCGCCGTAAGCAACATATTCGGTTGATGCACATGACCGCAGCTGAATAAGAAAATTAATATCTCAAATAAATTTCTTATATTTGGAACTTAGTAGGTATAAAGCATATTGCCCTTAAATAGTACTCTATTGTTTTTAGCCATAATAAACGTTTTCACAAAATCCAATTCCCCTCATATAAGAAAACATTTTTGTTTCATTCATCTAGTTCACATATCACATTCATCTACTAAATGATAACAGTAATAATCCCCACACTTAACGAGCAAAATACAATCTCACAGGTTATAGAACTTGTGGAAAAATCAACGTCTGTTTCAGAAATATTGGTAATTGATGATAAATCATTGGACAATACTATTAAAAAAGCAAGAGAAAAAAAAGTAAAAATATATACAAGCACAAAATTGGGAAAAGGTGCTTCAATGTACGAAGGAATGTTATTTGCTACAGGTGATATAATTGTCTTTTTAGACGCTGATATAATAACCTATCCCGAAAATATAATAGATTTATTAACTGAGCCAATAGTAAGAAATAGGGCGGATTTTGTAAAATCAACGTTCGAAAGACAAGCAGGAAGAGTTACTGAGCTAGTTGCCAAACCCTTGTTGAGCATACTTTTCCCAGAACTTGCTCATTTTTCACAGCCTCTAAGCGGTATGATTGCGGCAAAAAAAAGTTTTTTGGAAAAAGTAACCTTTGAAAACGACTATGGCGTTGATGTTGGGCTGCTCATTGATATGTTTCAAGAAAAAGCACGAATCGTAGAAGTAAATATAGGATATATAGAAAATAGGATGCAATCATGGGAACAACTTGCCAAAATGTCGAAAGAAGTTTCAAGAGCAATTTTGAAGCGTGCAGAACTTATAAAACATTCTAATCTAGAGACACTTGGGAATTTTGCCGTGATTAGGGATCAGATGGATTTTGCTATTAAGGAAAGCTTGCTTGGCTTAAACAAGATGCTAATTTTAGATATGGATAACACAATACTTCAAAAAAGCTTCATTACAACGCTTGCAACAAATTTTAAATTCAAGGAAAAATTAATTGAAATTGTAACTGAAAATAGTAGCCCTTACACAAGAACAAAATTAATTGCGAAGTTACTTAAAGGTATAAAAATTAATGAATTATTAGAAACGTTGGATGGCATTCCCATTACAAATGATTTTGAAAGAACAGTTAGAGCGTTTAAACAAAAAGGTTATATATGTGGTATAATAAGTGATAGCTACGATTGTATAACAAACCATCTTGTCAATAAATTTGATTTAGATTTTTCAATAGCTAACGAATTAGAATTTTCAAACAGCATTGCAACTGGGGAGGTTAAAATTCCTTCCGTTTTTTTTCGAACCAAAGAAAGTAAATGTAATCACGATATTTGTAAAGCGAATGCTATGCGTGAAGTTTCAAATCGTTATCATATTGATTTACAAAACATAATCGCTGTTGGCGACGATGATAATGATATTTGCATGATAAAAGAATGTGGAATAGGTGTTGCTTTTTGTTCTTCTAATTCAACCCTAAATATTGTTGCTGATAAAATAATTCAAGAAAGAACATTTGCCCCTTTATTAGATTTTATTGATTTCAAGTAATTACGATTTTGCAATAGTAATTTTGTATAATGACTATACCTCTCTCCATGTTATTGATGGTTAGCAGGATGCCTTTATGATTTTGCCCGATCATCGCATTCATTTCCATGTCGCCCATTCTTTCCTTCCCAACAATTTCAGGCGTTGGCTCAAATCTACCCTACCATTAATAATGCTCCGTCAATTGCTATTTTTTTACTTGGTCATACTTTTGGAAAAATTTTACCACTTTTTTTCTTCGTTCCAATTGTTTACCTTTACCCCCGACTTTTGGGGGTGCCTTTAAGGCTGAGATTACACCCTTTGAACCTGATCCGGATAATACCGGCGAAGGGAAAAAGAGTTTTAAACAACAATCTCAAGTTTTTTACTTCCCCCTTTTTTAATAGGCTACGCAAAAGCACGTTCGGGGTGCACACCGCTGCTGCTTTTGGTGGCCCGATGTTTAACACTTTAAAAAAGGGTAAAATATCATGAAAAAACTTTTTCTACTTCTGCTCATGCAGCTCGCGGCAGTATGGGCTTACGGTAATCCGGGTGACTTTTATGGCTCATTAAAGGTTAGCGGTAGGGTTACCGATTCTGAAGGAAATCCGCTGGTTGGTGCTACTGTCGCGCTTGAGGGTACGTTGCTTGGAACCTCCACCAACCCCGACGGCAGCTTTGTCCTTAGTCGCTTGCGTCCCGGAAACTATGTTCTGGTTGCTTCCTACGTTGGCTACGAAACCGCCACGATAAACCTGGAGCTGCAGGAAAGCCAAACCATCAACATTATTCTAAAGGAGTCAACCTTGATGTTCGACGAGGTTGTCGTAAGCGCCACAAGGGCTTCCGGACGCATGCCAATTGCCCAGACCACCATAAGCAAGGAACAAATTGACGAGAACAACACCGGTTTTGATGTTCCCTATCTCCTGGAACTTCAACCCTCCGTTGTTGCAACCTCCGAAGGGGGAACTGGCATTGGCAACACGGCTATTCGCATTCGAGGAACCGATATGTCGCGCATTAATGTTACGGTTAACAGCGTCCCTCTGAACGATGCCGAATCTCAGGGCGTTTTCTGGGTCGATTTGCCCGATTTTACCGCTTCGGTAGATAACCTTCAGGTGCAGCGCGGTGTGGGAACCTCAACAAACGGCGCTGGGGCTTTTGGGGCAACTCTCAACTTTCAAACGGTTTCCCTATCGCAAACACCATTTACCTCATTCGACATTTTTGCCGGCTCGTACAACACATGGAAGCTCTCAGCCCGATTTGGTACGGGTTTGGTTAACCACAAGTTTAGCTTTGAGGGTCGTTACTCGCAGCTTGGCTCCGATGGATATATTGACCGGGCGAGCTCCGACCACCGGTCAATCTTCATGACCGCTGCATGGCACGGCGCTAAAAGTCTTATTAGGTTTAACGTCATCCATGGCGAGGAGCACACTGGAATAACCTGGGAGGGCACTCCCGATTACATGTTACAGGTTAACCGCCGCTACAACCCCGCTGGTGAGTACACCGATGAATTGGGCAATACGCAATACTACAAAGACCAGAAGGATAACTACTGGCAAACCCACTACCAGCTGATTTCGACATTTTCCCTAGGCTCAAGTTTAACAATTAACACAACCCTTCACTTAACAGATGGAGAAGGCTACTATGAGGAGTATAAGGAGGATAGAAAGTTCTCAAGGTATGCGCTTCCGAACATTGTGCTTGGTAACGATACTATTCGCACTAGCGATATCATCCAGCGCAAATGGATGGACAACCAATTCTACGGCGCGGTTGCCTCGGTAAACTACCGAAAAAAATCTCTTGAAATTTCCGCAGGCGGTGGGTGGAACCGGTACGATGGTAACCATTTTGGTCGGGTTCTCTGGAGCACTTATAACTCAGGATTACCTAAAGACTACGAATGGTATCGGAATAATGGACTTAAAACCGACTGGAACATTTTTGCCAAATCGGTTTGGCAACCTACCGGTACAACTAGCCTTTATGCCGACATTCAACTTCGGGGCATAAGCTATAATCTTAAGGGTCTGGACTCCGATATTCTGCCGGTTGACCAGGAGCATCGTTGGAACTTTATCAACCCAAAGGTCGGGGCAACATTTAGGCTTTCTCCTGCAAACGAACTCTACCTCTCATTTGGAGTTGCCAACCGTGAACCCTCGCGTAGCGACCTCAAGGATGCTATGAAGGGAGGAACAAGCTATGCCCCAAAACCCGAAAAACTTTACGATTGGGAACTGGGATACTCATTTAAACATCAGGTTTTTGCTATAAATGCCAACCTTTACTACATGAGGTATAAGGATCAGCTGGTGCTAACCGGTGAGCTAACTGATGTTGGGTACGCGCTTATGGACAACGTTCCCAATAGCTACCGGGCTGGATTTGAACTTATACTTGGAGCTAAGCCTTTCCAATGGCTAAACATGGAGGCTAACACAACTCTAAGCCGTAACATTATAGAGCACTACACAAACTACGTAAATTTAACCGACAATCCCACCAATTGGAATGAAACAGGGCTAACCGAAGCAGAATACATGGGAAATACAACCATTTCCTATTCTCCATCCATTATGGGTTCTGCTAAAATTACGGTTAAACCGGTTAAAGCACTTTCCCTTTCTTGGGTTGGTAAGTATGTAGGCGAGCAGTACATTGATAACACCGAAAGCAGTAGCAGAAGTTTGGATGCTTACTTTGTAAATAACATTGTGGGTGAATATAAATTTTCACCCACAATGGCCAAAAGCATTTCCTTGCAGGTTATGGTTAATAACCTTTTCAACCTGAAATATGAGGCTAACGCATGGGTGTACCGCACAAAATTTCAGAGTGGCGATCCGGAGTATGTCAGCATAGGTTACTACCCACAGGCTACCCGAAATTTCATGCTCCGACTTGCGGTTGATTTCTAAAATGCTACTAACAATGAACAGCAGCATGCGATGACAAAAGGGGGTGGGCAGCAACAAGCCCGCCCTTACTTGCCAGAAAGATTATGAATGGGTTGAAAGAAGCTGAATTAATTGAACCATTAACCGTGCAAAGCTATATGCTTGTCCTAAACCTGCCGAAGGGTGGAATCCGCCGGTAGGCGGACATGTTTCTGAATCTGGAATTTTGAATCCTTTATCCTTAAAATGAGCTGGCTGGCAAATAACTACATTGAACTTCTAGGAGCTATTATTGGCTTGGTTTACCTTTACTTTGAAATAAAACAGAAAATTTGGCTGTGGCCGTTGGGGATTGCCACATCAGCTCTCTACATCTACATCTACTTTGTTTCAAAATTCTATGCCGATATGGGACTTCAGGTTTACTACCTAATAATCAGCATATACGGATGGAACCATTGGCTGCATGGCAATGCTGCAGATTCCTCAAACTCAAAACCCCTTCCGGTTACACGACTAACGCTCAGGCTTCTAGTAATACTTACGGCGGTTTCGCTTCTCATCTTCTTTATCTTATGGTTTGTGCTCGACCGCTACACCGATTCACCAGTTCCTGTGGGCGATGCTTTTACTACGGCGCTCAGTATAATTGCCACCTGGATGCTTGCACGAAAAATTATTGAGCACTGGTGGATTTGGACAGTTGTTGATGGAGTCTCAATGGCGCTCTACATCTACAAAGGATTATATCCAACAACCGTGCTTTTTGCTTTTTACACCACCATGTCGGTTGTGGGGTACTACCAATGGAAAAGGGAAATCACCCCATCTCAAGTAAAAACTAATGTTGGCTCTTCCACAAAAGAGTAACTTTGCTGGTTCATGTAACTCAAACAACTGCCCCTATGAACGCCGTAATAGTTGCTAATGGCAAATTTCCGGATCACCCCAGACCGCTAAACCTCATCCATAACGCTAGTACGCTACTTTGCTGCGATGGCTCTATTGAGCATCTGGTTAAACTCGGCATAACCCCAACCGCTATAGTTGGCGACCTTGATTCTGTTACCGCCGAACTTAAAGAGCGCTTCAAAAACATACTCTTCCACAATCCGGATCAAAACAGCAACGACCTAACCAAGGCTGTTAACTGGTGTGCCGAGCGTAGCATCAACTCCATTTCCATAGTTGGTGCAACGGGCAAACGCGAGGATCATACCGTGGGAAATATTGGGCTACTTGTCAGGTATGCAAGAATGGGATTACAGGTTGAAATGGTTACCGATACAGGTATTATCCGGCCTCTTTTAAAGCCAGCAAAACTATCCAGCTTCCCCGGACAGCAAATTTCAATCTTTTCCCCGGTCAACCAAACCACAATTACTACAAACAACCTTAAATATCCAATTGATAATGAACGGATTCCCGAGTGGTGGATGGGTACGCTGAATGAATCGTTAGGTTGCTGGTTTGAGTTGACCTTTTCGCCCGGCCCGCTAATTGTTTACCAAATGTACTAACAATTCGCAACCCGCTTTAGTATTTGAATATCATTTAGTTATAAATTTTTTGTCAAACATTATTGCATTTAGATTACAAGTTGTTAGTTTTGTGCCGGGACTAACTAAATCTTTACATCATGAAGTATCTTAATTCCGTTATTACCGGAACGGGTAGCTACATTCCTACAATTAGGGTTAGCAACCGCGAATTTGCCCGTAACACCTTTTTTAAAAAAGACGAATCGGCAATTGAAACCCTGGTGGATGAGGTTATTGCCAAATTTAAAGACATTACCGGCATTGAGGAGCGGCGATGGGTTACTGACGATTTGTGCACCTCGCATATTGCCGCCGTTGCTGCCGAGGAAGCCATTGCCACGGCAGGCATTGACCGTGAAACTATCGATCAAATCATCGTAACGCATAATTTTGGGGACGTTCTTCATGGAACCATTCAATCCGATATCATTCCTAGCGTTGCCTCGCGGGTTAAGCACCTGTTGAAAATTAAAAATTCCGCCTGCATCCCCTACGATCTCATCTTTGGTTGCCCCGGCTGGGTTCAAGGGGTTATTCAGGCCGATTCATTCATAAAATCGGGGTTGGCCAAACGATGCCTGGTAATTGGTGCCGACACCCTTTCGCGAGTTATTGACAAGCACGACCGCGACTGCATGATTTTTGCCGATGGCGCTGGTGCTACGATTGTTGAAGCGGTTGAGGGTAACGAAAAAAACGGTGTTATAGCCTCCGCAATGATGTCGCATACCGAGCAGGAGGCCTTCTACCTTTACCTTGGGAAATCCTTCCATCCCGATTCGGATTCCCGCATTCGGTACATTAAAATGGAAGGCCGTAAAATTTACGAGTACTCCCTTTTAAACGTCCCGGGCGCCATGCGAGAAGCCATCGAAAAATCTGGCATTCCACCTAGTGATCTTAAAAAAATCATTATTCACCAGGCTAACGAAAAGATGGACGAGGCCATTGTGGCGCGTTTCATCAAACAGCTAAAAATTCAAACTCCCATTTCCGACCTCATGCCGATGAGCATCAAGGAGCTTGGTAACAGCTCGGTGGCAACCATCCCAACCCTTTACGACCTAATATTGAAGGGGAAAGTGCCCAACCACGCCATTTCCAAAGGCGATATCATAATGTTTGCATCGGTTGGTGCCGGGATGAATATCAATGCGGTTGTTTACCGACAATAATTTAGTTGAACACGTTGAACTTTATCTTGAAAAAACCAGCCAACGCAATTGGCTAATGCTTGTTTTGCCGGGCGCTCTTCTTTTTGATGTTGGTTATTCCAACATCGGTTTTTTCCGGTGATGGGTAGCTTGCTCGTAGGAGTAGGCAATGCTTAATAGTTCCGCCTCGCTCCAGGCTTTCCCGATAAACGAAATATTTAGGGGGAGGCCATCTATAAATCCCATAGGAACGCTTATGCTTGGATAACCAGCAATCGCTGCATACGACGAACTTCCCCCTAAAAAGTGATCGCCATCAACCAAATCGGTTTTCCAGGCTGGTGAACCAGTAGGTGCAACTAGTGCATCCAGCTTGTATTCGTTCATTATACGGTCGATTCCTTGCTTGCGCATCCCAGTTTGCATCATCTCAAGATTTTTTTTGTACTCGGGGCTGTTAAGATCTCCTTTTGATTGTGCCATTTCCAGTAGCTGCTGGTCG
>Ga0116191_1000917_pt1 | contig 24770 bp, 22 predicted proteins | sample AD_UKC111_MetaG_FD_89897 | JGI IMG/M metagenome (GOLD analysis project Ga0116191, IMG submission 89897) | Active sludge microbial communities of municipal wastewater-treating anaerobic digesters from Hong Kong - AD_UKC111_MetaG | ecosystem: Engineered > Bioreactor > Anaerobic > Digestate... | reverse complement strand
TTGGCTTCAACTCCTCCCGAAAGTACCTTTCCTGAAGATGGAGAAACAGTGTTATACGCTCTAGCCAAACGCGTAATAGAATCTAATACAATAACTACATCGTGACCGCACTCTACCAAACGTTTCGCTTTTTGCAACACCACATTGGCCACTTTTACGTGCTTATCTGCCGGTTCATCAAAGGTTGAGGCAATAACCTCGGCACGTACAGAGCGTTCCATATCGGTAACCTCTTCCGGACGTTCATCGATCAACAAAACAATTAAATAGCATTCCGGATGATTTGCAGCAATGGCGTTGGCAATCTCTTTAAGGATTGTGGTTTTGCCGGTTTTCGGCTGTGCTACAATCATAGCACGCTGGCCTTTCCCAATTGGCGTAAACAAATCAATCACACGGTTCGTAATGCTTGGTGAACCCTCTTGAACTAAGTTCAGTTTTTCGTATGGGAATAATGGCGTTAAATAGTCGAACGAAACACGATCTCTGATTTCTTCCGGTTTGCGGCCATTGATAGTATCTACCTTCAACAAGGCAAAATATTTTTCGCCAACTTTCGGAGGACGAACATATCCACGCACTGTATCGCCCGTTTTCAAACCAAATAATTTGATTTGGGATTGCGATACATAAATATCATCGGGTGAAGACAAATAGCTATAATCCGAAGAACGCAAGAATCCGTATCCATCCGGCATCATCTCTAAAACGCCCTCTCCACCTACAATCGCATCGGTTTCTACACTGAAAATATCTTGTCCCGGACGAGGTCTGTGTTGACGTTCATTCGTGTTTTCTGTTTCCGGAGATTGCTGATCGGCTTGTGCTTCTGTGTTATTGCTTTGTACCGATTGTTGTGTTTGTTGTGTTGCGCTTTCTTGCTGTTGCTCCGGTTGCGTTTCCGGGCTGTCCGAATTGCCGGTATCAACTGGTTGCTTTTCGCGTTGCTCGGTATGGCGTTCGTTTTTACGAATAGGTTTGCGCTCCGGACGTTGCACTTTTTGTTGCGTTTCCTCCTTCACCTCTTCTACTTTTGCTTCGATTACCGGTTCTGCTTCAACAACAGGCACTTCCACTTTTTCTTCTTCCACCGGTGGTCCAAATAATGGTGTAGATGTTTTCTCTATTGGTTTGCGAATACGCGGTCTGCGTGCTTTTTCAGAGACAGGCTTGTCTTCTGTGTCCTCTTTCTGGGTAAGCGCTTGTGCATCAAGAATGGCGTGCACTAGAGCCGTCTTATCAAGTTTTTGAGTGTTTTTGATTTTTAGATTGTCTGCGATTTGCTTCAATTCGGGCAAAATCAGGTCATTCAACTGTAGAATGTCGTACATGTTAGATAAATTAAATAAATATTGATTGTTCTTTCTTCAATGCGATTGAAACTTTTTGCACGCGAGACACTCCGATACCGATCCGATGATTTTTACGTTAAATGCTTTTTGAAAAACGGAAAGGAAAGAATGATGTGCGGAGCAAATATGGATTATTGTTTTTAAAAATGCAAATCAAAATGCATAATCCTCGAATTTCGAAAATCTAAATCCTAAATTTGACGCCATAAAACCAAAATTTTTCTCGCTATGCCAAGTTTCGATATTATTAGTAAAGTTGATGCGCAAACTGCTGAAAATGCTATAAATGTTGCCAAAAAAGAAGTGACGAATCGATATGATTTTCACGGTTCGAAATCTGAAATAGACTTCAACAAAAAGGATTTGGTGATAAATATCACTACCGAAAACGATATGCGCTTAGATGCGATTATTGATATTTTGATTTCCAGAGCCGGAAAACAAGGCATCGACCCACGTGCTTTCGATGTAAGTAAAGAACATTATGCTTCGGGGCCTATGGTGAAAAAAGAAATTAAAATGCGCAATGGGCTCGATAAAGATGCTATGAAAAAAATCACGAAGGCCATTAAAGACTCTGGTTTGAAGGTGCAAGCTGCACAAATGGATAATATTATCCGTGTTTCGGCCAAAAAAATTGACGACCTGCAAGCCGTTATGGCGCTATGCCGTAAAGAAGATTTCGGCTATGCTTTACAGTTCGATAATATGAAATCGTGATTTTTACGACTTGAATAGTGTATATTGAACATTGATTTGCTTTATGGCATTGTAATTTGAGTTTTTAAAATTGAAAATTAAGTACGAATGGGCTTTTTCGACCAAATGAAACAATTGAACGAGATGAAATCCAAAATGGAGGACATCAAACGTAAAATGGATGAATTGGAAATTGTAGAAGAAAACCAATATTTAAAAGTGGTGGTAAGCGGCAATCGAAAAATTAAAACGTTGGAGATTAAAGACGCCTCCGGCTCGTCTGAAAATATGGTGCAAACCATTAATCGCGCCTTGGAAAAAACAGATGCTGTGGTACAAAAAGAAATGATGGGCGCTATGCCAAACATTCCGGGACTAGGATAAAAATCAAACCCTATGACAGTAAAACAATTAGACTTACTCAACATCGGATTAATGCTACTGGCTTGCGTTGTAGCGTTTGTTATTCCTTTTGAATTGTTTCTGTTAGCCTATGCAGTTTTAGGCCCACTCCACTATTTGACCGAAATTGGCTGGTTACACAATCGCAATTATTTCGCCACCGGCAAATACGATTTTGTGTGGTTGATTTTGTTGTGTTTAGTGCTGTGTTCTTTCTTTTTCATTTTCACTGATGTACCCCAAGAGAATAACGCATTATGCTTGTTTCTGGCCTTTGCCAGCGGCTTAGCCATGATTTTATTCGATAACATTGTTTACAAAGTACTTGCTATTTGTATTGGCTTTTTTGTTGGTGTGGCGCTGCAGAACATTCCTGTTTTCTTCGTATTGTTTGCGGTGTTACTTCCAACCATCATTCATGTTTTTGTTTTCACGGGGCTCTTCATTATTTCCGGTGCATTGAAAAACAAAAGTACCACAGGATACTTGTCGGTATTGGTATTTGTACTTTGTGCATTAAGCTTCCTAGTCTTTCATCCGCATTTTTCGTTTTATCATGTATCGAACTACGCGAAAGAAAATTTAGTGGCCACCAACTTTCATTTCGTGAATCAGTACCTCATGTATTTGGGTGGCGAAAAAAACCCAACCCTTGATAAAGTTATGGGCTCCGAAATTGGCTTCAGCATTATGCGTTTGATCGCCTTTGCTTATACCTATCATTACTTGAACTGGTTTTCGAAAACATCCGTGATTAAATGGTATGCTGTTCCTAAAAAATGGTTAATAAGCATTGTTTTAATTTGGGTGTTTAGTGTTGCGCTTTACGCCTACGATTATGTAACAGGCTTGAAAGCTTTGCTATTTCTGAGCATGCTGCATGTTTTTCTTGAGTTTCCGTTGAACTTTCGTTCGTTCCAAATTATCAACACCTCCATAAAAGGCATGGTTTTGGGAGACAAATCTGCATCGTAACATGTATATGAAAAAGGCATTCTCTTTCCTTCTTTTTGCATTCTCGCTTCATGCGTTTAACGCTCAAGGTCTCACTATTTATGGAGAAATCCTAAACAACAATAATCTACCGTTACCGGCTCGTGTTTATTTAAAAAGCGTGTCGCTATCGGGCAATAACAGCTTGGATTCTGCCGATGTTAATGTTTTCGGTGCATATACGCTCAACAAAAACGTTAATCAATACGGACAATATTATTTGTTTGTAGGCAAAATCAATTACACAGTAATGCTTTCGCCCAATGAACCCAATATTAAGGTAACGAATGAGTTGGGCGACAAACAGAAGATTTGGATTGAAAACTCGGCAGAGAACGATGCTTATAAAATATACAAAGAGTTTAAAGGTTACTACGAAGCGCAAATTATGGCCTCTGTTCACAGTGGCTTACCGTTTGATACCATTCATCCGCGATTGAAAGTCTTGTTTGGTGAATATTTTGAGCAGTTAAAGCAAGTTCGCGGCTTTTACCCCAATACGTTTACAGGGTCTGTTATTTGCAAAATGAAACAGTTTGCTTCTGCGGATGCCTTGTCGAAACAAAACAACACTCTTCAGTTTGCGCGCGAACATTATTTAGACAGTATTGATTGGAGCAATCCCGTGCAATTGGAGGAATTGAGTTTTGATGAAACCTTTATGGCTTATGTTTCCTCTATTTCAGATACGAGTTTTGCAAGTTTTCAAAAGTTTGAAACTCAACTTGCTTCGCTGAAAAATGTTGATTTAGCGATATATAAATACTATCGCAGACAGGTTTTTAATTTCTTCATGCTAGTGCATCAAGAGCAAAAGTTAGAATACTTTATTCGTCAAACACTAGCTGACAACAGAATTAAAGAAGTGCCTGTTTTGGAAACACAAATGAACGAGGTAAAACGAGTGTTGCCTGGCAATTCTTACATAGAAGTAAACGGTCGTGCTATCGACAAAAAGTTGCTGACGCTTTCTGAGGAACTGAAAAAAAACAAACTCACGCTACTCGTTTTTTGGGAGCCGAGTTGTAAACATTGTAGAGAATCGATGCCCGAATTGTCCAGAATTTACAATACTTACAAGAAAAAAGGCTTCTCTATTTTTGCTGCCAATATCAGCGATGAAGAAGCAGAATGGGAAAAAATTATTTCGGATAATCATTTGGAATGGACCAATGTAATACTTCAAAGAGATCCAAATAAAAAGGATGCACCTTCTTCCTATTTTGTGATATATACTCCAACACTTGTACTCTTCAATAAAGAAGGAAAAATTTTGCGTAGATTCATTGGCGTAAATGAATTAGATAGAGAAATACAAAAACAATTCAAGCTATGAGTAAACGCGCAGTAAAAGTAGCGGTTATTTCTGATGTGCACTTAGGCTTTCTAGGTTGCAAGGCAAAAGAATTGAATAAATATTTAAAATCTATTAAGCCCGAAATACTCGTTATCAATGGCGATTTTGTTGACATTTGGCAATTTAGAACCTATTATTTTCCGAAAGCGCATGCGAAGGTAATTCAGCGTATCTTCAAATTAGCTGCCGATGGCACAAAAATTTATTTGCTCACCGGCAACCACGATGAGGCTTTGCGGAATTACAGCGGTATGTCTTTGGGTAATATTGAGCTTGAAGACAAACTCATTCTTGAACTAGACGGTAAAACGCATTGGTTTTTTCATGGCGATATTTTCGATGTTACCATGCGTGGATCGCGGTGGCTGGCAAAATTAGGGAACACCGGCTATGAGCTCCTTATCTTGTTGAATAAGTTTGTGAACGGCTTGCGTTACCTATTTGGAAAAGGATCTATTAACTTTACCAAAGCCATTAAAGACGCAACGAAACGCGGTGTAAAAAAGTTGAACAACTACGAAATGGCCGCAGCAAATATTGCTATAGATAACGGCTACGATGTTGTGGTGAACGGCCATATACATTTACCCGTAATAAAAGACATTGAGACCGAAAACGGAAATGTAACATATATGAACAGTGGCGATTGGGTAGAGAATATGACAGCCTTGGAATACAATAACGGCAAATGGGAACTTATCCACTACAGCAATCTGAAATTCGAAAATCCTTATCTGAAATTTGACGTGAACGACTTGCCTTAAAATTTAGGGCAATAGCTCGGATATTGAATATATGGGTCGTTCTGCTTTTTGAAAATGTAAACGATGGCCAATTCTACGGCTCCTTGTGCTTTGGACGCACCTCTCAAATCAGAGTGATTCATATCGTAGCTGATACCGATTCTTGCGTTGTACACATCTACTCCTAAATTCAATACTGCTGCGTCTTTCACACGATAAAAGGCTCCTCCATAAATACCAATGTTTTCGTTGGTGGTTTGATAGTTTATCCCAACGCCTAAATTATACATCTGTGCGTTGGATTGCATCATGAATAAGAAAACTGGAGAAATGGTCCATTGATCTTGATAGCCTGTAGTAATTTCACAACCGCCTTGTACCACATGTCTGCGGGCTAACCGATTGTTTTGGTCGCCAATAAAAGATTCACGCGGACTAGCCACATGGTGCAATGAGTAACCAAAATTAAACGCAAATCTGTCTTTCGGTCTTGACGTGAAAGCCGCGCCAATCGTAACATCCGGATACAAGATAGATTTTCCGCCATATTGCTCGCCATTCGGCAAGGATGGATTCCAACCGTATTTATCGAGTTGTGTTTCAAAAATTAAATCTTGAAAATTGATGCGCTTGTTTACTACACCCGCTTGAATTCCAAATGATAAATGCGATCTGCCGTACTGACTTACCGATTGATGATATGCGATAGAAACCATTCCTGTATTGGTTTGTAGCGCACCGTTCCCTGCTTTATCGTTAAAAAACATACCCCCTATGCCTAATCGATTATTGCCTAATGAAGTGGGTAAAACATTCCCATCTATTGATGCTTGAAAAGTTTGATAAGGGGAACCAGAATTCATCGTTGGTATAGTGAACCATTGGTTTCTATAGTTGAATGTAGCTCTGAACAATCCGTTGAATTTGCCTGTATATGCGGGGTTCATGGCTACCGGAGCCGCCCAATATTGCGAGAAGTGGATATCTTGCGCAAAAGAGCAACTAACGAAAATAGTTAGTAACAGAGTAAAAGCGTTTTTCATGCCATTGAAAATCAGATTGTAATTTAGGGATTTTTATTGAATTGAAGGAAGATTTTTGGCTTCCTGCCTTCTGTTAGAATGCATTTTTAGCAAATTTGTTCCAAAAACCCTAACTCCGAATTACTTACGGCAGATTTTCGAGTACAAATTTCCGACAATACTCTTTTATCATTAAACGCACTCTTGTAAATTGTTGCGCTATTTCTTCTTCACTTCCCTCTGCCTTTGCGGGGTCGAGAAAATTATAATGGAACCTTTTGGCTAGTGTTGGAAAGAATGGGCAGTGTTCCCTTGCATGATCACAGACTGTAATCACAAAGTCGAAATCGATGTTTTGATATTCGTCAATATGATTTGAACTGTGTTTAGAAATATCAATACCGTCTTCTTTCATGGTGGCAACAGCTCGAGGGTTCACGCCATGCGTCTCGATGCCTGCGCTGTAAACAATAGCTTTCTCACCTGCAAAATGCCTTAAATAACCTTCTGCTATTTGGCTCCGGCAACTATTGCCTGTGCATAAAACCAGAATTTTTTTCATCGTTTCTGTACGTAATATTTTTGCTTAAACCAAAACGCTAATTGCACTAACCCAATCAATGCCGGCACTTCTACCAATGGTCCAATAACACCTGCAAAGGCTTGTCCTGAGTTCATTCCAAACACACCAATGGCTACCGCAATAGCTAATTCAAAATTATTCCCGGTGGCGGTGAATGCAATAGCCGTGTTCGTAGAATAATCGGCTCCCATTCGTTTTGCTAGAAGAAAAGTAAACACAAACATTACCCCAAAATAAACAACCAATGGAATTGCAATTCGCAATACATCCAATGGAATCTGTACAATTAAGGCGCCTTTTAAACTAAACATCAAGACAATAGTAAACAACAACGCTATAAGAGTTATGGGAGAAATAAAAGGCACAAATTTTTGCTCAAACCATTGCTCGCCTTTTAGTGCAACAAGAGTGTATCTGCTTATTATTCCGGCTATAAACGGAATACCGAGGTAAATGAAAACCGTTGTTGCTATTTGGGTTATGGTTATGGAGATGGGCAAACTTTTGAATCCGAAAATCGGAGGAACAATGGTTAAATAAAAATAGGCATAAAACGAGTACAGCAACACCTGCAAAACACTATTTACGCCTACTAAACCTGCAATATATTCCCGATTGCCTTCTGCCAATTCATTCCACACAACCACCATGGCAATACAAGGTGCTATGCCTATCAAAATAAGGCCGGTCATATATTCCGGGTAGTTGCTTAAAAATACATGTGCCAATAAAAACATAAAAAAAGGTGCTATAATCCATGTAATGAACAGCGATAGCGCGAGTAGCTTTATATTTTTAAAAAGTTGTGGGATCTTTTCGTAGCGTACTTTTGTAAGAGGCGGATACATCATTAATATTAACCCTATTGCTAATGGAATATTGGTTGTTCCACTTGAAAGGCTGTTTACGCTATTGGCTATTGCAGGAACATAGTAACCCAATGCCACACCAATACTCATGGCCAAAAAAATCCATAACGTTAGATAACGATCTAGGAACGAAAGTTGTTTCCGTTCAAGGCTTGGTGTACAATTATTTGCCGACATACTTTTGTTTTAGCAACAGCCCCCGCCCGGTGTGCAGCAAGAAGATGACGTAGTAGTTAGTGTCTCTAATTTTACTTTTAGCTTTTCGGTTGGAATGCCACATTTATCGGAAGCTAAGCAGTTTGTTTGTTTTGAGGTTAACACAAAACTCTTTCCATCAAAGTTTAACCCAAATTTACCAATTGTGGTTGATTGATATTCCACTTCAATGTCTAGGTCTTCTATCCCAAGCGTTTTTTCCGACAAGGCTATAATGTTCAACAGCTTTTGTGGTTTGAGTCTATGGTCAAAATCATTCGCTTCCCATAGCTGTAAGCTAACAACCTTTTCTGTGCGAACGGTTCCCCCGCAATCGATAAAGTTTTTCGTTATCATTCCCACCTCCGTTACATGAAAATGCTCCGGAACCATTGTTCCGTTTTCCAGCGTAAAGTTAACCTCTGTAAGGCTTTCAAGCGCCATTTTAAATGCGGATAGTTTCATCTTTAAGTGTTTTAGTGTTTAGCAACAATTGTTTTTCTTCTTTTCCAGTTTCGATGCCATACCCGAAAAGTAAGCTTGTAATTTGCTGAGTATTTTTTCGTCTATGCAATAGCAAATTGCATTTCCTTCAATGTTTCCTTTAATCCATCCTGCAGTTTTCAATTCTTTCAAATGTTGCGAAACGGTTGGCTGTGCCAAAGGAAGTTCATTTACGATATCGCTGCAGATACAACCCTCTGTTTTCATTAAATACTCTAATATGGCTACGCGTGCCGGATGGCCCAAAGCCTTTGCCATAGCAGCTATTGCGTTTTGCTTTTCGGTGAAATGATCTGTTTTTGTAGCGCCCATTTTTATAGCTATATTGCAATATTACGATAAACAATAAAAACAAAAAATGATTTATTCCTTTTCTCAAAAAATTAACAGGATTTGTTTAGTCGTTGATGCGTTTCCACAATTCGTCTTTCAGCTTTTCGATGTTGGATTGTGTGGCAGAAGAAATGAAAATAAAGTCGATTTTCAATCTGCCTTTGAGTTTAGCTTTTAAATCTTTTTCGAGCATTTCCAACATTTCTTTATCTACAAGATCTGATTTTGTTATCGCTAAAAATCGCTGTTTATTCAACAAATCAGGATTGAAAAGCTTAAGCTCTTTCAGCAAAATTTTGTATTGCTCTACAATGTCATCAGCATCTACCGCTATAAGAAAAAGTAAACAGGCATTGCGTTCTATATGTTTCAAGAATCTATCTCCTAAGCCTTTGCCGAGATGCGCCCCTTCAATAATGCCCGGGATATCGGCCATTACAAAAGACAAGTGGTCTTTATATGCTACCATCCCTAGATTGGGAGTAATGGTAGTGAACGCGTAATCAGCTATTTCAGGCTTGGCTGCAGAAACAACAGACAGTAGTGTTGATTTTCCTGCATTCGGAAAACCAACCAAACCAACATCCGCCAATAGTTTCAGCTCAATAACAATCCAGCCTTCTTCGTTGGGTTCACCCGGTTGAGCATGTGTAGGTGCTTGGTTCGTAGGCGTTTTAAAAAAATCGTTTCCATGTCCGCCACGTCCGCCCTTTTTCACAATCAACTCCTCTCCGTCTTCATTGATTTCTCCTATAATTTCACCCGTTTCGAAATCGCGAGCAACCGTTCCTAGTGGCACATCTAAAATTTGATCGTCTCCTGCCTTCCCTGAACGCAAGGCTTTATCGCCACGCATACCATCTTCAGCCATTACGTGTTTTCTGTATTTCAAGTGTAACAACGTCCACAATTGCTTATTCCCGCGCAGTATCACGTGACCTCCACGACCGCCATCGCCACCATCAGGGCCTCCTTTCTCCACAAATTTTTCTCTTCGAAAATGCGATGAACCGGGGCCACCAAGACCGGACTTACAGTGAATCTTTACGTAATCAATAAAATTCTCAGCCATGGGTTGCTAAACTATATTAGCGTGTTTTACAGGTTATCTATTTGGAAGCAAAGCGCTTCAAAAATCTCGTCAACAGAACCTTCTCCGGCAATTTCTGCCAGTTTGTTTTGTGCTGCGTAATAGTTGGCCAAAGGGGCCGTTTTAGTTCGATACTCTACCACGCGGTTCTTCACGATTTCTTCGTTCTGATCATCGGCTCTACCGCTGGTTTTCCCTCTATCTAATATTCTTCTTGTCAATTCTTCTTCCGACACTTTTAGGGATAATACTTTCAGAATAGGGATAGCGCGCAATTCCAACAACTTATCTAATGCCTCTGCTTGTTTCACTGTTCGGGGGAAACCGTCAAACACAAAGCCTTTTGCGTCTTTATTGCTATCTAGCTTATTTTCTATCATGCCTATCACCACTTCATCGGGCACCAAATCGCCTCTATCCATAAGGGTTTTAGCCTCTAAGCCCAACTTTGTTTGTCCTGCTATTTCTGCACGAAGCATATCTCCGGTAGATAAATGAATAAATCCGAATTTATTGATAATGTTCGTTGCCTGTGTGCCTTTGCCGCTTCCCGGAGGGCCAAAAAGTACAATATTCCTCATGTTCCGATATAATTTTAAATCGAGTTAAAAGTATAAAAACAATCCTAAAAACAGAAAAGACCACCGCAATGGATGGTCTTCTGTATATTATAATATCGTCTTATTTATTGACGAGTAAAGCGCTTCACTACATTTCCGTTTTTGTTGGATAGGTCGCGAACTGTAGCAAAATAAACACCTGAAGCATACCCACTCACATTGAATATCGCATTATCATCAAAACGTTTCGTTTCAATAACGGCACCCATTGCATTAGAGATGGTTACCTCATATTGTGAATCAGACGGTTTGTTCACAAACAAGTGAATTTGATCGTTTGCCGGGTTTGGATACAAACTTACATTCAAGTCGAATTCTTTGATCGTTTTCACTGAAGTTGGTCCTTGATATGAAGCACAAGACCCCCCTAGTGTGTTATCTAAAATTGGGAATTCGATTTGCGTTGGATGCTGCGGAGAGAAATGAACACGCTGAACAGCAACACGTGGCGACATTTCAACTCCGTTGAAAATGTATGACTGTCCATCGCCCGGATTTCTTCGGAAAAATTCTCCATCATTCATCGGCAAGTTTGGATTCACTTGGTAACGCGTAAAATTAGAGCTGCTGATTAACACTACTACTTTATGGCCTTTACCCCAGCTATATCCAATAGGAATTCCGTGGAATTCGTAATCCAACACTTCTCCGGAATTGATGTTTTGATATGGCGTTGCCAAATCATCTCTCGTTTCAATTTTATCGAGGAAGGTTTTCACATAATCTCTTGCACGAGCATTGATTACAGCTTCTGTAACAAAATAAATTCTGCCATCCGGGAACTGATCGCCAATTCTAATCATCCAATCGGTATCGGTTGGTTTACCATCCAAAACACCTGCAGGATTTGATTTTGCCCACATTTTCACTTTCGGATAGCCGATTGTTGTTAGTGAGTCTACAATTGGCTCACTCACAAATTTCAAAACGCCTTCTCTGTCCATAGTGTATGGCGCATTCGTAGGATCTGTCCATTCCATTTGTCCTTGTGAAGTTCTCGTTCCATCAGGTGAGCGCACAATCATATTCGAACCACCTACTGTTAAGATAGGATCGTTTGGATCGTGTACATAAACACGGTACCCTTCGTCTGTAGTAGGGGCGCTGTTAGTGAATGAACCATCGGCATGCATATACATCGTTTGCATACGTATGTTTTTACAAGGTGGAAAACGCTCCGATTCCATCCAGTAGTTTCCTACTTTATCATTACCGGTTACTCCTGCAGCACGGTCAATAGAGTCGTCCGGTCCGGCAATATACATACGGAATGTTGGTACATTATGGAAATCTCTAAATGGAATTCCGCTTTCCGGAACCGAATCTGAGAAACCTAATGTTCCTGAGCCCAAACGAATTGGAAGAGGAATGGTTTTAATGGTTTCTGTCGTGTCGCTTGGATTGTCGCGTTCGGCATAGCTCATGTTCGATAAATCCCCTTTGCCGGCCAAGAAGTTAATCATTTTCGAAAAAGGCACCACATAATCTGTTGCAGGAATTCTAATTTGATGACCCAACAAAAAGTCTTGCCATCTTGTTCCAGCGCGGATAACAAACTTAGGCTCTCCAATTTTTTGGTCGGTGTTATAGTTCAAATTATAACGGAACCAAGTAATCAAGTCGGAATTAATAAGTGTTCCCAATGCTACATTCGACAAGTTCACATTTCCAATATCAATTTTCGTGATTTCGTTTACACTCTCCGGATATTGGCGGTCCCCTGTAAGTCTACTACCTATAGTTTGGTGCGCCCATGGCCCAATAATGATTTTTTGAAGATTTTTAAAAGAGTCAATAACATGATCTTGTGTAAGCTGTAATGTTCTAATTTGACCTTCAATAAAAATATCCCACCATCCTGTTAAGTGAAGAACGGGCGTTTGAAGATTCTCGTAACGGCTGTGTGTTAAGTTCGGACGAGGTAATTGCGTTGCTCCATCTACAGATTCTCCTTGTGCATCCACATACGCTACACTGGCATCCATATCAGCACGACCGGCAGAATTGGGATAAAACCCTGATGGACTCATTGGGTCGTTGGTATAGGCCGGTTTTTCGTACCAAGGGTAACGAACCGTACAAAAGTGATCTATTGAAATATTGGCCGCTTCAAATTTATTTTGTTGTGCAATACGTGTTACGCCATTAACCGTATATGGTTGTGGTAGTTTATAATCGGCCGATGAGTGAATAGAATTGTCTCTGTAACCGGCTCCGGTAGCGACATCTATAGGGTTCAAATCATCATCGGTTCCGGAAAAAATTTGGCCTTTCAACCAACCGGTTACAATTCTATTTCTGAATACACCGTTATTGTAGCCGGTCGACAAATAATGTTCGATGGTAGCAACAATTGGCAACAAACATTTCAACTGTGGTACAGAGTCTAAAATTCTATGCGCTGCAGCCAATTGCAATTGTGTGTTTCCAAGCGCAGAAGCGCCAATCATTCCAATACTTCCGTTGTTCAATTTTGTGTTGGTGTGCGGATATCCTTTGTAATAATTCAAGAAAATTTCTTTCGCTGTTGAATCTCCATATTCAGCGATATAGGCAGAATCGATAATGGCGATTTGTTTAACAGAGTTATATCCATCTTCATGACGATTACTGTTTCTTGGATCCGATAAATCATAGGGGTCCAAAATGTGGGAGTAGCTTGGGTGATAGCCGTTTTTATTCCAACTATCGCTATACATTGGAAAGTAAATTCCGCCTGAAGAATAGCGACCGCGCATATCCTGATACATATAATTATAACCCAAAATCGACATAATAGAACCTAGTGCATAGTATTCTTCTTTGGGGCCTTTATCATAAGGGGTACGCGTAAATACAGTAGGTAATTGGTATGGATTTGGGTTAGGTTGACCATTCAACGAATCGTACAACATAATTTGAGCGCCTTTAGGTATAATTTCAATGTTATAGCCCAAAATATTTGTTACCAAAGAATCACGGGTTCTCGGCACATAAAAATCGGTGAACAATTTTGTGCCATCAGGCATTACCAACGGTACAGTGAACTTCGAAGTAAACTCCGAAATATCATCCAACTGGCCGTTGTTAGCAATTCCTTGCGAGTAACCCTGCATAAATGCAAATGCAGTTAAGAAAAGAGCGTAAATCTTTTTCATTTAGTTTGGTGGTTTGAGGCATGAATATAGCAAAGGATTTTTATTGGTTGAATTTTTATATGGCTTTTTTGTCTTATGTTTTTCTCGAATCGTTACCGGCAATTAGCTTTCTGTCTGTTTTCAAACACACTTGTTGCGAAATTCATGCTACATTTACCGCGAATAAAACAAACAGACATTGACAGAAACATCCTCCATACATATAGAAAGAGCTGTTCTTATTGGTATTTCAACGAAAACCCAAAACGAAGAACAAACGCGCGAATACTTAGACGAGCTTGAATTCTTAGCATTAACCTCCGGTGCAGAAACCGTAAAACGTTTTTGGCAAAACTTGCCACACCCCGATCACAAAACCTATTTAGGAAAAGGAAAGTTGGAGGAAGTGGCCAATTATGTGGCTAATGTTGGTGTAGATTTGGTCATCATCGATGATGAAATTTCGCCCTCACAACAACGCAATATCGAAAAGGTGGTGAAATGCAAAGTGCTCGATCGAAGTATGCTTATCCTCGACATTTTTGCCCAACGGGCCAGAACTGTTCAAGCCAGAACGCAGGTAGAATTAGCGCAATTGCAATATATGTTGCCACGCTTAAAAGGAATGTGGAGTCACCTCGACCGCGTGAAAGGGGGAATTGGTATGAAAGGTGCCGGTGAAAAAGAAATCGAAACCGATAGACGAATTGCGGAAAAGAAAATTTCGCAACTGAAGTTAAAGTTGAAAGAAATCGACAAGCAAAACGAGGTGCGAAGAAAAAATCGGGCAGAAATGATTCGGGTGGCTTTAGTGGGATACACTAACGTTGGAAAGTCAACACTCATGAACCTTTTAGCGAAAGAAGAGGTGTTTGCCGAGAATAAATTGTTTGCAACGCTTGATACTACAGTTCGCAAGGTTGTGTTCAACGCTGTTCCTTTTTTACTTTCCGATACGGTGGGGTTCATCCGTAAGCTCCCGCATCATTTAGTAGAAAGTTTCAAATCTACATTAGACGAAGCCATAGAAGCCGACATACTTTTGCATGTGGTCGATATTTCGCACTCCGCCTTTCAAGATCAAATGCATGTGGTGAATTCGATTTTAGAAGAAATTGGCGCTAAAGACAAACCTGTGATTATCGTTTTCAACAAAATGGATTTATACGAAGCCAAGAATTTCGATGAATTTCTTCCACTCGATGTAAAAAAGAGCATGTTATTAGAGCTAGAAAACTCATGGATGGCGAGAACAAACGAAAACGCCATTTTTGTTTCTGCCACACAAAACCGAAATACGGGCAATCTCCGTCATCTTATTTTTGAAAAAGTTAGAAAGCTTTACCTAGAGCGCTTCCCCTACAAGGCCGGTTATTGGCACGACTATTTGAATGTTGAAACCGAGCAATAATACGGCACATGATTATACAAAAAAACCGATAGCAAAATAGCTATCGGTTTTTTCTTTGGGTTTATGATATTACTTTGTGAATGTGAGAGTTTGTGCATTGTTTTCGTCACTCGTATATGCGAAATCACCCAAACCGTCTGAATCATTGCGTGCCTCTTTGCTGTTTGTTGCTCGTGTTAAAATGAGTTGGTCTTTCTTAATTTGAACTTCAAAAATTCCTAGCGAATAAAGATTCAAGAGTTGTTTCGTTTCTGTTGCATTTCCCCAATTCCAAGGAATGGTGTAGTTGGTTGTTTCCTGAGAAGCTGAAGAGGGAACAACTGGGCCGTTTGCAATATGTGTATCAAACTGTGTCGATAAAACCTGTTTTGTGTCCACATACGTTACTTTTCCTTCTTTTGAAAAAGATAGTGTTAAACTATGGTTGGAGATGGTTGTTGTTCTGTTAAATGTTGTAGAACCGGGCGTAAGCGTTGTTTGGTTCAACTCCACTTTGGTTTCTTTCCCTCCGGAAGTATTGCTGGTTGTTTCGTCCGTTAATGTTTGGTCTGGCGTAGCCGCTGCTACATAATTTTTTTGCTCAACTTTCTTTTCCGTTGAACTCATTGTAGACAGTGTCCATGTTCCATCTGTAAGATATTTGTCGTAATTATCGCGCTCCTTAGCACATCCGCCTAACAATATTAAGGCAATAACTGGGGCAATGAAGTAAATTGATTTTCTCATTTTATTTTATGTTTTGGGTTTGAAAAACTATTTCGAAAAATGATAAGCAACACTTTGATTGAAATCGGTTGTATTGACATATTCGCCTGTTCCATCGGTGCCTCGTTTTGTTTGTGTTCCTGATATACTTAAAGCCATTGAAAAACTATTCTTGTTTATCGAAACATCAAACGTCTGACCGTCTATACTTAGCTGTTGTTTTGTTTCGGTGGTATTCACCCAATACCATTGCCCGGTACGCGAATTTGTTCGCTCAGCAGCAGCAACATACACCACCGGGCCGTTTCCCAGCTCTGTATCGTTTTGAGACGAAAGGCTTTTTGACGAATTCGCCTCTTCGTAAGTACCATCTTTGTTAAACTTGAAGGTTAATGTAAAGATACCGGTTTTTGTTTCCCGTGTAAAAGTAGTTGCCCCTGGCACATACGTGGTCTGGTCGTATGCCACGCTCGTTACCTTACCGTCTGCGTAAGTTGAATTTCGCTGTGAGGTCGTTGTTTTTGTTGGTATTCCGGCCAGAACATAATCAAACGTTTCCACTTCTTGACCTTGCTCACTGATAGACGACATCGTCCATATGCCGTCCGTTAAATACTTGTCGTAATTATCGCGTTCCTTTGCACAGCCCGACAAAAGCGCTATAGAAACAATGGAAATAAATATAATACTGTTTTTTTTCATAAGGTGATTGGGTTATATTGAGAACCAAGGTAATGTGTTTTTTCTCTGATTCCTAACAATGTGATGAATCTCATAACTCGAAAGCCGCACTATGAATTTCATGCCCGCCTTCAAAAGTCCGGATAGCAAACCCAAGACCGGAAAACAAGGCACTTACCGCTGCTACTTTATCGGCAGTAATATATTGGTCGGATGTGCCATAAACAAAGGTTTTTCGTTTTGCAGAAAAGTCTATTTCTTGTGGATTTGCCAGCATTTCCGCCCCCAATTCTCCGGCATATAAAACCAATTCTTCGATGTCCAATGCGTTGTTGTTCAACCACCGCGAAATTGTTGTAGCGCCTTGCGAAAAGCCCAACACATTCATAGTGGCGTGTTCGGGTTTTTCTGCTTGAATTTTTTGAAACACTTTATTGAGATAAGCCACATAATCTTTGATCTCGTTTTCACGGTCGTCTTTGGTCATCCAAGTGGCGCCTGTTTTGTCGTAGCCGCCTTTCAAATAACTGCGGTTTAACGCTTCCGGTGCTACGATATACGTTTTCCCATCATCCCAAAAGGCGAACATTTTGATGAAGTCTTCCGCGCGTTGCAAATAGCCGTGAACCACTATCCATATGCGTTCTGTGTTAGCATTTAGTGCTCCTAGCGAGTAATATCGGGCAGTTTTAGTTACCGTAATGTGGTGTTCGTTGAGCATGTCTTCGTTTAAGCCTTTGCCTCTAACGTAAACAAAATTTGCTTTTCACAAAAAGGAATCGTATGTTTGCGCCAGATTTAGACGCAGAGAGGGGACCGAAAGTCCCCTCTCGCTTTTATAGCCCATGGAAATAAAAACGAAAATAGAAGGTTGGTTAGTTCCTTTTTTAGAGGAGCGCAATCTTTTTCTTGTTGAGCTTAAAGTGCAAGGCAAGAAAAAAATTGAAGTGTTTGCCGATAGCGACACCGGCATCTCTATCAACGAGTGCGCTGAAATTTCAAAGTTTTTGGGAGGTCTGTTAGACGAGGCCGATATCATGAGCGATAACTATACGCTCGATGTCTCTTCGCCAGGGATGAGCAATCCGTTGCGTGTTCCTCGTCAATACAAAAGACGAATCGGACGAACACTCGAAATTTTGAAAACAGATGGCAAAGAAGTAGTGGGCGTTTTAGAAGAGGTGCACGATGATCATATTGTTCTGCTACCGGTGGTAAAAGAAACTAAAGGAAAGAAAAAGAAAACCGATACGCCTGTTGAAGCACCATTGGCATTCTCGATGAAGTACGATGAAATCAAACGCGCACTCATTCAAATTAACTGGAAATAGAAAATTATTTAAAAACATAAATTCATAAATCTTCAAAACACATTAATATGAACAGTTTGGAACTGATCGACTCGTTTAGCGAGTTCAAATCCTTAAAGAATATTGATCGCTCTACCATGATGAAGGTGCTGGAAGACGTATTTCGCACACTATTGAAAAAGAAATATGGCGATACCGATAATTTCGACATTATCGTAAACACCGATAAAGGAGACTTAGAGATCTGGCAAAGACGTGAAATCGTAGAAAACGGAGAAGTAGAAAACGATATCACTCAAATTGCTATCAGCGATGCACAAAAAATTCAAGATGACTTTGAAATTGGTGAAGAAACGTATGAGAAAATTGAGTTAGAAAGTTTCGGCAGAAGAAGTGTTTTAGCGGCAAGACAAACGCTTGTATCGCGAATCATGGATTTGGAAAAAGACGAGACCTACAAAAAATATAAAGATAGAATTGGCGATATCATTAGCGCTGAGGTATATCAAGTGTGGAAGAAAGAAATTTTATTATTGGATGAAGAAGGTAATGAATTGTTGTTGCCTAAATCGGAACAAATCAGAACCGATTTCTACAAAAAAGGCGAAACGCTTCGTGCTGTGGTAAAACGCGTAGATATGCGTAACGCTTCTCCGGTAATCATTCTTTCTAGAACCGATACTGCGTTCTTAGCGAAATTATTAGAGCAAGAGGTTCCGGAAATTTTCGATGGTTTGATTGTGATCAAAAACATCGTTCGTGAACCGGGCGAAAAAGCAAAAGTTGTTGTAGAATCTTTCGATGATCGTATCGACCCTGTTGGTGCATGTGTGGGCGTAAAAGGCTCTCGTATCCACGGTATAGTGCGTGAGTTGAGAAACGAAAACATCGATATTTTGAATCATACTACGAACTTGAGTTTGATGGTTCAACGTGCGTTGGCTCCGGCAAAAATATTATCGTTGGACATCAACCACGATAAAAAACGTATTGCCGCTTACTTAGATCCGGATCAAATTTCGTTAGCCATCGGTAAACGCGGTGTGAACATTAAGTTAGCATCTAAACTCGTTGGTTTTGAAATAGATGTATACCGTGAAAACGATGATCATTCAGAAGAAGAAACGTTCGATATAGATTTAGAAGAATTTGCAGATGAAATCGATCAGTGGATGATCGATGAATTGAAAAAAATCGGTTGCGATACTGCCCGTTCCGTTCTTGCATTATCGCATGACGAATTGGTGAGAAGAACCGACTTAGAAGAAGAGCAAGTAGAGGATATTTTAAAAATCTTGAACGCTGAGTTTGAAGACGAAAGTGCTGAAGAGGCTTCGGAAGAAGTGGCTGATGCACCTGAAACGACAGAAGACAATGGGTAACAAATTGCTGTAAGGCGTTAGCTGCGAGTCGCAAGCTCATGGTTAATGGTTTACAGCCGACAACAAAATAAAAACAATTAAGCATGAGCGAACTCAAGGCCATCCGTTTAGCAAAAGCCGCTACTACCTACAACGTGGGTATGGAGCATATTGTGGCTGAGCTAAAGAAAAACGGACTAACCGTAGAAAACAATCCAACTGCAAAACTAAGCCCTGATATGGTTTTGATTTTGGAGAAGGCATTTAATGCCGACAAAGCCATCAAAGCCGAAGCCGATGGGTCTAAGGTTTTGGAAAAAATCAAGAAGGAAACGCTTGAGCTGAAGGAAGAGATTCCGGTAGCGCCAAAACGCGAAGTAGAGGAAAAAGAAGTGCTAATCAAAAGCAACAAGGTGATTGCGCCAGTTGAAGAAGTTGTTGCGCCAACACCTCCGGTGCAAACTACAGTCACAACTCCTCCTCCTGCAACGGAAGACGGTAAGGTTGAAACGGAATTTCAAAAATTGGACGGACCGAAAATTATCGGCAAGTTAGATTTAACGAAACCGAAGAAAACCGTTAAACCTAAGGTAGAAGAACCGGTAACTCCTCCTGTAAAAGAGGTAGAACAAGTAAAAGAGGTGGTTATTGAAACACCTGTTGTTCCTGAAAAAATTGAACCGGTTGTTATTGAAAAAGTGCAAAAACCGGAAGAGGAAATTATCTACCACAAAACGGTTCGTGTAGAGCTCGATGGCCCTAAAATTATGGGTAAAATCGAACTCAAAACGCCTGAGAAAAAACCGAAAGAGGATCCAAACAAAAACAAACCTGTTGATGCTAAACGCGTTAGAAAGCGTATAGAAAAACCGGTACGAGAACGTATCAATACTGCCGGTGGTAACAACAGCAACTACCAGGGCAATCGTCCTAATTTTAACCAACAAAACCGTCCTGCCGAAAATAAAGGCAGTGAGCCTGTTCAAATTTCCGAGAAAGAAATCGAAGATAAGATTAGAGCTACCATGTCGAAAATTCAAGCGATGACCAGTAAGAGTGATCGTTCGAAATTGAAACGTGGTAAGCGGGAGGCGATGCAAGAAAAGAAACAGGCAGAACTCGATGGTATCGACCACAGCAAATTACAGTTAACGGAGTTCATTTCGGTGAGCGAGTTAGCGAGTTTGATGAACATTTCGCCTACCGAAATCATCAAAACCTGTATGGGGCTTGGTGTTATCGTATCTATCAACCAGCGTTTGGATGCCGAAATCATTGAGTTGATTTGTAGCGATAAAGGCTTTGAGGTAGAATTTATTTCTGCGCAAGATCAAACGGCTTTCGAAGAAGAAGTTGACGATCCGGCAACGATGGTTCCGCGTTCACCTATTGTAACTATCATGGGTCACGTTGACCACGGTAAAACATCGTTACTCGACTTTATTCGTAAAGCAAACGTGGTATCGAAAGAGGCGGGAGGAATCACGCAGCACATTGGTGCCTACGAAGTGAAAACAGCAAGTGGTAAGAAAATTACGTTCTTGGATACACCGGGTCACGAAGCCTTTACGGCCATGCGTGCGCGTGGTGCGAAGGTGACGGATATTGCAGTAATTGTAATCGCTGCCGATGATGCGGTAATGCCGCAAACCAAAGAGGCCATCAACCACGCACAATCTGCGGGTGTTCCAATGATTTTCGCTTTAAACAAGGTAGATAAAGACGGAGCCAATCCGGAGAAAATTCGTGAGCAATTGGCAAGTATGAACTTGTTGGTAGAAGAATGGGGCGGTAAATATCAATCGCAAGAAATTTCAGCGAAGAAAGGCTTGAACATCGATGCATTATTGGATAAAATCCTTTTAGAGTCGGAAATGTTGGAATTGAAGGCCAATCCAAACAGAAGTGGCTCGGGTTCTATTATTGAGGCCTCGTTGGATAAAGGTCGCGGTTATACGTCAACGGTTTTGGTGCAAGCCGGAACATTGAACGTTGGCGATATGGTGGTAGCCGGTCCGTATTACGGAAAGGTGAAAGCCATGCTCGACTATAACGGAAAGAAAACTAAATCTGCAGGTCCATCGGTTCCTGTACAGGTATTAGGATTGAACGGAGCGCCACAAGCGGGCGAGAAATTCAAAGTATTCGACAACGAACAAGATGCTAAGGCTTTAGCACACAAACGTGCTCAAATCGACCGTGAACAAGGTATTAGAACGAAGAAACACATTACACTAGACGAGATCGGAAGACGTTTGGCATTAGGCAACTTCAAAGAGTTGAACTTGATTATCAAAGGAGACGTGGACGGTTCGGTAGAGGCGTTGGCAGATTCACTATTGAAATTGAGTACAGACGAAATCCAAGTGAGAATCATTCACAAAGGCGTAGGACAAATCTCCGAATCGGATGTATTGTTAGCTACAGCTTCTGATGCGATTGTGATTGGATTTAACGTTCGTCCTTCATTGAACGCGAAGAAAATTGCGGATACTGAAAACATTGAGATTAAATTGTACTCTATCATCTATAACGCTATTGAAGAAATCAAGGCGGCTATGGAAGGATTGTTGGAACCTAAGATTGAAGAAAAAATCATTGGTAACTTGGATGTACGTGAAGTGTTCAACATCACGAAAGTGGGAACCATTGCCGGTTGTTTCGTTCGCGATGGAAGAATTTTACGTGCCTCGAAAGTGCGCTTAATCCGCGATGGTATTGTGGTTCACACAGGCGCATTGTCGGCATTGAAACGTTACAAAGACGATGTGAAAGACGTTGTTTCCGGTATGGATTGCGGGGTTCAAATTAAGGACTATCAAGACATTCAGGTGGGCGACTCTATCGAGGTGTTCGAAGAAATAGAAATTCAACGTAAGTTGTAACGGCTATATAACACAAACAAAAAAGGCTCGAATGTTCGGGCCTTTTTTGTTTGTGAATTTTGTCTTTTTCTGCTTCGAATTTACTTCGTTGTTGAAGGGTGTTTTACCAATCGCTTTTTTGTTTATCTCTGAGCGTTGCAATTAAAATATCTACTTTTTGCTTTATTTGGTATTCAAGTTCATCAAAAATTTGCTGAAGAATTTTCTTCTTATAGATTGTATTTTCGAGCGTTGTTACATAATTAGGAGCTAAATGGGATATGTTTTCAACTGTATATCGAATTTTTCCTTCCTTAACATCTATCGTCAGCTTGAATTCAAACTTACATTGCGTTTGGCAAATTGCAGTAGGCACATTTGTTCTCAATACACATGTTGTTGTTATCTGCTTCTGCTCTGGGTCATCTAATATTATATTATTGTCAATCCCTTTAAATGATTTTGCAATCCAACTTTTGGAAAGCTCATAGATTTGCTTTTTAGATAATGTAGAATCACAGATAATTATCTCCTGAATAATATACTTTTTTTCTAAGGAATCATATTTCAGTGTTTGTCCAAATGTCTTGGAAAAAATAGACATTCAAAAAAAGAATATTACGAGGCTTATTGCTTTGAGGTTTTTCATGGGTTTTTTTTCAAAAATATGTTTTTTCCCAAAACCAACTATTCTTTTTTGAACTTTGTTTGCGAGAGGGATAGTAGCGGAAAACCTCTGCCAATTCCTATTGGACAGAGATTGGAGCGAATAGCCCGGTGCGATTCTTAGCGGCACTCGCCCTAAACATGCAATTTTTGAAGATTTCTAAAATCGGTAAATGTCGCTGTACTTGTCTTCCGCGTATTTCAAAAAGTGATTGAAGTTCAATTTTTCGCCCGTTACTTTTTCGCACAAATCTTGCGAATTGTAGAAACGCCCGTGTACGTGAATTTTTTCGCGCAACCAGTTTAATAACGGTGCGTTATCGCCTTGGGCAATCAAGTCGTTCAAACCAGGAATGTCTTGCTCGGCTTGGCGGTAGTATTGTGCGGCATAGGCGCTGCCCAAGGAATAGGTAGGGAAATAGCCCAACAAACCGTGCGACCAGTGCACATCTTGTAAGATGCCCGTTGCATCATCGGCCGGAGTTATGCCTAAATATTTTTGATATTGTTCGTTCCAATAATTTTTCAAATCGGCCACATTCAAGGTGCCTTCCATGAGCGCTTTTTCAATATCGAAGCGAATCATGATGTGGAAATGGTAAGTCAACTCATCGGCTTGTGTTCGAATGAAAGATGGCTCTACACGATTGATGGCTTTGTAGAGCGTGTCTTGCGAAATGGCTGAAAACTGCGCAGGGAAAGTCTTTTGCGCGATCTCGAAATTGTATTTCCAAAACGGCAATGCTCTTCCCACATTGTTTTCCCACAAACGCGATTGCGATTCGTGTACACTCAACGAAGCTGCTTCGCCTAAAGGCATGCCATAATTGCCTGTGAGCAAGCCTTGTTCGTATAATGCATGTCCGCCCTCGTGAATAGCGCTAAACAAGCAATCGGTCATGTCGTTTTCGTTGATGCGGGTAGTTACGCGCACATCGGTGGCTGCAAAGTTAGTGGTGAAGGGGTGTGTAGAGATATCTTGTCGGCCCGCACCAAAATCGTAGCCCATTTGTTTTAAAATGGCGATGCTGTAATCCCACTGTTGTTGGCGATCGAAATGTTGATGTAAACAACTGTTATCGACTTGCGGTTGTGCTTTAATTTTTTCGAGCAAAGGTTTTAATCCGCTACGAACAGTATTGAAATATTCGTCTAACACTGCAGCCGTCATGCCCGGCTCGTAATCGTCTAGCAGCGCATCATACGGATGTTTTTCGTAGCCAATAATTTCGGCTTGTTTGCGTTTCAGCGCAATCATTTTTTCGAGCTGAGGTGCATACAACGAAAAGTCGTTTGCCTTTTTGGCGTGCTCCCATGCCGCAAAGGTTTGCGAAACCGTCATGCTCATTTCCTCTACAAACTCTTGCGAGAATTTTTTGGCTTTTTGAAAATCAGACCACAGCAATTCAACGTTTCGTTTTTGTAAAGTATCCAGCGATGTATCGTCTTTTGCGGCTTGCAAAAGTTTGCTGAATTTTTCTGAGGTGCCCATTTCAAAGGCAATGCCTGAAAGGGTTGCAAGCTGACGAGATCGTGCCTCTACGCCATTGGCGGGCATATTAATTTCCATATCCCAGTTTAATACGGCTGCTGCGTATTTTACATCGGCAATGCGTTGGGCTTCTGTTTTTAGTTGTTCGAACGTTGACATGTGTGTGCTTATTTGTATGTCGTCAAATGTATGTTTTTTGGGGAAATCGAATTAAGCTTTGTTCGGTCTTTTCGATTTATGAAATTGTTTTTTGCCTTTTGGCTTGTCGAATGTGTTGCGCTTGCGTTCCGGCTCGTAAGCAGGGCTTGTTCCTAACGCTTCTGGCAAAGTCAATTTCGGAATTTCGTTGCCGATTAAACTTTCGATTTCGAAAAATTTCTTTTGGTCTTTTTCGTTGATGAA
>Ga0116191_1000914_pt1 | contig 24791 bp, 22 predicted proteins | sample AD_UKC111_MetaG_FD_89897 | JGI IMG/M metagenome (GOLD analysis project Ga0116191, IMG submission 89897) | Active sludge microbial communities of municipal wastewater-treating anaerobic digesters from Hong Kong - AD_UKC111_MetaG | ecosystem: Engineered > Bioreactor > Anaerobic > Digestate... | reverse complement strand
GCAATAAAAGTGGATAACAAGTTGGTGCCTATGAGTTACAAATTGCAAAATGGGGATCAAGTTTCTATTGTAACTAATAAAAACCAAAAGCCCAATGAGGATTGGCTGAAGATGGTTGTGACAGGTAAAGCTAGATCGAAGATTCGGAGTGCTATCAAAGAAGATTTGAAAAAACAAGGACTGATCGGCAAAGAAATGCTTGAGCGGAAATTGGAAAACATGAAAATAGATTTTGATGAAAGCATTGATACTTTAGTTAAGTTTTATGGCTATCAAAATAGATTGGATCTATACTATGCCATTACAATCAACCAAGTAGATTTGATGCTCATCAAACAATTAAAAGTAGAGCATAAAAAACTCCTATTGCCAGAGCCAGAGCATGTAACGGACATCAATGTTCCTAATGTTCCAAAAAACAATACTTTTATCAGCAAAGCAGGTTTATTGATAGCTGGTGAGCCTGCTGAGAAATATCAATATAGCTTGGCTAACTGTTGCAACCCAGTGCAAGGTGATGATATTTTTGCCTATGTATCCATGGGTGGATTGAAAATTCATAGAAATAATTGCCCGAATGCAGCAAATCTGATGTCGAGCTATAGCCATAGAATTTTAAAAGCAGAATGGGAGAATTTGACCAATACCAATTTCGTAACAGAGCTAATTATTACTGGAATTGACGATGGTCCAGGAGTAATAGAAAGATTGACAACTACTATATCTACTAATCTTGGATTGAACATTCGATCTTTCAATATCAAAGGTGAAGGGGGTTATTTCGAGGGAAAAATTAGCTTGATGGTCGTCAATACCGACCAGTTGCAAGTGGTGATTCGCACTTTGAAAGCTTTAAAAAATGTGTCGAACGTTACAAGGATGGAAGGATAGTTTTTAAACTATACATTTGATTTTTCGTTTATATCAATTATGATTGGATTTCGATTTTCTGACTATTTTGAATTAGATAATATAAAAGCAACTTTTGATAATTTATTGAAATTATTTCAAGAGCTGTTGTTATATAATAATAGCGATATCAACAACACTTTGGGGTGGATGACTGAGCTTGATCAACATTATAATATCACGAATGATAAATATGGCATGGCTGATTTTATCGATGATCTGGTGGCAAAGGGGTATGTCGATCAAGATGAAGACTTGAGGATTGTTCCATCCAAAAAAACTGAATTGGCTTTAAGGAAAAAAGCTTTAATGGATGTGTTCGGTGAAATCAAAAAATCAAAAATTGGAAATCATACTACTCGGTTTTATGGGTTGGGTGATGAAATGACCAGCAATGCTAAGCCTTATGAATTCGGCGATGCCATAGATCAATTAGCAATGACTAATTCGCTCAAAAATGCTCAGATCAATCATGGAATAGATGAGTTCAAGCTCTTGAACGAGGATTTGGAAGTGCAAGAAAGCTATTTGCAAAGCCAAATGAGTACAGTGCTGATGATAGATATTTCACATTCCATGATTTTATATGGTGAAGATAGGATAACTCCTGCCAAAAGAGTTGCTTTAGCTTTATCGGAATATATCCGAACACGGTTTCCGAAAGATACTTTGGATATCATTGTGTTTGGGGATGATGCTTGGCAAATCGAACTTAAAGACCTTCCATATTTGGAGGTTGGACCTTATCATACGAACACAGTAGCAGGATTGGAGTTGGCAATGGAAATTCTGAAAAAAAGAAGAAATCCCAATAAGAGAATTTTCATGATAACAGATGGAAAACCAACTTGCATTAAAAAAGGGAAAAAGTATTATAAAAATAGTTTTGGTTTGGATCGAAATATAGTGGCTAGGACTTTGACTTTGGCTGCAATTTGTAAAAAAATAAATATCCCAATCACTACATTTATGATAACCAATGATCCTTACTTAGTGTCGTTTGTTGAAGAATTTACGAATGTCAATCATGGAAAAGCATTTTATAGCTCGTTGCAAGGCTTAGGTGATTATGTTTTTAGAGATTATAAAGAAAATAGAAAAGGAAAAAGAAAGTAATAATAAACATATATAGAAATGAAATACATAATTACAATAATTTTTAGTCTTTTTAGTATCATTTCATATTCTCAAAAAAAAATAAACGATGGTTTATATGTAGTTGATAAACTGGAAATTAAGAAAGGATATAAAGAAAAATCCAAGCAAAAACAAATTGTACATTTCAACCCTCAATTTACGTTAGAAAATCCAGATGAATATGGTCCGATAGTGATTTGGAAAAACGATTATGTACCTTTGGATCTATCAAAAGAGCCTGAAACACAGCAACAAACAGACGAGAAGAAATTGCTTTTGCTAAAATTAACGGATAAAGCTTCTGAAAAATTAAAAGCATTCTCTACCAAAAATCTTATGAAACATGTGGCAATTATTGTGAATGGAGAAGTGCTTACAGTTCATAAAATCAAAGAACCTTTGACCAGTGGGTTAATGCAAATCACTCGATGTAATGACAATGCTTGCGAACAACTTTATAAAGTGCTGAAAGATAACGTGAAAGAATAAATTCGAAACTTTTGTATAAGAGTTAATTTTCTAAAGAAAATCTAATCCTAATTGCTGTTTTACATTTTTACAAAATTGACATAAAGTTCTTGATTGTTTTTAGCATTTACATAAATATTTTTAGGAGAATAATTTAATTTAAAACCAATGTTATGAACGCCTTTTGATAATTCTGATATTGGCACATATGTTACAAACCCTAATTGTTTTGTCATTGGATGTACTTGATAATACCATTTTAGATTCGATTGAATAGAATCATCAATCCTTAAATTAATATATTTCCCAAAAGTTTCTAGTCTTTTAATTGTTTCATTTTGAAGTAAAATAGTGCTATCATTGTCTATTTCTACAGGCTTATAAATTTCATTCATATCTATGTCATACCAAGCTTTATATACAAAGAAAATCGGCAAAATATCATCTTTGATATATTGACTAGGTATGGTAACTGAAGGTATTGCAACTTCTTTATCTCGAATATCATCATAAGCACTTGTTGAAAAAATAAACTTTCTAGATTCGTCAACTGAGTAGAATTTTCTTGAATCGAATTTGTTTTTTAAAAACATGAAATTATTTTCAACTGCAAAAATTCCTAATAAGAAGTAAATCAATATAATAAAACCAGTTAGAAATCGACCTAAGTTCGAATTAAGAATTAATAATTGTTTTCTAATTAGGAAGTTGAGTGTAATAATATTTGATATCCGATATAATGGGTAGTAAATTTTCGAAACGATGTCGAATTTTCGAAGCAATACATTAAAAATATAATCGAAAATTCCGAGGCTTAATAATATAGAAAATAAAAATATGAAATTTAGAATATCGTTATTGCGATCAACATTTTTTGCTTCAAATAAATTTAAACCTAATAGATTGAATATGGAAAATATTATTATATTGACAATTGCAATCCCTACAAATTTTATGATTAGAAATATGGAAATTGAAAAAGAAAAACTTGCTATTTTTTCACAAAAATCAATAATATTCTGAGAATTAGAATTATTGATGATCTTACTTTCTGAATAACTGGAATATTTAAGTTTTTCTTTTTTTATTCCATTAGGATAGATACTTTCTATTCCTATATAGCTTAATACTAATACTCTGAAGAATATATTTAGCCCAAATCCAACTATTAATGTATTGATACCAGCTGTTAGAAAAAAGTAAAAAAATTGGAGCATTACATTCAGACTAATATCCAATTTGTCAACAAAAATGTAAAGATTATATCTTAATATTGATGGCAAATTTGCCAATGAAACAATCGCTCCAGTTGAAAATAATAATTCTAATTGAATTCTATTTTTAAACAATTCGCCTATTACACCCTTTTTTTTCAATTTCAATTCGTTTAAGTTTCAAATGTAGAAAAAGTATTCAATTTTTTGAATAGTAGCTTTCGAATTGTTATTAAAACTTTCAAAATTATTAATTCAATATTTTCAACAAATAATTACTTAATATATTCAACAACCACATGACATTATGACAACAACATCTTTATTTTTTCTCTTTAAAATCATTCCAGTGTCAGTTTATCTATGCTTTTTTGTCATAAATTTAGGGTTGGCATTATTCGTGCAAGAATGCAGATGTTATAAATATTTTTTTTAAATCATTATAAAATAAGATCTTACTATGAAGCCAATAAATGACAGAGTAGTAGTTAAACCAGCTACGGCTGAAGAAAAAACGAAGGGCGGTATTATCATTCCTGATACTGCAAAAGAAAAACCTTTAAGAGGAGAAGTGATTGCTGTTGGTCCTGGAAAGGATGGTAGTTTAATGACTGTTCAAGTAGGTGATATCGTTTTATACGGAAAATATGCTGGGCAAGAACTAAGCTATGAAGGCAACGATTATTTAATCATGAGAGAAGACGATATTCTTATCGTACTGTAATTTTTTCAAACACTTTTTTTAATCATTTCAAAAATTAAACAATAAGTCAAATATGGCTAAGGAAATAACATTTAGCAATGACTCCAGAGAAAAATTAAAATCTGGAATTGATGCTTTAGCAAATGCTGTGAAAGTAACGTTGGGACCAAAAGGAAGAAATGTAGTTATCCAAAAAAGTTTTGGAGCTCCTATCATTACTAAAGACGGTGTGACTGTTGCTAAAGAAATAGAATTGGAAGACCCAATCTCAAATATGGGTGCTCAAATGGTGAAAGAAGTTGCTTCTAAAACTGCTGATATTGCAGGTGATGGAACAACTACTGCTACCGTACTAGCTCAAGCTATCGTAACAGCAGGTATGAAAAACGTGGCTGCTGGTGCTAACCCAATGGATCTCAAAAGAGGTATCGATAAAGCCGTTCTAGCTGCAATCGCAGATTTGAAAAAACAATCTGAAGTAGTAGGGGATGACAACGAAAAAATCAAACAAGTTGCTACTATCTCTGCTAACAACGACGAAGCAATAGGTACTTTGATCGCTGACGCAATGAAAAGAGTGACTAAAGATGGCGTTATCACTGTAGAAGAAGCAAAATCTACGGATACTTATGTGGATGAAGTAATTGGAATGCAATTCGATAGAGGCTATTTATCTCCTTATTTCATCACAGATGCTGACAATATGACCACTGATTACGAAAATCCACTTATCTTAATAACAGATAAGAAAATTAGCAATATGCAAGAATTATTGCCAATTTTGGAAAAATCTCATCAGTCAGGCAGACCATTATTAATCATCGCAGAAGATGTGGACTCTCAAGCTTTGGGCGTATTGGTAGTGAACAGATTGAGAGCTAACTTGAAAGTGGTGGCTGTGAAAGCTCCAGGATTTGGTGATAGAAGAAAAGCAATGTTAGAAGATATTGCTATCCTTACTGGCGGTACAGTGATCTCTGAAGAGAAAGGTTATAAGTTGGAAAATGCAACTTTGGAAGAGATGGGTCAATGCGAAAGAGTAACGATCGACAAAGACAATACGACTATCGTGAATGGTAAAGGATCGGCAGAGGACATCAAATCTAGAATCAACCAAATCAAACAACAAATCACTACAACGACTAGCGATTACGATAAAGAAAAATTGCAAGAAAGATTGGCTAAATTAGCTGGTGGAGTAGCAGTACTTTATGTAGGAGCAGCTTCTGAAGTGGAGATGAAAGAAAAGAAAGATAGAGTAGATGATGCTTTGCATGCAACTAGAGCAGCTGTGGAAGAAGGAATCGTATGTGGTGGTGGAGTAGCTTTGGTGAGAGCAATTGACGCTTTAGCATCTCTAAAAGGTTCTAACGAAGATGAAAGCACAGGTATCGAAATCGTAAGAAAAGCTTTGGAGTCTCCATTGAGAACCATTGCTCAAAATGCTGGTCATGAAGGCTCTGTAGTATTGATGCAAGTGAGAACGGGCAAAGATGCTTATGGCTTCAATGCTAGAAGTGAGCAATACGAAGATCTTAAAAAAGCAGGAGTTATCGACCCAACTAAGGTGACAAGAGTAGCATTAGAAAATGCAGCCTCTATCGCTGGAATGGTGTTGACAACTGAATGTGTGATCAACGATAAACCAAAAGCAGAAGCACCACATAGCCACGGTCATGACCCAATGGGTGGCATGGGTGGAATGATGTAAGCTAAATTAAGTGATATAAGAAGCTCTAATCCATTTATTGGGTTAGGGCTTTTTTTGTTGAAAAAATTTTATAATTTGTTCTCTCATTTTACTTAAAGATTGGATGATAATTGTCCAGTAATTATTAATAGAAATTTGAAATCTTAACCGAAAATTTAGTTGAACTTATTGAAAATCAAGGAATGTGAAAGGCATACTTAATTCAATTGAAGTGTTGATTAATATCGCTTTCATAAAACTTAATGTACAATAAGCTGAATCGAGTAACACTTAAATAAAACTTAATGTACAATAAGCTGAATCGAGTAACACTTAAATAAAACTTAATTTTACTTATGTGTTACTTAATATTCATTAAGTGTTATAAAGAAATGCTTAAGTGTAACTCGATAACATTTAAGTTTTGCAAAGTAAACGAATCATTTTTCAAATTAATGGAAGATTTGAATGTGGAAAAATGGATTGCAAATTGTAGGGGAGGATCGATTTGGAAAGTATAAATTAATTTTTGACAACAATACAATAAATTATCAACTAGATAGTTATAGCATTATTCTTTAAAATTTAAATATATATAACATGTCAAGAAGAAAGAAAATCAATTCGCATTACGATGAAGCGATTGCAAGAAGTGCTGCATTAAGGTCCATAAGTGCCACTTTAGATTTAGGAAATGGACTTACACTAGAGATTTACGATAACGGAATTAAAGACCTTAGAGACAAGCTGAACGACTACAATACCCATTTGTCACTAGTAGATGAACTGAGAAACAGTGTAATGGAAAGCGAAAAAGCATTGAAAGACCTATCGGAAAGAATGCTGAGCGGAGTTGCCTCCAAATATGGCAAGAACTCCGAAGAATACGAAAAAGCAGGTGGAACGAAGAAATCCAATCGGGCTCAGCCCAAGAAAAAAACTACTCCAGAGGGATAGTAATGTGCAATAAATATTGAAGCACTCTTTCGATAGATTATGTTGGGAGGGTGCTTTTTTTTGGGGGGGAGGTAATTTCAAAATTTATTCAGAAATTTTATTATTTCTAATTTTTTTTGGATTAAATTCTAAATCTGAATTATATTCTGATGTTGGTTCTTTAGCAATTAACAATTCAAGCTCTATCTTGTCGTTGAAACCAATTTTTTGTCTGAATATCGCTGCTGTTCTCTGGTTCTCAATTTCAAGTTTTCTTTTTTTGCTAATATCTAAAAATTCTTCTTCTTGGTCAATTCCTAAAAATCGTCTATTTGCCAAATTAGCTGCAATTCCTGTTGTCGAACTACCTGTAAATGGATCTAAAATCCAAGAATTGGGTTTGGTAGAAGCCATAATAAGTCTAGTTAAAACAGAAAGTGGTTTTTGTGTAGGATGTTTACCACAAGATTTTTCCCAAGGTGCAATAGCTGGCAATTTCCAAACGTCTTTCATTTGTTTGTCGCCATTAAGTTTCTTCATTAATTCATAATTGAAATAATGAGGGACTTTTTCGCTTTTTCTTGCCCAAATTATTTGCTCCGTAGAGTAAGTAAAATAGCGACAAGAAAAATTTGGTGGTGGATTTGTCTTTTCCCAAGTGACTACGTTAAGAATTTTAAAGCCTAATTCGGTTAAAATCTGACCTATCGAAAAAATGTTGTGCATTGTTCCACTAACCCAAATCGTAGCATCATCTTTCATTTTGTCACGAACTAATGAAAGCCATTTTCGATTGAAGTCGTTTATATATTCAAATCCTTTGGATTTATCCCATTTTCCTTTATTGACACTTACAATTTTTCCGTTTTGAATAGATAAACCGTTGTTTGATAAAAAATAAGGTGGGTCAGCAAAAACCATATCAAACTTATGTTCAAATTCATGCAAAAGTTTCATCGTATCTCCTTGAAGAAGATAAAAATCTTTATCGTCAGATTTGAAGTATGGTTTAAGCATTGTTACAATTTTAGAATATGAGTGTAAAGCATATTTCTGCCTTGTCCTGACCAATACGTAACATCTTGCTCAATAAATAACCACCTTAAAGTTTTAAGCACTAACTCGTATGATTCTCCTAAAACTGGTAAATTATTACAAAAAGCAAAAGCTGTTTGATAAGGTTCACAATAATAAATTGACTGTATTGCTAGTAATAGTAAATTCCATTCAGCTTGAGATAAATTTTGCTTTTTGATAGTTAAGTCATTGGTAATAAAATCGTGTCTTGGTGGCTTATCATTTCCATTAATAAATGTTATGTGGTTTTCAATAAATATAACAAAATCACACCCTTTGTTTAATCTTCCTGGTCTTTCAAGGTAAATTCTATTTCCGTTCAATAACGTTTCAACAAAATATCTGTATTTTGAATTTGGGATTTCAACTATCCATTGATTTAATATATGATTTCTCAACACAACTTTGTCATTAATGCTATCAACATTAATGTTTAAAGAAATTGAACTGTCTCGTCTAATTGTCATTGACTAAAATTCTAATATTACTTCTTCTTGAATTTTGTTAATAAAATCTTCAATTGTTATCAAATTATACAAACTTGGAATGATGCTGTATGCTTGTTCCAATTTATTTTTTGCCGAAAACCATCCTTGTCCATCTGTTATCCAAACAAATTCGTAATTTTCGTATTGATTGATTTTTGGTGCAACATCTGAATAAGCTCTTGCTATTTCATTTAGTTTTGAACCTCCTCTATTATAATAATTTGTTTCGATTAAATATGTTTTATTTTTGGTCATGATAACAAAATCAAAATGTTTTACATCAGCACCTAAACTTTCAATTTCAATAAATTCTGTACTACTAACTTCATTTTTATAGTAAATTCCAGCTTTATCAAAAATGAGCGAAACTGCTTTTGACATATTGTCGCCACCCCTGTTTTTTCTTGCATTGGTATCCAAGCCAACTTCTATCCCGAAAACATAATCCACCAAATTTGTAACATCTTTATTTCTAAAAACTTCTGCCAAACCTGTTTCTTCGATGTATTCCAAAATCAATTCAGGCGAACTAAAAAAAGTGTTCAATTTAACAATTTCACCTTTGTTGTTGAATGTTTTTGCATTTTTGTTTTTTCGAATAGCAATCAAAATGTCTAAAACTTCAAAAACTTTTGGGTTTTCTTCATAAAGTTCGTTTATAGCTTCTTTCAAATTCTCTTTACCAATCAAGTAATTTAATTGGATTAATTTTATGGCAATTTTGTTTACGTTGCCTATAATTTTCTTGAAGTCCGTGAAATAGTCAAGAGTAGCATTAGTTTCTGATAATTGCGATAAGAAGATTTTAAATTGCTCTGACATATTCTTGACTCGTTACTTGGTTTGTAATTAATAACTCTTTCAATGCTCCCCTTTTTTCTGGGTTTGCATTAATACTTCTTCTTGCAACCACTCTTTGAATGTTGAAGTCAGAATATAAGTCGTCAAAGAAATTATCATTTTCGTTTTTCCCTTTCACGTCTGAATTGCTCAAAATCCAAGTATGATTTAGTGCATCCAATTTTGAACAAAAATCTTTTAAGCGAACTTGTTCGCTGTCATTAAATTCATATTTTGCATAGGAATTAAAACTGGATGTTTCGCTTAATGGTTTGTAAGGCGGATCGAAATAGAATAATGAATTTGTGTTTGCGTAATTCAGAGTTTGTTCAAAATCTCCATTTAGAATTTCAACTTTTTGCAGAACATTACTTACTGCCAAAATATTTTCTTTGTCGCAAATTGTCGGACGTTTGTAACCGCCCATTGGTACGTTGTATTCGTTCTTGCGATTAACTCTATACAAACCATTGAAGCAAGTACGATTTAAAAAAATAAACAAAGCGGCTTGTCCGCTTTGTTCTTCTTTTCTTGTGTTGTACAATTCTCTTTTTTGGTAATAATAGAGTTTTTTATTTTCTTCGTTTCCCTCTAAATTATGAAACTCATCTTGTAAAATTTGCAAGATTGAAATTAATTCTTTTGGTCTGTATGCAATGGTTTTATATGTGTTTACTAAATCTTCGTTGATGTCGTTAATAACCGCCTTTTTTAGATTGGGAAAGTTATTTAGCATCCAAAAAAGAATTGCACCACTTCCTACAAAAGGTTCAATGTATGTGAATTTGTCATTTATTATGTATTTGGGCAATGCTTTTTTAATATCATTAATAAGTTGGGTTTTACCACCTGCCCACTTTAAGTATGGTTTTGCTATTTTATTTACAGACATTTTATAATTTTATTAATTTATGGCATTCAAAATTACAAATATAAATATAATAGAAAACAATCTTTGATTAAATAAATCAAAAAGTTGTTCCTTTATACACCCACAGCCATGCATCGCCGATATCATCGTCTTGTATGATTTCGGTAAACACAAAATTGTTGTTTTCTAAGATTTTTGTAGAAGCATTGTGTTCGGGTGCTGTCTTAGCGGTGATGGACAAATTAGGGTCTGTCAGTTTTGTAATATTGATAAGCTCTTTGCAAGCAAAAGATGCAATTCCTTGTCCTTCGAATTCCTTAAATGTCCAATAGGCAATTTCAACTTTTCCGTCGTTGGGTTGCCCAACGAAACCGCAAGAGCCAACAATTTTGTCTTGTCTTATAACAAAATAACCCACCCAAGGATTATTGAAACCAATTATAGGATAAAAATCATCGTACATTTTCAGCAATTGCTGACAATCAGGCGATGCATATTCTTGTTTTGATTTGTCTTCATTAAGATTTATTGGTCTTAAATTCATTTTCTTTAATTTTTATAAAAATCTGTTGGATAATACCTGTCAATTTATAATACATTTTCAAATTTGTGAAGTAAAAATTGTCATATTTTGGATAATTTAGCAAATACAAAATGTAAAATTATTTAATTCGTTTTCCATCTTTTATGACAATTATTGGTGCATCAAAATTTTCGTAATTATCAAAAGGGCTTTTACTCCAAATTAGAAGATTGGCTTTTTTGCCAATTACAATACTGCCAATTTCATTATCTAATTGCAATGCTTTTGCACCATTTATCGTTGCTATTTTAAAAATATCGGTAATGCTAAATCCATATTTTGCTAATATCGCTAATTCTGAAATTAACACCTTTCCGCCATTGGGCATATCAGTAGCAATTCTCAATTCAATACCATTATTGTAAAGTTCTTTAGCAAAATTCATCATCATTTTAAAATTCTCTGCGTTTCTCTCTACTTCTATTTTTGAAAAACTTGTATCATTAAGTTGATTATAAACTCTAAATATAGTAGTGGACAAAGTTGCTCTTTTGTTTACCATTAATTGGATAAACTCAGCTTTTTCTTTTTGTTTGTTTTCCTCAATGTATCGAAATTGTTCCAAAAAGTATTGTATCATTTTTGGTTCAGAATTTATTTCGCCAAACTGATCAACAAACTTGTTCGTAAAGTCGTCAATTTCTTTCTGAGTAGTAAAAAAATTATTACCTAGCACAGTAATATGTTCAATGTCTTTTACACCATTATTTAGAGCATAATTGATGGAAGGATAATCTTGACTTAAGTCACCAATATGCCCAAAAATTGGCATTTTCAGGCTATCAGCTACTTTTACAACTGTTGAAAACTCAGGTTCTTTCATTCGCCAATAAATCTTCACATATTTCACACCTTTGTTGTGATACTCTATCACTTTTTGCCTAGCCAAGTGAGGGGATGTGACTTCAGTATGTCCAATATAAGGAGTTCTGTTGTCTTTTGAGATCAATGCACCTCCTGACAGATAATAATCAACCAAGCTATCAGTAGGATGATTTTGCCATTGAAACATTGGATTTAACCAATTTTCTGGCTGACCCATTGTCAGTACTGTGGTCACACCAAATGGCAAATAAGTGTCAGAAACCCTATTCCTATATATTGCTAAACTATCTTGATGCAAAGCAATAGGTGCATTTTCATAATCTCCTAAAATATCTGTTGGATGAATATGAGTATCAATAAATGATGGTGTAACTAGTTTGTTTTTTCCATCGATATATTCCTTTGCTTTGAAAGTATAATCAGCATTTACAATTTTACTAATTTTTCCATTGTCGATTAATATGGTTTTGTTTGAATGAATTTCACCAGTAGATACATTCAATACGGTTACGTTTTTAATAGCTAAGTCGTTTATTTTGCCTAATTTACATCCAATCAGAAATAAATATAAAATTAAGTAGGTTAGTTTATTGTGCATAAGCAGTTGTAATTATTTTAATATTATATTGGAGTATTGAGTTGCAATTCACTAAAATGTTAACTAGCTATCGTAACTCAAATATAAAAAAATGTTAATAAGAATAACATGATATGAATATATAATTGACTTTTTAAAATTTTGTGTTAAGAAAATTCATCTAATTATTAAAGTTTAATAGTATTTGGAAAAAATGTTATATGATGCAGAGTTTTTATTCCTTTTTAGGTTATAGAGGTATAGCGAAAATAGTTTTTTTATTTTAGCAATGTAATTGCAATATAAAATTATAAATTTATTACAAATCTGCAATTTTTTTTTGAAAATTCTGAAATGTGACTTATATTTGAGCTGTAATTTTTAAATGATTACATCAATATTGAAATTTTCTGTTCATCATAATTTTCAAAGTAATCATCGACAGAAAAGAAAGATAATAATGTTCCATTCCTGAAGGTAGTGGTCATTATTCATGTTTTGTAGATGAAGCTTTTGGAATATCTAGGATGTGCAAAATTTAGTATATGCCCTCTACCTTTAATTTTTTATTCTAGACAAAAAACATTACTGGGGAAAGGCATAAATTTTATTATTTTTAAAAAAATTAAATTTAAAATTTATGAAAAAAAATGTTTTAAAATTTCTCATCATGTTGTTTATTTGTGTTGGTGTTTTTGTTGCATGCAATAAGGATACAACAATTCAAAAAATTATTAAAGTTAATAATTCACTAAGTGAAGAAGTTCAAGATCGCAGTTCAGTAACTTGTTGTGGAACAGTACATATTTTTGGAAAGGATAAGAACTTGCCAATACTACCAGTTCCATTTCAAGTTTGGTGGCTAGACACAAATCATAGTTGGAAGGTTTCAACTTGTTATCCAGCATCTACTAAAAATGTAGATTTGGTAATTTGTCACAATAAAGATGAAGCATTAACAATGTTTCTATACCCTTGTTTTCCAAGTCAACCAATTCCGGAAATACCTGAGCTTAAAAAAGATCCTACAAATTGGAATGCTTACCCAGTACATGTTGCTAAAACAACATCTTGTGGTGAATATTATTATAATAACAATTGTATGCATTGGTATTGGGGTGAGTTGAAAAATTATACTAATCCTCCACCAATACCAGTAATTGGTGTTGCAAAACCAAAAGCATATAATTTAGAAATTAGTTTATGTTGTATTAATCAATAAAAAAAAATTGTAGAATTGGATATATTTTTTATATCCAATTCTTTCAAGATTAAATTTTTATCATTTATGAAGAATTCATTTTTTACCGTAATAATTTTATTTGCTAATTTTATTCTACATGCACAATGGGAAAAAATGGATAATTTTAGAAATACTTTTGATGGTATTATTGAAATTGATAAAGAACTCTATAGTTTGAGTGGTGTGCTAGTCAAATCAAATGATGATGGTTTTCATTGGCAAAATGTATATTCTTGGCCTTATTTGACAATTCCAAGGAGTTTAGAGTCAAAAGATAAAGACTTATATTTAATTGATTATTTAACTTTTAAGCATTCTACTGATTTGGGAGCAACATGGATTTATGCCCCATATTACTGTTATGACTATACAGTAAATTTAAATAAGATTATATTATGTCATATTGATAGTGTTGGTCATCGAATAATTAGATCAAAAGATGGAGGCTTAACATGGGAAAAAATTACACACAAAATAAATAATCAACAAACAATATTATATGAAGATAATATTTTTGTATTTAAAAATATCTTTTTCTTTGAAGATTCCAATGCACATACTTACTACTTTTCGAATGATAATGGAGATACCTGGAAACAATTTAACTTGCCAGTAATTGGTAAACTTTTTGTAAATGGGGATAAATTAATTCTTAGAAATAAAAATGAGATTTTTTACTCATTGGATGATGGTAATACATGGATTAATAAAATTGTTCCTGACATACCTTATACAGTTGTTTCTAAAAATAATACAATATTAGCTCAGGTTGATTCAGGAAAAATTTATAAATCTGATGATCTGGGAGATACTTGGTTTTTATTGCCAAGGAATAATCAATTATTTTGGCCAGGATTGTATGAACCAAGTCCAATTTTTATAAGTTCTAAAGATTATTATTATGCAAATAGTGCTTTTGGGTTGTTGATTTCGAAAGATGGGGGGCAAACTTGGGAAAATACAAATGTTAAAAACTTAGATAATAGCTTATCAGCAACAATAATTGGGAGCATTGGTAATGTCTTAATTAGTTCTAACATGGAGCTTACAAGTAGAGATAAGGGTAAAAATTGGGAAATTTGTTATCCATTAACCAATTCTTTTACATTTTCTTATGATAAAAAAAATATGATAGGTTATAATAACCCAAATATATATATGTCTAAAGATACAGGAAGAAATTTCTATTTAGTGCCACATAATCTAAAAGATACAATTTTTAGTATTCTTTTGCATAAGGACCACATATATTATAGTTCTAAGAATGGAGTTTTTAAAACTAATGATGAGGGAAAAACATGGTATAAAACTAAGGGAGAGATATTGGGAATTGATGCATTATTTAATTTAACTTCAAATGGAAAAATAATATGTGGATTTAGTTACCCTGATAATACTTTATATATATCAGAAGATGATGCTACATCTTGGAAAAAAATAGAACCTAAAAATATTAAAAAATCATTTAATTATGATGGTTTCTTTTGTTTTGAAGATTTATTAGTTTGGATGGCAAATAATGATATATTTATTTCAAGTGATAATGGTCAGAATTGGAAATCTATTTTAAATAACTTAGCAGGTAAAGGTTATAGCTTTGGCGCTGAAGCAATTGCTTACAAAGATAGTATATTATATATAGTTGGTACAGGGTTACCAGTACATTTTTCAAATAAAGATTTAACAGAATGGTATAAAGTTAATGCTACAAATTTATTTGTAGATGCTGGTGATGCAATTATAATTGTTGATAGTACAATTTATTTATCACAATTAAAAGGTACGTTTAAAATGAATTTATCAGAATTCCTTAAAGTTGCAAATAATGAAATAGAATTAAAAGAAAAATATATTTCATTAGTACCCAACCCAGCTTCTAATATTGTTCATCTTTCTAACTTACCAACTGATACAAAGTTGAATGTAGAAATTTTGAATACACAAGGTAATTTATTAGATGCTAAGAGTATAAATACTACCAGTTCTTCTTTAGATTTGAATATCCAAAATTATTCTAGCGGTATTTATTTTGTCAGATTAAGTTCCAACAATCAATTGATTACAACTAGAAAATTAGTGATATTAAAATAACTCATTCCCCTTCCATCACCTTATATTGGTGATTAATACTCTCTAAATGAACAGCTTCCAAATAACGGATGATGAACTCTTTGCTCAAGTTCATTTCAGTGCCAATGGCGATGGCTCTTTCTAATATGTGATTCCAGCGATTGGTCTGTAATATTGTGATATTATTTTCTTTTTTGAAATTGCCGATGGTTTCAGCGATTTTCATTCTTTCTGATAATAGCTTCAATAATTGATCGTCAATCTGATTGATAGCATCTCGCATTGTGCTTACTGAAGATGTGAAGCTCTCTACTTCTGTTTCTGACTGTCGCCACCGAATGCTATTGATCAATTTTTCGTATTCTTCTGGTGTGATTTGTTGTTTTGCATCACTCAATGCTTCATCGGGGTTGATGTGGGATTCGATCATTAAGCCATCAAAATTAAGGTCAATAGCAGTTTGAGCCACGTCTTTCAAAATATCCCTTCTTCCACAAATATGGGATGGATCGCCAATCAATAACAAATCAGGAAACCTACGCCTCATCTCTATCGCCAAATGCCACATGGGTGTATTGCGGTACACCATATCTCCATAGCTGCTGAATCCTCTATGAATCAACCCAATATGATGAATGCCACTTTTGGCAAATCTTTCAATTGCACCTACCCACAACTCCAGATCTGGATTAACAGGATTTTTGATGAAAATTGGAATGTCAATTCCTGAAAGTGTATCTGCTAAAGCCTGAATACTAAAGGGGTTGACCGTAGTTCTTGCACCTATCCAAATTGCATCTACTTCATATTTCAAAGCAATTTCGACTTGGGTTGGAGTTGCAACTTCTACGGTTATGGGTAAATTGAAATTTTCTTTTGCATTTTTCAACCATTCAAAACCTATTTCACCAACGCCTTCAAAACTTCCTGGTCTTGTTCGAGGTTTCCAAATACCTGCTCTAAATAAATCAATTTTGCCAGTTTGGTGCAATCTTCTGGCAGTTTCAAATACTTGTTCATTTGTTTCAGCACTGCAAGGTCCTGAAATAAGGAAGGGTTTTTTCCCCCATTTTTCTGTAATATTTGCTTGCATGAAACTTATTTTTTTAAATTTTTTTACTCAATAAATAAAGCTTGAATTGAGCGATGTTCATGAGTATTTCTAATAGCTCTTGCAAATAATTTAGCCGTTGATAACACTTTTATTCTTTTGGATTGCTTTTTCAACGGAATTGTATCGCAAACAATAAGTTCTGACAAATGCGATTTTTCAACTGTTTCGTAAGCCTTTCCGCTTAAAACTGGATGAGTACAAATTGCTTTCACACTTTTTGCACCTTTTTCCATAATGATATCAGCTGCTCTGCAAAGCGTTCCTGCTGTGTCCACCATGTCATCCACTAAGATTACATCTGCTCCTTTCACATCACCTATAACAGTCATGCCAGCAATTTCGTTGGCTCTTTTTCGATATTTATCACAGATAACCAAATCTCGTTCAAAATGTTTGGCGTAGCTTCTTGCTCTTTTCACACCTCCAACATCAGGAGAGGCAAAAATGACATTACTCAGATCTAGTTCTTTCAAGAATGGAATATAAATTGCTTCACTTTTGAGATGATCCACAGGAATATCAAAGAATCCTTGTATCTGGTCGGCATGTAGATCCATAGTCATGATGCGATCAATGCCAGCAGCAGTCAATAAGTTTGCAATTAATTTAGCTGAAATAGGCACTCTTGGTTGATCTTTTCTATCCTGACGGGCATAACCAAAAAATGGGATAACAGCAGTGATATAGCCAGCGGAAGCTCTTTTGGCAGCATCGATCATGAGCAAAAGCTCCATCAAATTATCAGATGGCTGGAAAGTGGACTGGATAAAGAAGACATAAGAGCCTCTAACTGATTCATTGATAACCACTTGCATTTCGCCGTCGCTGAATCGATTGAGCGTAATGTCCCCAAGTGTTTGTCCATAATAATCTCCAATTTCTTTTGCTAAATATTTACTTTGAGATCCGCAAAAGAGTTTTACATCAAGCATAAGTTTCAGTTGAAATTAACTAGAATAAAATTCGTCGGACAAAATTAATGATTATTTAATGTAATGATAATTTTGAATATGTTTTTTATGAAATTAATATTGCTTAACTGATTTGATAACTATAATTACCATACATTCACTTCCATATCGAGCCAAATACCCATTTTTTGGAGAATATCATTTTGGATAGTTTTTGCCAAATTGTATATGTCTTTTCCAGATGCACCTCCATAATTAACTAACACTAGAGCTTGTTTGGGATGGACACCGTAATTGTCATAGCGATAACCTTTCCATCCACATTTTTCGATCAGCCAACCAGCAGGTATTTTAACATGTTCGTTGTCAATGGGGTAGGATGGGGCGTCTGAATAATTTGATACGATATTTTGAAGTAAAGTTTTAGTGATAACAGGATTTTTGAAAAAACTTCCAGCATTCCCAATTTCAAGTGGGTCAGGCAATTTGGATTGTCGAATAGAAATAATTGCCTTGCTTACATCTCTAGGAGTTGGTTGAAAAATACCATTCACTTCCAATACTTTCTGCACATCGCCATAACCAATTTTCAAATTAGGTTGTTTATGCAATTTGAAATAGACATTTGTTATTAAGAATTGATTTTTATATTTTGTCTTGAAAATAGAGTCACGATAACCAAATTGGCAATCTACATTATTAAAGGAGTTTAATTTGCCAGTTTCTAAATTCAATGCTTCCACTTTTTCAATAACATCTTTAATCTCCACACCATATGCACCAATGTTTTGAATGGGGCTAGCCCCAATAGTTCCTGGAATCAAAGAAAGATTTTCAATTCCATAATAATTATGATCAAGAGCCCAAAGTACGAATTGGTGCCAAACTTCTCCACTTGCAACTTTCACAATCGCTTCATTCTCATTCTCTTCTATAATTTTAATGCCTTTAGATTCAATTTTTAAAATGGTGAAATGCTGTGGTTGGGTCAATAAAATATTGCTTCCACCACCTAATATTTTTATATTTTTTAATGGAAAATCGAAATTATTTAGAATATCTTCAATGGATTCTATAGAAATCAGCTGATCAACAATTGCTGATAAATTGAATGTATTAAATGGTTGAATATCAGTATTCTGAATTGATTTCATTTATATTAATTGTAATTTGAACATCGTTCGCTATCATAAATTTGTTTTATGAACGTTTATTCCATTATTTTTGCAAAGAAAATCAAAATTAATTTTTTTAATTAAAATATTGATTTCAAATATTGAATATCATTATGAAATATAAGTTTTTACTGTTTGTTTTTGTTTTATTTTCCATATCATCATTTGCTCAAAAACCAGAGCAAAACCCATTGATTTATCATTTGAGATTTGTAAATGAAACCAATCATGGTATGTTGATTATCCATAGATTATTAGAAATTTATAATCAAGAATTGAACAAACATGTCGATCTCGAAAATTATCCTCTGAACAATTTTAGCAATGATGATTTTAAAGAGAATATTTTTGAAGACAAAAGCAGAGCTTATTACGAAATTGCTCCGTTCACTCTATATCAGAAAGCTATTGAAAACGAGAAGCTTTTGCAACCAAGTTTGGTAAATAGTCTTCATGATGATATTGTGGAAATAAAAAGTATTGCATCGCAATTAGAAAGCAAACGCTATTCAATTGCTAAATTGTTTTCAACTGCTGACTTGGACAAAATGGATGGCTTGAAACAAGTGTATGCTGGGCTAGAGGATTGTGTGGTGCTATATAATAGTTTTCAAGAAGTGAGCAAAAGAATTCAAACTTCGTTTTCGAGTTATAATGCTGAAATTAGCAAAAAAAATTCGGTTAAATCATTGAATAATGATGTTTTCAGTGCATACAAGAATTGGTATGATGTGGCAAAATCTATTACTTCAGATCTGAAAGATGAAAAAATGGATGCAGTGAAAACTAATTTCAGCATATTAAAAACCAATTCGAGCAAATTAATTTCATCTATTTCAAAAAATAATAAATCTCCTAATAGTGCATATTTAAAAGATGTAGAAGCTAAGATTAATAAATTCAATTCAGAACTCAATACATATTTGAATGGAGGAAAAGCATCTCAAAATTATAATTTGTACGGAGATGCCTATTATTATTACAACAATAAACTGACGGGTATTTGTGATAAATTCGGTCTTGGAGCTGTTTTCAAATTTAATGAATGGTTAGCTTTAAGTGATCTTCCGTATATTGGATTTATTGAAATTCCTCATTTTTATAAAGTAATTTATCCCAAAAAGAAAGAAGTAAAAGTAGAGACATTGGCAAAAACAAATTTTACTGTTTTGCCAGACCAAGTAATTGAAATGCCAAAAATAGTTGAGAAAAGAAAGATAATTGAGAGAAATGATAAAAAATTATTGATTGATTGCGATACATTATTCATCGAAGTATATGATAATCAGGAATATGATAAAGATACTATATCCTTGAATTTTAATGGTACTTGGGTATTAAAAAACAAGGAATTAACTAAAACTCCGATTCAATTGTTCTTGCCAATTATTCCGGATAAAGATAATTTTTTGGTGCTACACGCCGAAAATTTAGGGATAAAACCACCAAATACTGCAGCTATCAAATATTATCAACAATCTAAAACAAAGCCACAAATAGTAGTTTTGAATTCGAATTTGCAAGAAAGCGAAGCGATATTAATCAGAAAAGAATCCAAAGATGATGCAAAGAAAAATAAATAGATGTCTTTTTACTCTATTCATTCTCTTGGTCTTAGATGATATTTCGTATTGTCAAATCAACTTCACCTCAAAATTGCCATTAATCAATATATCTACAAATGGTCAAATTATTGTGCAAGAAGATAAGATAACTGCAAATATGCAAATCATTGACCATCAAGGAAAAACAAACAGTTTTAGTGATTCAGCAACCTATGAAACCAAAATTGGGATAGAACTTAGAGGGCAAACCTCATTACAATTTTCTGAAAGACTGCCTTTTTCAGTTGAAACTAGAAAAAGCGATGGATTCGTAAGCGACGATGTGAAATTATTGGGGTTGCCAAAGGAAAATGATTGGGCATTTATAGCTCCTTATAGCGATAAAACCTTGATTCGAGATGCTTTTACATATAAATTGGCTAATCATATAATGCCTTGGGCTCCACATTATCGATTTGCAGAACTTGTGTTGAATAATGAATATGAAGGAGTGTATATGATCACAGAAAAGATAAAACGATCGAAATATAGAGTGAACATAGATGCAATGAATATCAATGAAAATCAAGGAGATTCTTTGACAGGTGGATACTTGTTTTCATTGGATAAATTATCGAAGAATGATAACTATTTTTATTCAAACATTTCATTCACAGGCATTAATAGTTACCCTTATTATATCATCAATTATCCAAAACCAGAGCAAATTACAAATCAACAAAATGATTATATCAAATCCTATATTCAGGATTTTGAAAAGATGATGCAATCTAGTCAGTATAATGATGGAATTACTGGATATCCTTCCAAAATCGAAGTGGATACTTTTGTCAACTTTTTCTTAATCAATGAGTTGACTAAGAATGTGGATGGGTATCGACTTAGTACTTATTTTAAGAAAAATCGAAATAGCATCAATCCAAAACTCAATATTGCTAGTGTTTGGGATTTTAATATTGCTCTTGGCAATGCAGATTATTGCCAAGGCAACACAACAAGTGGATGGGCATATAATTTTAATAACTATTGCCTTAGCAATCTATATTCGATACCTAATTGGTTAGTAAAATTGGCAAATGATGCTAGCTTTAAGCAGAAAATGAAAGCTAGATGGATAGAGCTGAGACAAAATGAATTTAAAATTGACCGTTTATATAATCTTATTGACAGCCTAAAAAATGAAATTGGTAGTGAAGCTATCGCAAGAAATTACGCTAGGTATAATATTTTGAACAAAAAAGTTTGGCCTAATCCTCAAGTAGCTGGAAGTTATGATGGTGAAATTACCTATCTTAAAAACTGGTTGTATAATCGAATTCTATGGATAGATGGACAATTTGGATATGTCGAAACCAACATTGAAAATTTAGAAAATGAAAGTGTTATAACAATATTTCCCAACCCTACTACAACTTCCATATTTATAAAATCTGATTATGATATATCGAAAGTAGAATTGATGGATGTGAATGGATTTTTGTTGAAAAATAATACTTATCAGAATTCAAAAAATATTGAGCTTGATATTCATGAATTGAATGGTGGATTGTATTTAATAAAAGTTATTGATTCTAATGGCATTAGCATCAAAAAAATTAATAAAATTTGACCCAATTAATATTTAGTATTAATTTTGAATAAAATTTTATTAATATGAAATCTATTTTCCTTTCGTTAAGCATTTTAATTCTAATTGGACAAGATTCTATTGCTCAAAAGAATTATAAATTGAATATCAACCACTTAATTAATGGTAATAAATTCATTTTTAAGCAAAATAATAATAATTGGGAAAATGTGAATTATAATGTAACTCGGTTGCAATATTATCTATCTTATTTCACATTTGTCACAGAATCAAATCAAAGAACCCCGAAACGGGATATTGTCTTGTTAGCTAATGCTAATACGGATAATTATGACTTAGCTACTTTGAATTTGGATAGCAAAGTGAAAGAAATAGAGTTTTACTTTGGCTTAGATTCATTAACAAATCATAGCGATCCATCATTATATCCAGTTGGTAGTCCACTTGGTTTTCAAGACCCAGAAATGAACTGGGGTTGGTCGGCGGGCTATCGTTTTTTAGCTGTAGAAGGAGTTTTTGACTACGATAAAGATGGGAGTCCAGAAAGAGGATTTGAATACCACATGGTGTCGGATAGATATTATACAAAATTAAGTTTGCCAGTAAACGAATTTATTGATAATAATGGAAATATAATTTTGTCGATCAATTTTAATGTGGATAAGTTATTTCAAACTTTGAAGTTTAGCCAAAAAGCCATTCTTCATGGATCGGGCAGCCAGTGTGATATAATTCATGGAAATATAAATTCAGGATTGGTTTTCACTCCAAATCTTACCAATGAAAATAATGAATTATCAACTAATAACTATTTCAACATTAAGCAAAATTTAGCTTCTGATAAAATATCTATTCAATATGATTTTAAACAACCATCAAATTTGGAAATTTATTTGATGAATGGACAATTGATTGCAAATAGAATCAACCTGATTGACTCTGGAGTGATTGATATTCAATTAAATAGTGGCATGCAGTATGTAGTAGTTGCAAAAAGAAATGGTGTAATTATTGGTTCAAAAAAATGTGTTTTGATGAACTAAAATATTGACATTTGAGTTTCAGTAGTCAAATATTCTAGTGCTTTCATGCCTAATACGGAATTTCCCTTTTCATTTAATTTTGGACCCCAAATGGCAACTGAGTATTTTTTTGGGTGAATTGCAATAATTCCACCACCAATACCACTTTTCCCAGGCAAGCCTACTTTGTAGGCAAATTCACCAGATTCATCATAGAAACCACAGGTTTGCATCAGTGCATTCAATCTTTTGGTCTGACTTTGACTCAGAATTATATTTTTATTTTGAATAGTTTTTCCTTCGTTTGCAAAATAAAATGCGGCTTCAGACAACTCTTTGCAGCTCATCTCTATAGAACATTGGTGAAAATAGAAGTCTAAAACATCCTCTACTTTGTTTTGTAACCTACCAAATGATTTTAGAAAATTTGCTAATGCAGCATTTCTAAAACCAACTTCTTTTTCTGATTTTGCGACATTCGGGTTGTAATCAATTAAGTCAGAATGGGCTATTTTTCGTACAAATTGAAGAAAATCGTCTTTAGGATTTTTCAAATTAGAAATTAATATGTCAGCAATAACCATTGCTCCTGCATTAATGAATGGGTTTCTAGGCTTACCTTTTTCATATTCTAACTGTACTAAAGAATTGAATGAATTTCCTGATGGCTCTACTCCCACACTATTCCAAATATTTTCTCCAATAAACTGAAATGCAAGTGATAATGAAAATACTTTTGATATACTTTGTATAGAGAACTTTTCATTGCTATTCCCAAATTGATATTTGTTCCCATCAATATCTAATAAGTGAATACCAAATTTATTAGGATCCACTTTGGCTAATTCTGGAATAGAATTTGATATTTTGCCTTCGGACTTAAATTGCTCTAAAGTAGCATCTATTTTTTCAAAAATCTCATTGTAATTCATTTACAAAATTAAAACTATTTATTTCAATTTCATAAATAAGTAGGCATATTGCAAAGCGATAGATTTTGCCCTTTGATCATTTGTAGATGAACCAGCATGACCACCTTCTGTATTTTCGAAATAATAAACTTTTTTGCCCATATCCGTCATTTTTGCCACCATTTTTCTTGCATGACCTGGATGAACTCTATCATCTCGAGTTGAAGTAGTGAAGAAAACCTCTGGATATTTCTGATTTTCTTTCAAATTATGATAAGGTGAGTATTTCTGAATAAATGCCCATTCTTCTGGTTTGTCGGGGTCGCCATATTCGCCCATCCAACTTGCTCCAGCTAATAATTTATTGTATCTTTTCATATCCAACAAAGGAACTGCACATACAACGGCATTATACAAATCTGGTCGTTGAGTGAAAGCAACTCCAACCAATAATCCTCCATTACTACCTCCCATTATTCCTAAATGTTGATTGGATGTAATTTTTTTATTGATCAAATCTTGAGCTATTGCATGGAAATCATCATAGATATTTTGTCGTTTTTCTTTCAACCCAGCTTGATGCCATTTTGGACCGTATTCACCGCCACCTCTGATATTTGCTAAAACGTAAACTCCACCATTTTCTAACCAATTTGCACCAGTAATACCAGAATAATAGGGTAGGGATGAGGATTCGAAGCCACCATAGGCATATAGGAGTGTTGGGTTTTTGCTATTTAATTTCATGTCTTTAGCACTCACTACAAAATAAGGAATCATTGTCCCATCTTTCGACTTTACTTTATATTGATTTACAGTAAACTTTTTGCTATCATAATAGGATGGTAATGATTTGATTATCTTTAATTTATTC
>Ga0116191_1000913_pt1 | contig 24798 bp, 17 predicted proteins | sample AD_UKC111_MetaG_FD_89897 | JGI IMG/M metagenome (GOLD analysis project Ga0116191, IMG submission 89897) | Active sludge microbial communities of municipal wastewater-treating anaerobic digesters from Hong Kong - AD_UKC111_MetaG | ecosystem: Engineered > Bioreactor > Anaerobic > Digestate... | reverse complement strand
CCGCCAATGGCGACGACTGGACCACCGGCGACATCCACCTCTGGGGCGCCTGTCTCCAGCAGGGCAACGATCCGCAGAAAGCCTACGCCCGCACCTGGGCGTCGCAGACGCCGCACATCGCCTCCGGCCTCGCCGCCGGCCCGACAATTATCGCGGCCCAGGACACCACGACCTCGCCCCTCAAGATCCACGGCCCCGGCTCCAACCTCGCTGACAGCACGCTGCTCGAACTCACCCCCAGCGGCGAACTCATCCTCGCCGGTGGCTCCGGCAACGGCTACCGCTTCGCCGAACTGGGCGCCGCCAGCAATCCCTCCGGATGGTCCGGCGTGCTGAAAGTGAAGACCCCCGCCGGCTCCACCCTCGGCTACATTCTGCTGTACTCCAACCCTTAAAAGCACAGCCAGACGCTCAGAGGGACTCACGCGTCTGGATGCAGCCATTAGCTCCGATGCCTCCTTCCCTGTTTGCTTGTGTCCCGTTATATTCTGATCTATTGGACAATCGACCATGGATCGTGTGCCAAGTTCTCCCGTGCAAGACCGCTGGTTGTCGGTCGAGGAGCTGACCGTCTACCTCGGGATCAAGCGGGACACGGTTTACAAGTGGATCACGCGGCGCAACATGCCCGCGCACAAGGTCGGGCGCCTTTGGAAGTTCAAGCGAGAAGAGGTGGATGCGTGGGTGCGCAGCGGCGCCGCAAGGGACCTCGGCAGATAACGGAATGCAGACGCAGAACACAGTAGAAGAAATCCGGCATCGGCTCTCCGGTATTGCGGCCTTGTACCACCGGCTTGTGCTCCTGGTTGGCCCTTCACGCTGCGGGAAAACAACCGCCCTACAGGCGCTTTCCAAGGCTGAAGGTTTGCCCCTTGTCAACGTTGGCGTCGAGCTTTCAGAACGGCTTCTGGACCTGACTGAACGCCAGCGCGCGCTGCAAGCGCCACGGTTGCTAGAGGAAGTGGCTGCGTCTGTTTCAGCCGATGTCGTTTTGCTCGACAATACCGAGGTCCTGTTCGCATCCGCGCTCCGACAAGATCCGCTTCGGCTCTTGCAGGGTGTGTCTCGCGGCAGAACGATCGTGGCAGCCTGGCTTGGAACAGTCGATGGCGGTTACTTGACCTACGCCGTCCCGGAACATCCGGAATTCCGGAGATATCCTTCGAATGACTTGATGATTGTTGCCCTTGGCCAAGGCGATCGAACCGAACAGGTGCAGAGATGAAATACGGCGACCTTATCCAATTCGAACCGATTGAATCGGTAGTACAACTCCGCAACGCGGACCACCTGGACGCGGCCAAGCAGCTCGTATCCACTTACGTCATCTCGGAGGAGATGGCAGAGAAGCTGACGTCGCTGGTCATTCCGGACCTTCAGTTTGACGCTCCTGCCGACAACAAGGGCTTAATGGTGGTCGGCAATTATGGCACCGGCAAGTCTCACCTGATGTCGGTTCTTTCCGCGATTGCCGAGGATGCGTCCACCTTGCAGCTTGTCCGCTCCGCGGCCGTCGCCAGCGCGGCGCAACAGATCGCCGGAAAGTTTAAGGTTATTCGTACCGAGATCGGCGCCGTCACGATGTCGCTCCGGGACATCCTGACCGCCGAGATCGAAGAGCACCTGGCAAAGCTGGGCGTCAGCTTCACATTTCCTTCGGCGAGCGCCGTCACAAACAATAAGCGCGCCTTCGAAGAGATGATGGCGCTGTTCCACCAGAAGTACCCGGACCACGGTTTGCTGGTTGTCGTCGACGAACTGCTGGATTACCTGCGAAGCCGAAAGGATCAGGAGTTGATCCTCGATTTGAACTTCCTGAGGGAGATCGGCGAGGTTTGCAAGGACTTGCGGTTCCGGTTCATCGCAGGCATCCAGGAAGCGATCTTTGACAGTCCGCGATTCTCTTTCGTCGCCGACAGTGTCCGCCGCGTGAAAGACCGGTTTGAGCAGGTGCTGATCGCGCGCAGCGATGTGAAGTTCGTCGTCGCCGAGCGGCTCCTGCGCAAGACGGCTGCCCAACAGGCGCAGATCCGGGAGTACCTGCTTCCTTTTGCCAAGTTCTACGGCAGCATGAATGAGCGTATGGACGAGTTCGTCCGGCTATTTCCCGTGCATCCCGATTACATAGACACGTTCGAACGGGTGACTGCCATCGAAAAGCGCGAAGTGCTCAAGAGTCTTTCGGTCGCGATGCGGAAGAAGCTGAACGAGCCGGTGCCGGCAAACGAGCCGGGACTAATCGCCTACGACAATTACTGGAACACGCTGCGGGAGAACCCGTCGTTTCGCGCAGTCCCGGATATCCGTGCCGTCATTGATTGCAGCCAAATTCTGGAATCCCGTGTCGAAGCGGCTTTCCCGATGAAGCCGTTCAAGCCCATGGCGCGGAGAATCATCCATGCGCTCTCGGTTCACCGGCTTACAACCGGCGACATTCACGTTCCTGTGGGGCCCACGGCGGCGGAACTGCGCGACACGTTATGCCTCTACCAGCCCGAAGTCGCCGCGATGGGAGGCGAAGGCGCCGCCGACCTCCTTACCCATGTCGAAAACGTGATCGGCCAGATCAAGAGCACCGTCAGTGGGCAGTTCCTCTCGCAGAACCTCGACAACGGCCAGGTCTATCTCGACCTGAAGAAGACCGAAGACTACGACGCGCTCATCGAGAAGCGTGCCGAGACGCTCGATTCCACCCAACTCGATCGTTATTACTACGAAGCGCTCAAACGGGTGATGGAATGCACCGACCAGACCTACGTGAGCGGATACAACATTTGGGAGCACGAGCTGGAATGGATCGAGCGCAAAGTATCCCGGCGCGGATACCTTTTTTTCGGGGCGCCCAACAACCGGTCCACAGCGGCGCCTCCGCGGGACTTTTACCTCTACTTCCTCCAGCCGTTCGACCCACCCAGAAAGAACTGGGAAGAACGAAAAGACGAGGTCTTCTTCCGCTTAAATCTCTCCGGTGGTGATGATTCCTTCCGCACGATCCTGCGCAACTACGCGGCCGCGGTGAACCTCGCTTCGACGTCCTCGGGAAGCGCGAAGGAAACCTACGAGAAGAAAGCCACGGGCTTCCTGCGAGAGCTGGTGAAGTGGCTACAGGAACACATGACCACAGCCTTTGAGGTCACCTACCAGGGGAAGAGCAAGCCGCTCCTGGCGTGGGTTAAGGGCAAGGCTCTTGGCAGCGGCGGCCGAATCAACGTTCGCGACGTGGTTAACACCGTGGGTTCGGTGTGCCTCGGGCCCCACTTCGAGGAACTGGCGCCCGCTTACCCCACTTTCTCGCTGCTGATCACCACGGCTAACCGCGAACTGGCCACCCAGGATGCGCTGAAATCCATTGCCGGCGGCCCACGGACCAAGCTCGCCGCCGCCGTTCTCGATGCGCTGGAACTTCTCGATGGTGATCGCCTGGACGCCTCGAAGTCGAAGTACGCCAGCCACGTCGTCGAAACCCTGAAAAAGAAAGGCCACGGCCAGGTTGTCAATCGCAGCGAGCTGGTCCACGAGGTCTATGGGGTGGAGTATTTCTCTCCGGATCAGTTCCGCCTTGAACCCGAATGGCTTGTCGTGCTGCTGGCCGCTCTGGTCCATTCCGGAGACCTCGTGCTCGCGGTTCCGGGCAAGAAGCTGGATGCGACGAACCTTGCCCAGTTGACGGCGACGCCTCTCGACGAGCTCGTCAATTTCAAGCACATCGAGCGGCCCAAGGACTGGAATCTTCCGGCCTTGAAAGCCCTCTTCGAGTTGTTGGGGCAGCCTCCCGGTTTGGCTCAAGCCCTTACGCAGGGCGGCGAGCAGGCCGGCAATGCCGTCAGGACCCTGGCTGGCGAATCCAAACGGCTGACGGAAAGAATCGTTCAGGCGCAGCAAGTGCTCCAGAGTGGTCTGAAACTCTGGGCTCGCAACCTGCTCTCGCCCGAGGACGTGGAAACGCTGCGGCGCCGGATGGACGATTCCAAGCAATTCCTCGAATCGCTTCAGGCTTACACAACAGCCGGCCAACTGAAAAGCTTCCGCTACGAACCGCAGGATGTCACTGCGAGACGCGATGGCCTGGATGCTTTGAAGCAAGTGGAAGCGTTTCAGACCATTGCTGCGGAGTTTGGGCCGCTGGCTTCCTATCTCGCGACGGCGGAAGCAGCCCTGCCGAGCGATCACGATTGGATCAAGAAGGTCCAGGCCGTTCGCCATGAATTGCTCTCCGGCATGCTGGACGCCGGGAAACGGGAGTCGCACTCATTCCGCCAGCAGGGGCTTCAGCAGCTCGCCAAGTTGAAGAAGGAATACATCGAACTGTACAGCGCGGCGCACGGGCGGGCGCGCCTCAATGCCAAGGACGACAAACTCAAAGCCAACTTGCTCAAGGACCCTCGCCTGGGACAGTTGCAGCGGCTCTCCACGATCGAGTTGATGCCTCGCCAGCAACTCACCGACTTTCAGAACCGGCTGGGGGGATTGCGCACTTGTTTCGCCCTCACCGACAAGGATCTGGACGCCTCGCCGGTATGTCCGCACTGCAACTTCCGGATGGTGACCGAGTCGGACCAGTCTTCCGCCGCGCAAGCCGTGAGAGCGCTTGAGAACGAATTAGACCGCCTTCATGAAAGCTGGACCAGAACGCTCCTCAGTAATCTGGAGGACCCGACCACGCAACAGAACCTGGGCTTGCTGAAGCCCGCGCCTCGCAAGATCGTCGACGCGTTTCTTTCGAGCCGCGCGCTGCCTGAGGATGTCAACCACGACTTCGTAGCCGCGCTCCAGGAGGCGCTGTCGGGGTTGTCGAAGGTGGTGGTCACCACCGAGAACCTACGCGCGGCTTTACTTGCCGGTGGATCGCCCGCCACCGTGCCCGAATTGAAAAAGCGCTTCGAAGACTACCTGGTGGAGATCAGCAAGGGCAAGGATCCAACAAAGATCCGTATCGTCCTGGAGTGAGGAGGAATGGCGGCGCGCTACACAGATCCGGAGATCCAGCAATTGCTTGCGGAGCGAAAGCCATTGCCTGATGACTACCGCAAGAAGCTGAAGCTGCGTGACAAGCGCGGCCATCGCGAGGCCGAACTCTCGATCCTGGGCGGGTCGGGCAGCGAATTCCGTCTGATTGCCCGGCAGAACAGCCTGAACGTCCTGGACTTCTCCATCATCCTGGCCGTTTGTCCGCCCGGTAGCAACCAACTCTTTCGTTTGCGCCGTCACAACGGGAAGAGTCACGAGCACACCAACCAGATCGAAGGCAACACGTTCTACGACTTCCACATCCACATGGCGACAGAGCGATACCAGGAATTGGGAATGCGGGAGGATACCTTCGCCGAGCCTACTGACCGGTTTGGCGACTACGAGAGCGCCTTGCGGTGCTTGATTGACGATTGCGGATTCGAGACGCCGCCCGATCCGCAGATCCGTCTGTTTGAGGAGGGGGAAGCATGAATACCGCCGCAATCGAGAAGTCGTTCCGTGAGAAGGTGTGCGCGAAGGTCCGCATCGTCCTGGAAGGTGATGAACGCTTCCGCGTCTTCACTCCATTCCTTTTTGAAGACGGCGACCACCTCGCCATCGTGCTCAAGAAGCAGGAGAACACCTGGGTCCTTTCCGATGAGGGGCACACCTATATGCACCTCACCTACGATCTCGACGAGAAGGACTTCCAGAAGGGCACGCGGCAGAAGATCATCAGCAACGCGCTGTCTGCTTTCCGCGTTGAGGACCGGGATGGCGAGTTGATCGCGCGCGTCTCGGAGGACCACTTCGGCGACGCCTTGTACAGCTTCGTGCAGGCGCTTCTCAAAGTCACCGACGTCACCTTCCTCACCCGCGAGCGGGTGCGTTCGACCTTCATGGAGGACTTCCAGGCGCTGATCGAGGAGACCGTTCCGGAAACCCGGCGGACGTTCAACTGGTACGACCCGCAGCACGACCCGCAAGCCAGTTACAGCGTGGACTGCCGGATCAACGGCATGCGCAAGCCTTTGATGGTGTTCGCGCTGCCCAACGACGACCGTACCCGCGACGCCACCATCGCCCTGCTGCAATTCGAAAAGTGGGGCTTGCCGCACCAGTCGATGGGCATCTTCGAAGACCAGGAACAGGTGAATCGCAAGGTCCTCGCCCGGTTCACAGACGTCTGCGAGAAGCAGTTTTCCAGCCTGACCGGCAACCGCGATCGAATCGTCCGGTTCGTGCGGGAGCTTCTGGAGACAGGAGTTTAGGCCGAGCCATGACCCGGGATGAACTGTTGAGGCGGCTGTCTCTCTATGAGTGGAATGATTTCGAAGTCAAGAAGGCTCAGACAGAAGTCCCGCCGGACGCCTACAAGACGGTCTCCGCGTTCGCGAATACTCGCGGCGGCTGGTTGGTTTTCGGAGTTCGACAAGCCAGCGGCGCCTTCGAAATCCTGGGGGTGATCGACGTCGACAAGGTCCAGAACGACTTCATCACTACGCTGCGTGGAACCTCGAAATTCAATATCCCGTTGAACGTCCACGAAAAGGCGCTCGATCTGGAAGGCAAGCAAATCCTGGTGTTCTACGTGCCTGAGGTTCCCAGGCAGCAGAAGCCGATCTATCTGAACGGCAAGCTAGGCGAATCGTACCGGCGCATCGGTGGGTGCGATGTGCAGTGCACGAACGCGGATGTCGCGGCCTTTCTACGCGAGGCGAGCAACGACTCCTTTGACGGCGAGGCAATACCGGACCTGACCCTGGATACGTGCTTCGACGCACAATCCATCGAATGGTGCCGGAAGGTCTTTGGCGCGGCGAACCCGAAGCACAATCCTGCGCAATCGAATCTGGAGTTTCTCCGCGAGTGGGGGTTGCTCAAGGAGAGCAGAGGAGAACTTCACCCCACACGGGCCGCCATCCTCCTGTTTGGGACGCCCGCAGCGTTCATGCAGGTGCTCCCCCGCCCTCTGGTCGATTGTCAACGCATCGACGTCCGCTTCGACGACCCACTGCCGGAGACGCGTTGGGCGGATCGGATGTTGCTCGAAGTGAACCTCATCGAAGCCTGGAAGCACCTGAACGAGTGGTACCTGCGGCAGGCGGAAAAGCCGTTTTCGCTGGATTCAGCCACCATGCGCCGCACGGACATTCCTCCGGATCTCATCGCTTTTCGGGAAGCGGCGGCCAACCTTCTCATCCACCAGGACTATGCGGCCGTCGGTGCGACTCCCTACATCAAGCTTTACCGGGACCGCCTGATTTTTCACAATCCCGGCCACGCCTTTGCGGACGAACTCAAACTCCTTGAGCCGGGCGACAAGGAAGTCCGGAATCCCCTGCTTTGCCGAGCGTTCCGCATGATCGGGGTCGTCGAGCAGGCGGGCACCGGGATTCCCACTTTCATGCGCGGCTGGCAGCAACTGGGATACCTCCCGCCGCGCATCAAGAACGACAAGGAGCTGCGCACGTTCGAAGTGACCATGCTGCGCGAGTTGCTCCTGTCCGATGAGCAGCTCTACTTCCAGGCGAGCCTCGGTGTGTCACTGTCAAACGACGAGGCCCGCCTGTTTGCCTACATCTGCCGACAGCAGCAGATCAGCGAGGTGGAGGCGAAGACAGTGCTCACGCTGCCTTCCGCGGACGTCCGTAAGATATTGGAAAAACTCGTTGTTCAGGCGCTGCTGGAAGTTGCCCCCAGCGGATCCCATTGGGTGCTGGCCGGGCACCTTCGGGAACGCTTCGCCACGTTCGGCAAACCGGTGCAAGAGCCGAGCTTGGTCACTGACCAAGCTGGTGGCCAGAAGAAGATCTTGGTCAGTGACCAAGTTCATTTGACCGGCCACGCTCAGGTTGAACTCCGCCCGGCCACGCCGCTCACCCCCCTCCAGTGGCAGATCGTAGAGATGTGCGCCGCGCCGCAACGAATCGCCCAGCTTACTGATTCGCTTGGGTTTAGCAATCGAACCTTCTTCCGCCGGTCGCATCTGGAGCCGCTAGTCCGAGGCGGGATCCTCAAACTCCAGTTTCCTGACAGACCTAAACATCCCCGCCAGGCATACCTTCTTACCGAGTCGGGGCTCCGGCTGCTCGAAAACCGCCGCTCCCGGAAGAAGGATCAGGAGGACACCCAGTGAGCAGAACGACCCATGAGAGCCAAAACCTCTTCCAGGAGCCGGCCGAAGGCGCCGTTGAGTGCCTCGGTTTGATGTTTCCTTCCGAGCAAGACCGCCGGGCCCACTTCCTCAAGCTGCTCGCGGAGAAGCTCAAGGACCCCGAGTTCCGCAAGATCGAGGGCTTCCCGAAGGCGTCCGACGAAGACATCCTCCGGCTCTCCGATCCTCCCTACTTCACAGCGTGTCCCAATCCGTTCCTGGAGGATTTCGTCCGCTGTTACGGCAAACCGTACGACCCCCACGTCCGATACGACAAGAAGCCGTTTGCCGTCGACGTCAGCGAAGGCAAAACGGACCCGATCTACACCGCCCACTCCTACCACACGAAGGTTCCTCACAAGGCCATCATGCGGGCGATTCTGCACTACACCGAGCCCGGCGATCTCGTCCTGGACGGCTTTGCGGGTTCAGGCATGACCGGCGTGGCCGCGCAACTCTGCGGTGCTCCGGACCCGGAGTTCAAGAAGCAGGTTGAGGAAGAATGGAAAGCGGCCGGGGAAGAGCCTCCGAAGTGGGGCGCACGCCGTGCAATTCTTGGCGACCTCTCGCCAGCCGCCACCTTCATCGCGGCCAACTACAACACGCCGTTCGACGTTGCCGCCTTTCAGTCCGAAGCGCAGAGGATCCTGGACGAGCTCAGGACCGAAATCGGCTGGATGTACGAAACGCTCCACACGGACGGCAAGAAGAAGGGGTTCATCAACTACACGGTCTGGAGTGATGTATTTGCTTGCGCGAATTGCAGCGGTGAGGTTGTGTTCCTGGAGCACGCCTTGGACAAGAAGACCGACCGCGTTCGTGACGAGTTTCCATGTCCGCAGTGCCGCGCCAGCCTTACAAAATCCAGGATGGGACGGCTCTACGACACCTATCCTGACCCCGCCTCGGGAAAGCCGGTCCAGCGCCTGCGTCGAGTACCGATCCTGATCAACTATTCGATTGGGAAGACCAGGTACGAGAAAGAGCCTTCCGCAGAGGACAAGGCAACCCTCCGGCGCATTTCACAACTGCCGCTGCCGGCTGTCGTTCCGACACTCGAGATCCCTTACATGCACATGACGCATGAGCGAGCCCGAATGGAGAGGTATGGCGTGACGCACGTTCATCACTTCTACCTCCCGCGTGCGGCGCAGGCCATGGGGCGGCTGTGGGAGAAAGCGTTGGCCGTCAAAGACGCTCGAACGCGCAACATGGTCTTGTTCTATGTCGAGCAAGCGATCTGGGGGCTATCGCTCTTGAACCGGTATGGCCCATTACACTTCTCGCAAGTGAACCGCTACCTGAGTGGCGTCTACTACGTCGCTTCTCAGCACGCGGAATGCAGCCCCTGGTACATTTTGGACGGGAAGCTGAAGCGGCTGGGCGGCGCGTTCAAGCGACAATTTGCTGCCTCAGGCCGCACCGCCGTTACCACGGGGGATGCCGCGCTGATGCCGCTTCCGGAAAACTCCGTCGACTACATTTTTACCGATCCTCCTTTCGGAGAAAACATCTACTATGCCGATTTGAACTTTCTGGTCGAGTCCTGGCACCGGGTCTTTACGCATTCCTCGCCAGAGGCGATTGTTGACCGCGCCAAAGGGAAGGATCTTCTCCACTACCAGCGCCTGATGGAGGCATGTCTCAAAGAATACTACCGGGTGCTGAAGCCAGGCCGCTGGATGACAATGGTCTTCCACAACTCGTCCAATGCCGTCTGGGCGGCAATTCAGGAAGCATTGACTGGCGCGGGTTTCGTTGTCGCAGATGTCCGAACGCTGGACAAACAGCAGGGATCATACCGCCAGGTCACCAGCACGGCGGTCAAACAAGACCTCGTGATCTCTGCTTACAAGCCGAATGGCGGGCTGGAGAAGCGCTTCGAGCTGGAGAAAGGCACCGAAGAAGGCGTTTGGGATTTCGTGCGCACGCACCTGCGCCAGTTGCCGGCCTTTGTTGCAAAGGACGGCAACGTGGAAGGAATCGCGGAGCGGCAGCCCTATCTCCTCTTCGACCGCATGGTCGCCTTCCACGTCCAGAGAAACGTGACCGTGCCGCTCTCGGTCGGCGAGTTCTTCGCCGGACTCTCGCAGCGGTTCCCGGAACGGGACGGTATGTACTTCCTGCCCGAACAGGTGGCCGAGTACGACCGGAAGCGCATGAAGGCGAGCGAGGTCCGCCAACTCGAGATCTTCGTGCGCAACGAGAAGAGCGCGATTCAGTGGCTGCGGCAGCAACTGCTGGAAAAGCCGCAGACCTTCCAGGAGATCCATCCGCAGTTCATGCGGGAGATCGCGGGTTGGGAGAAGCACGAGAAGCCGATTGAGCTCCGTAGCCTGCTGGAGGAGAATTTCCTTCGCTATGACGGCGTGGGGGATGTCCCCAGCCAGATTCACCGGTACCTGTCGACAAACTTCCACGACCTGCGGAAACTTCCCAAAGACGCCCCGGCATTACGGGCCAAGGCCAGAGACCGTTACTACGTGCCGGATCCAACGAAGGAAGCGGACGTCCAGAAGACCCGGGAAAAGGCTCTCCTGCGTGAGTTCCAGGAGTATCGCGCCTCGACGCAGAAGAGGCTGAAAGTCTTCCGGCTGGAGGCCATCCGCACCGGCTTCCGCTGGGCCTGGCAGCAGAACGACTATGACGCCATTCTGGACGTGGCCGCAAAGATCCCCGAAGACGTGTTGCAGGAAGACGCCATGCTCCTGATGTGGTACACCAACAGCCTGATCCGCACGGGGCGCGGCGCCTGAACAGGAGTCCCCGATGGCATACCGAGTCTTGGAGCGAGCAGCCGAAATCAGGCGGGTGCGGAAAGAGATCGTTGCAGCCTTTCGGAAGCACGGGGCGAAGCCGGTGCGCGCGAACCTCGGTTTCCGGGGCGAGAACTTGGACGTCCGAGTGCTGTGGATGGAGGACCTTGGCATCTGGCTTGCTCCGTCTGTGATTTCGGGCAGCCGCTATTGGAATGCATTCGGAACGAAGAGCCCGCACGGCGGCTCCGTCCCGATCACATGCGAAGTGAATCTTCCTCTCCAGGGAATCGACCGGCGTATTGGTGGAATTGCCGTGGCTGATGAGCAGGGGCGGACGATCCTTGCCCATCGAGGCCGGATCGGCGGGGGAAGAGAAGGTATTGGCGCCGAGTTGTTCTGGTCCCATTACGAAGGGAAGAGGTTGACGGTGTGGGACGGCGATCGGGAGACGGATGTTGCCGCAGTGGCGGAAATTGGCTCTCCGCGGTTAGTCCGGCAAATCCAGTTTTTCGTCCGTGAGGTGGAGCGAATCAAGGCTTTAGCCGCACACAGCGAGCCGGATGAGCAAACGCCGGGCACGGGTGGTCAACCCGGTCCAGCAAGATTCGAGATCAAGTCACTCGGGGATGAATTCGCTGGCACGAAGACCTATACCGTCAGCCGCAAGGTAAATGCGGTTTGCGACCACGGGCCTATAGTCGGAAAGCTGAGGGAGCTGCTTGGCAAACTAGGCTACTCTACCGGAAAGGACACGTTTCGGGACCTCTACGTCTACCGCGGGAAGAAGGTCACCTCACTGTTTGAGGTGAAGCCGTCCACGGACCGGCAGAGCATTTACTCGGCGGTGGGGCAGCTGCTCCTGCACAGCGTGGAATTGAATCCACGCCCGCAGTTGATTTTCGTGGCCCCCGCTGGCATCAGCGCCGCCCTTCGGGCCGCGCTACAGCAAGTCGGTATTGAGGTCCTTGAGTTCGAATGGGAGGATGGAGAACCTGTCTTTCCCGGACTGGAGAGCTGGAAGTTCTAGTGATCGGAGCCGAAACAGGATCATGGTTCTTCGACAACAGCCGGCGCCTACGCTGCCGGGTGCTGGAGCACGTCGGCACGTGGGGCCAGCAGGCCGTCCGCGTCTGGTACCCGGAAGCGCAAACCATCCTCCTGGTTGACCCAAGCCAGTTGACGCCGGTTGAACAGCTTCGGACCAGCCCGCAGGAAATCGCCTACATCACTGCCGCGGCCAAAGTGGCCGATGCCCTGGAGGAGAACACCCTTCTGGCGCCGATTGAATCGTCGGTGATCCCCCTGCCACACCAGATTCTCACCCTGCTCAAAGCCATTTCTTCCGATCGCGTCCGGCTCTTGCTCGCCGACGAAGTCGGACTGGGCAAGACCATCGAGGCCGGGCTCATCATCAAGGAACTGAAGTTGCGCGGACTGGTGCGGCGGGTTCTTGTTGTTGCGCCCAAGGGCCTGGTGAGCCAATGGGCTGCTGAGATGCGGCTGCATTTCGGCGAGGAGTTTCGACTTTTGCTTCCGAGCGACTTTCCGGCGTTCCGCCGCGTGGCCGGGCATGACAACGTCTGGAAAATGTACGACCAGATCATCTGCCCGATGGATGCCGTGAAGCCCATCGAGAACCGGCGCGGGTGGTCGAAGGAGCAGATCGCCGAACACAACCGGGACCGATTTGAGGATCTGCTCGCCGCGAATTGGGATCTGATCGTCATCGACGAGGCGCACCGCCTCGGGGGCACCACGGATCAAGTGGCGCGGTTCAAACTCGGGCAGGGGCTCGCCGAGGCGGCTCCGTACTTGCTCTTGCTCACCGCAACCCCGCATCAGGGCAAATCGGACGCTTTCCATCGTCTGGTCTCGCTCCTTGATAAGACGGCCTTCCCGGATCCTGCTTCTGTTAGCCGGGAGCGCTTGGAGCCGTACCTGGTTCGGACCGAAAAGCGCAAAGCGATTGACGCCCAAGGGAACCCGCTGTTCAAGCCGCGCCGCACGCAGCTCGAGCCGGTCCGTTGGAACGACCGCCACGCGCTTCAGCGGCAGATGTACGAGGCGATCTCCGAGTATGTCCGCATTGGTTACAACCAGGCGATCCGGGAGAAGAAGAACTATGTCGGCTTCCTGCTGATCCTGATGCAGCGGCTGGTGACCTCTTCCACGCGAGCGATCCGCACTACGCTGGAACGCCGGCTTGAGATGCTTCAGGCGCCCGAGGAACAGCTCTCGCTCTTCCCACCCGGTTTCGACGAGGAATGGCCCGATCTGGACGGGCAGGAGCAGGTGGAGATGCTTCTGCGGATGCGGACCAAAGCGTTGCGAAACGAGCGCGCCGAAGTGCAACTGCTGCTGGACCTGGCCAGAAGAACCGAGGCGACGGCTGCCGATGCCAAGGCGGAAGCGCTCCTCGACTGGATCTACCGGCTACAGCAAGAGGAGACCGACCCTGATCTGAAGATCCTGCTGTTCACGGAGTTCGTGCCAACCCAGGAGATGCTCCGGGATTTCCTCACAGAACGGGGCTTTTCGGTGGCGTGTCTGAACGGCAGCATGGACATGGAAGCGCGCAAGCAAGTGCTCCAGGAGTTCGCCGGTGATGTGCGCATTCTGATTTCCACCGACGCCGGTGGCGAAGGTCTGAACCTTCAGTTCTGTCACGTGGTGATCAACTATGACATCCCCTGGAATCCAATGCGGCTGGAACAGCGGATTGGGCGCGTGGATCGCATCGGTCAGGCTCATGTGGTTCGCGCCGTGAACTTCGTCCTGGAGGACACCGTCGAGTTCCGGGTCCGGGAGGTGCTCGAAGAGAAGCTGGCCATCATCCTTAAGGAATTCGGTGTCGACAAGACCGGCGACGTTCTTGACTCTGCCGACGCCGGTGAGATCTTTGACGAGTTGTACCGGGATGCGATCCTGGATCCGACCGCCGTCGAGAACAAAGTAGACTCGGTTCTCGCCAAAATTCGGGCGCAGGCCGAGGCCATGCGCCGAACCACCAGTCTTCTCGCGCAGACGGCGGAGTTGAGCCCATCGGAAGCCCAACGGTTGCTTGGACATCCGTTGCCCTATTGGGTGGAGCGGATGACGGTGAACTACATCCAGAATTCCGGCGGAACGGCCGAGAGAGGCAAGAACAGCTGGAGACTGCACTGGCCGGATAGGACGGTGATGCCGGCCGCCGTCTTCACATTGGCGGACGCGGAGCGCCATCCCGCAGCGGTCCATCTGACGCTGGAGGAGCCGCGAATTCGGGGCATCGCCACGCGGCTGCCTCGCTTTGTGCCCGGACAGCCGATCCCGTGCATCGGGCTCAAAGGGCTTCCATGGGAAATTCGGGGGCTTTGGTCGCTGTGGACGGTTGCGATCCGCAGTGCGGAATGGGGCAAGGAACGGATTCTTGCCTTGTTCGTTCACGATGACGGACGCATCCTTCCGCCAACGGCCAGGCGCATCTGGGCAATGCTTCTGGAAGAAGTGCCGGAGCCGGCCCGGTACTTGGATGGAGATGCAGGCAATCGCACATTCGCGGAACTGACGGAAGCCGCTGAGAGCCATGGCCGGAGTCTCTACGAAGAATTGCAGCGCTTCCACCGGAAGCGGCTGGAGAGAGAGATTGAGAATCAGCGATTCTCATTTGAAAGAAGAAGGCAGGCGATCGAACGAATTGGCCTGCCGGCGGTTCGCCAGCATCGGCTGAATGAGCTCGCCCGGGAAGAAGCGACTTGGAGCCGCGAAGCGGAGGCGCGCGCCCACGTCCACCCCGAACTGATCCCGAGATTGGTACTTCGCGTGGAGGGTCTCGGCGATGCCTGATTGGCGCGATCGAATTCTGCGGGAATTCACGCCCGGTGTTCAACCGTTGACGGTCGTTGCCGATCCAGACGGTTTGTTGACCGAACCCAGGCTCAGCCAGGCGCTCGCGGAGCGTGGCTTCGAGTCGCTGGTATTTGAGGAACCCATCTCGTTTCGGTTCGTTTATGAGTCCCGCTACCGCTGCCGGATAGATGCCGGCGAGAGCGTGGACTTGGTGATCCTTTGTGTCCGGAGCCAACTCTGCGAGCAGCTTCCGTTCGATGTTCTCTCCAGAGCCAGGCAGCTTACTTTCTCTCTGGCAGAGTTTTTCCCCAACCTGAGCTATCCGGTGCTGCGTGCGCTGGAACCACAATACCTGGACTTGCTCTTCGATGCCCAGAGCCGCTTCAACCCAGGGGTGTTGGGCGACAACGCCACAAAGGATTTCATCCTGCGCCATGTGTTCGAGATCGCGGCGGAACTGATCAAGACCGAGGCTGACCTGCTTCGGGTATTGCTGCGCAGGCACTACCGGGTACAGGTGATTCCTGAGCCCTTTGTAGACAGGCTGGTGGCTGTTCTCAACCAGAGCGGGCGTTTTCAAGATTGGCCGCTGGCGGATCTCTTTACGAGCCGGAGTCTATTCTTCAGTTTTCTCCAAGAGCGATGGCCGCAGTTTCTCGCCAGCCTTACCGGGATGCCATTGCCTCAGCAAGCGCGGTTGAGCGTGCGGGGCCCAGTAGATCTGCCGTTCGACAATCCGGATATCCGCGTGTACGTGGACAACCTCTTTGTGGAAGGGCTGCTTCATCCTGTTGACTGGGCTCCACTGCCCGAAGGATGGGCGGCAGCCGGTGTCCGGCAAAGCCCACAAATGGACCGATCGCGCCGCTTTGCCGCACTGGCCGATGCCGTGGAGCGCGAGGTGCCAGTGGAGGGCGCACGGTACGGAGAGTGGCTTTCGTTCGCCCAAACCTGGGCGGAGCTGAACGTGCTGGCGGCCGAGATCGGATCCGGTCCGGATCGGCATGCTATTGAGCGGGCAGCTACCTTAAGAGCTCGCGTGGATACTCGATTCAGCGAGTGGCTACTGCAGCGATTTGGCAGCCTCAGCAGCCTGCCGGCGACGGAGCCGGTGATGGTCCACCACGTCGCGCGGTTTCTCGCCGGTCACCTCGACGTTGTGGGCAAGGTTGCATTGGTGGTCGTCGATGGGATGGCATTTGATCAGTGGTTGGTGATCCGGCACGAAATCAGTCTCCACCGTCCAAGATGGAGGTTCGACGAGAACGCCGTGTTCGCGTGGGTGCCGACGATTACGAGCGTATCGAGGCAATCGATTTTCGCCGGCAAGGCGCCGTTGTACTTCCCTTCGAGCATCTACTCCACCGACAGAGAACCGAGTTTGTGGCAGCAGTTTTGGGCAGGCAACGGCCTTGCGCTCCATGAGGTCGCTTATCTGAAAGGACTAGGAGACACCGCAACACTGCCATCGCTCGCCGAGGAATCAACGACGCCGAAGCTGAAGGTGATTGGTGCTGTAGTCGATAAAGTCGATCGCATCATGCACGGTATGGAGTTAGGCGCGGCGGGCATGCACAATCAGGTACGGCAGTGGGCATCTGAAGGGTTCCTTGTTGGGTTTCTGGACACCCTCATGACCTCAGGATTTGCAGTCTACCTCACTGCGGATCATGGCAACGTCGAGTGCACCGGCTGCGGGCGGCCGAAAGAAGGACTCACGGCCGATGTTCGCGGTGAGCGCGCCAGGATTTACTCCGACCCCACGTTGCGCGCCCATGTCGCCTCGAAGTTCCCCAATGCCATTCCATGGAAGCCGATGGGGCTCCCAAATGACTTCTTGCCACTGTTGTCAGGGGATCGGACCGCGTTCATACCAGAAGGGCAGCGGACGGTTGCGCACGGTGGAGTGACACTGGAAGAAGTAGTTGTACCCTTCGTTCGGCTCGTGGGGGACAAGGAATGAACGGTCGCCAGGGCATGATCGGTTATAACCGAACCGTCAAGCTTCGTTGGCTTGACGAGACGGTTGACCTATTTTTGGCCGGCCTGTCCGATGCCGATATCTGCGAAGCCTTGCGAGAGCGTCTGAAAGACGAGCTCTCGGTGGGCAGCTCGGCCCAACGCGGCAGCCGCGAAAAGACGATTACGCTGCTGCTGAAGACCTGGGTCCGGGTGCCGACGCCATTGCGGGCGCTGCGCGACGATGGCCTTCAGTTGATGCAAGGCATGCGCCGTTCAGAGAGGCTGCCCCTGCATTGGGGTATGACCATGGCAGTGTACCCGTTCTGGCGGGTGGTGGCCGATGTCACGGGACGCCTCTTTCGGCTCCAGGGTGCTGCAGCGCCGATGCAGGTTCAACGACGCGCGAAGGAATTGATGGGTGAGCGTGAGGTTGTGGCGCGATCAACCAGGTATGTCCTTCGCGCATTCGCGGATTGGGGCGTGGTTTGTGACTCTGCCAGGAAGGGTGAATATCAATCTGTCGCGCCAGTCGTCGTGAAAGATCCCCGATTGGCGGCATGGCTGCTCGAAACAGTCGTAGTGTCGTCGGCGGACGGTAGGACCGACTTCCACAGCCTTGTGAACAGCCCCTGCTTGTTCCCCTTTCAGATCTGCCGGATCGCTCCTGCCCAATTGACGGGGACAGGGCGACTCGAGGTCATCCGGCACAGCCTTGAAGAAACGCTCATCCGCGTGGCATCGGGCCGATGAGAACCGGGTATGAACCAGAGCCAGGCACAGCGGGATGAAGAGAAGGCCATATTCGCTGCCTTCTATGTCTTGCAGCCAGATTTCGCCGGAGAGCCGATCAAGGAGTGGCGCATCGCAGAATCCGATCCGCCCGACATCATCTGCATCACGGACTCAGGGAGAACGATCGGTGTGGAACTCGCCGAATGGCTCCATCAACGGGAAATGAATGCTGGCAAGTTGCGCGAGAGAATCGAGCAACAGCTCCTCGAGGCAATCGGGGAGCCCCAGCCAGTCAACACCTCCCGCCACTTCGACATGGTGATTCTACATCCGCGGGAACGAGTGCAGATAAAGGCGGGGCCCGACCAGATGGCATTCCGCACGGCCCTGTTCCAACTTATCGCCCATGTCGATCGTTGGTGGCCGCAGGAACCGTTCTGGCATAGCCCGCAAGGGTGTCATCTTCGAGACCTGACTCGGTGGCCACCACTTGGCGTGTACCTGAAGGAAGTTCACTTCCATCCCGGTCAATCCATATGGCCGGAGGGCATCAACTGGATCTTGCCACCGGCGCACTGGGACACATTCGACGACAGCACGATGCGCGATCCGTTGCTGAATGTGATCTCGGCGAAGATCACGAAGTATCAGAAGCGGCCGATGGCCACGGAGTGTGATGAGCTCGTGTTGGTCGCGTTTTTCAATCAAGGCGTGGCGTACAACTCCCCGATTGAAACACCGAGAAGGACACTAGAAGGCTTGGTTACGGAACTCCGGGCGGCTTTACCCCAACATCGCGGGCCGTTTTCCAGGGGCTACCTTTTTGTGACCCCGACTCCAGGCGCTCGAGTGTTTCGGCTTTGGTAGCGACTTCTGGTCGAAGCGCGCTGCGGTGCCACACGCGAAAAGCATCAGAATTTGGTCCTATTTGCTTACGGGACCGCGAGGCGCCTGTTGGAGAAACTTCGAATAGGGTTGAGACCGGGGAGCCACACCCGAATCCCGTAACTTCCCGCCGCCCCGTTTTGCTTGACGCCATTGTTGTTGGCGGCCGCCCGTTATCCCAAACATTCGCGTGAACTTGCGTTTCGGCGCAGTTCTCCGGTTGGAAACACCTCCGAGCGGGCCACGCGCTCAACCGCCACGGTTCGGTTCGTTGGCCTCTCTCAACCCTCCAAACTCTCCGTTTTCTCCGTTGACAGGTCCGCTTTTGTTGACAGGCCGGTTGAGCGCGTAGGCCGGTTGGACACTTTCGAACTCGCGTGAGTATCTATTGACAGAGCACCGGACAGCGAGCATGGCCGCCAAGCGGAAGCCGTTGTGGGCGCCGGACCCCAAGGAACGGCATACCCATGGACTTCCGCGACCGAACCACCGACGCGGCGCTGGCCGACATCGCAGGCGTGCTGGCCGTCGCATACCAGCGCTACCGGCGCGCCCGGCGCATCGAAATTGCCGCCAAAGATGCGCCCGAAACCGTCAACGGAGAACTTGATAACCCGCGCCCGGAGAGCCCTCATGTCAGTGAGGTTGACGCATGAAGAAAACGCTCCGGGATCGGATCGCCGCGCTCTCAACGATGAACGTGCCGGCGTTGCGCGAAGAGCATCTCAAGGTCTTCGGCAAGGAGCCGATCAGTTCGCACCGGCAGTTCCTGTTCCGCAAGATCGCCTGGCGCTTGCAGGCCGACGAGGAAGGCTGGCAGCCCGACGAGGTCCGCGAGCTGGTTCGCGGCATCGCCCGGAGCTCACCGCTGCGGAACCGCGTGATCACCAACGCCAGCAAGCGCCGCGCTGGTCTCCCGCCCGAACAGACCGCTGTTGCGACAATCGAGCCCGATCACGATCCGCGGCTGCCCATGCCCGGCGGCTGGATCATGAAGCACTACAAGGGCAGGACCCATGTCGTGCAGGTCCTCGATGACGGGCGCTTCTCGTACGACGACCGGCAGTTCAAGTCGCTCAGTGCGATTGCCCAGGAGATCACCGGAACCAAGTGGAATGGCCTGCTGTTCTTTGGCCTGACGGAGAAGAAGAATGGCCGCAGCTAACGGAAACCTCACCATGACGCGCCGGTCGACCGTCCGCTGTGCCATCTACACGCGCAAGTCGACCGAGGAGGGCCTCGAGCAGGAGTTCAATACGCTCGACGCGCAGCGCGATGCGGCCGAGGCCTTCATCCGCAGCCAGCGCGGCGAAGGCTGGGTGGCGCTGGAGGAGCACTACGACGACGGCGGGTTCACGGGCGCGAACATGGACCGGCCCGCGTTGCAGAAGCTGCTTCAAGACGTGCGCGACGGGATGGTCGATTGCGTGATGGTCTACAAGGTGGATCGCCTGACCCGCTCTCTGCTCGACTTCGCCCGCATCATGGAGGTGCTCGACAAGCACGGCGTCAGCTTCGTGTCAGTGACCCAGCAGTTCAACACGACAAGCTCGCTGGGACGGTTGACGCTCAACATCCTGCTTTCCTTCGCGCAGTTCGAGCGCGAGATGATCGCCGAGCGCACCAAGGACAAGATGTCGGCGGCGCGGCGGAAAGGCCGGTGGATTGGCGGCATTCCGATGTTGGGTTATGACATCAGCGAGCGCGGCGGCGCGCTCGTGGTGAACGAAGACGAAGCGGCGCGCGTACGGGCGATCTTCCATCTCTATCTGGAGCACGGCTCGCTGATTCCCGTAGTGCAGGAACTGAACCGCCGCGGGTGGCGGATGAAGCAATGGACCACGCGGAAAGGCAGGCTGGCCGGTGGCGGCCCGTTTACCAAGAACCGCCTGTACAACCTGCTGACGAACCGAGTCTACGTCGGCAAGATCGAGTTCGGCGGCGAGGTATACGACGGCGAGCACGAGGCCATCGTCGATCCCGAGATTTGGCAGCGGGTGCAGGACCGGCTCCACTTCAACGGGCGTACCGGCGGGCGTCAGGTGCGCAACAAGTACGGCGCGGTTCTCAAGGGCATCCTGCGCTGCGCGAGTTGCGATGCGGGCATGGTCCACACCTATACGCAGAAGACGCCGAACAAGCTCTATCGCTACTACGTCTGCGTAAACGCGCACCAGAAGGGTTACAACCAGTGCCCAACGCGCTCGGTGTCTGCGCCGGCGATCGAACAGGCGGTGATCGAGCAGATCCGTGGCATCGCCGCGAACCCCGGCGTGGTGGATCGGGTCGTCGAGTCGCTCGGTGAGCTGCGCGTGGCAGACATCGAGCCTGAATTCCGAGGTTGGGCCTCATTCGGGTGGTAAGCCTTTGAGACAACAGAGGGACGGGAACCAATGCCTCGGACAAAACCGTTCCGCGGGGGATCACTGCGCTGCTGCCGGACGAGCGGTTGATTCTGCGCCAGACCAAACGGGCAGTCACTCCCTTCGGCGGCGTGGCCGTCTTCATTTCCTACCGGAGAAAGATCGATCTGGCTGGGCAGATTCGGCGCCACATGCCGGTCCAGTGGCACTGGCCCAATCGGATTGATCCCGCCACCACCTTCGTGGCATTTTTGACGACGGTGCTGATGGGGGGGCCAAGCGCTTCGCCCACGCTGGCCTGCTGCGCGGCGACCGCGCTCTGCGCGCCCTGCTGGGGAGCGAACGCTTCCCCGTCGACGGCACCATCCGCAACCTGTTTCGCGCGTTCGGCATGGGCGACGTGCAGCGCCTTTACGAACCGCTGGCGGAATAGCAGATGCAACGCGTCCCGCCGCCCGCCGCCGATGGTTTCTGCCTGAAGCAATTCGGCGCCACCGGGGTGGCCTTCCGCGCTGTGCTGCTGTTGTTCAACCTGCGCAGCGAGTTTCAGCGCGCGGCTGGATTGCCGGGCTATCGCGCCCCGGCGACCATCCGCACGCAAGTGTTCACCTGTGGAGCCATTCTGGGCCGTGCCGGCCGCCGCCTGGTGATCCACCTGTCTGGAAGTTGGCTCCCGCGGCGGGAACCTGAGGCGGAACGGCGACGCTGAAACTGTCGTCTCAGAGGAAAACTATCGCTCAACTTCGGAATTCAGGCTCAGGAGTACTTGTCGCGGCTCGAAGCGTACTCGCCGTTCTGGTTAGCCTTTCAGAACCGCCAACGAGAGCGCTTCGTCCGCCGTCAGGGCCTGTTCGCGCGTCTGTTTGAAGCCTTCCTGTCCGCTGAGGACGACGAACCGGCCTTTCCCTTGCTCCCGAACGCCTTGATGCCGAGGTTCTGAAGCGTCTGGCACCGGCAATCGTCGGTTCTGCCGTCAAAACCTCAGCGTCCGCTTCTCTCCAGGCTTGAAGTCGATCTTCATGATCCGGCCATCGGCCGGGGACACCAGCTGCATTTCGCCACCCTTTTCCGATGCGATCTCCACGCGCGTCACCTTCCCGCCCCGGCGCACCGCGGAAACCAGGAACGCCCCATCGGCGCGCAGCGTTCGGAACGAGGCATCCTTCCACGTGTCCGGCACGGCGGGGAAGAGAATGACTTTCCCGCTGTGGGATTGCATCATCATCTCCTGCAGTGCCGCCGGCATGGCGAAGTTGCCCTCCAGTGTGAACGGGCGGTAGGTGAACTTCGAATAGCCCTTCTTAGACTGATCGCCGTTCGCGTGGAAGCTGTTGCGCAAGCAGAACGCCGTAGCGAAGATCTCGAGCGCCTTCTCCGCCGTGGCGCCGTCGCGCGCCCTCGCCGCGAGGTTCCCCAGCCACGAGTAACTGTACCCGCACCACGCGTCCGGGCCCTTCCTCCGCAGTTCTTCGAGCGACGCCTTGATCGTGCGCCGGGCCTCCTCGCCCTGATCCCAATCGATGAGCCCCAACGGATGGATAGCCATCAGGTGCGAGAAGTGCCGGTGCGATGCCGGTAGCGGATAGCCGGGCGCGATCAACAGGGTGCCGTCCGCAGCCTGGCTGAATGCAGGCAGTTCGCCGAGGACGTGCCGCCAGCGGGCCTCGTCGTCCTTCAGTCCAAGTTCCGCGGCGAGTTCCGCCGCCTTCTCGAAAGTCCAGCGGTCCAGCGCGAGATCAAAGTTCGTCACCTGATCGAACCATGCCGAAGGCTTGTTGTCGTTGATCTCCGGCGAAGAGCTGAGAGGATGCGTACGCTTGCCCTGCGCGTCTTTGTTCGCCGTGAAGGCTTCCAGGAACACGGCCACATCGTGCAGGTACGGATAGGCGCGGTTCTTCAGGAACTCGCGGTCGCGGCTGTAGCGCCAGTGAAGGTAGAAGTGCTGCGCGAGCCATGCTGATGTCGTGGACGAGTGTGTGTACTGCCGCCAGCCGCCGATCTGGCGCCCGTTGATGTCGGCGGTCATCGGCACGTTCAGCCCCGGAAGTTCGAAAAACGTGCGCGTCCACTGGAACGCCGTATCGCGCGTCTTCCAAAGCCAGTCCAGGTAGCTCAGCCCGTCTTCCAGATGGTTGCCGGAATAAGTGGGCCAGTAGCTGAGCTGCGTGTTGAGGTCGTGATGATAGTCGCCCTTCCACGGCGGCAGCTTGCCGTTATCCGCGGTCCAGACTGCCTGCAGCGTGATGGGAGGCGCGCCACGCCGCGCGGCCGCGCCCCACTTGTACGTATCCAGGTACCACTGCCGTTCGACGACCGGATTCGGCACTCTCACCGAGGACTGCGCCCAGAACCCCGTCCACCACCGCTTGTGCGACGCAAGCATGCGCGGGAAACCGTTCTTGAGCGCCGCCTGAACTCGCTGCTTTGCGATTTGGAGCGGATCGGGGCCCTCGTTGGAGGAGGCAATCGACCACGCCAGCACGCCGCCGTCCCAGCCCGCATAGACGGCGAAACGGAACCCTTCCGCGCCTTCTTGCGTGTACGCCGACCAGCCCGGGCCGGACGTGGAAACCGGGGCCGGATAGCCGAGTTGCGCGAGGTCGCCCGCGCCGATGGCGCCCTTTGCGGGGTCCGTCACAGCGCCGGAGAAGGGAGGTGCTTGCAGCTTCACCTGCGGAAATCCGCCCCTGATGCGCGCCATGCCGGTGGGTTCGGTGGCGTGCACGAAGATCTCCGCCACCACACCGTTTGAAAACGTCATCGAGGCGACAGCCGTAGCCAGGTCCAGCGAGGTTTCGCGGAACTGCGCACCTTCAGGGAATGCCAGTTCAATGCGGCCAGCCGGAATCTTGGTTGGCGCGGGACGCCGGTACGGATTGTCGTAGACGCGAAGCAGGTCCGCCACGCGGCCTTCGCGATGCCATCGCTCCATGGTCTTGAACTTGTAGTCCGGTCCGCTGTACTCGGGCACGAGGCGGGCGTCCCAAAGGTCGGCGCGGTCCAGCGAGATTCGCAGCGGCCGGCCGTCTCCCCACACCAACGAGCCCATCATGCCGTCGCCCAGGGGCAAGGCTTCGTCCCAAACGGTGGCCGGGGTTGTGTAGCGCAGATTGTGCGCCGGAAGAGGTTGGGCCGCCAGCAGCACCGGCGCCAACAACAGGATCAGGAGAGTTTTCGAGCGGTTCATAACGTGCCTATCGCGAATCGTCAAGGTGAAACCGATAGGATACACTGCTACTTTACCCATGACCACCAGAAGCCTGAGTTCGAGGACCGTTCCGGTCCGGCGGGATCACTCCCGCCGCTTCTTTCTGAGCGCCCTCGGCGGCGCGGCGATGCTCCGTCCGTCGGCTGCCGCCACGCCGTTTGCCACGCGCGGGGTGGTCCTGCTTCCGGAAGACCTGACGCTGCGGGACTGGCCGGACCGCGTGAAGCAGGCGCAGTTAACGACGGTGGCACTGCACCACGGCCGTTCGGTCTTTGAGGTGATCAAGTTCATCACCTCGGACCCTGGGCAGGAATTCCTGGAGCGGTCGCGCCGCCTGGGACTCCAGATCGAATACGAACTCCACGCGATGAACGAGTTGCTTCCCCGCTGGCGGTTCTCCGAAGACAAGAGCTTGTTCCGGATGAACGAAAAGGGTGAGCGAACGCCCGATTGGAACCTGTGCGTCAGCTCGGCGCGGGCGCTGGAGGTGGTTGCGGAGAACGCCGTGGCCATTGCCCGGCTGCTGCGCCCGACCACCGGCCGCTACTTCTACTGGGGCGACGACGGCAAGCCCGGGTGCCGCTGCGAGAAGTGCCGGGAATTGTCCGATAGCGAGCAGGCGCTCGTGCTTGAGAACCACATGATGAAGGCGCTGCGCCGCCACGACCCGCGCGCGCAGTTGGCCCACTTGGCATACCACCTGACGCTGACCGCCCCGCGGCAGGTCAAGCCGGAGCCGGGCGTGTTCCTGGAATATGCGCCGATCGATCGGCGCTACGACATCCCCTACTCGCAGCAGATGGAGGGGCAGGACGGCCTGGCGAACCTGGACGCCAATTTGAAGGTGTTCCCGGCAGCGTCCGCGCAGGTGCTGGAGTACTGGCTGGACGTGTCGCGTTTCTCCCGCTGGAAGCGTCCAGCACAGAAGCTGCCCTGGCGCCGCGACGTCTTTTT